>ERZ724526.547-NODE-547-length-21349-cov-8.486757_pt1 | contig 21349 bp, 20 predicted proteins | sample MGYA00376059_ERZ724526 | MGnify/ENA primary metagenome ERZ724526 (study PRJEB28724, sample SAMN07190883) | activated sludge metagenome | isolation source: activated sludge of sewage treatment plant in Hong Hong | place: Hong Kong | collected 2016-03-17 ...
CCGCAGCTTTGGTGGTAAGTTTTGCCTCCACTGCGCTGGCCATCGAGGCGTTCCAGGAGAGATTTGAGTGGGGAGATCTGAGCAAGCCCACCACGTTGCAGGGCCGAGTGATCATCTTGGATCCGTATGATGAGGCCGTGTGGCTCAACATCGCGGTGTTCGGTGGCAACGCCGAAAGCGGATTGTGGTGGCAGAGAGTCCATCCTGGAAAGAACCTCAAGTTCTATCCTGCGGATAAGAACGTGTGGGAACAGCTGAAGTCCATGGCCCGTGCGCATTCCGGACCGGCCGCGGCAAAGGAAGTTCCTCCTGGATCCCCGACGACCTTAGTGGAGTTTGTGGCCCAGGAAACCGAGCAGAATCACCGGGTGATCACATCCGTGAAGAAGCTCAATGACAACGCCGGCGAAATGGGCAAGCCGAAGAGCATTTCATCCCTTCGTTTGAAGGAATGTGAAGGCAAGACGGAAGTGGATGCTGCTTGCCATGCCGCAAAGACGTTGTTGAACACGTCGCCGAAGACTCCGGATGGAGCCAATTTGCCCCTGCAGTATGATGTCTTGTTGCCTGATGGCAAGCCAATTGCCAATCTGATTCCTTGGACCGCCAAGTACAATCAGGGCAGCAAGCACTAAGTTCTAGCGACTTATGCGCTCATGAAGAAGGCGGCACTCCGAAAGGGGTGTCGCCTTTTTCTTTGGCCGGAGTGAACTGAAGTCGAAGCCGCTCGATGCGGAATCGTTACTCGCTCAAAAGCCGTTGTTGGAGTGCAGCCAGCCGATTGAGGGCATCGAGGGGTGTCATGGAGAAGAGGTCCATTTGGCGGACTTCTTCCAGCATGGGATGCGGGGCAGGGAGAGTGGAATCAAACTGCAGAGCTTGCTGACTTTCAAGAATGGGACGTGGTGATGTTGTGGATTCCAGTTGTGCTAGTACAGCCTTGGCTCGCTGTATGACCGCGTCCGGAAGGCCCGCCAGCTGGGCAACATGGATACCGTAACTACGATCAGCGCCTCCTTGGACGATCTTGCGCAGAAATAACACTTTCCCGTCGCGCTCCTTCACCGCCACAGAATAATTCGTGATTCCTGCTCGTAATCCCTCCAGCTGAGTCATTTCATGATAGTGAGTTGCGAAGAGCGTGCGAGCTCCGAGTCGCTGCGGATCCTGGATGAACTCCGCAATGGCCCAGGCAATGCTCAACCCGTCGTAGGTGCTTGTCCCACGGCCGATTTCATCCAGCAAAATCAAGCTGCGTGCGGTCGCACAGTGAAGAATATGAGCAGACTCGGTCATCTCCACCATAAAGGTACTTTGGCCCCCCGCGAGATTGTCCGATGCCCCGACCCGGGTAAAGATGCGATCGACCAACCCTATTCTGGCCTCGGCTGCAGGGACGAAACTGCCGATCTGTGCCATTAACGCAATGAGTGCCACCTGCCTGAGGTAGGTGCTTTTCCCCGCCATATTGGGGCCTGTCAAAATGTGAAGGCGGCTGGTGTGCAGATCCAGGTGCGTGTCGTTGGGGATAAATCCTCCGGAGAGATCAAGTCGTTCGACGACGGGGTGACGGCCTTGCTTGATGTGGAGTACATCGCCCGTGTCGATGGTGGGTCGCACGTAACGATTCAACCCAGCCGTTTCCGCCAACGCTGTGAGGACATCCAGAACCGCCAGTCTGCGACTGATCTCTTGCAGGCGGGCTGTTTCGGCGGCGAGGCCTGTTCTGAGCTGTTCGAAAAGCGATTGCTCGAGAGCCACGAGTTTGGCATCGGCACCGGTGACCCGTTCCTCCAGTTCCTTTAGCTCAGCCGTCATAAATCGCTCGGCATTCACCAGTGTCTGCTTACGAATATAGTCAGACGGAACCTTGCCGAGATTGGCTTTCGTCAATTCGATATAGTATCCGAAGACCTGGTTGTAGCGAATTTTCAGAGACTCGGCGCCGGTCCGCTCCCGTTCCTTGGCCTCCAGTCCTGCAATCCAACCTTTCCCTTCACGAGTGGCTTTGCGAAGCTCGTCCACATCCGGGTGATACCCGTCCTTCAAAATGCCCCCGTCGCGTATAGAAACTGGAGCGTCGGCAAGAATGGCTTGTTCAATCAGTTCATACAAGTCCTGCGCGTTGTCCCAGGATGCTGAGAGCTCGGCGAGAAGCGGGGCCTGCAACGGCGTGAGTTCGGCCTGAATGGCAGGCAGGGAGGATAACGAGAGTTTCAAGGCCAGCAAGTCGCGTGGATTCGCGACGCCGAGCGAGATTCGGCTGCAGAGTCGCGAAATATCCTGGACGGTGCGTAGCGCCGTTCGCAATCGAACTCGTGGCTCGATGCTCTCTTTGAGTTCCTCGACCGCTGTGAGGCGCGCTTCAATCGGGGCGCAGTTGATTAGTGGGCGCAGAAGCCATTCGCGGAGCAATCGGCTTCCCATTGCCGTGACCGTGCGATCGAGGACACCTAACAATGTATACGGTGAGCGGTGATTCGGCGCGTCGTCCCAGCGTCCTGCGGGTTTGACGAGTTCCAAATTTCGGATCGTGACACTGTCCAGATGCATGGCGTCGTGAGGCTGTCTCACTCGCAAGTTCCGAATATGGTCGAGTGAGGCCGAAGGTTGGGTCTCCCTCACATAGCGCAGCACGGCCGCTCCGGCTTGAATACCCAATGTGAGCTGCTGGCACCCGAAGGAGTCTAGCGAGTGCACACGGAAGTGTTCCTGCAGCATTGCGCGACCGGTATCCAGCTCAAACCATGTTGCCGGTTGTGCGCAACAGCGAGGTCCGATTAATTCAGCTATCCAGGATTGTGCTCCCGGTGTGCACCCTTCGGCATACAGCAACTCTTTCGGGTCAAGCCGTGCGAGTTCGTCCATGAGTGCGATCTGCGCTTGCGGACCATGAAACTCGCAAAGCCAGTACTCTCCCGTGGAAACCTCTAGCGTCGCGAGACCGAATGAACAGCCTGTAGGTTCGTGTGTCGCAGGCCGCAAGCGGATGGCCACGGCTGCCAACAGATTGGATTCCGATGAGGGGAGGAATTCGCTATCGATCAGTGTGCCGGGCGTATAGAGCCGGACGACCTCCCGTCTGACCAGACCCTTGGCAAGTTTCGGGTCTTCGACTTGTTCGCACAAGGCCACCGTTCGGCCTGCGCGCAAGAGCTTGGCGATATAATTTGTTGCGGCGTGATAGGGGACGCCGCAGAGCGGGATCGGAGTTTCGCTGGATTTATCGCGGGAGGTCAGCGCAATCGAAAGAAGCTTGGAGGCTTCGACCGCATCTTCCTGAAACATTTCATAGAAGTCGCCGACCCGGAAGAACAGAATAGCATCACGGTAGGCCTGTTTGATCTCGCGGTACTGCCGCATCAACGGCGTGCCGTCTGCCTCACCCATCGACGGGTTCTCCCTCCGTAGGGATGTCAGAAGAGCTTCCAACGCGGCGGGCGGCTTTGTCGAGCGCCTGGCGCAGCCGTTCGAGATCGACTTCCGCTTCCTGCAAGGCCTTGGTTTTTCGTCTGAGCTCGATTCGCCCGCGGACCCAGGCGGGAAAAAGCAGAATGCCGGAGACCAGCAGGCCGACGCCGAAGGCCGCCAGGATCGGTTTATAGATGAGAATTGACGCCGATCGAAGGCCGAAGAAATACCGGAGAGTGACCTCCTGTTCTTGATTCTGAAGAAAGAACGACAGCGCCAGCAGCAGTACCGTCCCTACCAATATCAAGCGGATCAATGCGAGGCCCTCCCTGGCCGAGGGTCATTGTACACGGGTTTGCGAAACCACTCTAGTGGGACGACGCACGGACATGCGAGAGCGAAGGGCGAGGAGCAGGCGTGATGCAGACGGGCCTCTGGCTGTGAGCACCGCCTGTCGCGTGGACGGGGGGTGATGGGTAAGATAAATCTCAAGCCGATCATGCGGAAGCCCTGCGCCCCAGCGTTCGGCCCATTCAACAGCGAGAATAGCGCGGCCGTCTACGTAGTCACCCAGGCCCGTATTCTCGAGTTGGGCGGCAGTGAGGCGGTATAAATCAGTATGGATCAGAGGAAGGCGGCCACGGTATTCGTGAATTAAGGTAAAGGTCGGACTACTCACAGCCATGGGTTCGGCGCCAAGTCCATCGGCGATGCCTCGAACCAGTGACGTTTTCCCAGTACCCATTTCTCCGAACAGGGCCACAACTTCGCCTCCCTCAAGGAGGGTGCCCAGACATCGGCCTAGCCGATGAGTTTGCTGCCGGGAGCGAAGGAGCGTTTTCCAGGGTTTGGTGACAGCGGGAGGCCTTGCCTTCTTCCCTCCTGCAGGTGAAGTGGTCAACAGCTTAGAGGTGCGTGGTTGGCGCGATGGCATGGGGGATATGGCGAATCAGATCGCGGGCAATCATGCCGGCCTGGCCGAGTTGCTGCGCGGCGAGATCTCCGGCAAGGCCATGAAAATAGGTGGCGGCACAGGCGGCGTCCCATGGAGCCACACCTTGGGCGAGCAACCCGCCGACCATGCCGGTCAACACATCTCCGGTTCCCGCCGTGGCCATGCCTGGGTTACCGGTTGGGCAGATCGCTGCTACCCCGTCCGGTCTGGCGATGACGGTCCGGGCTCCTTTGAGAACGACGAACACGCCTCGTTCACGTGCGAAGCGCGTTGCTGTCCCGAGGCGATCTTCATTGACGGACTGGGTGGTGGCTTCTGCCTCAAGCCTCGCCATTTCACCGGGATGGGGCGTAATAATCGGCGGGCGAGGGCATTCCGTGAGCAAGGACGCCTTTCCGGCCAAGGCATTAAGCGCATCGGCATCGAGCACGCACGGCTTATCGATGCGCTTCACGAATTCTTGTACCAAGTCCACCGTCTCGGGATGCGTCGTCAGTCCAGGTCCGATCGCGACGGCATCGCGAGGACCCGCGAATGCCAGGAGGCGATCCAGTCCTGAACGGGCAAAGGTGCGGGCCTTGGTCTCCGGCATCGGCAGGGTCATGGCTTCGAGTAATTTCGCCTCGAGGATGTCATTGACGCTCGAGGGAACAGCAGCCGTGACGAGACCGGTTCCGATTCGAAGGGCGGCCATGGCTGCCATGGCCGCGGCTCCGGTTTTGCCGACCGATCCGGCGATGATGCCGAGATGTCCATAGGTGCCTTTATGCGAGGACGGGTGTCGCGGGGGAAGCGCCGCGTTCGCGGAGGCAGCGGTCAGGAGCAGCAGCCGACTGCCGACGGCGTCGACAAACGAAGACGGAATTCCGATGTCAGCAAGACGCACCAACCCAGCGCAATCGATGCCGCCTCCGCAATAGAGTCCTGCCTTTGGCAATCCAAAGGTCACGGTGAGGTCCGCTTTGACCGCCGTGCCCAGGACAGATCCGGTATCGGCATGAAGGCCTGACGGAAGATCCACGGCGACGGTGAGGCGTCCAGCGGCATTGATGGCGTCTATCGCATCACGGTATAAGCCGGTCACAGGCGTGGAGAGGCCGGTGCCTAAAATGGCATCGATAATGATCTCGCTTGGTGTCAGCCGTTGTTGAATGGCGTTCGTATCAGAGGGGCGAGTAATGGAAGATGGGCCTGCTGTCCGGTGAAAGCGCTGATACATCGCCTTCGCATCGCGGCTGAGTTCAGCCACCGGTGCTAATAACAACACGTGGACTCTAGCTTTTTTTCTCCGTAACAGTCGAGCGACGACGAAACCATCTCCACCGTTATTGCCCTTGCCACACAGGATGACGATCTTTTTTCCTGCAACCGATCCGTATCGCGCCTCAAGATGAGTCACCACACCTGTTCCGGCTCGTTCCATCAGTACGAGGGACGGTACCTGTGCCTCGGTGATCGTCCGATGGTCCAGTGCACGCATTTGCTCGGCGGTCACGATCGGTATCATGACGTCAATCGGGCCTCCGATTCGGGACTGAGGGAGGACCTTGCCTGGGGAAAGCCAGGCTAAGCCACCAATTCTTTCATTTCACGGACAGCCTGAACGAGCCCCACCATGACGGAGCGGGCGATAATGCTGTGGCCGATATTGAACTCGACGATCTCCGGCAGTTTGGCGAGTCGTTTGACGTTCTTATAGGTCAGGCCATGGCCGGCGTTCACTCCGAGGCCAAGTTTGTAGGCTAGTTTTGCCGCCTGAGTGATCGCTTCGAATTCTTCGTCTTCTTCTTTCGAGCGGTTTGCGTTCGCGTAACGGCCCGTGTGAAGCTCGACATAGGCCGCGCCGATTTTATGAGCGGCCTTGATTTGATCCAAGCTAGGTTCGATGAACAGACTGGTCGGGATCCCGCCATCGCGGAGCAAATCGACGATCTTTTGGATTCGCTCGCGGTGATTGGCGACATCGAGGCCGCCCTCCGTAGTCAGCTCTTGACGACGCTCCGGAACCAGCGTGACGAGGTCAGGTTTCACACTTAGCGCGATTTTGGCCATGGCGTCATCGGCGGCCATTTCCAGATCTAGTTTAGTGCGAACGATTTCCCGCAATATCGTCAGATCGCGGTCTTGAATATGCCGGCGATCCTCCCGGAGATGCACGACGAGACCGTCTGCGCCGGCCAGTTCGACGAGGATGGCGGCAGTCAGAGGGTCGGGGTCGGTTCCGCCACGCGCTTGCCGGAGTGTTGCCACATGATCGATGTTCACGCCCAATCGAGCCATTACGCCTCCGCAAATACCATGAATGACGATGCAGAAAGATTTCGGAACTGGTCGAAATTCATAGACAATTCTGTGGTTCCTGAGGCATTATTAACAGAAGACAGTGGGGCGGGGCAAGAAGGCTCTGGTCAAGGCGCTGCCGCGCTTTTCTCACGTTCATGGCCGAGCGGCAAGCCGCAACTCCATAGAAATATAGTGAAATTGACTCGTTTTGAGGGCTCTATTAAAATACGCTCCTTTCAGAGGCGTCACGACGCAACCCGTTCAGCAGAGGCCCCGCCAGTAGGAGTCTGACACATCCATGTCGATCAGCGACGGTTTTTACCGCATCAAACGACTTCCTCCGTACGTATTTGCCCAGGTGCAATCCCTGAAACTCGAGGCGCGTCAACGGGGCGAGGACATCATCGACTTCGGGATGGGCAATCCGGATCAGCCCACGCCGCCCCATATTGTCGACAAACTGATCGAGGCGTCCAGGAAAGCCAAGAATCACCGTTATTCAGCCTCGCGTGGCATTACCAAACTGCGTCACGCGATCACTGGCTGGTACAAGCGTAACTACGATGTGGATTTGGATCCCGAGACCGAAGCGATTGTCACGATCGGCTCGAAGGAAGGTCTCGCACACTTGGCTTTGGCCACCATCGGGCCGGGCGACGTGGTCCTGACGCCGACTCCGACCTATCCCATCCACATGTACAGTTTCATTATCGCGGGTGGCGAGGTGCGTGGCATCGAGCTGCGTCAGGACAGCGATTTCTTCGACGATCTACTGCGGGTCTATCGCCAAACGTTGCCGCGTCCGCGTATTCTGGTGATCAATTTCCCGCACAACCCCACGACCGCCGTGGTCGATCTCGAGTTCTTTAAGAAGATTGTCGCGTTTGCCAAAGAGCACGATGTGATCGTGATTCATGATTTGGCCTACGCGGATATCGCCTTCGACGGCTATAAGGCGCCGAGTTTTCTGCAGGTGCCGGAGGCGAAGGATGTGGGCGTCGAGTTTTATACGCTTTCGAAGGCCTACAATATGCCGGGCTGGCGCGTCGGGTTTTGTGTCGGTAACCGTGAAGTGGTAGGCGCACTCGCGAAGCTGAAGAGCTATCTCGACTACGGTATTTTCCAGCCGATTCAAATCGCCAGTACGGTAGCATTGAATGGACCGCAGGACTGTGTGAAAGACGTTGTGCAACGGTATCAAAACCGCCGGAATGTCCTGGTGAACGGGCTGAATCGTATCGGTTGGCCGGTGGCGTTGCCTCGGGCGACGATGTTCGTATGGGCTCGTATTCCGGATCCGTTTCGGCACATGGGGTCGCTGGAGTTTTCAAAATTGCTGCTCCGTGAAGCGAAGGTTGCGGTATCGCCGGGCATCGGCTTCGGCGAAGGCGGCGATGAATTCGTCCGGTTTGCCCTTGTGGAAAACGAGCACCGCACACGGCAGGCGTTGCGCGGGATTCGGAAAGTGTTGAATTTGGATGATCAGGAACCATGAAGACTGAGATCGGAGTAGGACTGATCGGCTTCGGTACCGTCGGGACCGGCGTGGCTCGAGTGCTGATTGAGAATGCGGAATTGATCCGTCGGCGGGTGGGCGTGCCCATCAAGTTGGTGCGGATTGCGGATTTGGACATTACCCGTGACCGGGGCGTGGCGATTCCTTCAGGTGTATTGACCACGGATATCCAGCAAGTGCTGGAAGACCCGCGCGTCGATATTGTCATTGAGCTCATGGGCGGGTATGACCTCGCGAAACGCGTGATTCTGGATGCGGTGCAACGAGGCAAGCATGTTGTGACGGCGAACAAAGCGCTCTTAGCGGTGCATGGAGAAGAGATTTTCGCTGCCGCGTCGCGTCGCGGGATCGACCTTGGATTCGAGGCGAGCGTGGGGGGAGGCATCCCTGTGATCCGCGCCTTGATGGAAGGTTTGGCCGCGAACAATATTCAATCCATTTATGGCATCATCAATGGGACGTCGAATTATATTCTGAGCCGGATGACCAGCGAAGGACAGCGGTTCGAGGTCGTGTTAGATGAGGCCAAACGAGCCGGTTATGCCGAGGCAGACCCCACGTTCGATGTCGCGGGTATTGATTCGGCCCATAAGCTGACAATCATGGTGAGCCTGGCTTACGGCACTCCGGTGAACTTCAAGGAGATTTATACCGAAGGCATCACCGGCCTTACCCCGCTGGATATCGCCTATGCCAAGGAGTTTGGCTTTACCATCAAGCTGCTGGCGATTGCGAAGTGTTCCGATGGAGAAATTGAAGCACGCGTCCATCCCACTATGGTGCCGTCGGCGTCGCAAATTGCGAAAGTCGATGGGGTGTACAATGCCATTCAGTTGGTGGGGGATGCCGTCGAAGACGTCGTCTTGTATGGGCGTGGCGCCGGATCGATGCCAACGGGAAGCGCGGTCGTCAGCGATGTGATGTCCATCGCCCGCGACCTACTCAAGGATGCGACGGGCCGGGTTCCGCCAGCCTCCTATCAGCCGGACTATCGAAGGCCGCTGCGTATCCGGCCAATGGAAGAAATCACTTCGTTATATTACATTCGCTTCATGGTTTTGGATCGGCCCGGTGTCCTGTCTCAGATCGCGGGGGTATTGGGTCGCTACAGCATCAGCATTTCCTCGGTGCTGCAGCAGGGACGCAAGGAAGGGCAGACCGTGCCGGTCGTCATCATGACGCATATGGCGAAAGAGCGTGATATCCAACATGCTCTTCGCGAGATCAATCCCATGCCCTACATCTCAGAACCGACGACATTGATCAGGGTTGAGGGGAAAGACGAATGAGTGGGGCATTTTCCGACCTCAATGAGAAGGTGGCAGGCTAGATCGTTATGACTCGCTGGCGCGGCATTATCGAAGAATATCGGAAGTTCCTGCCGGTGACGGCTCAGACGCCGGTCATCACGCTGGGAGAGGGAAATACGCCACTCATCCGCGCGACACGGCTGGCCAAAAAAATTGCCCCGGGTGTGGATCTTTACCTCAAATACGAGGGAATGAATCCGACAGGATCGTTCAAAGATCGCGGCATGACGATGGCCATTTCCAAAGCTGTCGAAGGAGGGGCAAGAGCGGTCATCTGCGCTTCCACCGGCAACACGTCGGCATCGGCCGCCGCCTATGGCGCTCGGGCTGGCATTGCCGTCTATGTGCTGATTCCAGCTGGGAAAATCGCCCTCGGTAAGTTATCGCAGGCCATGATGCATCAGGCCACGGTCATCCAGGTTGAAGGGAATTTCGACCAGGCGTTGACCATCGTCAAGGAGTTATCGGCGACCTATCCGGTGGAGTTGGTGAACTCGCTCAACCCGTACCGCATCGAGGGGCAGAAGACGGCTGCGATGGAGATTTGCGACGATCTGGGTGATGCGCCGACCGTCCATGTACTTCCTGTAGGGAATGCGGGTAATATCACCGCCTATTGGAACGGCTACCGTGAGTATCGAGCCGCCAATCAAACGACGCGCTTGCCTCGCATGATGGGTTTTCAAGCCGCTGGTGCCGCGCCGATTGTCTTAGGACATGTCGTGAAAGAGCCGCAGACCGTGGCCACGGCGATACGGATCGGCAATCCGGCCAGCTGGCAGTCGGCTCTGACGGCGATGAAAGAATCGTCCGGCGCCATCGATATGGTCACGGATGAAGAAATTCTCCATGCCTATGCCTTGGTCGCCAGGGAAGAAGGGGTGTTTTGCGAGCCAGCCTCTGCCACTTCTGTAGCCGGGGTGATTAAGTTGAGCCAAGCCGGGCAATTAAAGGAAGGTGCCACGGTCGTCTGTACATTGACCGGGCACGGTTTGAAGGATGCCGATACGGCGATCGGCATTTCACGTCAGCCTCAAACGGTGAAAGCCACCCGCGATGATGTGGCCCGCCTCCTTCATGTCTGATTACCTCAGGAACATTGCATGAAATACTTGATCCTGCATGCCGACGGGATGGCAGACCTTGCCTGTGCGGAACTCGGTGGGAGCACGCCTCTCCAGGCCGCCAAGACCCCCTTTCTTGACCAAATTGCCCAACGCGGAGAAGTGGGGCTGTTGAGCCTTCCTTCCGATGCAGGCAGGACGGGCAGCGATGTCACCGGTGTCGCGGTGTTGGGGTATGATCCCAAAAAATATTATCCGGGGCCAGGTCCCCTGGAGGCTGCCGGTCTCGGAGTGACGGTGGGTGAGCAGGACGTGGTGTTCCGTTGCACGATGGTCACGGTGCGAGGCGAGTCCGCCTCCGGCGGAACAGACCGTGCGGCTGACATCAAGAAGCTGGGACCGCATGTGGTCATGGAAGATGCGACGGCCGGGCTCATCGAGACGGAGCAGGCTCGCGAGTTAGTTGAGGCTGTCAACGAACAATTGGGATCGGAAAGTATCCAATTCTACCCCGGCTCAGGTCATCGGCATTTAATGGTATGGGTCGGAGGGAAATCCCGTGCGACCTGCGTCGATCCTCAGCAGCTCGTCGGACAATCGATCGCCGAGGCTCTGCCGGCCGGTGATGGCGCAGACGTGCTGCGGAAAATCATGGATGCCTCCTTTTTTATCCTGCGTGATCACCCGGTCAATGAGGAGCGTGAAGAAGACGGGCTGAAGCCGGCCAATTGTTTGTGGTTATGGGGGCAGGGGCGCGCTCCGTTGTGGCCGCCGCTGCCGGAACGGTATCAGGTCTCCGGAGTGGTGGTATCAGCCAGTGATGTGCACCGCGGCGTTGGCCTCTGTGCCGGATTGGATGCGGCCGAGCTGCCGGCCGAGAGTGGCGATGAATCAGAAACGTTTGCTGGCTGTGTAAAGGCAGTCGTCCAGGAATTGGCGAAGAAAGATTTTGTCTATCTCCATGCCGGTCTGTCGGATGATGTGCTGCACGCGACCAATGTGCATGACAAGGTACAGGCGATTGAACGTTTCGACGCCCAGGTGATCGGACCGATTCTTTCGGCGTTAGCGAAGTATCCGGCGTACCGTCTGCTCGTGGTGTGCGATCCCGGTCTGGCAAAGGGGCAAGGCTCGGACGTTCCGCCGATTTTGTATGCGTTGTGTGACGGTGCCACCCAACCACCGGCTGGCTCGTCCACCCGTTTTCATGAACAGGACAAGACCATCGCCGGATCCGCTCCTCGCGATGCGACGAAACTCATGATGCGATTATTTCCTCGAGGAGCCTAAGGGTTGTGGCACTGATCGTTCAGAAATACGGCGGCACGTCGGTCGGAAACATAGAGCGGATTCATCGCGTCGCCGAACGGGTCGAGCGCGCGCAAAAAGACGGGCATCAGGTGGTCGTGGTGTTGTCGGCCATGAGCGGCGAAACGGATCGATTGCTTAAGCTGGCGCATGAAGCGACCCATTCCCCGGATGAGCGTGAATTGGACATGCTGCTGTCGACAGGAGAGCGGGTGACTATCGCCTTGTTGGCCATGGAGCTTCGGGGGCGAGGCGTGAACGCCCGATCGTTCACAGGCCGACAGGTCGGCATTCATACCGACAGCGCTCATACCAAGGCGAGAATTTCCCGTGTCACGGCCGAACGAATCAAGGAAGCACTCGCCGCAGGGGTCATTCCGGTGGTCGCGGGATTTCAGGGCATTAACGCCAGCTCGGATGTCACGACCTTGGGACGGGGAGGGTCCGATTTGACTGCTGTGGCGTTAGCTGCGGCCCTCAAAGCGGATCGCTGCATCATTTATACGGATGTTGACGGGGTGTACACTGCCGATCCCAACATCGTCCCGGCTGCGCGTCGACTCGACAAGATTTCGTACGAAGAGATGCTGGAAATGGCGAGCCTCGGCGCAAAGGTGCTGCAGAGCCGCTCAGTTGAATTCGCAGCGAAATATTCCGTTCCGGTGGAGGTCAATTCAAGCTTCAAGGAAGGAAAGGGAACGCTCGTGACACGTGAAGATGCCGATATGGAAGGGGTCATGGTGTCCGGTGTGACGGGAGACCGCAATCAGGCCAAGCTTACGATTGTCGGTGTGCCGGATCGTCCGGGTATTGCTGCGCGTGTCTTTGGAGCCGTGGCGAATGCGAATATCGTGGTGGATATGATTATCCAAAACGTCAGCCAGGCCTCCATGACCGATATCTCCTTCACGGTGCCGAAGGCGGATTTGCGCAACGCCGTCGATCTCGTTCAGCGGTTGTCGCAGGAGATCGGGGCGCGGTCGGTTGCCGTCACTGAATCTATTGCCAAGGTGTCTCTGATTGGCGTGGGCATGCGATCCCATTCCGGAGTGGCGGCAAAAATGTTCGAGGTGCTGTCGCGCGAAGGCGTCAACATCATGATGATCAGCACATCGGAAATTAAAATCTCCTGTGTGATCGAAGAAAAGTACTTAGAATTGGCCATGCGCACGCTGCATACGGCGTTTGGCCTGGATCGCGTGTCGGCGCCGGCCTTGGGCTAATTGTCGCGAGGGGAACGTCGCTGGCCGAGCAGCCTTCTCGACACGTCACGAACCGCCGTGTGGCTCGCACATCTATGAAACGCCGAACGACAGCATCGCGCCGGTCTTCCGCTCCGGACTCGACTACCGCACCGACGCTCACCGCCGCACAAGCCTCTGCACTGGAGATCTACGATACGACGCTGCGTGATGGAGCGCAGGCGGAAGACGTCAGTTTCTCCGTGGAAGATAAGCTTCGCGTGGCGCAACAGCTTGATGAACTCGGTGTGCATTTCATCGAGGGCGGATGGCCTGGAGCCAATCCCAAAGACATTGAGTTCTTCCGGCAGATCAAAACCATGCCGTTTCGGAATGCGACGGTCGTGGCGTTCGGCTCGACACGGAAAGCCAGCAATCCGGTCCGGAAAGACAAAAACCTTCAGGCGCTGCTCGATTCCGGCACGCAGACCATTACGCTCTTCGGGAAAAGTTGGTCGTTCCAAGTGACGGATGCTCTGGGCATTGCGCTCGCCAAAAATTTAGAACTCATCGAAGATTCCATTCACTATCTGCGTTCGAAAGACCGGCGCGTGTTCTATGACGCGGAACATTTCTTCGACGGGTACAAGGCCAATCCTGATTATGCGCTGCAGACCATTCGTCGTGCGATTGCCGGCGGTGCCGAGCGAGTGATTTTGTGCGACACGAACGGCGGCACGATGCCGTGGGAGATTCGGGAAATTTGCCGGATCGTAAAGCAGGAGTGTCCGGTGCCACTGGGCATTCACGCGCACAATGACAGCGAAATGGCCGTGGCCAATTCACTCGTTGCGGTGGAGTCTGGAATTCTCCAGGTGCAGGGCACGATTAACGGAATCGGCGAGCGGTGCGGGAATGCCAACCTCTGCTCCATCATCCCGAATCTGCAATTGAAAATGCAGCGTCCGGCCCTCGGAAACAAACTGACGCGACTCAAAGATGTCTCGGGATTTGTCACGGAGATTGCCAACTTAATGCCCAACAAGCGGCAGCCCTATGTCGGGGATGCCGCGTTTGCGCACAAGGGTGGCGTGCACATTCATGCAGTCCTCAAGAATGCCGCGACCTACGAACACATCGATCCTGCCGTTGTAGGGAACCGGCGCCGGATCCTGGTTTCCGATTATGCGGGACGTAGCGGGTTGATGGAAAAGGTTGAAGCCTACGGGATTTCGTTGACCAAAAATCATGCGAAGCTCCAGGAACTCGTCGAGACGCTCAAGGAGCGCGAAAGTCAGGGCTATCAATTCGAAGGCGCCGAGGGCTCCTTTGAGTTGTTGATGCGCAAAGCGATGGGGAGCCATCGTCCGTCATTTCAGTTGCTGGGCTTCAGGGTCATCGTCGAAAAGAAGCAGGAACATGGGCTTCTGCTGTCGGAAGCGACGGTCATGGTGAAGGTCGGAGATGTTGTCGAACATACGGCGGCGGTGGGGGCCGGACCTGTGAATGCACTCGACCATGCATTACGCAAAGCCTTGGAGAAATTTTACCCGCAACTGCGTGAAGTCAAACTGCTGGACTATAAGGTCCGCGTGTTGTCTGCAGATAAGGGGACCGAATCCAAAGTACGGGTACTGATTGAATCGGGGGATCATAAGGACAAGTGGGGGACGGTCGGGGTCTCTGAAAATATTATGGAAGCCAGTTGGCAGGCGTTGGCGGATAGTATCGAGTACAAATTACTGCTAGCCGGTCGCTGAAGCCGTTTTCCCTCCATTCGGCGCATATAATCCTTGACAGGCCAGATAACCTCACGTAACTTATGGGGAAATTCTTTGTCTTGGACGCTCGACACCAAGAAGCACTTCCTAAGGAACGACGCTAGTGGACGGCGGGGGGAAAGGCATGAGAAAGGCGGATATCGCGAACGAAATCTTCAAGCAGGTTGGGGTGTCTAAAAACGATGCAGCCGATATCGTCGAACTCGTGCTCAATCTGCTGAAGGGGGTGCTCCAAAAAGGTGATGCGGTCAAGATTGCGGGATTCGGAAATTTTGTCGTTCGAAGCAAAGGGGCCCGGAAGGGACGCAATCCTCGAACCGGTGAAGAAATCGGAATTACTCCCCGTCGAGTGGTCACGTTTCGTCCCAGTCAGGTCTTTAAAAAGTACGTAAATTCCTAATCGTCACCTTGCCACGAGCACACGCATGAGGACCGGTCATGGGGAATGAGCCCAGACTGGGAAGTAAGGTTTTCTATAAAATCGGCGAAGTCAGCAAGCTTTCCAAGTTGCCGGCGTATGTCTTACGGTTTTGGGAGTCGGAGTTCAGCTTCCTGAAGCCGAAGAAGAGCCGTGGCAATCAGCGGTTGTATGTGCAGCGGGATGTGGATACCGTGCTGGAGATTAAGCGGATGCTCTATGATGAGGGGCACACGCTGGCTGGTGTGAAGCGGTACTGGGCTCGGCGAGGACGGGCAACGGTCAAGAAAAGTGGGTCGCGGAAAGAGCTGGCCCAGCGTGTTCGTGGCGATCTCCAGGCGATTATTCGGTTGATCGATTCGCATTAAGCGTGAACCGTTCCAGTGCTGTGGGCGGCTGCGTCCCACTGTGTAGGTTACATCCATGTCGTTTGTGTCGGGGCGTAGCGCAGCCCGGTAGCGCACTCGCTTGGGGTGCGAGGGGTCGTGGGTTCAAATCCCGCCGCCCCGACCATCGGCACGATGTAGTCCATGAGGTACCGTTCTAAGAGACGTTGATCATTACGACCGACCATCTTCACGTATTTGTGAAGCTTCTCGCCTTCTTCCCGCCCCGCTTGAACCAGCGATTTCAGTTCTTCCCGTTCACGATGAGTTCCATGCATAAGGAGTGTCTGTGGCGCGCGTACGGATTCTTGTAACCAACGACGACGGAATTGCCTCTCCTGGCATTCACGCCGTTGCGGCTGCGCTTGGCACCCTGGGAGAAGTGTGGATTGTCGCACCGGACCGTGAACGAACGGCGGTGGGACATGCGGTCACCTTGCACAAGCCGCTCCGCATTACCAAAATGGCGCCGCGCGTATTTATGGTGAATGGGACTCCCGTAGACTGTGTCAATCTCGCGTTGGTGAAAATTTTGCCTGGCCCTCCCGCGTTGATCCTCTCGGGAATCAATCGCGGCGTCAATCTCGGCGATGATGTCATGTATTCCGGCACGGTGTCGGGAGCGCTGGAAGGGACAATTCTCGGCATACCATCGGTAGCGGTATCGCAGGAAGGCGGAGAGACGTTCCGGTTCGAGGTTGGGGCACGGTATGCGACTCGAGTGGCTGCACAAGTGTTGCAGCATGGATTGCCGGCGGAAACCATTTTGAACGTGAATATCCCCGATGTTCCCTTTCGTTCCATCAAGGGCGTGAAGGTGACGTGTTTGAGTCGACGTCGATTCAACAATCCCATCGTGGAGAAAGTGGATCCCAGAGGGCGCAAATATTATTGGATCGCAGGGACGCGTCAATCGTGGAGCCGTCAACAAGACGCCGACCATGAAGCCTTAGAGCGCCGTATGGTGTCCGTCACGCCGATCCATCTGGATACGACCTATCACGCGATGCTGGAACACTTTAAGGCCTGGGAGCAACCGCTCTCTAAGCTGGCGGCAAGCCGTCGGGTGGTCAAAGCGCGTTCTTCGAGGAGGACTCGCGCGTGAGCGCTCTGATCGAGTGGTTGATCGAAGTATTGGGCCGGTTCGTCATTGCGACCATTTCGACCTTCGGCTACACCGGCATCGTCCTGACGATGGCAATCGAAAGTGCCTGTATTCCCCTGCCAAGTGAAATCATTATGCCGTTCTCCGGCTACTTGGTGTTCACCGGCCAATTTTCGATGGTGGGCGTCACCCTGGCCGGTGCGATCGGTAACGTTCTGGGATCCTTAGTAGCGTACTATGTCGGCGTGTGGGGGGGGCGTCCCTTTGTCGAGCGGTACGGCCGCTATTTTCTCGTCTCCTCACATGACATGGAATTGGCCGACCGGTGGTTTGCGAAACATGGAGAGGCGGCGGTGTTGATCGGCCGGCTCTTGCCGGTGGTGCGAACGTTCATCTCGCTCCCGGCGGGCATTTCGCGCATGGACGTCAAAAAGTTTGTCGTCTATTCATTTGTGGGAGCGCTTCCGTTCTGTTATGCGCTCGCCTATGTGGGATTGAAGATGGGAGAGCACTGGAATGAATTACACCAGTATTTCCATCATGCGGATCTGGTGATCGGTGTGTTGCTGGCCATGGGCCTCGGTTATTTCCTCTGGTCACATTGGCCCAGGCGCCGCACGTCTATGGAGTAAGGACGCAACATGTTGCGCATCTATAATACGTTGACCGGAAGTAAGGAACCGTTCGAGTCGATGGTCCCCGGCAAGGTCCGCATGTACGTGTGCGGAGTGACGGTCTACGACTATTGTCATATCGGACATGCCCGGAGCGCGTTGGTCTTTGATGTGCTGCGGCGGTATTTGGAATACTCCGGCTTTGCCGTGGAATTTGCCAAGAACTTCACCGATGTTGATGACAAAATCATCAAGCGAGCGAATGAGCAAGGGGTCAGTTGTGACCAGATCACGGGGACCTACATCAAGGCGTATTACGACGATATGGAGAGGCTCGGAGTTCGACGGGCCACCCTTGAGCCCAGAGCCACCGAGCACATTGCCGACATTGTCGCCCTCGTTGATACCTTGGTGGCCAAAGGAATGGCTTATCGCGTCAACGGAGACGTGTATTTTCAAGTCGACCGATATCCGGGATATGGCCGCCTTTCCAAGCGAAACACTGACGATTTGCAGGCCGGCGCCCGCGTGGATGTGGACGAGCGCAAACGTCACCCCATGGATTTTGCCTTGTGGAAAGGCAGTAAACCCGGTGAACCGTCATGGAACAGCCCGTGGGGTCCTGGGCGTCCAGGCTGGCATATTGAATGCTCGGCAATGGCGATGCGGCACCTTGGTGAAACGTTCGACATTCATGGCGGCGGGATGGATCTTATTTTTCCACACCACGAAAACGAGATTGCTCAATCCTGCGGCGCGACCGGAAAAGAATTCGCGCGCTACTGGGTGCATAACGGCTTTGTGCAGATCAACCAAGAGAAGATGTCCAAGTCGTTGGGAAATTTCTTCACCATTCGCGAGATTTTTGACAAGTCTGAATGGCCTGACGCGGTGACCGGCGAGATGTTGCGATACTTTCTCCTGTCCACGCACTATCGCGGCCCCTTGGACTTTTCTGATCAAAGCCTCGCGGAAGCCAAGAACGCCCTCAATGGACTGTATGATCTCTTCGAGCGATTGAAAGAACCGGCTCCTTCTCATGGAGCAGCCGATCAGCAGATGCGCGAGGCCAGCATTCGAACACGGCAGGCGTTTGCGGACGCCATGGACGATGATGTGAATACGCCGAATGCGGTGGCGGCATTACAGAAGTTGCGCGGAGACGCGAACAAGGCCCTTGATGCAGGACTGTCTGCTGAGATGCGGCATGCTGTGCGGAATGAGTTTCGTTCATTGGGTGTGGTGCTGGGGCTGTTTCAGCAGGACAGTTGGCAGTTCAAAAGTCCCGGGTCACGCGAAACCCAGGGTGCCTCCGGTGTGTCAGCGAAATCCCTGTCCGATGAGGAAGTCGCTGACAAAATTGCTGCGCGGTTGGCAGCCAAACAATCCAAAAACTACAAGTTGGCTGACGAATTAAGAGCCGAGTTGGCATCCCACGGCATTATCATCGAGGACCGGCCTGATGGCACCAGTCGATGGAAAAGATAACACGCCGGACGTAATTTACGGCCTGCATGCCGTGCGCGAGGCACTCCGTGCAGGGGCTCGCCCTATTCAGCGACTGCTGGTGTTGGGGACGGATCGGCAGTTCGGGGAAATCGTGCGGCTTGCCAGAGAGCAGCGCATTCCTGTGTATGTCGAGCCACGCGCTGCTTTCGATCGACTTGTTCCCTCCGGCCATCACCAGGGCGTGGTTGGGTTGGTCGCCGCCAAGTCTTATAGCGATCCGGATGCTATTCTTGCCTCCGCGCAAGCCCCCGGTCAGACTCCACTGTTGGTACTGCTCGACGGTGTCGAAGATCCTCACAATCTCGGGGCGATTGTACGAACGGCAGAAGCGTCCGGGGTGCAGGGGGTTTTTATTCCGGAACGCCGTGCAGTGGGGCTGACGAGTGTGGTGGCCAAGGCGTCAGCCGGAGCGGTGGATTATATGCCGGTCGGCAGAGTTCCCAACCTGTCGCGGTGGATTGAGCGCCTGCAGCAGGCTGGGATCTGGGTGTATGCGCTGGATGCCGAAGCGCCGAAGGTGTATACGAAATTGGACTTCCGGGGGCCTGTCGCGCTGGTATTTGGTGGAGAAGGAAAGGGAGTACGGCCAGGGGTTCGGGGCGCCTGCGATGATGCTGCGCACATTCCTATGTCGGGGAAGGTCAGCTCGCTCAATGTCTCGGCGTCAGCGGCCATCGTTCTGTATGAGGCTGTGCGTCAGCGTCGGGAACGAGGAGAGGATCGAGTCGGAAACTAAGACCGCTGGACTATCTCAGCTTGAGCATTTTCCCTTGAATGGCGGCCTTGAGCAGCTGGGCCGTGTTCGACACCCGGATCTTCTTCATCATGTTGGCTCGGTGTGCTTCGACGGTCTTCACGCTGATTTTGAGCCGCTGGGCGATTTCCTTGTTCTTGAAGCCGGTCCAGATCAATTCAAGAATTTCCTGTTCGCGTGTGGTGAGGGCTTCCGGACGTCGCTTGCGAGGGGGAAGAATCGGCTCGGATGATGCGGCTTTGGTTCGACCTTTGGTAGTCCTGGCAGCTGTCGGCATGTACGTCTCGCTCCACTTGGAATATGGCAATTCTCAGATTGAATCTTCGACTACTCGGCCCAAAACGTTGTCGGATTATACGCAGTGCTCCTGGCGTTTGTAAATGAAAAGAGGCGGGTGCAGAGGGGGGACCGCATGCTCTTATTGACCTAGGCGCGTATACGTGTACTTAGATGCACGTGCGTGGATGGAAAGGAGCATGCCGTGGCGGGAGGCGTGATGATCCCATATGTGATGGTGTTCTTGTTTGGTGCGGTCATCGGTAGTTTCCTGAACGTCTGTATCTACCGATTACCGCGCGAAGAGTCTGTGGCCTGGCCCGCCTCGCATTGCCCCGCCTGTCGGCAACCTGTCGCGGTATACGACAACATTCCTGTTGTCAGCTATCTACTTCTGCGGGGGCGGTGCCGTTCCTGCCAGGTGCCCATTTCCATCCAATATCCGTTGGTGGAAGCTACCAACGCAATCGGATACGTGCTGATCTTTTGGATGTTTGACTTCACGGCCGAGGCGTTCGTGTATTCCGCCTTACTATCGGCATTGATTGTGATTACGGGGACGGATCTTTCTCATACGATGATTCCTGATGCTGTGACCTTGCCGGGAATTGCTATCGGCCTCATCTGTGCCGCGGTGATTCTGCCGATTGGCCTGATGGACTCACTTCTTGGCGTCCTCGCGGGTGGAGGTATTCTGTGGTTCCTGGCTTGGGTCAGCCCCTATGTCTTCGGAAAAGAAGGAATGGGCGGCGGAGACATTAAACTCATGGCGATGGTCGGTGCGTTCATTGGGTGGCAGCCGGTATTGTTGGCCATTATGATCGGATCGTTTCTAGGCTCCCTCGTCGGTGTCGCGCTGATCGCCGCCGGGCTCACCAAACGGGATCAATATATTCCATTTGGACCGTTCCTCGCGGCGGGGTCCCTGCTCGCTCTTCTGTTTCATCAGCCTCTCCTCAATTGGTATTGGTCTCTCATTAGCCTGCCCCAGTAAATCTCTGCAAATCGGCTGTCAGAGCCAGTTTGTAGGCATTGATTATTCCGCTGTCTGTATCGGAATGGTTGGCGCACTGTATCTGATTAGGAACAGTTCACAATTGTCCAACTCCATTGGCACTGGCCAATTCACCGTCTGAGTGCAGACTCTGTCTGCGCAAACTCCCGCCAACTCGGCCTCTTAGCCGGGTTTTCCACAAAACCCGGTCCGCTCGCACTTCCTGCCGGATGCGTGAACAACCAACGGCACGGAAATTGGAAACGCTCTACGCGCTCGAAGAAAGGAGCGGAAATGAATGAACGCGGAGTCAGTCTAGTGGAACTGTGCACAGTGCTCGCCATCGTGGCGATTGTGATAGGGGTGAGTGTTCCGGGATGGTCGGCACTTGTTGCCAAACAGCGACAGCGGGCCGTGGTGGCTGAGATCGCATCTGAATTACGCATGGCCCGGCAGCTGGCCATGGCGCGGCACGAACGTGTGC
>ERZ724526.549-NODE-549-length-21304-cov-4.468681_pt1 | contig 21304 bp, 3 predicted proteins | sample MGYA00376059_ERZ724526 | MGnify/ENA primary metagenome ERZ724526 (study PRJEB28724, sample SAMN07190883) | activated sludge metagenome | isolation source: activated sludge of sewage treatment plant in Hong Hong | place: Hong Kong | collected 2016-03-17 ...
CAGCAAAACGGTCGGCAGACTTTCATTCTGGTTGCCCGGGTCGATGCCCGGTCCTGTCCAGGAGTAGTCTAGGTCGCCGCTTGGAGAAGTCGATCCCGTACCATCCAGTACGACATTCAGCACATCGCAAGTGATCGTCTGGTCAGGTCCTGCATCTGCGGTAGGCAGGTTTTGGTCCTGTGCGACGGTCATCTGGTCGGTGCTGGTGCAGCCGTTCTGGGTATCTGTAATCAACAGCATATACGTGCCGGGGCTCAGTACGGTAGGGTTGGGTGTGTTCTGGTTGGCGGCGGTTATGCCGGGTCCGCTCCATAGCAGGGTATAGCCGGGGCCACTGCTCGACGCACCCGAGCTAAGCGCCACACCGGTCGTACTGTTGGCACAGGTCAAAACGAGATCCTCGCCGGCATCCGAAACAGGCGGTATGAAATCCGAGCCGACTGTGGTAATATCTGTTTGCGAGCAGCCGTTGGCTGCATTAAACACGGTCAGCGTGTACGTGCCGGACGCAAAAACGCTGGGAGAGATACTGTTCTGTTGGCCGGCTACGATGCCCGGCCCGGTCCAGGTATACTGAATACCGGGTCCGGAGGCAGAAAGGGAGCCGTCGAGTTGCAGGGTATCGTTCTGGCAGGTAAGCGTCTGGTCAAAACCGGCATCTACCTGCGGGAAATCTGCATCCTGAGCAATATAAACCTCGTCTGTTGCCGTGCAATTGTTCTGTACGTTGGTGACGATCAGGATATACGTGCCGGAGTCGGATACCACAGGGTTTTGCAGGTTGAAATTGCCGGTATTGATGCCGGGGCCTTGCCAGACATAGTTGAACTGCGCGCCGCTGCTTGAGCCGGAGCCGTCGATCTGAAAATCAGGCGCCGTACAGGTAAGCGTGGCGTCTGCACCTGCGCTGGCGCTGGGTATGACAATGTCCTGCGTTACAGTGACGTTATCGGCGGCGGTACAGCCGTTGGCATTGTTGGTGACGATAATGGTATAGACACCCGGAATGGTTACGGGAGGCGTCGGCTGATTGGAGGAAAAGTTATTGGGACCGTTCCAGATGCAGGAAACGCCGCCGGAGGCGTACGACTGGCTGCCATCCAGGCTTATACTGGTCGTTGCGCAATCCAGTTTGCCGTCGGGGCCTGCATTCGCGGTGGGGGGAGCAGTGTTTTCATTTACAACCACGGTATCCTTTGAAACACAGCTGTTCCCCGTATTGGTGATGGTCAGAATATAAGTGCCCGGCAGCGATACGCTTGGCGATACCTGACCCTGGTTTCCCGCGTTGATGCCGGGCCCGCTCCAGACCAGTTGGAAACCGGCGCCGTTGGACGAGCCCTGGCCATCGAGGGTTACGACAGGCAGGTTACAGGTGATCAATCCGTCTGCGCCTGCACTTACGGCAGGATATACGGCATCGGTATTCACCACCATATTGTCACTGGCGGTGCAGCCATTGCCGGTATTGGTTACCACGAGTGTGTAATTGCCCGGAACGTTTACCACGGGCTGGAAACTGCCAGCATTGGCCGGGTTAATGCCCGGTCCGGTCCACAGGTAGGTGATGCCGGCGCCCGAAGAGGAGTTGCCGCCAATGCTCGTCGAGGTATTGACGCAGTCAATGGTCGGGTCAACGCCCGCATCGGCCGTCGGCGGGGCGATATCCGAGCTGACCGTGGCCAGTGCCGAAGCGCTACAATTGTTGTCGGTATTGGTGATCGTCACGTTATACACACCCGGCAGCGAAACAACCGGCATCAGGTCGTTCTGGTTGCCCGGCGTTATGCCGGGACCGCTCCATACCACCGAAAAATTGGCGCCCACACTGGACGCAGAAGCGTCGAGGGTATCGATGGCGTTGTTGTAGCAGTTCAACACGAGGTCGGCGCCCGCACTTACAGTCGGCAGAATGGTATCGATGGCTACCACCAGCACATCGGTGTTTACGCAGTTGTTGCTGGTATTGGTCACCGTCAGCGAATACGTGCCGGGCAGGGTAATATTGGCCGGATTTTGCAGGGTTGCATTGCCGGCATTGATACCCGGTCCGCTCCACATATAGGTGATATCAGGGCCTGATGCGGAAGCGGAAGCGTTGAAGTTGACCGAACTTATCGTACAGTTGAGCTCCAGGTCAACACCTGCATTTGCCGCAGGCAGGTTGGCATCCTGTGTCACCACAACCTGGTCGGTTGCGGTGCATCCGTTCACCGGATCGGTTACTTGCAGGGTATAGGTATCAGGTACCGTTACCGTGGGGTTTTGTAGTGTAGCATTATTGCCTCCGATGCCTTGTCCCGACCACAGGAAGGTGATGTTGGCCGGTGTGCCGGAACCGGTAAGTGTGATGCCGTTGGGTGAGCTGCAGGTCAGAACATTGTCTGCACCGGCGTTGGCTGTAGGAGCCGTATTGTTGAGGTTCACCTGTACCGTATCTTTCGAAATACAGCCGGTAGTGGTATTGGTTATGGTCAGAATGTACTGGCCGGGTTGCGCGACCATCGGCGTATACAGATTCTGGTTAGCGGGTGTGATGCCGGGGCCGGTCCAGGTAGCCGTAAAATTGGCACCCTGACTTGAGCCGGCGCCGCCGATAGTAACAGAAATCACTGCACAGGTTAGCGTTTTGTCCACACCGGCATTTACGGAGGGCGCCACGATGCTGCTGTTTACCACCACCGTATCCTTTTTGAAGCAGCCGTTTGTCGTGTTCGTTACCGTAAGGATATAGGTATCTGCCTGGTTTACATTGGGATTGGGGATATTCTGGTTGCCTGCGTTGATGCCTGCTCCCGTCCAGCCGAATTGTATCGGAGCGCCTGCGGCGTTGCCGGAACCGTTCAGGGTAACGCTGGTTTGCTGACAGCTGATGGTCTGGTCAGCGCCTGCATTGGCGGTCGGTACGGCAATGTCCTGAAGCACTGTTGCAGTGGCTGTGCTCGTACACCCGTTAACGGTATTGGTGATCGTCACATTGTAGGGACCGGGCACGGATACGGCAGGGTTTGCTGTCCCCTGGTTGCCTGCGTTGATTCCAGGGCCCGACCAGTTGTAACTGGCTGTCGGTGCGTTGGTTACGGTAGTAATGGTAAAATTGGGCAGCGTACAGGTGATGGTTCCGCCGGTTGCGGTGATCGTTGGAGGGGTTATATCGCCGGAAACGGTGGTCATAGCGGTTGACGTACAGCCGTTTGCCGGGTTGGTGACCGTTACCGAATAGTTGCCAATCTGGTTGACTACCGGATTTTGCAGGTTTTTGTTTGCGGGTGTGATACCGGGGCCGCTCCAGACATAGTTCACGCCACCGGTGGGCGAACTGGCCTGCAGCATCACGGTCGATGCGGTGCAGGTAAGGTTACCACCGGTGATATTCACGCCGGGAGGGGTTGTATTGGCCGTCACGGTAGTGGTAGCCGTATCCTTACACGATACCGGCCCGAAGGTATTGGTGACAATGAGGTTGTATGTACCGCCCATCGTCGCCGGATAGGTAGGCTGGTTGCCCACCTGGGTCCATGCCGCGTTGGTCCAACTGTAAGTGACACTTGGACCGGAGGTCGAGCCCGAACTGTTCAGCGTCAGTACCGGATTGTTGCAGTCAATAGTCTGAACGGGACCTATCACAGCATTGGATGGCACAGAGATGATACTGAATTGCACCACGCTGTCGCAACCCTGGAAGGATTCGAGTATCTCCTGGAACGGACCGCCGGTAGCGCAATACGGATTGCCGTTTATGGTCAGACACGAACCGGCGCAAACGTATTGTGTGCCGATATTGGTCTTGATCTGCTGTTTGATGATGATCTTTTGCTTGATCACACTGTCGCAGCCAAGGTAAGAATCGTATGGGTCGGACGAAAGGGTATAAGTGCCGGGCAGGCTGACCGATTGGTAAGGCTGTTCGTCCCAGATGTAGGGCAGGTCTTCGAAGCAAACGACCACATCCGGCTTCACAGTCGGTGGTATAGGCTGGTTGATCACGGACAGGCAGGAGATCAGTGGAGTGGAACAGGCATTGCCCACCCGCACGCATACATTGCCCCCGGCGTTGCCGAAAGTAACGGTAATGGTATTGCCGTCGGGTGCAGGCAGGGTAACGTTGTTGGTGCCGCCGTTGATCTGGGAGCCCGCGGGGGTCGTCCAGTTGTAATAGCCTATACCTGCGACAGGAGGAATGGTGTACACGACCTCAGCACCCGGGCATACTTTTATCGGGCCCTGCGGCACAGCAGGTTGTGAAGGAGCCGGCGGCGATACCGACCCTTCGAGCACCTCTATTTCGTAATTGCAAACGTCGGCGACCCATCCGTCGATCATCAGGTAATAGGTCTGTCCCGGTACAAAGTTGGAATAGGTAAGCGTGAGTGCGCCGCCGCCGCCACCCCCTGACCCCGGGTTGCAAACGAGGGCGTCATCCTGACAATTGGCAAAAAAGGCAGCCTGCAGGCCGTCCCCGTTTTGGCAGTTGCTGGTCGCAATATTGATGGTGATGGATTCCGTTCCGGCCACAAACCCGAACCACTGGTCGTTGTGGATGGCGATTTGTCCGCACACGGTGTTGCCGCCCGACGGTGAGCCGTTATTGATGCCCATATAGCCGTCGAAGTTGCAATACACACACGCCTGCTGGCAGGCTTCTGCGCCGGGCGGCGGCGGCGTGGGGCAGGGTGGCGCCACCTGGGCATGGAGTTGTTGAAGGGAAAAAAGGAGGTTGAATACGAGAAACAGGCGTAGTGATTGATTCATGAAACTGGGTTTGTAGAATTGATAGATTACCGTTCGGATTAAAAAATCGAAATAAAGATACGGAAATGTGTCAGGACGCTTCCTGAGAGAGGGAAAAATATGGACAATTGTTGTTTTTGCGGAATAAAAAGCAAAAACAGTGCTTGAAACGCCAAAAAGGAAGGCCCCCGGCGTCAACACGCCGGAGGCCTTCGCCATAAAGTACTGTCGAAATGACTTAACGGTAGAGGGTTACATCACCCTTGTAAAGGATGACTTCACCATCGATGAATTCAATTTCTGCAAAGTAAACGAATACTGCAGGGCTGGCCTTGTCGCCTCGAATGTTGCCATCCCAACCCGAACTGATATCATTGGGTTTGAAATCGTAATACTCGTGCACCAGTCCGCCCCAGCGGTCGAAGACCTGGAACGATTTGATGTTGGTTACCTGCCTTTCATCGCCGAAGATCATGAACAGGGAGTTGGTGTTGTCCGACTCCGGTGCAAATATGTTCGGGATGTAGACATAACGCGTTTTGTCCACAATAACCAGCCGGTCGTCGGTGGCTTTGCAACCGTTGGCATCAACGATGGTAACCTGGTATCGGAACGAGTAATACGGTGTGATCTCGCAGTTGTCGCAGAACACAGAGTCGAGTAGCGATTCAGGCTGCACAATCGTCTGTTCTACACGATCCGGGTCGGTCGTGATTTCGTCCAGATTGAGGGTAAGCGAAATGCTTTCGCCCAGAATGACGGTTGTGTCGAGACCAAGGTTGACCGTGAACGGGTCTGGCTCAAGCAGGTCAAACGAGGTTTCGTACTCGCAGCCATTGGCATCCTGGATTACCAGGGTATGCGGGCCAGGAGGAAGCGCCGTATAAACCGTTGTCTGACTAAAGGGCCTGTTGTCTAGTTTGAATACGTAGGGTGGTGTGCCGCCGTCAACCGAGTTGATGGCAAGAGCGCCGTCCGTTTTTCCGTAGCAGGAAATATCGCGTTCGTCGAGTACTGCTCCCGAAGGTGTTGCCGGATCGAGTTTGACCACCACATCCTCTACGGTCGTACAACCGTTTTGGGTATTGGTGACGACAACAAGGTAAGTGCCTTGCTGATCGACCTGGGGATTCTGGGAAGTCGCGCCGGAAAGGATATTGCCGTCAGTCGTATTCCACTGGTACAGATAACTGCCTGCGACGGGTACACTCGCACTGAGCCCAACCTGCGTTGTGGTGCAGTTCAGTTCATTCGGCGTACCTACATTGACCGTTGGGCCTTGTGTATCGTCGGCCACCAGGCCGCTGGTTACGTTCGAACAGCCGGTGGCTGTATTCGTCACAACTACAGTATAGTTGCCCGGGACGGTAGCGGCCGGATTCTGCTGCGTGGAGTTAAAGTTCGCGGGGCCCGACCACTGCCAGGTTACGGTCTGAACATTCGTAGTAGCCGACAACTGGATGCTTGGAATAGCACAGGTGATCGTCCCGGTAGTGATGGAAAGCGTTGGAATGCTGGCATCGGGTACGACCTGTGTGGTAGCAACCGAGGTACAGCCGTTCGACGAGGTCGTTACCAGGGTATAGGTACCGGTTTGTGTAACTACAGGACTTGCCTGCGTGGAGCTAAACGTTCCGGGGCCGGTCCAGGAATACGATACGCCCGGTGTCGGCGATCCGCCGATGATTGTTCCGGAAGTGATCGTGCAGGTCAGTGTATCGCCCTGTGCTGTTGCGCCGGGTGCTGTGATATTCTGCAATACATTGTAAGTGAACGAAGAAGTACAACCGCTCGTGGCCGTGGCTACAACCGTGTAATTGCCCGGAGCGCCGGTTGTCGGGTCCTCCAAAGTGGAGTTGAAACCGTTCGGGCCGGTCCATTGGAAGGTGACGTTCGGTGTATTACTTGTTGCGTTCAGCGTTACCGTTTGAACCGTGCAGGTCAACGAATCTGCCACCACGGAGATGTCCGGAATAGTGGGATCCTGCGTGACCAGCGCACTTGTTGTGGTAGTACAGCCGTTGACCGGGTTGGTGACGACAAGCGTATAAGTTCCCGGATTGGTGACATCAGGATTTTGCTGAGGCGATGTGTAGCCGCCCGGGCCGCTCCAGTTATACATAACGCCGGGCGTTGTGGAGCCGGCCTGAAGCGTGATTGTCGGGAACGTGCAATTCAGCAGACCTCCCGTAGACGTCACGCCCTGAGGCGCTTGTATATTCTGGGGAACCGTAAGCGACGGGGCGGAAATACAGCCATTCGTCGCGATTACGGTGAACACATAGTCGCCCGGATTGGACACGGTGATGCTGTTCTGGGTAGAGGTAAATCCACCCGGCCCTGTCCATGCGCCGACTGCTCCGGGCGTGCCGATTGTGCCCGTGATGGTCACATCGGTCACGGCGCAGGTAAGCGTTCCGCCACCCGAGAGCGTCACGGTGGGCGACTGCGTATTCTGGGCAACAAAGGCGGAGGCCGTTGAAGTACAGCCGTTCGGGCCCATGACAACAAGGTTGTAGGTACCGTCAACCGTTACGGTCGGGCTTTGCTGGGTCGAAGTGTAGCTGTTCGGTCCGGTCCAGCTGTAGGTAACGCCGGTTGTCGGCGAATTGCCGGCAATGATGGCCTGACCCGATATACAGTCGATCGTATCGCCGGTTGCAGTAGCAGATGGCGGTGTAATATCCTGTAATACAATCACATCGCTGGTAGATACACAGCCGTTCGGGCCGGTAATAGCCACCTGGTAAGTACCGGGAGCCATAGTAGATGTAGCGGCAGTAGTAGCGCTGAAGTTGTTCGGGCCTGTCCATGCATAACTGACGCCGTTAGTAGGCGAAGAGCCGGTCAGGGTGGAACTCAGGTCGTCACAATCGAGATCGTTCGACGAGGTGGCTGAAGAACCGGGGGGCGCCACGTCGAGGTCAACTGTTGCAGTCGCTGTCGACGTACAGCCGTTCGGGCCTGTTACCGTCAGGGTATAGACGCCGTCGACGGTAATGTTGGGGTCTTCCAGCGCCGATACAAAGCCGTTTGGTCCGGTCCAGTCGAAGGAGGCGCCGGCGGTGGCTGAAATGCCGTTGAGATCAAGATCAGTAATGGAACAGGTAAGCGTGCCGCCCTGCGCATTGGCATTGGGTGCTGCAATATCCTGGTTAACAGTCACCTGTGTCTGCGAAGTACAGCCATTGGCAAGCGTTGCTACCAGGGTATAAGGTCCCGGATTGGTCACGGCGGGATCTTCCTGGTTGGAGGTAAAGCCGGCCGGGCCGCTCCATGCGAGTCCCTGCAAGGGAGAAGCGGAGGCAGTTACCGTTGCCTGAATGTTGACCGTCGTAGCCGAACAGGTCAGGATATCGGGCGCCGTTGCCTGTAAAACAGCCGTTACGGTATCTATGGCTACCTGTGCCGTGCTGGTGCTGGTACAACCGTTTCCGGTACTGGTGACCGTGACGATATAGGCGCCATTGAGCGAAACCGTCGGGTTTTGCAGGCCCGAAGTAAAGTTATTGGGGCCTGTCCAGTTGTAGGTAACCGTCGCCAGCGGCGAGTTGGCAGAAATAGGCACTTGCGGATTGGTACAATCAATGGTGTTGCCTGTGGTGGAGGCGCCGGGTTCGGCGATATCCTGGGCTACAACAATTGTTTCGGCATCTGTACACCCGTTGGTGGCCGTTACGGTAAGGATATAGTCACCGGGTACCGTTACGGTCGGGTTTTGCAATTGTGAAGTGAAGCCGTTGGGGCCGCTCCAGTCAAAAGTAACAGGCAGGTTTGCACTGCCGTTGAGCACCAGCGAAGTAACCGAACAAGTCAGGGTGCCGGTAGTAGAAGACGCGGTCGGCGCATTCTGGTCGGCCATAACGTCGGCTGTCGCTACCGAAGTACAGCCGTTGCTCGGATCAGTCACCAACAGGGTATAGACGCCATCGTCGTTGGTTTGAGGGTTCTGCTGGTTTGATGTGAAGGCATTTGGTCCAGTCCACGACCAGATGACGCCGTTGGTCGGCGAGTCACCGGTGAGGGTAAAGGTCGGGTTGGTACAGGTCAGGGTGCCACCGGTAGCAAGAGCGCCGGGTGCGTCGACATCCAGTTCCACAATGGCATCTGCCTGAGCGGAACAGCCGTTTGCAGGATTGGAAACAGTAAGGGTATAAGTACCTGAAACAGATATGGTCGGATCCTCAAGGGTGGAATTAAAGCCGTTGGGGCCGGACCACGATAAAATGACGCCCGGTGTGACCGATCCGCCGTCGAGCATGAGCGAAGTTACCGAACAGGTCAGTGTGCCGCCGGTAGCCGATGCGTCAGGTACGTTGGCATCCGGTTGTACTGTAGCGGTAGCAGTTGAGGTACAGCCATTTGCAGGATTGGTAACCGTCAGGGTATATTGCCCGATGTTTGAAACGGTCGGGTTCTGGCTCGGATAGTTGTTGCCGCTTGGGCCTACCCAGTTGTAGGTTACGCCCGGTGTGCCTGAAGTGCCCATAATCACTGTATTCACATCCGAACAGGTGATGATGCCGCCTGTGGCTGAAGCGCCAGGTGCAGTATAATCGCCATCAACAACTGCTGTAACCGTGCTGGTGCAACTGTTGACCGGGTCAGTAACGGTCAGCGTATAGGTTCCCGGGTCCGTTACAGCCGGGTCGGCAACGTTGGCTGTGAATCCGTTCGGGCCGGTCCAGGCAAATGTTGCGCCCGGGGTGATCGAATTGCCGTCGAGGTTGATATTGATCACGCCGCAGGAAACAGTTCCGCCTGTGGCGGAAGCATTTGGCGCTACGGTGTTACCCGTAACCGCAATTGTAGCCGTACCCGTACAACCATTACCGTTATTGGTGACAGTGACATTATAGGTACCTGCCGCATTGGCGGGCGGGTTTTGTTGGGTAGAGGTGAAACTGTTCGGACCGCTCCAGGCATAGGTTACCCCGGAAGCCGGCGTTGCATTGAGCGTGACGATCGGGGTCGGACAGGTGATCGGTCCGCTGACCGTCGCAACCGCACTGGGCGGGGCATTGTCCAGGTTCACCGTCGCTGTTGCGGTACTCGTACAACTGTTGTTCAGGTTGGTGACTACAACAGTATAGGTACCGTTTACCGTCACGTTCGGGTTTTGCGTACTTGAAGTAAAGCCATTGGGTCCCGTCCAGGTATAGGATGAATTGGGAATATTGGAGTTGCCGTTGATCTGTATGGTGGTAACGCTACAGGTCAATGTCCCACCGGTCGCACTTGCCACCGGCGGTGTGGTATTACCCGTTACGGTAGCAGTTGCCGAATTGGTACAGCCTGTGGCGTTGTCTGTCACAACAACGGTATAGGTACCCGCAACACCGGCCATCGGATTTTGAGTATTGGCGGTAAAGCCGTTAGGGCCCGTCCATGCATAGGTCGGCATTTGGGCATTGGTGACGGCATTGAGCGTAGCCTGGGCGCCACCGCATCCGATGGTGCCTCCTGTCGCTGACACGGTGGGTATCGTGGTATTTCCTGTGATTACTATGGTATCGGTATCTATACAGAAATTCCCGCCCGCAGATGCTGTTACTGTCAGGACATAGGTGCCCGGCTGGGTTACGGTAATCGAGTTACCGGTGCCTACAACCATTTGACTGGGTAGGATCTTCCAGATTTTACTGCCTGGCGAAGGCGTGGAACTCAACACAAGTGATGTTGTCACACAGGACAACGCGCCGCCGCCGGTGATTTCCGCTTCGGGGCTCAGCAGCAAGATGGAGAAGTTGATGATACTGTCGCAACCCTGGTAAGACTGACAAACGTGTGTAAAGTTGCCGCCATCACAATATTGTTCACCGCAAACGGTGACACACGAGCCCGCGCAGATAGTTTGCGGGGGCAGGTTTTTAATCAAAAGCGGTTTGATCGTAACCTGTTTTTTTACAATACTGTCACAGCCCTGGTAGGAAGTGTATGTATGTGCATAGTTACCCGAAACGCCAACGGTTTGTCCCCAGGGAAGTTCATAGGGGGCATCTTCAGCGCACACAACAACCGGAGGGAGTTGTGTGTCGGGTATCTTCATAATCTGTACGGTTTTGCAGACAAAAGGGTTGTCCTGGTCGCAGGAGTTTACAGCCTGCACACAAATCTGAATGGATGTCGGTGGCGGTGCGTTCGGTGGTGCGGTGATCTGAACGACATTGCCACCCGGCGCAAACAGGGTAACGGGAGAAGGCTGCCCGTTGATCAGGGCGCCGCCAGTGGCGGTCCAGTTGTAAGCACCCGCGCCGGTTACCGGCGGAACGGAAAGCGTCATGACGCCGCCCGGGCAAATCTTCGTCGGTCCCTGGATCGCGCCGATCGGTCCTACGTTCGGGGCTTGTACGGCAGAGGGGGGCACAACGTTGATAGAAAAATCGCACTGGTCGCCGGCATAACCGTCGATCAAAAGGTAGTAGTTGACACCCGGCGTCAGGGCGCAGGTGATGGATACGGGGGTATTGCCGTTGCCGGCAGAACCGCCATTGCAACCACCGGGAACCGGGTTGGAACCGCAGTTTTCATACAGCGCTATCTGCACACCGTTGCCGATGATACAGTTAAAAGGCGTAGCCGTGAACGTGGCGCCGGCAGCGCCGGCAATAAATCCCAGCCACTGCTCATTTTCAATCGTTCCGCAGAAACCGGGTGCAAATCCCTGGGAATAAGGACTTGTTGATCCGGTATACCCGTTAAAGTTGCAATAGATACAGGCTTCATTACAGTTGTCGGCTGCCGGCGTGTCATTAGCAGGGCAGGGATCCGGTACCTGTGCCATCAACGAAAGGCTGGACTGAAGCAGAATACACAATAAGAGTAGTTTTTTTACCATGAAACCGGTAGTTTAAAGCGTTTGAATATTTATGACGCGATAAGCACTGAAACAGCACTTTTCGGGTGAATAGCCTGATTACAAAAGATGACTTGCAGTTGATTTTCCCGGAGTGAGAAAAATTTGAAAACAATCGGTTGAGACGAATTCAGATTATAGAATCAGGAAGGCAGCGTGTCTGAACTGGATGATAAATTGGCCTGCAAAGAAAGGTAAAATTTTATTTTGCGAACTTCTTTACTGACCACTTTAACTGTCCCGCCCAAACGTGCTGGACCCAAATTTTGCCCGGAAGACGAACCGGATATTTCGTGGTTACCTCCCAATCGTATTTTGATGAACAAAAAAATGTAAGGTTTAAGTATCACGTTTTCAGCGAAAAACACTCACATCTCCTTTGTATACTCCTGTCTCCCCATCAATAAATTTCACCACCGCATAATACACATAAACCCCCGGTAAAACATTTTTGCCGCCCTGCTTTCCATTCCAGCCAACCGAAAGATCGTTGGGCTGAAAATCAAGCGCCTCATACATCAGTGCGCCCCAGCGGTCGTATATCCTGAACAACTCCACCCGCGCGACATCTCTGCCTCCGAACACCGTCAACGTGCCATTTACGGCACTTTGGGGTGATAATATGTTGGGGATATAAACATTCCGCGGCTTTCCTACCTGCACCAAAACGGCGTCTGCTGCAATACATCCGTTCGAATCAATCGCCGTAACATTCACATTCCAGGATTGCAGCGGGAAAAAACGTTGGTAATCCTTTCCTGCAGCAACAGAATCGAGCAGCGGCTTCCATATTATCGTATCCAGAGCACCGACCGGCACCGTAGATTCCATACTTAGATACACTGAATCGCCTAACGCTGCCTCGATTGTCGATCCGAGGTCAATAATTAATTCCGGAGGCTCTATCACGGGCAGTAGCGGCGATGTCCATTCGCATCCGTTGGCATCCATCAGGGTTACGGTGTAATTGCCCGGTTCGAGTCCGCTGAACACGGGGTTTGTCCCGAACGCACCACCGTTCAGTGCGTACAAAACAGGCGGGTGGGTGGTTTCCACAGAATCGATCACAATTTTTCCGTTGTGTTCGCCATAGCACCTGATGTTTTGTACAACAATGCTTCCCGCGCTCGGCGGGTCGTTATCCAGTATAACAGTTACATCATCGGAGGCGGAACATCCTGCCGGACTGGTGACGATCAGGGTGTAGTTGCCGGCATTACTGACAAATACCTGGGCGGTATTTCCGAAAGCCACGCCGTTTGCCAGCCATTCGTATGTAATACCCAGGCCGACACTGGTGCCGGCACTTCCCAATGCAACGGCACTTTGGTCACAATTGATCGCCTGGTCTTCCCCGGCATCGGCAACAGGTGGTGCAAGCAGTTTAACCGTTACGGTTGCCGCATCATCCGGACAGGGCGCCAGGGCATCCACCGTGTACAGAAATGTATAGGTGCCTGCAGGCTGTCCTCCCGTTTCAAAGGTGCCTGTGGCGGCTGTGAAACCACCCGGCAATGAAGGCACAGCAGAGGTCTCCGTCCATTTGCCGTTCAGGTTTGGATCGGTAAGAAAGTTAATGAGCTGCAAGGGCAGCGCCACGCCGGCACAAATTTCAACCGGTTCGTTGGGTGTGCCGGCAGATACGGGTGTGCTGACTGAAATCGTGACCGAACCGCTCAGTGCCGTGGTACAAACCGGTCCGACACCGTCCGACACCGAAACCAGGGTATAGGTTATGGAGGTATCCGGCGTAAGGTTGACTGTTACAGGCTGCTGGTTGTTGATCAACTGACTGTATTGCCCGCCGGCATCGTCGACATACGTGATCTGAAGGGGATATGTGCCGCTGCCCGAAAAAATCAGGGGTGTGTTGTCGCCCTTGCAAATGCTTGCGTCGCCGGTGAATCCTCCATCGGGCAGGGCTTTCCACTGAACGGGGGTACCGGGCGCTACCGACAGGCAAGGATCGTTCAGGTCTACCAAACCTGCCTGGTTATTGCCCGCTACAGCCGATATATAATAGGTGACGCCTGTTTGGAGGTTCGCTGTAAAGTCAAATACAGGTTGATCGCCGGTGGCGAGTATGTTTCCGGCATTGGTACCCGCCTGATCGTGCAAAATAAACTCCAGGATGTCATCCTGATCAAGACTTGCATCGCTGTTCCACACACCTGTCGCTTGCTCGCCGGCGCAAAACAGGAGCGGCGCCGTTTGCATCGAGCCGGCATCTGTAACGCAATTGCAGTCTTTTGTACCGGTAACCGGAAGACTGGCGCAACCGTTGGCATCCACTATAGTGAAGTTGTAGGGGGTATTGCTGGCAATGGGTACGGAAATGAAATTGTTGCCGGTAAAACTGCCGCCCAAGCCATTTACCGTGTATGGCGCCGCTCCTCCACTTGCAGTAAAGGTTACGGTGTATTGGGTATTGGTACCGTTGCAGGCTTCGTCGAGTGCTGTAAAGGCAGGCGACTCGTTGAAACTGATACTCACCTGGTCTTCACCCTGACAGATCACATTCGTTTCTGTCCATTTGAAGATATAGGTACCGAATGCAGAAACGGTGACCTGCCCATTGCTGCTATTTCCGTTGCTGAATGTTGCCGTGCCCGGACCGGAAACAAACGACCAGTTTCCGCTGTATCCGCTTGCAACAGCCTGGAGGCCGGCTGTTTTGCCACAAACGGCTGCGTCGGGGCCGGCATTCGGGGCCGGGTTTTTGAAAAATACAACCGGCTGGCCTGTCGCTACGGAAAAACACGGATCGGCCGGATCGGGAAATCCATTGGAGGGATTACCTGCTACCAGCGAAATGAAATACGTTTGCCCGTAATTCATACCTGTTACGAAACCGAACTGGCCGGTGGTGTTTTGGGCAAACACCTGCCCGAGTGCAGGGCCTGATCCGCTGTGTAACACCCAGGCTGTCACGTCGTTGGCGTCCAATACTGCGGGTATGGCAGCGGGCGATACGGTTAAGGTTGTGCCTTCGCACGCACGAAGCGTATCGGGCTGCATGGCGCCTGCATTGGTACTGCAATTGCAACTAAATGAACCGCTAACAGGCGCTGCGCTGCAGCCGTTTGCATCGGTAATGGTGAAGTTATAGGTTTGGCCGTTGGGCAACGGTGTCGAGGTAAAAATGGCGCCGGCTACCGGCGTTCCGTTAATGCTGTATGGCTGGGTGCCTCCGGTAAGGGTGAGTATTACGGTAAAGTTTTCATTGGCTGCGTCGCAGGTGCGTTGCAGGTCATCCAGCGCGGGCGATTCGTTGAACTGGAGCGTTACCTGATCCGAGCTGGAGCAACCGTTTTCCGTAATGCTCCAGTTGAGGGTATAGGTTCCCTCCAGCGACGCAGTAGCACTTGCTGCACCGTTTTGCGGGTCGCTGAAATTGAGCGCTGCACCGGCCGGCGCAGCGGCAACTGACCACATGCCGGCGCCGTTCGGGATATTGCCGTTCAAGAGTATGGTCAGACCGCAAGTATCGCTGTCCGTACCGGCATCGGCGACAGGAAAGGGATAAAACACCACCGGCTGGCCGGGCGCAACGGAAAGACAGGGATCGGCGGGGTCTGGGGCGCCGTTCAGGTTGTTGCCGACCACAAAAGACACGTAATAGGTGGCGCCATAGGTCATGCCGGACTGAAAAGTAAAAATGCCGGTATTGTTTTGAGCCAGAACCTGCCCCAATGCCGCCCCGGAATTGTCATGCAGCACATAGGCGCTGACGTCGTCCGCGTCGAGGCTCTCTCCGCCGAGATGCTGTGCCTGTATGGTGTCGCCCGGACATGCGTCAAGCGTTTGAAGGTTCATCAGGCCGGCTTCCGTAATACAGTTACAGTCGAAATTTCCCGTTATTGTCTCTGATATACAACCATTTGCGTCTGTTATGGAAAACGAATAGGTCTGAAGGCTGGGTATAGGGCCGGAGGTAAACACGCCGCCAATTATAGTGCCGCCTGCTCCCGAATAAGGTGGCGTACCGCCGCTTACCGGGAATGAAACGGTGTAATTCTGGTTGTTGCCGTCACAGACCAGGCTGACCGGGCCGGCGGCCGGCGGAGCATTGAAGTGGACAGTTACCATATCCGTATCCTGGCAGATCGCATTGCTTTCTGTCCACAGGAAATTGTAGGTACCGTACGCAGTTACCGAAACAGTAGTCGCAGCCGAAGCGGCATCGGTAAATGTGGCAGTCCCGGGCCCGCCGATACTGCTCCAGACGCCGCTGCTTCCGCCGATGCCTGGTACGGCCTGCAACGAAAAAGACGTGTCGCAGACCGAACCGCCCGGACCTCCATCAGCAACGGGCTGTGCATACACTGCAACCGGGAAGCAATCCTGAGGGCCCGTCCCGCACCCGTTTGATGCGCTGACACAAACATCGCCACCGGGCGCGCCCGACCAGTTTACCGTGGATGCTGTCGTATTCTGTCCGGAAGCCAGGGAGCCGTTGGCCGACACCGTCCAGTTATATCCTGTGGCATTGTTGATGGGCAGTATAGTGTAGGCGCCTGTGGTACCGGAGCAAAGTGCCGTATCACCGGAAACAAGCGGCTGAGGAGGCAAGACGTTGATCTGTACCGGCAGGCACATGTCCTGTCCTGCTCCGCAGCTGTTGGTCACGTTCACACAGATATTTCCGGAAGTTGACGTACCCCAGTTGACGCTTATGCTGTTCGTTCCCTGGCCGGATACAATACTTGCCGGGGCATCGACCGTCCAGTTATAAGAGGTCGCACCGGCAAGTATTGGAACGGTGTATGTTTCTATACTGCCCTGGCAGGCGGCAGTGGCGCCCTGCGGCTGAGCCGGATTGAGCGTCGAGCCGGCTGCCACGTTCAGGCAGGTTTGCGGGCTGGAACCACAGGCGTTTACAGCCGCCACACAGATATTCCCGCCGTTTACGGTATTCCAGTTGACGCTGATACTGCTTGTGCCCTGCCCTGAAACGATGGTCGCACCAGCCGGGACAGTCCAGTTATAGGATGATGCATTAGCGACAGGAGTTATCGAATAACCGGCGACCTGGCCGGGGCAAATGGTATCCGGGCCCGTTATGGCTGCCGGTGTATTGGGAACATTCTGGCTACCTGTAACGGTAGTGCTGGTGGAGTCGCAGCAGGTGGCATTCCCGTTGGTGCGGCAAACCAGGAGTTGGTAGTCGCCCGGCGCATTTACCGTTGCGTTGATGCCGGTAGAAGGGCCGACGATATTGCCGCCGTTGCTGGCAGTCCATTGGTATGTTACACCATTGCCTATGGTGGAGCCGGTGCCCTGAAGCACCACGCTGTTTTGAGCGCAGGACAGTTGTGGCGGTGGAGACGCGATATTCGCGATCACGATCATTTCAGTGAGGTGCAGTGTAACGATGCTGTCGCATCCCCCGGCATTCATGAATGTTTCAACGTAGTTCCCCTGCCCGCAGGCCGATTCAAATCCGGGTGTCTGCGAGCACTCGTCGGGACAAACCATTTCATTGATCGTGGCAAAACTGGGCTGAATCACGGTGAGGAAAAGTGTGGCCGTGTAAGGGCATCCGTTTTGGGTTAGGTTTCTGACATAGGTACCCGACTGGCAGTAGGTCTGGTTAAAAAACAGGTAACATTGGGGTGCACAGATCGTCTGGTATTCTTCAATATCCGGGGGCAGCGCATTGATCGTGACGTTGACGCAGTTGGCGGTAATTTTCCCGCAAAACGGCGGCGTGGTGGAGTTCAGTTGAGCCGCTAATTGTGTGGTCGTCAATGAGCCGTTCGGGGCAGGGATATCTCCCTCGTTTGCAAGCAGGTACGACAGGCCGCAGACTGTATAGTTGCCCGGCGGATAACCCATCAGATTGGCATCGGGCTCGTATCCCTGAATAACGCCACCGGCGCCGCTGACCACATAGGTATAGCCATAGTCGGACGAGGGGGGAGGGGAGTTGGGTGGCGCATAGGTAGGCGGCAGGTTCAGGTCGAGCGATGCTGCGCCCTCACATGCCACCACATCGGGCTGCAGCAGGTTGCCGGCATTGGCCGCACAAGAGAAGCAATTGATGCCCGAAGGATCGCAAAAGATAATTTCATAATTGAAAAAATTACCCACGTCTATGGCCTGGCCGTCGATAACGGTCAGTGTCCATTGCCCGTTGACAGAGCCGGAACTAAAATTTTCAAGGCATCCGGCGGCCGGATAATAGGACCCGGAATAGTTGCCGAAGAGTCCCCAGGGCTGGTTATTGTTCCAGGTCGGGCTGAACCCGGGGTCCGGGTTGGCTGGGTCGCCACAGGGCACAAAACTGACGTTCCAGGTCGTGAAGTCTGTTTCGCCGAAAAAGCCGATCGGGCCGACCAGGGTAACCGTTTGCCCGGCCGGCGAAGTCAGTGTAATCTGGAGGTCGCCGAGATATTCGTGATCAAAAGAGAGGTTAACGCCGCACACCCCCTGACCGTTCTGTCCCAGGGTCGGATTGTCGGCATTTTGTATCTGGATATAAAATTGCCCGGTAAAACCGTCGGGCATAAATTGCGGACAGTTTGTGCATACGCATGGCCCCTGTGCCCCGACAGGGGTCGTTAAAATTATGGGGCAAAAAAGCAACAAGAAACGGCAACAGGTGAGGATCAGGGAACTTGGGAGGAATGTGTAAAGATTAAACATGAACGGTTAATTTGTTTGAAAGGCCACAGCCTGATCAATTGTTTTGAACTGATTGTGTTTTTGTCAGAAAATCCGACTATTATTCGGATTAACATAGCAGATAATTTTTTGGGAAAGGTAAAAAATGAACGATCAAACTTTGCCAAAAATATGCGCGGCTGCGGGTTTATCAATTGTGCATTGGCTTCCTCCATACTTTTGCAATAAAATCGCGGAGTACAGGCAAACATCGGCGTGTTTATACTGTTCTCCTGGCTTGATTAACTGGACACAAGATGAAGTTTTGTCGTTTTTCGCTGCTTTTGGGGCTGATATTTTCGGGGCTTGCAGGTGTATTTGCCCAGGCTGAAACATTTATGCCGGGAGAAATACTGGTCAGCCTTGATCCGCGGACGGTGCCTGGCGGCCTTGCCCGGCAGATGCAGGAACGCCTTTCAACCGAAACGAAGGTGGAGGGAAAAGTGGCGAATTTGTTGAACGTATGGTTGCTGCGTACGGTTCCGGGCAAGGAACAGGATGTCCTGGAGTGGCTTCAAAAACAGCCTGACGTTCGCTTTGCTCAGCTAAACCATATCCTGGAGCGCCGGATTACCGCTTTTCAGAATGTATTGCCCGATGACCCTTTCCTGTCCCAGCAGTGGCAATATGTGAATACCGGGGCAAATGGCGGGGTGCCCAATGCAGATATAGATGCAGACCTGGCCTGGAATATTGCAACCGGTGGCCGCACACCGGCAGGCGACACCATCGTGCTTGCTGTGATTGACGGTGGTATCGATCAATACCACAGCGATCTTGCGGAAAACCTCTGGAAAAACTACGCAGAGATCCCGGATGATTATACCGACAACGACGGAAACGGATATGTTGACGACTACCTGGGCTGGAATGTTGTGGCCGGAAACGATGATATTTCCGGCAGCAGCACTGTTCACGGCACCTCCGTAAGTGCGGTAGCGGGTGCAAGAGGAGACAATGGGATTGGGATTACCGGGGTTAACTGGGATGTCCGGATCATGTTTGTCGCCGGGGGAAATACTGTCGGCAAAATCTTATCCTCCTATGATTATGTGCTGAATGCCCGAAAGCGGTACAACGCTTCCGGCGGTACGGAAGGAGCCTTTGTCGTTGCGGTCAATTGCTCCTGGGGCATCAATTATGGCCAACCTGCCAACGCACCCTTGTGGTGCGCTGCCTTCGATTCGCTCGGACAAGCCGGTATACTCAGTGTTGCCTCTACAGCAAACATTCCGATCAATGTTGATGTTTATGGCGACTTGCCCACGGCATGTACCAGTGATTACCTGGTTGCCGTCACCAGCCTGAACAATGCGGATCAGAAAGCCCCGCTGGCTGCCTGGGGGCCAATGCATATTGACCTGGGCGCCTACGGTCAGGATATTTTCAGTACCGGAGCAGAGGATGTCTACGGATCATTTTCGGGCACTTCCTACGCAGCGCCGCAAGTGACCGGCGCCATTGGCCTCCTGTATGCAGCGCCTTGCGCCAATCTTGTTGCCATGGCAAAGGCAGATCCGGCTGCAGCGGCGCTGTTTGTGAAAAATCTGCTGTTGAGCAGCAGCACGCCCAATAGCTCCATGCAGGGGATAACAGTGAGCGGCGGACGACTCAACCTGTATTCTCTTTTGCAGGATTATGAAGACCAGTGTGTGGCCTGTCCGGCGCCCTTGGCCCTGACAACCGGTGTTGTTACTTCCAATTCAGCGGTGCTGAAATGGACGGAAGTAGCCGGCCCGGCATCCGTCGACCTCCGGTATCGCCCGCTTGGGTCTGCCGACTGGATCATACTGAGCAATGTGGAAAGCCCGTATTTGCTCGACGGGTTGAACGCATGTTCGACATATGAGTTTTCCATCGCCGCATTTTGCGGGCAGGACGGGACCAGCGACTGGTCGCCTGCGGAAACTTTCCAGACGGACGGTTGCTGTGTGCCACCCGATGCCCTCTGGGCCGACGGCGTCGGCACATCCACGGCCACGGTTTCCTGGAATCCGTTGACGGCAGCAGATGCCTTCCGCTTGCGGATACGCCCCGGACCAGCCCTTGCATGGCAATATTACGATGTTGTTGCAACCACACTTTCCCTGCAAAATCTGGATGCCTGTACCAATTATGAGGTTCAGGTGCAGACCCATTGCGATACCGGTTGGACTGTTTATTCCAGCCAGTTTTTCTTTATGACTGCCGGTTGCGGCTCCTGCACCGATGTGCCGTATTGTACGGCAAAGGCCGATCATTCGGAATATGAATGGATCGCTGCCGTCGGAATAGGAAGCTGGTACTATGATTCGGGAAATAACAACGGCCAGGGCTATGAGAACTTTACCGGGGTATTGCAAAACACGCTTCAACTGATGCCGGGAACTGTTGAGCCCGTTACTATTATTCCGGGGTTTGCCAGCACCTCCTATAAAGAGTTTTTCCGGATATATGTGGACTTTAATATGGACGGCGACTTCAGCGACCCTGGTGAAATGGCTTTCGATCCGGGCTGGGCAACAGATGATCCGGTATACGGCGAAATGACGGTGCCTTCGTTTGCCACTCCGGGGCTGACCCGTATGCGGGTAATGATGAAGTATAAAAGCGGCAATAGTCTGCCGCCGCAGGCCTGCGAAAGTTTTGGATTTGGTCAGGTTGAGGACTATTGTGTACAGTTGTTATTTCCGGTTTCGACAGACGACCATACTGACCCGACACAGCACCTGCTACGTATTTACCCTCAGCCGGCGACGGATTGGGTGCGCTTTGATGTTCCGGGTGTCGGATCGGTAAGTGACTGGTTTGTGTCTGTATGCGATGCCATGGGAAAAGTGATTTTCTCCGGAAATGTCCCTTCTGAAAATGGTGTGGGCGTAATCAGGACTGCCGGTTGGCCTTCCGGTGTTTATTTGTTCCGTGCAGAACAAAACGGCGGATCGTTTAGCGGGCGCTTGTTGAAGCAGTGAGGGCGATTTGAGGAATCTTGTGGCTCTTTGTAAATCCTGCTGTAATATGGAAAACGAGCGTGCCTAGTGGGCATGTATCATAATTCGATTTGCTCTTTGT
>ERZ724526.552-NODE-552-length-21289-cov-5.411981_pt1 | contig 21289 bp, 19 predicted proteins | sample MGYA00376059_ERZ724526 | MGnify/ENA primary metagenome ERZ724526 (study PRJEB28724, sample SAMN07190883) | activated sludge metagenome | isolation source: activated sludge of sewage treatment plant in Hong Hong | place: Hong Kong | collected 2016-03-17 ...
ATGCCGGATTGGTTGTTGCGGGATTTGGACACTTATGTCAGCAGCGCATTGCCCCTGCTACCTCCCGACCCCGAAGCAGTCATCCTTACGGGCGAATACACGCCGTTCAACCTGTTGGCAGACCAAACGGAGAACGGCAGTTGGCACATATCCGGCATGATCGATTTCGGCGATGCCATGACCGGATTTCGGGAATACGACCTGCTGGGGCCCTGCACCTTTTTGTGTGCCGGCAATCCCGATTTACTGCGCGCGCTGCTGCGCGGGTATGGATACAAACAAAATGACCCGGCCCTCGGCAGGCGGCTGATGCTCCTCCTGATCCTGCACCGGTACAGCAACCTGAATGCACAGGTACGCATTCCGGGCTGGCAGGAGCAAGTGACCAGCCTGGAAGCACTGGAGCGGTTGATTTTCCCGGTTTAGCCGGCATTACTTCCGGTACACCCTGACATAATCGATGAGCATGCGTTGCGGCCAGATGGAGGTATCGACGCCCTTTTGTCCGCCCCAGTTTCCACCGACGGCAATATTGAGGATCAGGTGAAAATCGCGGTCGAATGGCCAGGCATCCGGACCTTCGTGTCTGTTTTGAAACGTCTGGTATTGCTGTCCGTCGAAAAAGAAGTCGATCTTTTCAGCATCCCATTCGATGCTGTAATCGTGAAATGCCGAGCTCAGCGTCGTGTTGAACACGCCTTTGGTCACCTGTGTTCGTTGCACATGGTTGAACCTTTTGGTGTGGATGGAACCGAAAATGCTGTCGGGCATGTGCCCCACGTACTCCATAATATCAATTTCACCGCTTTCCGGCCAGCCGCCGTACGACCAGTCGGTAGGCAACATCCAGATGGCCGGCCAGACGCCCAGCCCCTGCGGCAATTTTGCCCTTACGACGATGCGGCCGTAGGTCCAGTCGCCCTTGTGCCTGCTCACCATGCGGGCGGAGGAATATTCCCGCGTACCCGTTTTCTCCCGGCGCGCCTCGATCACCAGGCATCCGTTTTCCACCCGGGCATTTTCAGTATGTCCAGCGTGGTAATGCTGGAGTTCATTGTTGCCCCAGCCGCACAGGTTCGGGCAACCGTCGCCGGTATCGTAGCCCCATTTGGCGGTGTCGGGAAGTCCGGAATAGTTGAATTCGTCGGACCAGACCAACTGCATGTTCTGCTGACCGGGAGCGGCGGGCTTACGCGATGCGCAGGCTGATACAAGCAGCAAAGCGCTAAAAGACAGGATGATATGCAAAATATAACGGACCATAAAACTTAGTATCGACGACTCATATTTTCTTGTTCAGTGAGGCAGTGAGCGCGCGAATACTGCGCCCCCTTTGCAGGCTATCCCCGCTCCATCGCCTCCCATAACACCTCCACCGGGTGCTTCGCCTTCCGCCCGGTCCCGTCCAGTATCTGGTGCCGGCAGCTGGTGCCCGGTGCAGCCACGATCACGTCGTCGTCGGCCTGGCGCACGGCGGGGAAGAGCACGAGTTCGCCGATGTTCATACTAACCTCGTAGTGTTCCTTTTCATAACCAAAGGAGCCGGCCATGCCGCAGCAGCCGGAGGGGATCACCTCTACGGAATAATTTTCCGGCAGACCCAGCAGCCAGGCCGAAGGATCGACGCTCGACAGCGCTTTCTGGTGGCAGTGGCCGTGCAGCAGTACTTTCTTTTTCGCTTTGGTGAACGCATCGGCAGTAATCCGGCCCTGCTGGATTTCCCTGGCGAGAAATTCATCGATCAGCAGGGCATTCCCGCCCAGCGCGCGGGCCGTTTCTTTGTCCTGCTCGGGTACCATGCGCGGGTATTCGTCGCGGAAACTGAGGATGGCGGAAGGCTCGATGCCCACCAGGGGGGTATCGTCGGTCACAAGGTCCTTAAAGATCGCCACATTCCGGATGGCCAGGTCGCGGGCTCTGAGCAGCACGCCTTTCGATATGGCCGCCCTGCCGCTTTCGGGGTGTTCGGGCATTTCCACGCGGTAGCCCAGCCGGGTCAGCAGTTCAATGGCCTTGATACCGATGGGGGTGTCGTTAAAGTCGGTAAACTCGTCGCAGAACAGGTACACCTTGCCTTTTTCCGGCGCGGCAGGCGTCAGGCGGTCCCGGTTTTTGGCGAACCAGTTGCGCAGGCCAGTGCCGTGGATCGGCGGGAGACTGCGTTGGGGCGCCACGCCGAGCACGCTTTTGAGCAGGCTGCCGGTCACGCTGTTGCGCATGAAAAAGTTGCTCAGGCCGGAAATACGCGCGCCGAAACGGTTGAGTTGGGCAATGTTGGCAAAGACCTGCGAACGGAAAGGCACACCGTGACTTTTATGGTACTGGTGCAGGAATTCGGCTTTCATGCCCGACATGTCGACATTGGAGGGACATTCCGAGGTGCAGCCCTTGCAGGAAATACAGAGTTCCATCACCTCGTACAATTCCTCCCGGTCGAACGGATTGGCTTTGTCGCTGTGGGTGAGGAACTCGCGCAGCGCGTTGGCGCGGGCGCGGGTGCTGTCTTTTTCGTTGCGCGTAGCGCGGTAACTCGGGCACATGGTGCCCCCGGCAAAATCGAGGCGGCGGCAGTCGCCCGAGCCGTTGCACTTTTCCGCGGCGCGGAGGATGCCGTCGTTGAATTCCAGCACGGTATCGAAGTGTTTGTCCTGCTGTCCGGCTTCGTAACGCAGCGAGGTATTCATGGGCGGCGCATCCACAATCTTGCCGGGGTTGAAAATACCGTGTGGGTCCCAGGTGTTTTTGAGTTCGCGCAACAGCCGGTAGTTTTTTTCACCGATCATCAGCGGGATAAATTCGGCGCGCACGCGGCCGTCGCCGTGTTCGCCGCTGAGCGAACCTTTGTATTTTTTGACCAGACGAGCCATCGACTCGCCGATCGTGTGCAGCATTTCCCGGTCGCTTTCCTTTTTCAGGTTGAGGATGGGGCGCACGTGCAGTTCGCCTGCGCCGGCGTGGGCGTAGTACACGGATTTCTGTCCGAACCCGGCCATCATGTCGTCGAACTCCTGGATATAGGCAGGCAAATCGGCCAGTTCCACGGCGGTGTCTTCGATACAGGCGACGCCTTTGGCCTCGCCGGGCATGTTGGACAACACGCCGAGCCCCGCGCTGCGCAGGTCCCATACTCTTTTGGATTGCGGCGCCGCGACGATCGGGTACGCATAACCGAAATGGCGCTGCTTCAGGTCGGCGATCATGGTGTTGGCCTTTTCCTCTGCCTCTGCCCTGGTATCGCCGCGGAATTCAATCATGAGCACCGCTGCCGGGTCGCCCTCGATAAAAAAGCGGTTTTTCGATTGCTCGCGATTGGCCTTGGTGCAGTCGAGCACCAGTTTGTCCATCAGTTCGCAGGCAGTGGGCTGGTGTTCCATGGAAGCGACCACCGCGCGCATACATTCCATGAGGTCGGCAAAATGCACGCACACCACCACGTCGTGCGGCGCGGGCAGGGGATCGATGTGCAGGGTGATTTCGGTGGTAAAGGCCAGCGTGCCTTCCGAGCCGGACAGCAGTTTGCAAAAATTGAAGGCTTCGCCGCCGGGGGTGAAGATTTCGGACTCCAGCAGGATATCGATAGCATAACCTGTGTTGCGCCGGTGGATGGCCGGTTTGGGGTATTGTTCCCGTATCTCCGCCTGCACGGCAGGTTGGGAAAGCGTCTCGTATGCCTGATTATATAATTGCGCCTCCAGCCCGGCGCCTTTTCTTTTTTCCTCGAATTCCGCTTTCGACAATGCCGAAAAGCGCGCATCCGAACCGTCGCTGAGCACCACATCGAGCGCCAGTACGTGGTCGCGGGTGGATCCGTACACGATGGAGGTTGTGCCGCAGGAGTTGTTGCCCACCATGCCGCCCAGCATGCAGCGGTTGGCCGTGGAGGTATTGGGACTGAAAAAGAAGCCCAGGGGCCGCAACATGGCGTTCAGTTCATCGCGGATTACGCCGGGCTGCAGGCGCACCCATCCTTCTTCTGTATTGATTTCCAGCACTTTGGTCATGTATTTGGAAATATCCACGACGATGCCAGTGCCCACGCACTGCCCTGCCAGCGAAGTACCCGCAGAGCGGGGGATGAGGGATGTGCCGTGCTCCCGGGCGAAGTGTACGAGTTTCCGGATATCCTCCTTGTGTTTGGGGTATGCCACCGCCAGCGGCAACTCCCGAAAGATGGAGGCATCCGTGGCGTAGAGGTGACGCATGAGTTCGTCGAAGAAGAGTTCGCCGTCGAGTCGGGATTGCAGGGCTTGTAATTGATCGAGCATAGTTGATTATTTTAGCGGGTCAACGCAACAGCAAATGTCTGGAATCTCCTGTTGAAATCTCCGAATTTCACCAACTGCAATAGCGCAAAAAAACACCCCCGAAGAACGGCAAGGCCGTCTCCGGGGGCAAATATCAATTCAGATTATTGCCTCCGCCTCTTAATCGCAGTTTTCCTTCAGGTCGTGCAGTTCAGCCTTGCTGTTTACCGTCACCACCGTACCGTCGTCTTTCATGATCACCTGTATCGGAAAAACGATCTCCGGATGTCCGTTCTGGTCGGGATGATTGTGTTTCCAGTCGTGCAGCAGCGTGTGCAGTGCCTGCTGGTCGGCGGCATCCGCCGTGGTGCCGTCGGGGAACGCAATCGTTATGGGAAACTGTATCTCGAAACAGGCCAGGCCGTGCTGTCCGTGGCCGTGGTGGTCGTGATGCCCAAACGTACCGCCGCCACAAGCGACTTTCAGATCGTGCAGTTCGGTCTCGTTGTTCACCGTAATGAGTTCGCCATCCTGGGAGATAACCATGAAGGGGAAAGCGAGCGTTGGGTGTCCAAGACTGTCCGCACCGCCATGGTGGTGGTGGTGTCCGGGGTCCGACGGATTGCCGTTTGCCTCGAACCATGCGCGGATAGCATCCTTCATTTCATCATAGGAGTTCACCGCAAGCGAGGTGCTGTCGGGAAAATTGACCGTAACCGGGAAAACCAGTTCATAACAACCGTACTTGCCCAGGCCGCCGCGTTTCTGAACGGAATACAGGACCTGGTCAAGGTAATCTTCTGCGGTTTGTGCCGTGTCGTTTTTATGGCAGGCGACGAAAGTACCGACCGCTGCCAAAAGGAGCAGGAACGCCCCGAAGATATTGTTGCGCATAATTGGAATGTTTTAAAACTTGAAACAATGAAAAATGATCTGACGTCAGTACCCGCCAATACGGCAAACAGCCGGGGGGGGTTGCGTGGCATCATGGCGTGTCGTTGTTAAAGAAACATTAAGGCAGCGGCTCATGCACGATCAACCGGCAGAGTGATACGGATCATCGTTTCTCCTGACCTAAACGGAGACTTTTGCGGCATACTCAAATAAATACCGGTTATCATGAAATACCTGTTGCATACGCTGGCGGCTGTTGTGTGCCTGCTTTCCGTTCAGGCCTGCTCCCCGATCACCAAGGTCTATTCGGAAGAGGAGCCGGGGGTCAACCTGTACAAATACCACACCTTTCAATGGCTCGACAACATGACGGTGAGCCAGGGCAACAATGGCCCGGAGTGGCTGAACCAGCGTGCGGAAAAGAAGATCCGGAGCGCGGTGGAGGACCAGTTGCGGCGCTATGCGATCACCCCCTGCACCGAAAAGCCCGACATGATCCTGCACTACCACGTGGTGATCAAGAACGAGGTGTTTTTTATCCGCGACTGGTGGTGCGATGAGGAAATCGGCGGAAAATACGGCCGCTGCCACCGCATCCGTCCGACCAATTACCGGGAAGGCACCCTTATCATCGACTTCCTGGACGCCCGCACGGGGGAACAGGTGTGGCGCGGGGCGGCAGTTGGCGTGCTGGAACATTTGAACCCTGAGCAGGCCGATGCCCGGATTGAAGAGGCGGTGCGATTGATTTTCGGCAAGTTTCCGGGAGAACCGGTGCCGGGACTGAGTTTTACATCCGGACAGTGATCATACTTTTTTGCAAACAACCTTGCGCATTGCTTCCACCTTCAACACAGCATGTAGTCCGTGAAAACACCTTTTGCCTTGTATCCCTTGTTGCTGCTGCATTTTCTGCTTGGCGCCAGCGCCCTGTACGGCGGCTGGGTACTGATGACTGATCCCGGCATTTTCGGGGCAGACCCGGCGTGGCTGGAAGGCACACCTTTCGGCAGTTATTTCATCCCGGGCCTGTTTCTGTTCCTGCTGATGGGGGTATTCCCGCTGCTGGTTTGCTGGGGATTGCTGCGCCGGCCTGCCGGAACCAGGGCAGGTGTGTTCAATATTTATCCCGAAAGGCACTGGGCCTGGACGTATTCGCTGTTCACCGGCCTGATCGTGATCATCTGGATTACCGTGCAACTGACAATGCTGCCGGGATCATGGCTTCAACCGTTTTATATTTCAATTGGCTTGCTTATACTTGTGCTGACCCTGCTACCGGCGGTCATGAAGTATTATCTCGTTCAGCATGAAGGCACCGCGTAAACAGAACACAGCCCATGCCCTGTCGGTCGTCGCAGCGGCACTGGCCGCCGCGGCTTCGGCAGGCGGACTGCTGCTGCCCGGCCTGTACCGCGACAACGCCTTCTATACAACAGCATGGCTCGGCAACGATATCATTACCCTGGCCGTAGCGGTTCCGGTACTGGTCGCTGCACTGTATTATGCCCAAAAAGGTTCGCAGCGGGCAAAACTGCTGTGGATGGGCACTATGACCTACCTGCTGTACAACTACGCATTTTACCTGTTTGGTGCGGCTTTTAACAAGTTTTTCCCGCTTTATGTGGCCTTGTTTGCCCTTTCGCTTTACGCACTGGTGTCGGGTATTTCCAATATGCATATCAGGGATATCAGCGGGCATTTCAGCAAAACGACCCCGGTAAGATGGATCAGCCTGTACCTGTTTTGCATTTCCATTCCCCTGGCAGTTGTGGAAGGCGGCCAATACGTTCGATTTATATTTTCCGGAACATTGCCGGAAATCCCCCACCTGATCATGGTGCTCGACCTTTCTGTTGTAGTGCCCAATTCAGCCCTGGCAGGCATTCTGTTGTGGCAGCGCCGCAACTGGGGGTTCCTGTTAAGCGCCCTGATGCTGGTCAAGGCTTCGCTTTACGGATTGGTACTGATGACCAGCACGACCCTTATTGCCGTGAAAGGCCTTGGGCCTTGGGATCCGCTGATGCCGTTTTATACATTCGTTACCGTTGGCGGGCTCCTCAGTCTGACGGTTTTCCTGAAAAGCATATCAAGCCATTCATCCAAAAATTGATTCCAATATGCGCTACCTCTTTGCCTTTATCCTGCTCATCCACGGCCTGATACACCTCATGGGCTTTGTCAAGGCATTTAAACTGGGCGAAGTGAGCCAGTTATCGGGCCATTTCTCCAAACCGGCAGGACTGATGTGGCTGGTCGCCGCTCTGTTGTTCATCGCCGCCGTTGCCGCGTTTCTATTGAAAAATGACGGGTGGTGGATGCCGGCTGCCGCTGCCGTTGTGCTGTCGCAAATACTTATTTTCACGCAGTGGAACGACGCAAAATTCGGGACGATCGCCAATATCATCGCGCTATTGGTCCTGATTCCCGCCTTTGGACAATGGCGTTTTAACAGCATGATTCAACAGGAGTTGGCCGTTTTTATGCCCCGAACGGTCGAACCGGCGCCAGTGCTGACCCGCGAGATGGCCGCCAGCCTTCCGCCCGTTGTGCAGCAATGGCTGGAACGCTCCAATGCCATTGGGAACCCCCTCGTAAAAACGGCTCACCTGTATCAGAAGGGAGAAATGCGCACCACGCCCGACGGCAAATGGATGCCCGTCGAGTCCCGGCAATTTATTACCGTGGATAAACCCGGATTTTTCTGGACCGCCGATGTACAGGCAGCGCCGATGGTATCCATGATCGCCAGGGATAAATACGAGAACGGCAAAGGGTATATGACGATCAAACTGTTGTCCCTGTTTCCCGTAGCCGACGCCAAAGGGCCGGAAACCGATCAGGGCGCCATGGTTCGTTACCTGGCAGAGATTTGCTGGTTGCCCTCGGCAGCCTTGAGTACGTATATCACGTGGGAGCAGGTGGATAGCACTTCGGCCAAAGCAACCATGCGATACGGCGGGATTGAGGCATCTGCCGTATTTACCTTCACGCCCGAGGGCGATATGAAAAGCATCGAGGCCATGCGGTATTACGACCACAAAGGCGGTCCTACGCTGGAAAAATGGCATATCTCCATCGACCCGGACGGCTACCGCGTGTTCGAAGGCCTGCGCATTCCGGCGATTTCAAGTGTGGCCTGGCGGTTGAAAGACGGCGATTTCACCTGGTACAAACTGGAAATTACCGATATCCGGTATAACGAACCCTACCGGCCGGAGTAACCGCATAACGCGCTCTACCCTACTGTTTTGCTTCGCCTCGGTAAAACTTGCCGAACCGGAAGGTCAGTCCCATGCCGGCGGCATTGAAGTCGCGGTTGTGCAGCATTCCCGCATTATTGGGGGTGACGCCAGTGACGAGCCTGTAATTGGCCGTCAGCGCCAGACGGAACCACTTGAAAAAATTAACCTCTACTCCTGCTTCAGGCTGAACCACAAATACCCCGTCGTCGTAAAAGGGGTTTTCGCTGTTGCCGCCTTTCGGGGTGAGCGAAATGGTACCGCCGCCAATTTTCAGGCTGCTGTAAAAGTGAACCGATTTCAGCGTAGGCGCCGTAAAACCCAGCCAAAGTCCGCCGAAACCAAAATCGATCGGATATTCATTTCCATTGACGCTGTGCATGGCAAAATTGCCGCCCTGGCCGAAACCGCCGACAAAAAAACTGTTCAGGATAACGCCGCCGCCGCCGCCGGCAAGAAAACCCGACTGGTTTTCAATGCTGGTCAACTCCACGAACGGACCGCCAAAGCCGCCATGTACGGTAACTTTTTTGAAAACAACCTCTTCCTGTGCAGCCAGCGACAGGGGGATAAGAAAAACGAGTGCATTAAGTAGCTTTGTCATGGTTGGAATAATTGTACTACAAATCTGGCCGTGCCGGCCGGAATGTTCCCATGATGCAGGTCAGCCGTCGCAGTAATTCCCGTAGCAGAAAAGGAGATATCATCGTGCCGGGAAGCATCCGGCGCCACATTCCAGGTGTCTTTGCCAGGGCAGGAAGTCCTGCATGACACGCATCTATGAAAGCAATCCTGTATTACTGCAGTTATGGGCTGCTACCCATATTTTTCTTCTATGCCGGCTTTCCCGGCCGGGTCGAGCCACAACGGGAATTCATCCTGACAGAAGGAGGGTGGATCACCCCCAACATCATCAGGGTGCCGTTCACCCTGACGGGGACGCTGATCACCGTCCGGGCACGTGTGGACAGCGTGGAAGGCAATTTTTTCTTCGATACCGGGGCATCTGGGCTGTTGCTCAACTACCGGCATTTCGGGCAGCCAGGCGAACTGTCGGCGGCAGACGGCGGCGGGGTAACCGGTAAAGTCAGGGTAATGGGTTCGACCAGAACGGATACTTTTGTGCTCGACAACCACTTGTCTACCGGCATTACGGCCGAATTGATCGATCTGTCTCATATCGAAAGAGCAAAAAAAACAGACCTTGTCGGCCTGATCGGTTATTCGGTGTTCCGCGATTTCGAAGTGTTGTTCGACTACGGCACTTCGGTATTGATGCTGGTGCGCACCGATGCCGCGGGAAACCCCATCGACCCTGTTCCGGATTGGGAGTACAAACCCACCGGCGGCGCTGCCATAAAGGTGTCGGGGCACATCGCCATGGTCTGGCTGGGATTCGGGTCAAAGCAAGGCAAATGGTTCGGTCTGGATTCCGGGGCGGAACAAAACCTGCTTAGTACCGGTTCCGGCAAACGATTCCTGAAAAACAATTTTGAAATCCGCCGCCGGGTAAAACTGAGGGGAATGGGGCAGGAAAGCATCGAAGTCTTGAGTGGGTTGCTGCAAAACGCCCGCGTCGATACCATCGCTCTAAAGCCGATGGCGACGCTGCTGACCAATCTCAGGGAAATAAACGCTGCCTATGAAACACAACTGGACGGCATTCTGGGTTATGAGTTTTTATCCCAGTGCCCGGTAAGTATCAATTACAAAAAACGGCGTCTAACTTTCTACCGGGCTGTCAGACCTTAAAATGAAGAGGAATTTACCGGCCGGCACACCTATATTATGAAGTTCAAATTATTGAAATGGGCTGCATCATGACTTTGGAAAAGCACATCAGGTTTGCAGCAGTACTGCTGCTGCTGGTATGTATGTCCTGCCGGGTTATGGCGCAGGCAGACACCTCTAAAAACCAGTTCGGCACCTATTATTTTGATGGCAACGATGTGGTTTTCGAGTTCGACCTGCGCATCTACGAAAAAGCCGTCCATGGCCGCGACAGTGTCCGGGTCGACTTCTCCGATCTCGACATTGTTGATGTGGCGGTTTCCGGCAATTTCAACGACTGGTCGGGGGAAGGATGGCATATGCAGCGCGTAAACGAATGGCTATACAGGCTGCGCAAAAACCTCAAAGACTTCAGCGACGCGCCGAACTGGCAGTTCAAATTCGTCATCAACGGCGAACAATGGACGTCGCCCAAGTCCGCAGATCTGAAAAAAGGAGGTATTCTGGGTTGGAACAACATCAAAAACCCGAATGTACCCGCGCCGGTACCTGTCGATTCCGGCAATGTATTGTTCCGGCTCCGGGGATTTGCTGAAAGCCAAAGGGTGATCCTGGCGGGTACTTTCAACAATTGGGATGAAGAGGCCCTGGCCATGAAGCGGACAGGCGACGGCTGGGAACTGCAACTGATACTGCCTCCCGGCATTTATGAATACAAGTTTATTGCAGACGGCCAATGGATGGAAGACCCGGATAACCCGGAAAAAAGGGTCAACCAGTTCAACACATTCAACTCCGTGCTGCGTGTCACCAAACCAGTACGCTTCGAACTGGAGGGCTTTGAAACAGCGCAGGAGGTGATCCTCACGGGCAGTTTCAACAACTGGGACAAAAAGAAGGTAAAAATGCACCGAACCGAATCCGGCTGGGCGACCGAGGTGCCGCTTACCGGAGGCAAACACCTGTACAAGTTCATTGTCGACGGCCAGTGGATGACTGACCCGGCCAGTCCACGCGTCGAGACCGACCTGAAGGGCAATGTGAACTCGGTGTTGTTTGTGCGTTGAAAGAGTCGCTCGGTTGAGGAAAACGCCATTTTACCTTGCCGTCAACCCGCCATCTATCACCAGTTCGGCGCCGGTCATGTAGGAGGATTCGTCGGAGGCCAGGAACAATGCCCCCCAGGCGATCTCGATAGCCTCTCCAATACGCCCCAGCGGGCACATCATCTGCATCATTTGCGCCTTTTGTGCCGGATCGGCGGGGATAAGCGCTTCCGTCATGGGGGTCAAAACCCCGCCGGGATGTATGGAATTGACGCGAATGTTGAAGGGCGCGAACTCAACGGCCTGATCCTTGGTCAGCAGCAGCATACCGGCCTTTGAGGCCGAATACGCCGCGCCGTTGCCACCGACCAGTCCCGCAATGGAGGAAATATTAACGATAGCGCCCCTGCCGCTCTTTTTCAGGTACGGCAATGCGGTTTTTGCACCCAAAAAGGCACTGCTCAGGTTGATCGCCAGAACCTGGTTCCAGCGCTCCAGACTGGTCGCTTCGGTTGTTTCCAGGGGCCGGTAAACGCCGGCATTATTGACCAGAATATCAATGCCGCCGTACAAATGAACGGCTTTGGACACCACTGTCTGCCAGTCAGACTCCGAGGTGACATCGTGCAGGACACACGCAATGGGCAAGCCTTCTTTTTGGGCGGCCTGCACCCAGGCATCCATTTTTTCAAACTGGATATCCGTAGCCAGCACTTTTGCGCCGGATTGGGCAAACAGGCGCGCTGTGGCTTCGCCCATGCCTCCTGCAGCACCGGTGACGATGGCTACTTTGTTTTGTAATCGGTTGGTATGGTTCATAGTATATCGATGCGGTTTGACTTGGAAAACGATTCACTTATGTCTTTACGGCCTCGGCAATATTGATATTTTCAATACCATGCAACAAGGCGTCGGGGTTAAAGGAAATGCTGTTAATGCCTTCGTTGACCAGGAACTGCGCAAAAGCCGGGTAATCGCTGGGCGCCTGCCCGCACAACCCGATCTTTATCCCGGCAGCCCTGGCCTTTTCAATGGCCGTCGCGATCATGGTCTTCACCGCAGCGTTGTTTTCATCGAACAGGTCGCGGATCAGGTCGGAGTCGCGGTCGACACCGAGGGTAAGTTGTGTAAGGTCGTTGGAGCCGATGGAGAATCCGTCAAAGACTTTGGCAAAGGCTTCGGCGAGGATCACATTGCTCGGTATTTCAACCATAACGTATATCTCCAACCCGTTTTCGCCGCGTTTCAGTCCGTTTTCAGCCATCAGCGCCACCACCTTTTCACCTTCCTCCACTGTCCGGCAAAAAGGAATCATCAGTTTGACGTTGGTCAGGCCCATCTCTTCGCGCACCTTTTTCATGGCGGCACATTCGAGCAGGAAACCGTCGCGGTAGCGGTCGTTGTAGTAACGCGAAGCGCCCCTGAAACCGAGCATGGGGTTTTCTTCCAGCGGTTCAAAAGACTGTCCACCGACGAGGTGTGCGTATTCATTCGTTTTAAAATCGCTCATGCGCACGATAACATCCCTGGGATAAAAAGCGCAGGCGATGTTGGCCACCGCCTCGGCAAGCCTTTCGACAAAAAATGTCTTTTTATCGGGGTAACCGGCGGTAATTTTCTCGATCTCCGTCCGGGTCGCTTCGTCCTCCAGGGTGTCAAAATGCGCCAGCGCCATAGGGTGCACGCGGATGGCGTTGTTGATGACAAATTCGAGCCGCATCAGACCGACACCCTGATTGGGATAGAACGACAACTTGTATGCCTTATCCGGATCGGCCACGATCAGCATGGGAGCCGTTCGCGGCATGTGAATGCCCGAAAGGTCCAGTTCCTTTTCGGTCCACTGCAGGGCGCCGTCGTACACCTTCCCCATCTCGCTTTCGGCGCAGGAGGCAGTCACAGTCTGTCCGTCGCGGATGGCCTCCGTGGCATTGCCTGTGCCCACAATGGCCACCACACCCAGTTCGCGGGCGACGATAGAGGCATGGCTTGTGCGACCGCCCTTGTTGGTCACGATCGCGCCGGCCTTTTTGAGGATGGGGTCCCAGTCGGGACTGGTTATGTCGGTCACCAGGATGTCGCCGGGCTGGAGTTTGTCCGAATCGGCGGGCGAATTCAGCACCCGCGCCGTACCGGAACTGATCCTGTTGCCCACGGCCTGGCCTTTGGCCAGCACCTTGCTTTTACCGAGGAGTTTGTACTCGGTCATCCGGTAGGGGTTTCTGCGGCTGACCACCGTTTCCGGTCGTGCCTGAACGATAAACAGTTCGCCGCTGAGGCCATCTTTAGCCCATTCGATATCCATGGGCTTGTCGTAGTGCTCCTCGATGCGGAGCGACCAGTCGGCCAGCGTTCGGATCTCATCGTCCGTGAGGACGAACTGCCTGCGTCTTTCTGCAGGGGTTTCGAGGTTGAGCGTGCTTTCCGCGCTTCCTGCAGGGGCATAGATCATGGTTTTGGCCTTTTCGCCCCGTTTTTTCATCACCACCGGGTTTTTCCCCGCGCGAAGGGTTGGCTTGAACACATAAAATTCATCGGGTGTGACAGCGCCCTGCACAATATTCTCCCCCAAACCGTACACGCCCGAGATCAGGATAATATCGCGGAAACCGGAATCCGGTTCGATGGTGAAGGCTATTCCGGCGCAGGCAAGGTCGGAGCGGACCATGCGCTGTACCCCGACAGACAAGGCCACTTGCATGTGTGCAAAGCCGTTGTCTTCGCGGTATTTGATGGCCCGGTCGGTAAAGAGAGAGGCAAAACAACGCTGTACGGCCTGAACAACACCTTCCTCCCCCTGAACATTGAGATAGGTCTCGTGCTGGCCGGCAAAACTGGCATTAGGCAAATCCTCCGCCGTGGCACTGCTGCGCACGGCGAAGGACACCTGCTTGTCATCACCCGCCAGTTGGCGATAGGCCTGCCGGATATCCGCTGCCAGGTCGTCGGGCATGGCGGCATCCAGCAAGAGGGCCCGGGCGCTTGCACCGGTCGACTGAAGGTTGGAAAAAGTCTTGCGATCGAGTTGTCCCATCAACGCAGTCAGCGGCCGGTGCAGCCCATTGGCCTCCAGAAAATGGCGGAATGCATCAGCCGTAACGGCAAAACCATCCGGCACACGGATGCCTCCCGGCGTAAGTTGCCGGTACATTTCACCCAGCGACGCATTCTTCCCTCCCACTGAGGGGATATCGTCGATGGACAGTTCACCGAAAAAGCGGATGTAGCGCGCCATTGTCAAACGAGTTCTTTTTTAGCCAGGTAGAAATCGACCATTTCGTACGAACTGGCCAGGCGTTCTTCGAGTTCCGTGAGCGTTTTGGGGGGTGGCACGATCACTTTTTCGCCTTTTTTCCAGTTCAACGGCATGGCTACCTTGTTTTCATCGGCAGTTTGCAACGCCGTCAATACCCGCTTGATCTCTTCCATGTTTCTACCGATATTAAGCGGGTAGTACATGATCAGCCGTATTTTTCCGGTCGGATCGATAAAAAACACGGCGCGTACGGCGGCAGTCTCGCTTTCACCGGGTTGCAGCATGCCGTACAGTTTTGAAACTGACATATCGATATCGGCGATGATCGGGAAATCCATCAGTACACCCATTTTTTCCCGCACATTGTTTACCCAGGCTACGTGCGAGTGAATGCTGTCGATGCTGAGCCCTATCAATTTTGTATTGAAGGCTGCAAAAAATTCCTTTTCCCGGGCAAAACCGGTCAGTTCGGTCGTGCAAACGGGGGTAAAATCAGCCGGGTGGGAAAAAAGGATGACCCAGCTTCCTTTGTTAAATTCAGAGAAGCGCAGTTTGCCTTGTGTGGTAACGGCTTCAAAATCGGGCGCATGATCGCCGATGCGCGGTATAAAATTTACTTGTGGTTCCATTGATTGTATTGATTTATAATGATGAGCATGCAGGACCATCCATTCAAATCCTGCCATTCGGTAATGCAAAAGAAGCCGATACCGTCATTAGAAATAATGATTGCCATCACATACAGTGCTGATATTATGTTTCCCTGAATCAGCAGGTTTTTCCCGTATTTTGACCTATTCTTGCATATGAGTACCGATCTTAAATAGAAACAACTTGACCAGAGAACACGATAAACTGACCGGACTTACCCCGGAAGAGGTGCTCCGCAGCCGCGAGCAGTCGGGCAGCAACCGGCTTTACCTGCACCCCAGGCGTCCGCTGTACCGCATGCTCGCCGAGATAGTCACGGAGCCCATTTTCATGCTGCTCCTGCTGACCTGCGGGCTGTACTTTATTATCGGCGACACAACGGAGGCATGGTTGATGGTTGGCGCTGTGGTATTTGTTATCCTGATCGAGATCGTGCAGGAATTCAGGAGTGAGAAGGCCCTCGCTGCGTTGCGCGATTTTGCCCAGCCCCGCGCCCGGGTGATCCGCAGCGGAGAACGGCTGGAAATTCCGGTAGAGGAGATCGTGGTGCACGACCTGCTCGTCGTTGAAGAGGGGGAAATGCTCGCTGCCGACGGCCGGTTGATACAACAAAACGATCTTACCGTCGACGAAGCAGTGCTGACGGGGGAGTCACTTCCCGTATCCAAGGATATCCCGGAAGGGCAGAACCGCCTCTACCAGGGCACTACTGTGGCTTCCGGAATGGGTATCGTGGAGGTAACGGCAGTGGGCGCACGCACGGAATTTGGCAAACTCGGCAAATCCATCGAATCCATTGAGACGGAGCCGACGCCGCTCCAGCGCCAGATCGACCGCTTTGTAAAACAGATGATGGTAGCCGGCCTGCTGGCTTTTCTCATCGTACTGGCCATCAATTACGCCTATGCGGATTCGTTCCTCAACGCCCTGTTGTTCTCCCTGGCCTTCGCACTGGCCCTGGTCCCGGAGGAAATACCCGTTGCGTTTACTACTTTCATGGCACTGGGCGCCTACCGCATGACACGCCAGCAGGTACTGGTAAAACAGCCCAAAACCGTGGAAAGTCTCGGCGCGGCTACCGTGATCTGTCTCGACAAAACAGGGACAATCACCGAAAACCGCATGAGTGTGGCCGAGGTCAGCGACTACTCCGGCGCCGGTATGGTGCTGGAATGGGCGATGTGGGCCAGCGAGCCGCAGCCCTTCGACGCCATGGAAAAGGCGATCCACCAGGCCTATGAACAAAAAACGACCGAAGATCGCCGCAAGTCGTTCGACCTGGTACACGAATACCCGCTCTCCGGGATACCGCCCATGATGACCCATGTGCACGAAAATGCCGGTGGAGAACGTATTGTCGCTACCAAAGGCGCCGTGGAACGCATTGTACGCGTGTGCAAGCTCAGCAAGGAACAAGCAGTAGAGGTCGAACGACAAACCATGACCATGGCCGGCAAGGGGTTTCGCGTGCTGGGTGTGGCGAGTGCCCGGTGGGACAACGGCGCCTGGCCCGCCGACCAGGACGATTTCCCCTGGAAGATGGAGGGCATGGTCGCGCTGTACGATCCGCCCAAACCCGGTATTGCCAGGGTAATGGCGGGGTTTTATGATGCCGGCATTGCTGTGAAAATGATCACGGGCGACTACCCGGAAACGGCGATGAATATTGCCCGCGAAAGCGGAATAAGGGTATCGGGCGAGGCAGTGGCAGGCGAAGCGGTCATGCAAATGACCGACCATCAACTTCAGGAGGCCGCCGCCCGAACCACGGTTTTTGCACGGATGTTTCCGGCAGCCAAACTCCGCATCGTGGAAGCGCTCAAGGCAAACGGCGAAGTGGTCGCCATGACCGGCGATGGCGTCAACGACGGTCCGGCTTTAAAAGCGGCGCCGGTAGGGGTGGCGATGGGGCGCCGCGGTACCGAAATTGCAAAAGGGGCCGCCTCGATGGTACTGCTCGACGACGACCTCGGGCATATGATCAAAGCCATCAAAACGGGCCGGCGTATCTACAACAACCTCCGCAAGGCCATCCGGTACGTGATTTCCATACACCTGCCTATTGTGCTGGTGGTACTGCTGCCGCTCCTTTTCGGCTGGCCTTACCTGCACATGTTGATGCCCATACACGTCATTTTTCTAGAACTGATCATGGACCCCGTCTGTGCAGTGGCTTTTGAAAACGAGCCCGCCGAGCCGAATGTGCTCCTGAAACCGCCGAGAAACACCTCTTCCAACCTTTTCTCCTGGCATGAGCTGTCGCTCAGTCTTGTCCAGGGGATGGCGATCACCGGCGGCATCTTTGCCATGTACCACCTCGCCATATTCCGTGGGTACGACGAGCCGACGACACGCTCATTTGTTTTCTTCACCATGCTGGCCGCCAATATTTTCCTCACCCTCGCTAACCGCTCCTTTGAGTACACCGTTGCGACAACCATTTTGTACCGGAATAACCTGCTGTGGTGGATTATCGGGGTATCAACGGCCATCGCCGCCGCTATTTTTACCGTCCCGACACTGCGTGAACTTTTCAGGCTTGGTCCGATCACCCCGGCAGATATGGGGCTTTGTCTCGCAACAGCATTGGTCTCGGTAGGCTGGTTCGAGGTATGGAAGGCGGTACGGACAAGAAAACTCCAGCCATCGCGGGGTACCCAAAAGCCACGCAATGATTAACTTTACGCATCCGCTATTCCAAAAAACTGCATTTTTGGCCAAATCTCACCTGTTACTCCATGAGCGGCAAACAAAACAAAGTAGCACTGCTGGTGCACAGTTGCGACCGGTACGAGTTCCTGTACCGCGGTTTTGCATATTTCTTCGCGAAGCACTGGGACCGCGATATCCCCTGCAACTGCTACTTCGCCACTGAGGAAAAAGATGTGGACATCGCCGGTTTCCGGAACATCAAATCGGGAACAGGCGAATGGTCGGACCGGCTCAGGCATCTGCTGACGGAAAAAATCGAAGAGGATTACGTGCTCTATTTTCAGGAGGATATGTGGCTCAACAAAGATGTAAACGCAGCCTTTTTCAGCCAACTCTTTGACATGGCAGCCCAAAACGACTGGGACATGGTGAAATTGCACAGCTCGGAAGTGTACAGGACCGTGCCTGAGCCGCATTTTATCGAAGGCTTTAACCTGGCCCGGCTCGACAACGCCGCTTCGGGTTTTCTCATGTCGCACCAGGTAACCCTCTGGAAAAGGACTTTTCTGGCCGGCCAGTTGCCCAAAAACGAACATCCCTGGCGCAACGAACGGCGCGGCACCAAGCGGTTGAAAAAACAAAATCCCGCCATTTTCCACGCCGACTATTTTGCCGAAAACGGCAAGGCCGAGATCAACCGGAACCGGAACCCTATCGGACGCAGCGAATACCAGACGATCTCCGTCAACGGCGTGCTGAACGGCAATGTCACACCATTTATCGCGCAGTTGATGCAGAGCGGCGAGGCGGAAAGAAACTATGCCGTAGAACTCCAGTACCACTTCGACAACAATATGACGCACGACGGCAAACTCAAACCCCGCAAGGAAGACCCCATCCAGCGTTTCAAAAAATGGCTGAAACGCGCGTTTTAAGACCCTTTAAGATATCTTTAAGAGACTGCCGATTAAACTACCGCAAACAATGCAGGTCAAAAAAACACTGCCGGACCTTCCGGCATCCTATTCCAAAATCAGTTTTATTCAAAAATGTTATCAATGAAAATCCACCGCACCTCATTTTTTCTGAGCGCACTGCTGCTGGTGTCGCTCACGCTCCCTCTCGCTGCTCAGGATGAGCAGACCGCTACCGAGGCCGACAGCACCGGACTGCCCGGCGATCACTTCAGTCTGGAAGGCGCCCTCGAATTGTTCAAAATGGCAGAGTCGCCCGAGGCCTTTGAAAAGGCCCTGAACAGCGAAGACAATTCTGTCAACAACCTGGACCTGAATGAAGACGGCGAGACGGACTACATCCGTGTTGTCGATAACATGGACGGCGACGTACACGCGATCGTGCTTCAGGTTCCCGTCAGCGAAACGGAATCACAGGATATCGCCGTGATCGAACTCGAAAAAACAGGCGCCGAGAACGCCATATTACAGATCATAGGCGATGAAGATATTTATGGCGATCAGACGATCGCCGAGCCTTTTGAAGAGGAAGCCGTCAAATCCGACGGGCGCGGCGGCCCCTCCGGCCCGGCAGCGCGGGTGGCCGTTGTCGTCAATGTATGGGGCTGGCCCTGCGTGCGCTATATGTACCGGCCGGCCTACACGGTGTATGTATCGCCCTGGCGCTGGCGGGTGTACCCCACCTGGTGGCGCCCGTGGCGCCCGCACCCGTGGGGCTTTTTCCACGTTCGCGCACGTCCCTATCGCGTGCACTACCATGTCGTAACCACACACCGGGTTGTCCGCGCACATCGTGTTTACGCACCGCGGCGTACCCATTCTACCGTAGTGCATACCCGCACTGTTACGACGAAGGTCAACACCCGCAACGGAAAGGCCGGGGTTAAAAAGAGCACGACAACCACTACGGTCAGAGGCAAAAACGGTCGGGTAAAAGCGGAAAAAACAACCACGACCAAATCGGTTCGGAAAGGCGACGCGACGCGTACGAAAACAACCACCCGAACCCGGGGAGGCAGGAAAAGAGGGGGATAAGAAATCCTTTTGAACACTGGAGCGGCGGGCGGGCGCAGGTCCGCCATGTGGTCTGCTCCATTATTCAGACAACGATTACAAGATTTACAGGTTTATCTGATTTGCCGGGTGGTGGCACATGGTCACCACCCGGCATTTTGTTTTCCAGACTATTTTGAATCGATAAAGAGCAAAACGACTTAGGATACCCGCTCGCTGCATTGTTATTCGGCGCATTTTCCGGTTTATGGCCGATTATCCCCGATTGATAATCAACGCGGCGTCTCCTCTGCCCGGACGTCTTCAGTACCCGGGACATACTCCAGCACATCACCCGGCTGACAATCCAGCGCCTGGCAAATGGCTTCGAGTGTACTGAAACGGATGGCCTTGGCCTTGCCCGTTTTCAGGATGGAAAGGTTGGCAAGTGTGATGTCTACTTTGGCGGCCAGTTCGGTCAGCGACATTTTGCGCCGGGCCATCATCACGTCAACATTTACGATAATTGGCATGGCTCAGATGGTTAGGTCTTGTTCTTGTTGAAGGATGGCTCCGTTGCGGAAAACTTCAGCCAGCGCGAACAGTATGAGGGCCAGCAGTCCTCCCAGCACCAGTTGCTCGGACAGGAGCGGTGGTATGGCAGTTTTGATCAGATGTCCCTCTGCCTCGTAAGTCACCCCGGCAATGATGCGCGAGGCCACCTGGCTTGCTATCGGGAAGATCATCACCGCTACGGCGATCAGCCGGATACGCCGGATGTTCTCATCGCGGAACATCAGGTTCCGGTCGAGGTTCCGAAATATGCGGTACATCTGATACAGGCCGAAAACGACCAGTATGTATTTCAGGTTCTCCAGCAAAATATAGCCCAGGTAACGCCACTTCAGTATGCCCTGCATTTCGGAGAACTCAAGCATGACAAACTTCCGTTCACCCCAGTTGTACATTTTCAGATCACCGCTGCCGTCCGGATGCGGGACCACCGTGTGTTGATAATCCCCTACTGTGGTTACCCAGCCACGGATAGCCGGCCCCTCATCACCGGTCTTGAAATAGGCCGAAAGGTTGAGCAGCCACCATATGGCCCCAAAGCACGTCAGGCTCAGAAACAGGTAGTGCAGTATTCTTGGCAGGGCGATATTTTTTGTTGTTTGCATAACAAGACTGTTTTGTTTGTGGAACGATGGGACAAATATGCAGGACTTTTTTTGTTTTGCAAATATTTTTTATTGAAAAACAATAATTTTTTATTGAAAACATCCTTTAAACCGCCTAAAGCCTGTTGAACGACAGTGTCTTAAAAGTCATCCGGGTGTCAAGCCGACCAGTATTCAGGTTTTCAGGCAGTATGGGCTGTAAAGCCGCCGCCGGGCTCGTCAGGTCGTAATTTTTCTACGGAAAGGCAGCAAAATACTCCACCGCTTTTACCATATTGCGCCTGCTGAAACAAACGGAACAATCATGCTGACGCTCATTACCGGGCTGCCCGGCTCCGGGAAAACAACGCTGGCCAAAGCCTGGGCGGCACACGCCGGCGCCCTGCACCTCAACAGCGATGTGCTCCGTCGCGAGATGGACCTGATGG
>ERZ724526.554-NODE-554-length-21273-cov-9.616552_pt1 | contig 21273 bp, 20 predicted proteins | sample MGYA00376059_ERZ724526 | MGnify/ENA primary metagenome ERZ724526 (study PRJEB28724, sample SAMN07190883) | activated sludge metagenome | isolation source: activated sludge of sewage treatment plant in Hong Hong | place: Hong Kong | collected 2016-03-17 ...
TGGACCTGGTGCCACTGGTGGTGGCAGCCGATGCGGCGACCTTCGCCCTGGCAGCCCTGCTGTGGCCTGACCGCCGCACCGCCGCACATTCGACCGCGAGGGGCCGCGCGTGGGCGTCGATCGTGGTGCTCGCCGGGCTGTTCGGGTACGTGCTCCTGCTGGGCGTCTGGACCCGGATCTTCCCCGAGGAGGGAGTGTGGTCCGCAACGGCGGCAATCGCCCTGACGCTCACGGTCCTGCTGTCCGGTGCTGCCGGGATGTACGCGGTCGCCCGAGGTTGGCTGCGCCCGCTCGTACGTCCGGTGGTGATCGACAGTGCCCATCGCGTCCGGGGGCGGGTCCAGCCGGTCGTGGCGCAGCCCTCACCGGACACCGAGGTCGCCGTCGAGGTGGCGGCCCGGACGGTCGGTGCCATGTGGCCGGTGCACTCGGCTGTGGCAGTGAACCCGCTGTCCGGATTGCAGGACATGGCCTTCGAGGATGCAGCGGAGGTGGCCGCCCGGGTCTGGGGGGCGCGGTCCCATCTGACCGAGCAGCAGTACGCGGAGGCCCTTCGCGCCGGCCGGTTCACCAAGGCCGACCTGCTGGCCGCGGCCGAGGACTTCTCCCTTCCGGCCGACCAGATCGTCGACTACCTGCTGCACAGGGCGGACTGGGAACCGACGGGCTCAAGCATCTTCGTGGCCGAGCAGTTGCTGGCAGGTACCTCTGATGCTGACATCGCGGCGTACTTGCCGCGCCCGCGGCCGGCTCCGCGCACGCTGGGCGAGCAGTGCGGTGCGCACAACCACGTCTCCGGGTTGGCCAACGCGTGGACCTCCCTGGCGAACCAAGGACTCCCGCCGGCAGGAGGTCTGTGGCGGGCGTTCAGGGAGTCGGTCCAGGACAACGGTCTCCGTGGGTTGCGCGATGCCGTTGCGCAGTTGCCAGCCGACCCCGTGCCCGCTGTGAGCGTGCTCATGGCGGGGGTCGTCCCGCCCGGGGAGCAGGTGGGGTACCTGTCGCGGCTGCTGGGACGGGACCCTGGATGGGCGGCACACCTGACCCAGCGCGACCCACGACTGGTAGGCGACCTGCTCGCCATCCGCGTGACGTTCGATGTGTTCGTCGCCGCCGCCCGCGGTCACCGGGACTGGGTGGCTCCGGCCTTGGCGGACGATCGGAGCTGGGCGGTCCTGCAGGTTGCGCCCGTCGCGGAGTTGCTCCCCGTCGCCACGGCCGCCGATGCGCTGAGGCTGGCTGCGGAACTGTCCGAGCCGGCGAGGGTCGGACTGTGGCAGCGCGCGTGGGAGCAGAGGTACCGCAACCGACTGGTGGACCGGGTGTCCGCGCGTGCGGCAGAGCCCGTCTCCGACCCGTTGCCCGAGGTACAGGCCATCTTCTGCATCGATGTGCGCTCCGAGCGTTTCCGCCGGCACCTGGAGGCGGCCGGAGATGTCGAGACGTTCGGGTTCGCGGGGTTCTTCGGGCTGCCCGTGCGGCACGAGACGGCAGCCGGGGAGATCTCGGATCAGTGCCCGGTCCTGCTGCACCCGTCGTACCTCATCACTGAGACCGATGGCCCCGCGCTGAACAGGATGGGGCTGGCAGCCGCGATGCGCGGTGGGGTGGTCACCTCGACGGGCCAGCCTGCCAGCGCCTTCGCCGTGGCCGAGGGGTTCGGTGTGCTGGCCGGACTGGACGCCCTGGCCCAGACTGCCGCCCCGGGTCTGTGGGGCAGACTGCGTGACCGCAGCATGGGTCGCCCCCGCGGGGACCTCCAGATCGGCCAACTGGCTGTGGCCGGGGTCGCCGACGACGACCTGCAGTGGGGCATGAACGTGGAGCAGCGCACCACCGCGGCGGCGAGCATGCTGCGTGCCTTGGGGATGGTCGAGCGGATCGCGCCCGTGATCCTCGTCGCGGGACACGCCGCCACGGTCGAGAACAACGCCTTCGCCGCCGCGTACGACTGCGGTGCCTGCGGTGGGAGCAGCGGTCATGTCAACGCCCGCCTCATGGCCGCGATCCTCAATGATCCGCGGGTGCGTCGCCGGCTGTCCGCCGAGCACGGCATCACGGTTCCGGCGGACACCGTCGCCCTGCCGGCATGGCACAACACCACCACCGACGAGGTCACCATCGATCCCCAGGATGTGCCGCTGGCCCACACAGTCCGCGCGGCGGCGCTGCGAGAGATGTTGGCGGCGGCGCAACGTGGATGCTTGAAGGAACGGATGCCGGAGTTGCCGGGGGTGGCCGGTACGGACCCGTCGGATGCCTTCCGTCGCGCCAGTGACTGGGCCGAGCCACAGCCGGAGTGGGGCCTGGCCGGCAACGCCGCCTTCGTCATCGGTCCCCGGTCGATGACCAAGGGCTTGAACCTGCGCGGCCGAGTGTTCCTGCACTCCTACGAGCCAGGACTCGATGTGGACGGGACGACGTTGGAGTTGCTGCTGACCGCGCCGATGGTGGTCACACAGTGGATCAACAACCAGTACTACTTCTCCACCGTGGACCCCCAGCACTTCGGCGCCGGGGACAAGACGACCCACAACGTGGTCGGCGACTATGCGGTGTTCTCCGGGGCCGGCGGTGACCTGCGTGTGGGGCTTCCCTGGCAGGGGGTCTTCCGGGAGCAACCGGGACCCGGAGCGCGCTGGATGCACGAGCCTCTGCGCCTGCAGGTCGTGGTGTACGCGGAACCCGAGGACATCGTGCGGGTGCTGGACGCACATCCGCACGTGGCGGCCCTTGTCGCCAACGCGTGGATCGCTCTGGCCGCGATCGATCCTCGGACAGGCGAGGCCTACGCGCTGGAACGAGATCTTCAGTGGCGGGGCTGGCTCGACCAGCCGATGACTGCGAATGCGCGGGAGGACGAGCATGCTGACCGGTAAGAGGATCCTGGTCACCGGAGTGGTGACGACCGATTCGATCGCGTGGGCTGTTGCCGAACGGGCCCAGTTGTACAACGCCGAAGTCATCCTGACGACCTTCGACCGCGTGCGGGACCTCACCGTGGCGGCGGCCTGCGCGCTGCCCCGCCGGCCGGAGATCCTCACGCTCGACGCCACCCGGCGGGAGGACTACGACCGCTTGCGCGCGGATCTCGGCGACCGGCGACTGGACGGCGCGTTGCACGCCATCGCCTTCGCGCCACGCGAGGCCCTTGCCGGAGACTTCCTGGCGGCAGGAGACGAGGCCATCGAATTGGCGTTCCGGACCTCGACCACGTCCTACGCCCGTCTGGCAGGGTTGCTCGCCAGCCAGTGCGGCGACACGGGGGCATCCCTGGTGGGACTGGACTTCGACGCCGATGGCAGGGCATGGCCGGTCTACAACTGGATGGGGGTGTGCAAGGTCGCCCTGCAGTCGACGATGCGGTACGTCGCCAGGGACGTTGGTGCCGGGGGAGTGAGGGCGAACCTGGTGTCGGCGGGGCCGCTGCAGACGAGGGCCGCCGGTGGCATCCCGGACTTTCAGACCTTGCTCGACGCCTACGAGGCCGCGCCGCTCGGCTGGGATCCCACCGACGCGGGACCGGTCGCCGACACCGTGTGCTTCCTGCTGTCGGACATGGGCCGTGCCATCACCGGCGAGGTCATCCATGTGGATGGCGGGTACCACGCGCTGGCGGCACCGGGTGTGCAGATCCCCGACGGTCTCGAGGTGCGCTGAGCGCGGTGTGTGCCAGCATTGCCGGGTGGCTCCCGAAACCGTGTGGCGACCCCGGCGCATCGACATCCCGAGCGTGCCGAACATGCGTGACCTCGCGGGGGCTCCCGCGACCGATGGCCGTCGTGTGAAACCGGGCGTGCTGTACCGGTCGACGCAGTTGGCGAATCTCGCCGACGACGACCGGGACGCCATCGATGCGTTGGGTCTGACCACGATCGTCGACCTTCGGACTGCGGTCGAGGTCGAGCGTGCCCCGGATGTCGACGTGGATGCCCAGTATGTGTGGCTGGACGTGCTGCGGGACTACGCGATGGCCTCGGCAGTCGGGGTGGAGGACGTGTTCGCCGATCCCGCACAGTTCGAGGCAGTGCTTCGGGACGGGACGGCTGCGGCCATGATGCGGGATGCGTATCTGGCGATGGTGGATCTGGACAGTGCCCGCGAGTCCTACGGCCGATGGCTACAGGACCTCGCCCGCTCGGAGGGCCCGGTCCTGGTGCACTGCACCAACGGCAAGGACCGTACCGGGTGGGCGGTCGCGGTGGCTCTGCTCGCGGTGGGTGTGGACGAACGGGCGGTCCTGGTCGATTACCTGACGACCAATGACCAGTTGTTACCGGTCCTGGAAGGGCTCATGGCGGGGGTGGCGAGCAGGGGGATCGACCCCGACCTGCTGCTGCCGGTCGTCGGGGTCCGGGAGGAATACCTGGAGACGGCCCTGGCCCGGGTGGCGCAGATGGGTGGCATGAACGCCTACCTCGAGCACCTTGGGGTCTCCGAGGAGACCCGAGTGCAGCTGCGCGACCGCTTGATCGAGTGAGCGTCAGGCGGAGCGGCGCGACTGCTCCTGCGCTGCCCACTGGTCGAGCAGCTGGTCGGCCACCCAATCGTGGCCTGCGGCCTCGGCGTCGGCGAGCAGGAGGGCCGACTCCACACGGGCGCGTTCGACATCGCCGGTGCGCAGGAGTCGGCTGATGTCCCACAGCCGGCCGTCGAACTCCGCGCCCTGATCGTTCTGCGTCTGTTCGTCCATGCCACGAGGGTGACAGGGGGGTGCGACAAATCGCGTGCGCCACGCCGTGGGCGGGGATTGTCCGGCGACCGGGATCCGGTGTCGCACTCCGCGCCGGATGGGGGCGGGCGGCGCGCCCTTCCCGGTGAGTCTCACGCTCATCGGTTAGATGTTGAGCACTCCGGTTAGTGTCTGGCGGCCGTCAAGGTCTAACGGGAGTGCTCAAGGTCTAACGGGAGTGCAGGGCGCCAGTCACCAACCGGCGCGCGGCTCGATCACCGCGGCGCCACTGTCGACAACGGCTGCCAGCGACTGCGTGGCGATCTCGAGTTCCTCGTCGGTCGGCACCACCAAGATCTTCACCGGAGCGCCGCGCGCCGTGAGATCGACGACGTCCTCAGGCCCGCGGGTCGCCGCATTCTTGGCCGAGTCGATGGCGATCCCGAGGCGTGCGATGTCGGCGCACACGGCTTCCCGGACCGCCGGGTCGTTCTCGCCGACCCCTGCAGTGAACACCACAGCGTCCGCGCCGCCGAGTTCCACGAGGTAGGCCCCGAGGAAGTGTCGGATGGCGTGGACATACACCTCGAGGGCCTCCCGGGCTTCGGCATCGCCGGTCTCGGCGGCGGCATGCACCTGACGCAGGTCGTTCGCCCCTGCCAGCCCCTTCATCCCGGATCGTTTGTTGAGCAATGTGTCGACCTCGTCGACAGTCAGTCCTGCGCGCAGTAGGTGGATCAGGGCGCCGGGGTCGATGTCGCCGCTGCGGGTTCCCATCACCAGCCCGGCAAGCGGGGTGAGACCCATGGACGTGTCGATGCTGCGCCCGCCACGCACCGCGCATGCGGAGGCCCCGTTCCCCAGGTGCAACGTGATGATCCGCGACATCTCCAGGGGGATACCGAGGAACTCGGCGGCCCGCCTGCTCACGTAGGCATGCGACGTCCCGTGGAATCCGTAGCGCCGGATCATGTGTTCTTCGGCCACGCCGCGGTCGATGGCGTAGCGGTAGGAGGCGGCGGGCATGCTCTGGTGGAACGCCGTGTCGAAGACCGCGACGTGCGGGCAGTCCGGGAAGGCCTGCAGTGCCACTTCGATGCCGGTCAGGTTCGCCGGGTTGTGCAGGGGCGCCAGAGGGATGCACTCCCGGATCGCGGACAGCACCTCGTCGTCGATGACCGCCGGCTGCGCGAACCGGTCGCCACCGTGGACCACGCGGTGCCCCACGGCCACCAAAGCGGCGGGATCCACGGGGATGGTCGCATCGAAGGCTTCCGCCATGGCGGCGAGCCCCTCGCGATGATCGGCCAGCGGGCGATCGATCACGTGGGTGATGCCTCGGGCATCGTGTTCGACCCGCGAGGTGGCCTCGCCGATCCGTTCGACGAGCCCCTGCGCGAGGCTCACGGGACCGTCCATGTCGATCAGTTCGTACTTGATGCTCGACGACCCGGAGTTCAGAACGAGGATCGGTGTTGTCATCAACTCTCCTGCGCCTGGATGGCGGTGATGGTGATGGTGTTCACGATGTCCTTGACCGTGCAGCCGCGGGAGAGGTCGTTGACCGGTTTGCGCAGTCCCTGCAGGACGGGCCCGATGGCCACTGCGCGCGCGGAACGCTGCACGGCTTTGTAGGTGTTGTTGCCGGTGTTGAGGTCCGGGAAGATCAGCACAGTCGCTTGGCCGGCGACGTCGGATCCGGGAAGCTTGGTGGCGGCGACATCGGGGTCCACCGCCGCGTCGTATTGAATCGGCCCCTCCACCGGGATGTCCGGACGCCGACTCTGCACGATATCGGTGGCCTTGCGCACCTTCTCGACGTCGCCCCCCGCGCCGGAGGCGCCGGTGGAGTAGCTGAGCATCGCGACGTACGGGTCGATCCCGAAGGCCTTCGCGGTGACGGCCGACGAGATGGCGATGTCTGCCAACTGTTCGGGGTCCGGGTCCGGGTTCACCGCGCAGTCCCCGTAGACGAGGACCTTGTCCGCGAGGCACATGAAGAAGACGCTTGAGACCACCGACGATTCGGGCGTGGTGCGGATCAGTTGAAGTGCCGGGCGAACGGTGTCCGCGGTCGTGTGGGCGGCGCCGCTCACCATGCCGTCGGCCAGGCCGGCCTTCACCAGAAGCGTGCCGAAGATGGTCACGTCGGTCACCGCGTCGTGGGCGATGTCCATGCTCATGCCCTTGTGCCCCCGCAGGTCGCACAGCAGGTGGGCCATCTCGTCGCGAAGGTCGGAGTGCTCGGGGTGGATGAGTGTGGCCGCGGAGATGTCCAAGCCCATGGACTTCGCGCGGTCGGTGATCGTCTCGGGGGAGCCGAGGATGGTGAGGTCACACACGGATCTGCGCAGCAGTTGGTCTGCCGCCCGCAGGATGCGGTCGTCATCACCTTCTGGCAGGACGATCCGCTTGCGGTCCTGGCGTGCCGATCGGGCAAGCCTGTGCTCGAACATCAGCGGAGTGGTGACGGGGGTGTCCGCGAGTTCGATGCGCTCCATGAGATCCGATGTGTCGACCGCCGCCTCGAACAGGCCGAGCGCGGCGGCGATCCGGCGGTCATCACCGAAGCGGATCTGCGGCGTCAGGGTCGCGATGCGATGGGCAGTTTCGTAGGTGTCCAGATGTGACAGCAACAGTGGTGTGACGGCCGAGTCGAGACCTCGGGCGAAGCTGAGGATGCGGGGATCCGGCTCGACCCCGCCGGTGACGATCACCCCGCTGATGCTCGGGACCTTGTCGCTGAAGCGGGCGGTCACCGCGGCGAGCAGGACGTCGGAGCGATCCCCGGGGGTGACCAGCAGGACACCGTCATGCAGCCGGTCGAAGAGGTTGGGAAGGGTCATGGCGGCGACACGGACGCCGGTCACCTCGCGGTCGAGCGATTCCTGATTGCCCAACAGCAGGTGGGCCTGCAGTTCGGCGGAGATCTGATGCAGCGAGGGCAGTTGCAGGGTCTTCTCCTCGGGGATGATCCAGACCGGCTCCTGCAGGTCCTTCAGGGAATCCCGGATGGTGTCGAGGTGGTCGTGCTCGACGCGGTTGACGGCGACCCCGAGCAGGTTCACCTCGTGCTCCTGCAACGACTCGCGGGCGGCGTACACCGCACCCCGGACCTGATCCGGACGGTGGTGGTGAGCGCTGATCACGAGCAGGACGGGCGCCCCGAGGTTCAGCGCCATCGTGACGTTCAGTTCGAACTCGAATGCCGCGCTGGCGCCGGTGTAGTCCGTGCCCTCGACCAGCACGACATCGCAGTCGGCGGCCAGGGAGTCGAACTTGCCCATGATCTCCGAGATCAGTCCGTCGGCGTCGTGCAGCGATCCCACCTCCCTGGTCTGGTCGGTGGTGATCCCGAAGGACTGCTCATGGGTCTGGTTGAGGCCGTAGCGGCGATTGATCAGGTCGATCGTCGTGTCGTCGGAGCCCGGGCTGGCGACCACGGGCCGGAAGTACCCGACGCGTGCCGTGTGCCGGCTGAACGCTTCCATGAGTCCCAGCGAGATCATCGACTTCCCGCTGGCCGGTTCCATCGAGGTCACATACACCGCTTTGGCCACGGGCACGAGCCTAGGCACGCCTCGGCGACATTGCAGAACGGCGAGGACCCGGTCCCTGTCAGCCGACCTTCGCGGCGGCGGCGGAGACGGCAGCGGACAGGGTCTCGCGCGGTATGTCGAGTTGATCCGTGAGTCGGACGGCCATATCCCCGTAGTTCGCGATCGCGGTCAGGGTGTTTCCACTGATCTGTTCGGGTGCGCGATCCACGGGCTGCAGGATCCGCAGGATCAGAGTCTCGGCGTCGGGGTCCTCGCCGCCGTTACCGAGCCGCAGAGTGTCCCGTACGACACGAGCGGCGGCCTCCTCGTCCTGGGTCACCGCGAGCGCAAGCAGCGCCACGGTGTTGGCGAAACCGACCGCGGTGTTGAGGATCTGGGAGGGGTCGATCGGCTCTTCGAGCGCGTCGCGCAACGCGATCGTGATCGGGTTGGCCACCTCCTGGTCCACGTAGGACCCGACGATGCTGCCCACCTCCCGGAAGACCGCAGGGTCGAGCCGATCGTCGGTCTGGATGGCGATGACTTCGAAGTTGCCCACCAGATGAGCCTAGACGCCGGGGACGCGATCCTCTGGGGGAACCTCAGCCCGCCAGTACCGGCGCCGACCAGACGAGTTCGTCCTCGCAGAAGGCGCAGACGAGGAAGACCTCCCCGCGCGGGAAACCGGTCAGTTGCAGAGGAGTGCGGACGCCGCGGGGGTCAAGCGGCATGCGGTGCTGGACGCGTCCTTCGCGGTCCAGGACCATGAGCCGCAACTGTCCCTGGCAGTGGGGTGCGGTCACGGAGAAGCGCAGGCGTCCGGACGCGCGCACCCCGACGGATGGCTGTACCTGATGGTCGACTCGCATGTGATTAGGACGACCTTTCGGACTGCACGGTTCCCCACGAATCGGGAGGTCCGTCCCGCACAGGTCGACAGGTCGTGGCAGGCTGACGCTAGAAGAGCCCAAGGAGGGTGTCAGATGCGTCGGTTGGTTGCGGTCGGAGTGGCCGTGGGTTCAGTGGCGGCCGGAATCCTGTGGAGCAAGCGCCGGGAGAACGGACGCCGCCAGGAGTGGGTGCGGCAGGCGTCGGTGGCCGCCGATGACATCGCCGAGGGTGTGACCCGCCGGGCGGCCAATGCTGCCGTCAAGGTCGCCGACGTCGCAGAGAAAGCGGCCGAGGTCGCTGACAAGGCCGCCGACGCAACCGCCGAAGCCGCCGCGCAGGCCGGTGTCACGGCGGAGTCTGCAGCCCGCAAGGCTGCCAGTGTGGTCGACAAAGCCGCGAAGTCCACCGCGGACGCCGCAGCCGAGTTGGCAGAGACCGCGGAGAAGGCTGCGGACAAGGCGAGCACTGCGGCCGACAAGGCTGCGCTGTCGACGTCAGAGGCGGCCTTCGAGGCCGCCGAGAAGGTGCAGGCTGCCGCGGACGAGGCAGCCCAGGAGATCGAGGCCCAGGAGGCCGCTGAGGCGAGTCAGGACGTCGCTGCCGAGGAGCCTGCGCCCGCGGCCAAGAAGGCACCTGCGGCCAAGAAGGCCCCCGCCGGCAAGAAGCGCAAGCCTGCGGCAAAGGCGGCGAAGGCCCCCGCCAAACCCGCCGACGACCAGTCGGTCGCCTGATCCGGCGCGTCGGGGTCGTCGGCCCCGAGTCCAGCGGCAAGACGACGCTTGTCGAGCACTTGGCCGACCGGCTGTCCAGGCGGTCGGTGCCCGTGGAGGTCGTGGCCGAACAGGGACGCCTGCTCGCACAGCAGTTACCCCCCTCCCACCCCTGGTCCTATCGCGAGCAGTGGGCGACGAGCCTGATGCACCGCGCCGCCGAAGCGGCCGCGCAGGTTGTTCTCGCAGCACGCAGCGACACAGGCGTCGTCATCGCCGACGGCACTTGTGCGACACCCCTGGTCTGGCATGTCTGCGCGGCACGATCGCGACCCGGCTACGAAGTGGGCCCGGCCGAGGTCACCGAGGAGTTGCTCGCCGCCGTCACGGACAACAACTACGACCTGGTCCTACTCATGGCCCCGGACATCCCGTGGGTGGCTGACGGGATCCGTGACGACCCCGGCGGACGGGAGATGGCCTTCGAGGAGTACCGCACCCTCCTGCCGGATGCGGTGGTCGTCGAAGGTCCGGATCGTCTGGAGATCGCCGACGGTCTTGTTTCCGGGCTGTTAAGGATGCCGTCCGACCTTCCGTGATGATCGGCAGGAGTGGCAGGATTGCCCCGTGCCCGATGTCGACTCCGTACTGCCTGCCTATCAGGAGATGGACGGCGACCTCGCGGACGTCGATGCCGTCGAAGCGTTGAAGACCGTCCTGGCCGGGCTCGGCGAGGAGGGTCTGTCGGAACGCGGGCGGCTGATCGACGCGTACTTCAACCGCCAGGGCATCACGTTCAGCCTGGCCGGCAAGGAGCGTCCACTGCCGTTGGACCTCGTGCCGCGGTTGCTCAGCGCCGCCGAATGGCGCGTGATCGAGCAGGGGGTCGCCCAGCGCATCAAGGCCTTGGAGATGTTCCTGGCGGACGTGTACGGGTCGCGACGGGTCCTGGACGACGGGATCGTGCCGCGCCGACTCGTGGCCAGTTCCAGCCACTTCCACCGGGAGGCCTGGGGCATCGAGCCCCCCAACGGTGTGCGCATCCACGTCGCAGGTATCGACCTGATCCGCGACGAGGAGGGTGTCTTCGCGGTCCTCGAGGACAACCTGCGCTGTCCGTCCGGCGTCTCGTACGTGTTGGAGAACCGCCGCGCGCTCGCCCACGTGCTGCCCGAACTGTTCAGTGACCAGCGCGTGCAACCCGTGGCCGAATACCCGGAACGCCTGCTCGACGCGTTGCTTGCGGCGGCACCCGCTGGTGTGGCGGATCCGCAGGTCGCGGTGCTCACCCCCGGCGTGCACAACTCGGCGCACTTCGAGCACGCGTTCCTCGCCCGCCGGATGGGCGTCGAGCTCGTCGAGGGCCGTGACCTCTACTGCCGCGACGACCAGGTCTGGATGCGCACGGTCCGCGGTCCCAAACCGGTGCATGTGCTCTACCGCCGCATCGATGACGACTACCTCGACCCAGTGCATTTCCGGCCCGATTCCGTGCTCGGTGTCCCGGGCCTGCTGAACGCCGCGCGTGCCGGCCGGGTGACCATCGCGAACGCGGTCGGCAACGGCGTGGCCGACGACAAGGCCATCTACCCCTACGTCCCGGCACTCATCGAGTACTACCTCGGCGAAAGGGCGATCCTGCCCAACATCGACACCTACGACCTGCAGGATCCCGAGCAGCGCGAGTTCGTTCTCGACCGGCTCGACCGGATGGTGCTCAAGCCCGTCGACGGCTCGGGCGGCTACGGCCTCGTGGTGGGTGACAAGGCCACTGACGCCCAGTTGGCGACATTGGCGAAGCAGGTTCAGGCGGATCCCCGCAGTTGGATCGCCCAGCGCATCGTGCGGATCTCGACGTGTCCCACGCTGGTGGACGATGGTGAACTCGCGCCCCGGCACGTGGACCTGCGGCCCTTCGCCGTCAACGATGGGGACCACATCTTCGTGCTCCCTGGTGGTCTCACCCGGGTGGCGCTGCCTGAAGGCTCGCTGGTGGTCAACAGCAGTCAGGGGGGTGGCTCGAAGGACACGTGGGTGGTTGCCGAGCAGGACCACTCGGTGCAGTACACCCCGCCCGAGCGCCCCACACCACGGCTTACCCGGGTCCTCGCCGCGGTGCCGGCCCGTGTGCACTCACCGACCACGCACGACGAGCGGATGCGCCAACAGGAGAACCAGCAGCAGCAATCCGAGACGCCGCAGACGGACTCGCAGGACGGTGCGCCGTGCTGAGCCGGATCGCGGAGTCCTACTTCTGGATCGGTCGCTACCTCGAGCGGGCCGAGGCCACCTCCAGGCTGCTGGCCGAGCACCACCAGCTCATGGTCGAAGAACGGACCGTGCCCGAGGAGTTGGCGGCGGCTGTCCTGCTCGATGCACTGTCCCTGCCGCCGCAGTCAGCCACCGATGCAGGGGACCTGGTGACCGCGGTGGTCGGGAACTCCTCCGATCCGGCAACCATCTCGGGAGCCATCACGATGGCGCGGGAGAATGCCCGCGGTGTGCGGGAGTCGCTGTCCGCCGACGTCTTCGAGGCTCTCAACGCCGCGCACCTCGCCGGCATCCGCGGTCCCATCGTCGCGACGAGCCCCGCCTACGCCCTGTACCGCGTCGTGGAAAGACTCGCGGTCGTGGTGGGGCAGATCGACTGGACGGTGCCTCGGGATGAGGGTCATCTGTTCCTGTCCCTGGGGCGTTCCCTGGAACGTCTGGACATGATGGCCCGTGTGCTCGCGGTGCGGCACGACCAGTTGTGGCCGGAGGGCGGGCCGGTGGCGACACTGCGTTCGGCGGCGTCACTCAACGCGTTCCTGCGTACCCAGCACCCACTGACCGGTGACGAGGTGCGGCGATTCCTCCTACTCGATCCCGACCATCCCCGCTCGATGCGCGTGAGTTCCTCCAACGCGGAGGAGGCCGTGCGAGGGCTTGCGGCGCGGGGGGCCAGCGACGGTGGTGACCTGCTGCGCGAGGTGGGCCTTCTGCGCTCGCAGTTGGAGTACGCGGTGGACCCACATCCGGAGGAGGTGGACGGCCTCATCGAACTCGTCCAGCAGTCCTCGGCGCGTGCCTCCGACGTGGTCGCCGCTGCCTTCTTCCGCCCGGTCGGCACGATCGTGTGGAGCAACTGATGCCCGGTCGTCGTCTGCGCATCCAGCACCGCACGGGGTACCGCTACGCCTCGCCTGTCGTCTCCTCCTTCAACGAGGTCAGGATGACCCCGCTCGATGACGACGGACAGGTGCTCATCGCCCATGAATTGCGCGTGGAACCCCGGGCAGCGGTCCTTGTGTACACCGACTACTGGGGGGCCCGCGTCGAGTCCTTCGACACCCACGAACCGCACGACGTCCTCGAGGTCATCGCCACCAGCACCGTCGACACCGCCGGTGGCTACCACCGCGCCGCGGGGGCAACCTGGGAGGATCTTGCCAGCGAGAAGGTCCTCGACCGTTGGTGCGAGTACTTGGTGACCAGTTCCTACGTCGACGACGCCCGCGAGGACGAGCACCGAGCGGGACTCGTCGATCAGTTGCGCGCCTGCCCCACGCCTGCGGATGCCGTGGATCTGTGCAACGAGATGGTGCGCGACCGGATCTCCTACGCATCGGGATCGACCACGGTGTCGACCACGGCCGGCGAAGCGTGGGATGCGGGTTCCGGGGTCTGCCAGGACTTCGCCCACGCCATGTTGTCCTTGCTGCGTTCCGCCGGGATCCCGGCGCGGTATGTGTCCGGCTACCTGCACACCGAAGAAGAAGCGCTCGGCGAAACCGTGCGGGGGGAGTCGCACGCCTGGGTCGAGGTGTGGAACGGCGGCTGGGAGGGGCTGGACCCCACGAACGACCGCACGGTGGGTGCCGCGCACGTGCTCGTCGCGCGGGGCCGCGACTATGCCGACGTCCCGCCGCTGAAGGGCATCTACGCGGGCGGTGCCAGCCAGGGCCTCGGGGTCGACGTGGAGATCACACAACTGCGACGCTGATCCGGCGGTTACCCTTGGGGTCATGCGTCCAGCCCTGATCTCGGGCGTGACCATGCTGCTGACCGCGGTGTGCGCCGCCCCCGCAGTCGCCGCACCTGTTCCCCTGCCCGAGGCCCTCGAGTCCGTGACCGCCGCCTGCGCGTCGACCAGTTCTGCGTTGACTTCGGTGGGTGGTCGTGCCGTCGACGGCGACTCCAGCGTGGCCGTGACCGGTGACCGGTTTGCGGTCTCCGGTCCTGGCACCAACCGCGTGGCCATCGCGGGGGAGGGCACCTTCGGTGCTGTGGCCGATGACGGTTTGCGCCCAAAGGACCGCCGAGCGGCACTGCGTTACATCAAGCGACCCGGTGCGACGTGGTGGCTGAATCCGGGGGCCTTCTGGAGCCCCGCCGCGGGCTGGTCGGCGACCTTCGATGACGCCGCCCGGGCCGCAGTGCCCCTGTCCGCCACCTGCGCGCAGGACCTCGCCGCTGCCGACTCCGTCGATCGGGATGGGTCGCGATGGGTCTTCACGCTGCCTGGGGAAGGCCCTTTCGTCGTCGTCACGGACGGACAGGGCCGGGTCACCCGGTTCGGTGCGATCGCCATCACCTACGGTGCGCAGTCGATCACCGCTCCCGCCGGTGCGGTGTCCTTCGCCGCCTGGCAGAAAGCGTCACAGGCGGCCTCGCTGAACTCAACCATGAAGCAGATCAGCCGGGCGGTGGCGGCGTCGGTGAACGCCTCCGGACCGAATGTGGCGGCGATCGACGCGGCCACGCGGGCCGCGGTGCCGACTGACCGTGTGGTCGCGTTGAAGGTGCGCCAACTGCGGCGCGGCGTGCTGATCTACGGCCGCAATCCGTACACGAAGACCTACCACGCCTGGCGGATCTACCTGAAGAGCGGCGAGGCGGTCGCTCGGCGGGTGGCTCCCTGAGTCGGTAGGGAGTCGTAGAGTGATGCCATGCACGCTGCGCTGATCGACCTGCCGCTGTACGGGTCCGAGACGTGTCGGCGGGACTTCCGATAACTCCTTCTCCTCGATCCATCGTTTCGTCGGGAGTCAAGGAGTCCTCGAAGTTGTTCGCGCAAAGTCTTGCCGTTCTCACCACGATCTGGGGTCTGCTCATGGGTTTGGCGCCCCTGTTGCAGGTCCGGGTCATCATCCGCAACCGGGACGCGGGAGGGACCTCGCTCGGATGGGTCCTCATCCTGCTCGTGGGCTTCCTGCTGTGGCTGACCTACGGTGTGGTGAACCGTGATCTGCCACTGGTGATCTCGAACACGGTGGCCGTGATCGTGACGTCCACGCTGTTGGCCACGATGTGGATCGTCGGCCGCCGGAGCGGCACCGCGCCCGATCGCGTCATGTGAATCGGGCCACCTTCGGCGCCGATTGTCGGGAGTGTGTCGCACACTGGAAGCGTGAGATCTGTCCGTGTTCCCGCCGCTGTGGGACTGAGCCTGCTGCTGGTGACTGCGCCGGCGGCCGCCGAAACGCTACCCACCCCGACCACGACGCCTTCGCCGACTCCGACGGTGACCCCCGAGCCTGAGCCGGAGGTGCTCCCGGCGGGTTCCGAGATCGGGATGGCCGAGGTCACGAAGACGGTCGAGCGTGTCCGCGTGGTCGTCTCACCGTCCGCCGGGCGTTTCGGCGTCGGACAACTGATCACCGCCAAGTTCTCCGCCCCGGTGCGCTTCCGTGCCAAGGCCGAACAGGCCATGACGATCACATCGCCGGATCCCCTTCCGGACGGGTCCTGGGGCTGGATCGACAGCACGACCGCTGTGTATCGCCCCAAGGAGTTCTGGCCCGGGCGCACCAAGATCAACGTCGAGCTCGACCTTCGAAAGGTCCGCCTGAATTCCGATGACACCACGATCTGGGTGGGTGGCAAGACCACGAGCAGGGTCGACTCCTTCCGGACTGCGCGCTCACTGATCGCCCGGATCAACGCCAGCAACCACCAGATGAAGGTCTTCCGCGACGGCAAGCTCGTGAAGGTCTTCGGGGTGAGTCTGGGCAAGCCCGGGTTCGCGACCCGCTCGGGCGTCAAGATCATCACCGGCGAGAAGTATCGCTGGCAGCGGATGACCAGCGATCAACTCGGGCTGACCGACGAGTACTACGACCTCAATGTCCCGTACGCGGTGCGGATCACCCCGTCCGGGGAGTTCGTGCACGGCGCGCCATGGGCGGTCTCCCGCATCGGCCAGTGGAACGGTTCGCACGGCTGCACGAACCTCAACGTGGGTCCGGCGAAGTGGTTCTTCAACCACGTACGTGCCGGCGACGTGACGGTGACCACCAACACAGGCCGGTCCATGGAGACGTGGAACGGGACGCCGGGTTCCTACTGGAACTACTCGTGGTCTCAGTGGAAAGCGAAGTCGGCGCTGTAGCCCAGGTCTGACGTACGTCGCGATTGCGACGTTGTTGTCGCGTTTCTTCGCCGGTTGTGAGGTTGTTGTCGTTTCCGTGGCCTATCCAGGGCAACAACGTCGCAATCGGGGCTCCGTCGGGTCAACAACGTCGCAATGGGAGATTCTGGCTCGCCTCAGGCCTGGTGGACGCCATCGCGCAGGTCGATCAGGGTCTCCTGGAGCACGTCGGCCTCCTCAGCGGCCCGTTCTCCGAGATTGGCGGGAACAGTCAGATCGCTGCGTACCAGTAATCCGTCGAGCATGGCCATGATCTCGTCGGGGAACTCCAGGGGCACGAAGTGCGTGGCGTTCAGCACATGCACCTCTGCGTGATCGATCCTCTGTGCGAAGGCCACCACGTCACGCATCGAGGTCATCACGTCGAATCCGCCGGCGACGACAGTGATCGGGCACTGCACGAACGAGGGATCCATGGGGTCGTGATCGGCGGCGGCCACCATCAGGCGGAAGTACCACTCGAAGTCGTGTTCGAGGAACGACTGGATCCACGGGACGACATCCTTGGTCTGTGCGCTCGGGAGCATGAAGCCGCTGTGCCGCAGGATCTCTGCGAACGTGTTCCCCTTGGGCACGGTGCGGGCCAGCAGGTTCAGCGGCCTGCCGATCGCCTGACCCGCGCGGCTGACCATGAGCCCGGTCGTCTTCCGCAACGGCTTGGGCACCATGAGCATCGAGAACGCGGCGTCGTACGTGCCACCGGGTACACCGGCGCACATCAGCATGCCCGCGACCTTCTCGGGGTGCTCCGCCGCGATCTCGAAGCTGACATTCACGCCCAGCGACCAGGCCACGAGCAGTGCGCGGTCCACCTTGGTGTGTGCCATGAGTGCCAGCGCGTCAGCCACGTGGTCCTCGACGCGGATCCGTTCCGGATCAGCCGGTCGTCCCGACCCGAGACCTCCCCGGTGGTTCCAGCCCACCACCCGATAACCGCAGTGCGGGTCGAGCAGGCGGGGCCAGGCCTGCGGTGGTACGCCGAGGCCGTTGCACACCACCACGTCCGGGCCGGTGCCGTTGTTCGTCCAGCCGAGCAGTTCGGTGCCGTCGGCGCTGGTGAATGTGAAGGTCGAGAACATCTTCATCAGTGTCGCAGGCAGGTTCGGCCGCCCGGTCATGTGGCCGCCCACGGCGGATACGCTGCAGGCATGGCTGACATGAAACCCCGCAGTTCCGTGGTCACCGACGGTCTCGAGCGTGCGCCCGCGCGCGGCATGCTGCGCGCGGTGGGGATGAGCGATCAGGACTTCGACAAGCCCCAGATCGGCGTGGCCTCGAGTTGGAACGAGATCACCCCCTGCAACCTGTCGCTGGACCGACTGGCGAAGGCCGCCAAGGAGGGTGTGCACGCCGCGGGGGGATTCCCTCTGCAGTTCGGCACGATCTCCGTGTCCGACGGCATCAGCATGGGCCACGAAGGAATGCACTTCTCGCTGGTGAGCCGCGAGATCATCGCTGACTCGGTCGAGACGGTGATGAACGCCGAGATGCTCGACGGCATGGTCACATTCGCGGGCTGCGACAAGAGTCTGCCGGGCATGATGATGGCCGCCGCCCGTCTCGATGTGGCGGCGGTGTTCGTCTACGCGGGGTCGATCCTGCCCGGCAAGGTGGGCGACCGGGACGTCACCATCATCGATGCCTTCGAGGCGGTCGGAGCCTGTGCCCGAGGGCTGATCACCCGCGAGGAGGTCGATGAGATCGAGCGCGCGATCTGCCCGGGCGAAGGTGCGTGTGGCGGGATGTACACGGCCAACACGATGGCCAGCATCGGCGAGGCGATGGGGCTGTCGTTGCCGGGTTCGGCCGCGCCGCCCGCCGTCGACCGGCGCCGGGACACCATCGCTCGTCGTTCCGGCGAGGCCGTCGTGAATCTGATCAGGCAGGGGATCACCGCCCGCCAGATCATGACGCGGGAGGCCTTCGAGAACGCCATCACGGTTCTGATGGCCCTCGGCGGCTCGACCAACGCGGTGCTGCACCTGCTCGCGATGGCGCACGACGCAGAGGTCGAACTCGAGCTCGAGGACTTCCACCGGATCGGCGCCAAGGTGCCGTTGCTCGGCGACCTGAAGCCCTTCGGGCGGTACGTCATGAGCGATGTGGACCGCGTCGGTGGAGTGCCGGTGGTCATGAAGGCACTGCTTGACGCCGGCCTGCTGCACGGGGACTGCCTCACCGTGACCGGGCGGACCGTCGCCGAGAACCTCGCTGAGTTGCAGCCCTCCGACCCCGACGGGCAGATCCTGCACGCCGTCGACTCCGCACTCGACACGCACGGCGGCATCACGGTCCTGTCCGGATCGCTGTGCCCGGAGGGTGCTGTGGTCAAGAGCGCCGGCGTTCCGGTGGATGTGTTCGAAGGCTCGGCCCGGGTCTTCGAGCGGGAGCAGGCCGCGATGCAGGCACTCGAAGACGGCACGATCCAGGCCGGCGACGTCGTCGTCATCCGCTACGAGGGGCCCAAGGGCGGTCCCGGTATGCGCGAGATGCTCATGATCACAGGCGCCATCAAGGGTGCCGGTCTGGGCAAGGATGTCCTGCTGATCACCGACGGGCGGTTCTCCGGCGGGACGACCGGTCTGTGCGTTGGACACGTCGCACCCGAGGCGGTGGACGGCGGACCGATCGCACTGGTGCGCGACGGCGACCGGGTGCGCATCGATGTCTCGGCGCGCACGCTGGAGCTGCTGGTCGACGAGGCCGAACTCGCGGCCCGGCGTGAGGACTGGGCGCCGCTGCCCGCCCGGTACGAGCGGGGCGTGCTCTCCAAGTACGCACGTCTCGTGGGGTCCGCTTCGCGCGGTGCTGTCACCGACTGACCATGCGCGTCGGCGTCGTGATGCTTCCGGCCGATCCGTGGCCGCAGGCACAAGCGCGCGCACAGCATCTGGAGCGGCTCGGCTTCGCGCACCTGTGGACCTACGACCACTTGTCGTGGCGGCGGTTCCGGGACGGTCCATGGTTCGGGGCGATCCCTTGGTTGACGGGGATGGCCGCGGCCACCACCCGGATCCGCCTCGGGACGCTCGTGGCTTCTCCCAACTTCCGCCACCCGGTCACCTTCGCCAAGGATGCGCTGACCCTGGACCACATCAGCGCTGGGCGGTTGACGCTGGGGATCGGGGCAGGAGGGATCGGCTTCGACGCCACGGTCTTCGGCGATGAAGTGCTTACCCCGCGCGAGCGCGCCGATCGGCTCGCTGACTTCCTCGAGGTTCTCGACGGGCTGCTGTCGACGCCTACGTACTCCTCGGAGAACCACCGTTACCCGGTGGTCGCCGCGCAGAACATCCCCGCGCCGGTGCAGCAGCCGCGCATCCCGTTCCTCGTGGCCGCGGCAGGGCCGCGCACTCTGGGCCTGGCCGCACGCTTTGGACAGGGCTGGGTCACGTTCGGCCGTGAGACTGATGAGAACCTCGCCGATCTGGAGGACGGTCTGATGAAGCAGGCGGTGATCCTTGACGAGCAGTGCGAGCGGCTCGGTCGCGATCCAGCCGACCTCGATCGTGTGCTGCTCTCGTCGCATCGCCTCGACATGTCGACGGTGGAGCAGTTGCTCGGGATCTGCAGTCGGGTGGGGATGACGGATCTGATCGTGCACGATCCGCGGCCAGGTGACAGCGAACTCGACGCCGACCCGGACATCATGGACGAACTCGCGCGGATGTGGCTGTGAAACTCATCACCGCGGTCATCCGGCCGCACATGCTCGAACGTGTCCGGGAAGCACTGCAGATCCAGGGAGTGGCAGGGATGACGGTCACCGAGGTCAGTGGTTATGGCCGGCAGCGTGGACATCTGGAGGTCTACCGAGGGGCGGAGTACCAGGTCGATCTGCTGCCGAAAGTGCGCCTCGAGGTACTGGTCGAGGATGACGACGCGGGCCACATCGTCGACGTGCTCGTGTCCGCTGCCAGGACCGGCAAGATCGGCGACGGGAAGGTGTGGGTGACACCGGTGGAAGCCGTGGTGCGGGTGCGCACCGGGGAGCGTGGCCCCGACGCGCTCTGAACCTCAGCGTGTGAAGATCTGTTGATTCAGGGCCCAGATCTTCACGCGTTGCCGGTGAGCAGGCGCCCGAGGAACGGCATGAACTCCGCGGGCTCGTGTTTGAGCGTCCATGTAGCCACCCGCAGGACAAGACCGTTCGTGGTGACCATCAGGTCGTTCTGCCGCCTGATGTCGGCAAGCCAGTTGGCTGGGTCGAGATGGTGCAGACCGTCGATCTCCACGATCAACGTGCGCCCGTCGGGCAGAACGAATTCGGCGTCCGTGTACCGCCATCGACCCGAGGCATCCCGTCGGCGGGTCTGGCGGATCGGCGCGGGGATGCCGTAACGCCGGCACAACCGGCCGAAGTCGAACTCCGCGGTGCTCTGCGTTCCGCTGAGGTACTCGCCCGCCGTGTCCAGCATCAAGGTCCGGCGGCGCACGCGGGAAGTGCTGGCGACCTCCCGCTGAAACCGGATCGGTGTGATGATGCCTTGCTGCATCGATGATGTGAGCACGAACATCGCTTCGCGGTCCGACGCGGCCCACGCCGCCGCCTGCACAGCAGCGAGGTGCGGCGGAACCCGGGGAGGTGATCCCAGCGACTGTTCCGGGATCGACTGGCTGCGGTGCACGCGCAACCACGCAGGTGTGCCCGTTGGCTGGCGCCCACCGGGGACCAAGGCGTGTATCGGTCGTCTGTGTGCGTCCCCCCAGCCCGCCAGCACCAGGGCACTTCGCCCTGCAATCATCGACGCGGGCCCACAATGCAGATACGCGGCCCATACGAGTTGCGCGGGCGTCGGGGGCGCGGGGGAGAGCAGGTATACCGACCAGGTCAGGCGGCGACCCTCGCCGCGGGCGCAGATGCGCTGCAGCAGTCGGCGGGTGCGTTCGTCCACCTGCCAATTGCCGATCACATTGTCTTGGCGGGCAAGGACCGCCAAGACGTCCCCGTCGAGAGCCCCGCGCATTCCGTCAGGGTGCGCCTTCTCTGCCACCTTCTGAGCAGCGTGTGAAGATCTGTGGATTGAAGGCACAGATATTCACAACATC
>ERZ724526.556-NODE-556-length-21224-cov-11.694884_pt1 | contig 21224 bp, 10 predicted proteins | sample MGYA00376059_ERZ724526 | MGnify/ENA primary metagenome ERZ724526 (study PRJEB28724, sample SAMN07190883) | activated sludge metagenome | isolation source: activated sludge of sewage treatment plant in Hong Hong | place: Hong Kong | collected 2016-03-17 ...
ACAAGGCCCGCCGTATTGTCGTCATCATCTTTGATGGTGATGGTCAGCTTTGAAACGGGAAGCGTTACATTTTTAGGATTGTAGAATGTGATTTCTATGGTCTCTTTTGTCTCTACCACTTCATCACCCTTGATTAAGATTGTGAGGGTCTTGCTGCTTTCTCCCTCTGTAAATACAAGGGGACTTGCGGTTTTGACTTCATAGTCAATGCCTGCTTCTGCACTGCCTCCGGAAACCAGAAAGTTGGCAACCGCATTGGCATTGGCACTGCCTTCCAGTTTTAAATCTACAACTACCGTTTGATCCACGTCATCTTCATCGATGCTAAGATCTGAAAATGTTATTTTGGGTAAATCAAGAGGATCGGCAATGCCATTATCGTCTTCGGCACAAGAATTAAAAACGAATATGCCACCTACTAATATCAGGCTAAATAGCATGGAGTGGCGAAAAGAAAATATTTTCATGATATCTTTTTTATTGTTCTTTAATGGTTTGATAAACGCGGATGTAATCCACATACATTTTCTGAGGCCAGATGGAAGTATCTACCCCTTTTTTGCCGCCCCAGTTGCCACCAACGGCAAGATTGAAAATGGCGTAAAAATTCTGATCAAAGGGCCAGGAGGTATAACCCTTCTTATGGTTGATAAATTTGAGATATGGCCTGCCGTCGAGATAAAAATACATTACATCATTATCCCAATACATGCCATACACGTGAAAGGCATCGCCAAGATCGGGTACGTACATGGCTTTGCCCACCTGCGTGCCATTGATGTGATTGAAGTCCTGGCAATGTAGGGTGCCATAGATAGAGTCAGGGGTATAACCCACAAATTCCATGATGTCTATTTCTCCACTTGCCGGCCATCCACCATATTTCCATTCTTCTGGCAACATCCAGAATGCCGGCCAAACGCCTTTGCCTTTTGGCAATTTGATCCTGGCCTCGAGGTAGCCCGACGGCCAGCTTGCCTTTCCGCGGCTAACCAAACGTGCAGAGGTATAAGGCCTATCTGGTTTTCCTGTACTCCTGGCTTCGATGATGAGCATGCCATCTTTTTGCCTGGCATTGAGGGTGTCATTGGCAGTATAGTATTGAAGTTCGTTGTTGCCCCAACCACAATTCTGAGGACAGCCATCGCCCAGATCGTAATTCCACTTACTACTATCGGGCAAGCCATTGCCATCAAATTCATCCGACCAGATGAGCTTGTTCCACATCTTCATGTTTCTTTGCCCGCTGAGTGCAAACACACTTAGCCAGCAAAGACCCAATAAAGCAAACCGAAGGTATTGATGCTTGCTCATTTTCTTACAAAGGTAAGTTCAAACCATCCTTCTGCTGCCGGCACTCCATTGGCAGCCCTCAACCGGGTCCTTACCACGAGCTGGGTTTCGGTAAGTTGGATTACATCCATTACATTATCTGCATCCCATACACCCATAAATTGCTCATCGGGGATGATAATTTGATCCTTGCCTCCGGTACCCGTACCTTCTGAGAAAACAAAGCTTGATACGCCTGGATCAAGGGGTATGGCTTTGTATCCATCCCAAGGATTGACCGATGCGCCATTGTTTTTGTTTTGGTAAACAAGGCCATCAAATGTAAAACAAAAGCCATCGTCGTACTGAGCATCCTGCAGCCCTCCTGCCGGTGCGGTGTACCATGAAAAATCGTCGTATTTGGGACCTACCTTCACGGCACCGGCTTCTCTGGTAAAGGTCCAGCACTTGCCTTGTGGAAAACAATCACCGGTCAATAGAGCCATTTTATCTGTACAGTTTTGAGCTGCATTTTCTGCTACCTCTACTTTTTTGACCGCACTCCCCGTACCGCTGCCATCGCTTTGTGAAACGAAGAGACTGATGGTATAACTGCCTTTCTTTGGATAAAAAATAGTGTCTGTTTCTGCCGTTGAATTGGCAGGCATGCCACCGGGAAATGACCACAATCGCTGGAAGCCACCTGAGGTCTTGTCTTTCACAACAAAGGTGTTTCCATCCAATGCAGTAATCTCAAGTACTGGCTTGGGCGCTTCCCCCGAGAGGCCAAATTCATCATCTCTGACGGGTTCGCAGGATGCCAAAATTGTCATTAAAATAATTGCGTATATCGTATGTTTCATTGTCTTTTTATTGTGAAGATGAATCAATATCCTGGATTTTGGGTAAGGGCTCCGTTTGTTGCCTGAATCTGTGACTCAGGGATGGGAAACAACTCGTGCGTTCCTGCCCGGAATCCGTAAATGCCCAACACTTCTGGGGCTTGTCCGGTTCGCACCAGATCAAAAAACCGATGGGCTTCCAAACCCAATTCGAGCCTTCTTTCCCGATAAATGGCTTTGAGCAAATCAGCGCCAGTAGCCGTGATGTCTGGTATTTTCACCCTTCTTCTTACCAGATTGAGGGAGGTTCTTGCTGCGTTTTCGTCTCCGGCCTGAAAAGATGCTTCTGCATGCATTAGCAATACATCTGAATAACGTATTACCCTGTCGTTGCTGCCACCATTTGGGTTGGGATCTCCAAAAGGTGCGTCCTCACTTTTGTTGTTGAAATACTTTTTAGGATAAAAGAGATGGGGCTGGCCTCCGGTAGCGTCTCTTGTAAAAACACCCCTGTCACCCATGGGCTCTCCTTCTCTGAACACAGTAGACTTCAATCGTGGATCTTCAAACCCTTCTTTCAAAAATTCATTTACAAAATTTTGTGTGGGTATGTTGAAGCCATAACCTGCAAATTGCCCCCTGGCACGTTGGAAAACATTGGTAAAACTGCCTTCATTTGCATTGTTTTTTCCCCAGTTGCCTCCCGATGCATTCATGTATTGAATTTCAAAAACGGATTCCGCATTGTTTTCGCCGTACTCTGTAAAAATATCGGCATAATCCGGAGTAAGGCTGTATTCATTGCTGGCAATGATGGCCTCAGCGGTCAATTTGGCCTTTGCCCAATTCTTTCTCCACAGGCAGGTTTTTACCAGTAATGCCTGGGCTGTGCCTTTGGTTATCCTTCCCAGGTCAGCAGCTGAATATTCACTTCTCAACCACAAAGCAGGTATGGCCTGATCCAGATCGGACTCAATCAAATTCCAAACGTCTTCGGCACTGGCGCGTGCCAGGTTGTATTCAGAAGGCGCCAAAACGTGATCCGCTTTAGGCACTCCCCCAAACATGGTCACCAGGTTGTAAAAATTCCAGGCTCTGATAAACCTTGCTTCTCCCAGAATTCTTGCTTTTAATTTTTCATCCATCTCAATGCCGGGTACTTTTTCCAGTACAACATTGGCCCTGTAGATGCCCTCGTAATCGGCACTCCATTCAGATTCTAACAGGGCGGTATTGGATTTACCGGTAAATGATTCTAATTGCAACAGTTCGTTAACATCATTATCGCCCGAACCACCTTTGATGGCATCATCGCTCATGATGTCTCCCCAAAACCATCGAAAGTGGCCCGCAGGGGATAGTTGAAACTGCAGAGATGCATAAGCAGCATTCACAGCCGCAATGGCATCTGCCTCGGTGCGGTAAAAATTATCTTCGGTCACACCAATGATGGGACTCTTTTCCAGAAAGTCTTTCTGACAAGAAACAAAGACCAACAGGAACAACAAGGTGAAAATTTTATTTTGCATGATCTTATGTTTTAAAAGTTTACACTACAACCGGTCATAAATGTTCTGGCACTGGGGTAAAAGCCCCTGTCGATGCCTATCTCAAGACTGCCATTGATGTTGCCAATCTCTGGATCATAACCACTGTAGTTGGTAAATGTGATTAAATTTTGTGCGGAAACATAAACTTTCACCTGTCCTAGTTTCACTTTATTGAGTAAGCCTGTTGGCAGGTAGTAAGAAAGTTGTAAGGTCTTCAAACGAAGGTAGCTGCCATCCTCAACAAAACGATCGGATACCCTTGCATTTTGATTGGGATCTGTTAGACTCACCCTGGGTACGGTATTGGAAGTGCCGGGTCCGGTCCATCTCTCTAATACTGAAGAAGGCCTGTTTACATAGGTAAAGTCATACCTGGTAGTCGAATTGTAAATGTCATTGCCCTGACTGCCTTGAGCAAACAAACTCAATTCTATGTTTTTGTATTTCAATTCTGCATTGAAGCCATAAGTAAAATCAGGTGTTGGATTGCCAATGATGGTTCTGTCATTTTGATCGATGATGCCATTGCCATCCAAATCTTTGAAGCGGATATCACCGGGGGCAGTTCCTTCATTTTGTCTTGCATGACTTTCTACTTCTTGTGGTGTCTGGAAAATTCCATCGGTTACGTATCCATAAAATGAGGCAATGGGAAAACCCACATTGGTAATGGCTGCGTTGGCATTGGCAGATTGTACATAGCCCGAATATACGGGTTGGCCTCCCAGACCCAGGCCTGTCACCTTGCTGTCAACCAATGATAGGTTGCCACTTACGCTATATTGCAAAGCATGATCTGCATTGCGGTATGCCATCGAAAACTCCCACCCGGAATTTAATGCGGTAGCTACGTTTTGGATGGGCGCATTGGTACCTGCCACCAAGGGTATGGGAGCAGCGTACAACATGTCTGAGGTTTTTTTGCGGTAGTAATCCACGGTTGCATTGACCTTGCCATTCCAAAATTCTACATCCACACCTACATCGGTCTGGGTGCTGGTCTCCCATTTGAGATCAGGGTTGGGCGACGTGAGTGCCACACTTCCGTTGGTGATGGTCTCACCGGGCCCAAAGGCATAATTTTGTCCCTTTTCTACAATGGTGGTAAAGGAGTAATCACCTATGCGATCGTTGCCGTTTTGTCCCCAGCTGGCTCTGAACTTTAGATTGCTGATGGTGGGCCATTTCCAAAAATCTTCTGCAGTAACCTTCCAACCGGCTGAAAAGGACGGGAAGTAACCAAAACGATTGTTTTTGCCAAAGCGGGATGAACCATCTGCTCTCAAGGTAGCAGAAAACAAGTATTTATCATTGTATCCATAATAAGCTTTGCCAAAGTAGGAGAGCAAGGATGATTCATAAGCATACTGATATGATGTTTGTGATGCAATGGGGTCGATGGTATTGGAAATATAAGCATCTTTTACATCATTGGAGGGCAGGTTGGTATTGCCTCCCCCGCTGCCATCAAAACGATTGGCCAGGGCTGAAGTACCTGTAATCACGGTTAATTTATGCGCATCTGTAAAAGAGGTACTCCAGGTAAGGAAGTTTTCCCACTGCCAGTTGCGCCATTGATTGTTGCCTACACCCACACTATTTACCAGGTTCTTCTCTGCTGCAGGTGCTTCAGACAAAGAAGGAATGTTGGATAAATCAAATCTTGGATTGAAAAATCGCTGAATGGCAAAGGTAGCATCCAGGCTGGCAGAAGACCTGAAGGTAAGTCCCTTGGCCAGCTTAAGATCTGCATAGGCATTGCCTACCAATCTATGACTGGTCCATGTATTGTGTGTCTGGTAGATACCGTTGACCGGATTGGCTATATCTGTGTCTGCATACGTTGAGTAGGCAAAAGTGCCATCAGCTTTATACACAGGAGTAACAGGATCCATGTTGAGGGCTCTGATGATGGGCGAATTGTATTGACTGTTTTCTGTCAGGCCATTTCTTTTAAGCCATGTAAAGGCAAGATTAGAGCCCAGAGTCAGCCAACTCTTGGTTTCATGCGAGTTGTTGAGTCGCACCGTAGCCCTTTGAAAATTGGCTTTGGGACCTCCCACGATGCCATCCTGGGTAAAATAGTTGGCAGAAAGGGTGTAAGTAGATTTTTGCCCTCCACCGGTAGCCGTGATTTGATGACTCATGATAGGTGCTGTTTCAAAAATGGCTTCCTGCCAGTCTGTACCTTCACCCAGGGCAGATGGATTGTTGAATTCGGGTAGCGGTGCTTTGCCGGCAGCCACATAAGCTTCATTTTGTAAGGTGGCATATTCTCTGGCATTGAGAAGGTCGATCAACCTGCCAACGCGTTGTATTCCATAGTAAAAATCATAACTGATGGTTCCTGGTTTTTCTTTGCTTCCTTTTTTTGTTGAAATGAGCACCACTCCATTGGCACCTCTTGATCCATAGATGGCTGCTGAGGCCGCATCCTTAAGGATGTCGATGGTCTCTATGTCATTGGGGTTTAAAAAATCAAGCCCGTCAACGGCTACACCATCTACAATATAGAGAGGATCGCTGTTGTTGATGGTACCAATGCCCCTGATCCTTACCGTGAGAGGACTGCCAGGAGAGCCCGAACTCTGCGCCACCTGGACTCCCGCGGCTTTTCCCTGCAGTGCTTGTTCCACTCTGAGTATGGGTCTTTCTGCCAGGTCTTTTGACTTGATGCTGGCTACACTGCCACTGATCTCTGAGCGCTTTTGCGTTGTATAACCCACTACCACTACTTCATCGAGTTGAGAGCTGTTTTCTGTCATCACAACATCAATGGTATTTCTGTTGCCAACAGTCTCTTCTAGAGTAGCATAACCTATGTAAGAGAAAACCAGTACATCGTTGCTACTCCTTACCACCAAACTGTAGTTGCCGTCTAAATCGGTGATGGTGCCCGTGTCAGTGCCTTTGATATACACACTTACTCCAATGGCAGCTTCGTTGCCTGCTGCAAATTTCACATTGCCCTGAACGGTTTGTGTAAAGGCAAAAAATGGTGTAAGCAAAAGGAAAAACAGGATAATTTTTTTCATGATTGTTGTTTTAAACCCTTCCGGAAAAAGTATCCCAAGATAGGAAACTTTTTCCGGTCAGGCTTTGATCTGTTATTTGATTTGAATCATCTAATCTTCTTTAACATTATGGTTTTGCCCATCTCACGCTCTGAATCTTGTTTTCTGACCTGGCAGTGATGATGTACAAACCCGCTGGCAAAAATTGGGAATTGCCTAAGGTAGTCACCGTTGCAGGAGCAATACTTTCTTTATGTATAAGCTGGCCCATGGCATTGACCATTGATATGTTGATATTTTTGTTTCCGTTGTTGTAAATTCTGGCTTCACTTGCTGGATTGGCGAGGAGGCTGAACAAATCATTGGTAAATTCTGAATCATCTGCCGAAAGGACACAGTCTGTATTAGTGGTGCACAGCGCATAACAAGTAGAAAGTACAGTATCCTGTGATACGGGTGGCAGGTAACGGTCGTTGAAATTGCCAGGATTGGCGCAAGCCTGTCCTATTAGGTCTTCCTTACAGCTGTAATCACCGCAAGGACCATTGGCAAAGGCATAGAATGATTTGAACCCTCTTTTACGTGGCGCAGTAACTTCGTAGTGGTCGCCCACAAGTTTCATTTTATATCTTCCACCCGGATCTTCAAAGTTGCCCCCACCGGAAAGCCAAACACCATCAGGATTTGGGGTCACAGAACCCATGCCAAGCCTGAAGGTGATCTTCACCTCTTCACCGCACAGATAACAACTGTTGAAACAGAATTTTTCGGTCTGCCCTGGTGCTCCCACCAACAATTTACGATTGGTAAACTGGCCGGATGGATCTGTTACTGTACATTCTTCTGTTCCTTTAAATTCTTCCTGCTTAAGCCAATTGTCAAGGGTGATTTTGTACTCGTACAATCCTACCGGTACGTCAATGCTTCCTACCCATATACCATCTGCATTTGAATCGGTCAAGGCATTGGCATCGCCCGCCCAGTTGTTGAATGTACCGCTAACATATACCTTGTCGAAGTCACCGGAATAGTTATTCATGTTGACTTCAAAGTTTACTGTTCTGATGGTAGGACCGGCACTTCCTTCTACACAAATGTCGTCAAAGTAAGAAATGGTTTCTGTTCCCGTGCCAGCGGTGCCAAAATCAAAAAACAAAACTACCCTGGCATATACATGGCCTTTGGCAGGTAGGTTGGGACCTTCAATGGAAGGTAGGTTGGCATCAAAGACCAGCTCTTCCCATTCGTTGACCTTGGTATTGGCAACTGTAGTAATCCAATTGGGACCCCCGTCGGCAGAGCCTTCAAGTTTAAGTGCCAGATTGCCGATGTGGTCCATGTGCACCTTGATTTTGATTTTTCCATTATCGAGCAAATTGATGGGCTGTACCGGGTTGGGATTGGAAAATGCTCCTGCCCACACTTCTGCTACTGCTGGTTTGACAAACCTGGCCACCTTGGAACTGGTGTTGATGCCGGTTGGGTTGGGATTGTCGATGACTTCGTTGAGACTTCCATCGAGTGGACTTCCAAAATACTGGAAGGTAGTGGAAAGGTCTGTGCTCTCAAAATCAAGTACAGGGTGACAGACGGCCGCACCTGCATCTGTGGTGATGTCGTCAAAATAAGAAACTACTTCGCTGCCTGTGCCACCTGTGCCAAAATCAAAGAAGAGCACCACTCTGGCATAAACGTGGCCCGCTGCCGCCTGATTGGGACCTTCAATAGAAGGGATATTGGCGTCGAAAACCAATTCTTCCCATTCATTGACCTTGGTATTGGCTACTGTAGTAATCCAGTTGGGACCACCATCGGCAGAACCTTCTAGTTTAAGGGCCAGGTTACCAATGTGGTTCATCCATACCTTTACCCTAATGGTAGAAGTAGAGGTGAGGTCAACCGGTTGTGTGGGATTGGGGTTAGAAAATGCACCCGCCCATACTTCAGCTACAGCGGGTTTGACAAATTTAGCCACCCTGGCACTCGTGTTAATGCCGCTGGCGTCGGGGTTGTCAATGACTTCATTGAGACTACCGTCCAGCGGACTGCCAAAGTACTGAAAAGTGGTAGAGGTTGCTGCATCCTCAAAGTCGAGGATGGTGGTTTGTGATTGTAGCCGCCCAAAAAAGAGCAGACACAAAAGTGTTGTGTAAAATGTGGCTTTCATGTGAAATGGTTTAAACGATTAAAATTCTACTAAACTATGATGCGAAGTTATTTTATCTTTATAACTGACTTTTATTTTTAACCACGTTTATACTACCACAAGCATAAAAAAATACTACGGCAAGACTACTGCATTTAAAAAATGTATATTGATTATCAAATATTTATAAAATCATCGGCTACTCAATGCCCGAAACGGTGCTACCACTATGGGTGGTTGATCGGATTTTTATTTCTTTTTATTAGTCTGGATTCATGCATAGCCCAAAATGTTGAAGGTGAAATCAATTTGGGCCGTAAAGCCATTTTCAATTTTACGAAAAGTGAGTACAAAGCGGCCACCCAAAGTTGGGACATTGCCGAGGATAAAAGAGGCTTGCTTTATTTTGCCAATAATGACGGACTTTTGGAGTATAATGGGCGCGATTGGCAGTTGTATAAGGTTGACAATCAGACCATTGTAAGATCTGTTGCCATCGATGATCAGGGTAGGATTTTCACAGGGGCTCAAAATGAGCTGGGATGGTTTGACTCAGATGAAAATGGCAAACTTCAATACCATTCTTTAAAAAAATTCTTGCCCTCCACCCTGAGTCTCGAAGACGTATGGGACATTGTAATAACAGGGGGCAAAGTATATTTCAGAACCAATCGTTACGTGCTTTGCTTTGATGGAGAACAAAAAATAGATGTAATTTATAAAGGTTCAACCTTGTTTTTGGGCAAAGCCAGAGGAAAGCTTTACTTACAAAAGCAGGATTTTGGTTTATTGCAATGGCAAAACGATACATGGTCGCCTGTGATAGCCTCGTCAGGCTTCTCCTCTATTATCACCGCTGTCATTGACATTTCCCGGGATACCATATTGTTTACCACCCTTAAATCAGGACTTTTTTATCTAAAGGGTTCTTTTCTGCAGCCATGGCCAACCCAGCTTGACCCTTTGCTCAAAAACAAACGCATCTACCATGGCACCCTGTGCAAAGATGGTAAACTGGCATTGGCAAGCTCCCTGGATGGACTCATTATCCTCGATAGAAAGGGAAGATGGTGGCAACAGTATCACAAAGACAATGGTTTGCTGCACAACAACATACTAAGTGTGTTTTCCAGCTCAGAGGGCAATCTTTGGCTGGGTCTTGACAATGGGATCTCTGCCATCCAGTATGCTTCACCATTTTCATTCATCATCCCTGATCAGGATCTTGAAAGTACCGGATATGCAGTTAGTGCTTATAGCGACAAAATGTACTTTGGGCAGTCTGATGGACTATACAGCTTGCCCTGGAAAAATTATTTTCCATTTGAAATCCAAAATCCTTTCAGCAAAATTCAGGCGGCAGACGGGCAGGTTTGGAGTACTGCAGAGCTTGGCAAAAACTTGTGGGTAGGACACCATGAGGGTTTGATTGGCATCTCGGATCAGGCGCTTACAAGGTATGACCCGGGTAAGGGAACCTGGACGTGTCTTGCACTGGATGATATGCACATGGTGGTGGGCACTTATGAAGGACTATCGGTATACAAAAAAACAAGCAAGGGCTATCAACTACACCATAAAATTGAGGGCTTAAAGGAGTCGTGCCGCATTGTGGTTAAAGCCGGAAAAAATCAAATTTGGGTATCGCATCCTTACCGCGGAATTTACAGCGTAAAATTTACTGACCCGAGCTGGACCCGGGCAGAGGTCAAACATTATACATCAGCACAAGGCCTGCCATCTGATTTCAACAATTATGTTTTTAGCATTGCCGGCAAGCCTGTTTTTGGAACTGAAAAAGGAGTGTATCGCTTTCGGGAAAATACCCAGAGTTTTGTGCCTGCTGATGATTTTAATCAAAATCTGGGCAGCAAGGTAAGGGTGAAGTATCTGAAAGAAGATGCCGCTGGCAATATTTGGTTTGTAGCAGGAGATGAGGCGGGTTTGTTGGTCATTGACGACTTAGGCCTCAAAAAGAGTGCTAAAAAAAGGGTCTTTCCTGAATTGGAGGGGCGATTGGTGGGGGGCTTTGAATTTATCTACCCCTATCAGCCACATCAGGTCTTTTTTGCGTCGGAAACTGGCTTTATATTTTATCAACCAAAGACAGCAACTGAGCCTCCCGTTCAATTGTATTTTTCAAAAGTAGAAGGAAAGGGAGATACTTTGTTGGCAGGAAATCGGCATCGTGCTTTTCAAAATAGCACCGAAAAATTAAGCATCCCCTACGCCCAAAACGACCTCACTTTTTACTTTGCGGTAAGTGGTATCCTCTACAAGGATTTGGTGGAATACCGGTGTTTGTTGGAAGGTTATGACGATGAATGGACCCACTGGTCTGCAGATCACAGCAAACCATACACAAAACTAAAACCAGGAACCTACACCCTCAAAGTCCAGGCCCGGATCAGAGGAGGCAGGCAACAAACTGAAAAAAGTTGTTTGGTGGTAGTAGACCCACCCTGGTATTTGTCCAAAATTGCATTCTTGTTTTATTTTTTAGGTGCCGTCATTTTGTTGGTGACTTTGATCCGCAGGCAGTTCCGCAAATTTGAATTGGAAAAGCTACAAATCAGGGAAGCCTATCAGGAAGAACAAGCCAGGCAAGCCCTCCAGGTAGAGCAGGCAAGGGCAGCACTTGTAGAGATGCAAAATGAAAAACTTGCCGCCGAAATTTCGTTTAAAAACCAGGAGCTGGCTTCTGCCACCATGCACCTTGTGCAAAAAGGGGAGGTCTTACTTACCATCAAACAAGCTCTCGATCAGATACTCGAAAAATCTCCCGGACCCGAGGTGCGAAAAGAAATTCAGGGTTTGATCAACCTCATGAATTTCGACAATAAAATCGACGAAGACTGGGAACAATTTTCTCACCATTTCGATCAGGTACATGTCAATTTTATTGAAAGTCTACGTAAGAAATACCCCCAGATTACAGCCAACGATGAAAAATTATGCGCTTACCTGCGCCTCAATCTAAGCACCAAAGAGACTGCCCAAATGATGAACATCTCGGTTAGGGGAGTAGAAGCCAGCCGATATCGCCTCCGTAAAAAACTGGGACTTTCCAACGAAGAAAATCTGGTTGAATTTATGATGCGTGTTTAATCGGGTATCAGAGGTATCCGTCGACGGCTTACCGCTGTCCGTCGACCGCTGTCCGGCAATGGCTTACGGCTGTCCGTCGACCGCTGTCCGGCAATGGCTTACGGCTGTCCGTCGACCGCTGTCCGGCAACGGCTTACCGCTGTCCGTCGACCGCTGTCTGTCGACCGCTTACCGCTGTCCGGCAACGGCTTACCGCTGACCGTCGACCGCTTACCGTAGTCCGTTTGCCGTAGTCCGTTTGCCGTTTGCCGTTTACCGTTTGCCGTTACCCGTACACTGCTGCTGCAGCATCGTAGCCTTGCGTACACAGCCATTGAGCTAAAGCCTGATCATAACCGTGCATGGTAAATACTTTTTGTGCTCCCGTTTCTTTTATGGTGGTGAGTATGCCTTGCCAATCGGCATGGTCTGAAAGGGTAAAGCAGGCTCCTCCATGGCGGTCTCTGAATTTTTTGAGTGCCATCCAACCCGATGCTTCGCCACGTTGCCAGGGTGCTATTTTACCTGCCCATGGTCCGGTAGAAAGGCTGGCGCTAAAGATCAGTGCACCTTCCCATTCTTTGTCTTTCCATTTGGCGGGTATGCCTTTGACAGTTGGTAGATCGAAGCCCATTTTTTGGATGACCTCATTGGTTTTGAGAATGGTACTGTGCGCATAAACAGGCCCTATTCCTGCATCGGCAAGGTGATAGATCAAACGCTGTGCCTTGCCCAATGAATAAGCACTCACCAATGATGGCTTGCCCATTTTGCTGTTTTCGTTCCACCATTGCTTCATTTCTTCAAAGATGATATGGGGTTGCTGCCATTGATAAATGGGTAAGCCAAAGGTGGATTCAGTGATGAAACAATGACAAGGTACCACTTCAAATGGTTCGGCAAGGCCATCGGGGTGTCTCTTATAATCACCGCTGACTACCCACACTTCTCCTTTGAAGCTGATGCGCAATTGTGCACTGCCCACTACGTGTCCTGCCGGGAAAAAGGTGAATTCTACTCCATTAATGGAAAATTTTTCTCCAAAGTCATAGGAACTGGCCTGAATATGCCTGCCCAAACGCAGCCTGATCAGCGGCAGGCTGGTATGGGTGCATAGGTAGCTCCTATGGCCTGGACGGGCATGGTCTGAGTGCGCATGGGTGACAATTGCCTTATTTACAGCACGATGTGGATCAATGTACACGTCCGCAGGAGGGCAATACATGCCCTGAGAAGTAAATTCAACCAATTGCATAGTTATTTTTACTTTTGCGCTTCATTTCGCCCCTTGAAAAAAGAGTTTGCATATAATATTTTTTTTCTCCTGATCATCAACCTCCTGATCAAGCCATTTTACATTTTTGGCATCGAAACAAAGGTACAAAACATCACGGGGCCGGAATCGTATGGACTTTATTTTAGCCTCTATGGCCTGGTTTTTTTACACCAGTTCATCAATGACCCTGGCATCCAAAACTACAACACCATCTTTGTAGCCCAAAATCGGGAACAATTTGGTTATCACTTTCCCCGTCTGATGGGCATGAAGTATGTGCTCTTGCTCCTGCTTACACTTTCGTCTTTGATCATGGCGTATGTGATCGGACACAGGGGCATCTCCTTGTTATATCTTGTAGGTATAGCTGTTACTTTGTGGCTCAGTACCCTCTTTGTTTTGTTCCGCTCCATGTTGTCGGGCATGGGAAGCTACCGAACCGATACCTGGCTAAGTGCTATGGACAGGCTTTTGCTGATCCTTGTTTTGGGCGGTATGTTTTTAGCCGGCTTTCATTTCGACATTAGCACTTTTGTTTGGGTTCAGGTGGCTTGTTACACGGCTTGTGTGCTTTGGGCCGGTTACTTTCTCGGCAAATTCGGAGCCAGCTTCAAACCTCAATTTGACTGGAAGTATACAGCAAAATTTTTAATCTCGTGTTTGCCTTATGCCATTATAATTTTATTGACAGCAGTCATCATGCGGGCCGATGGTGTTTTCATCGAAAGACTGTTGCCCGATGGTAAATACCAGGCAGGGGTGTACAGTGCCGGCTATCGGTTTTTGGATGCAGCCAATATGTTTGGATATATTTTTGCGGCCTTATTGTTACCTATGTTTTCCAGATTGCTGGCTGAAAATGAAGACACCCAGGAAGTATTCAGCGTTGCATTTCGCATCCTATTTGTAATGAGTCTCATGATCGGTGGTGCATTTTATTTTTATGCTGATAAAGTTTTTGAGGTCTTTTACGGTGATGCGTACGCTGCAGGGGTGCCTTCTATGCGTTTGCTCATCCTCGCTGTTATACCTGCGGCTATCTCCAATGTGTTTGGCCCCCTCATTTTAGCCTCCCGAAAGATTAGGGAATACAACCTGCTCTATTTAAGTGCAGTGGTTATTTATGTAACAGGCAATTTCTTCTTGATTCCCATCTATGGCATCATTGCTGCCGCGGCGGTGGCTGTTTTAACATGGACTTACATCCTGCTGGGCATGGTGGTGATTTGTTCAAAAAACGGACTCATTCACAACGATGTTTCGATTCTTTTCAAAAGCATCTTGGCCATGATCATTCTTTTTGTAATCTTCTATGCCTTTAATGCCTGGGTCGATCTTCACTGGCTATTTGAATTGGTGCTCATAAGCATTACTGTTGTTTCTGTACTTTTTCTTAGTAAATACATAGACCTTAGAGAAATATTGAGGGCTGTTCGGGGAAAAGATTGAGTTAATCCCAATTCAGGTACGACTACCTTTGGACATCTTTTAAATAATCCCGATTATTTTGTCTGGGTTGTAAAAATCGGTTAATTACCAGGTAAAATCAAATTGTTGTTGGCAAGGTTGCCATTGAAATTTCCTGTACCCTTATAAATTCCTGTATTGATAAAATTGGAGCAAGTCACAATGGCATTGTTCCACAGTATGCCGCTGCTGTTGTTGTTGATCGATCCTGTGACCATAAGTGTGTTTTGAATCCACTTCAAATACTTCCCGTTGGTTATGTTTAGCTGATTGAGTTTGCAACCATATATATCACCATCTATAATGATCGAAAAAGGACCAATACTCGCAGAAGCTTCGTCAACATCTTTGAGCAAAGTGACTACAGTACCATCCATGGTTGCTGCATTTATAGCATCCTGCAATGTATTGTATTTAATTCCATTGACTTCTGCCGCTTTGTCTTCAGCAGAAACGCCATAAACAATAAGTGGAAAACCCTTTGGCTGAGGGTTGGATCCTGTGGTGTTGAGCTCTGTTACCATAACCCATCCTCCGTTGTATTGATAACCGTTGCCCGTACTTATATGTGTTGTGCCCAATGTTCTTTGCGGCACAAATGGACCAGAGGTAAGTGTGCCTCCTGCCATGTATTCAATCCAGTAGGTACCTGCAGAAAGTGTCAAGCCTGAGGTGACAACAGATGATTTCATTACGGGGCGTGTGACTGCCGTAAAAGTAGGTGGTTGTACCCGGTAAATTCCCGTAAATGAAGAAAGATGTAGTCTATTGGTTGTTAAATCTCCATAGACTACGGATGCAGTCACTGGTGTACTACCTTTTATGATTTGCATTCGCATATCATTAATTGTTGAAGCTGTACCTGAACCGGTTTGATAATGAATAAATTCAATGGAATCTATCAACCACTTTTCTCCGGGTGGCACTACAATGTCATCTGCAGTACGTATATTAGAAGAAGTGCTTGAAGTATAACCAAAAAGATTGCCCGTTGTACCGCTGGCGTCGGCACCACCAAAGCCCTGAGCGGGATAATTCACCAATTCGCTTTGATCGTGTAAAACAGGCCCCACCATCATGGCTCTTTCTCCGCCTGCAGAAGCATTGGGCCTGGAAGATGCATTATTAATTTGTGACCTCTTAGGTATTTGCATTGTGGTCAACGGGTCAATAGGATCTCCGGAAATCTGACCACTCTGACCAACCGCCATAGAAGGTATAAAAACCACCAGTGTGAGAAAGAAAATAAGGGTCTTGCTAAAGTTGTGCATATAAATTGCTTTATAAACCAAGGTGGTATTTGTCTATTTTATTTGATAGGTCAAATATAGTCATATTAGATCTTTATTACATATCAAATGGTTGATATATTAATAGATTCATTTAGTATTTTTAATATTTCCCTATCACAGTAGATGAAAATATCTCCACTTTTCCTGCTCCGAAAAAGATCGCATTGCCACCAGTACCTGGTACCTTAATGTCAATGTTATCCAGACCCAGCGTTTTGCCTGCAAGTACCTGTATAAAAACCAGGCCATTGGCATTTGACAATTTGATTTCAGCTGCATCTCCCGGTTGGCCTGTGATGGTTACATTTTTATCAATCAAAATAGGGGCTGTTAAAACACTGCTTTTTATTGCTGGATAATCATAACCAATATTGGTGCCATCCAAAGCACAACCCAACACGTTTCTGAGCGTACCAGGGCCTGCGTTGGAACTGTCTCTCACTATGTTGCCTTCCACATTTATGGTGTCTGCTTTTACTGCTGAACACCCGGTTGCAAAGGTCACGGTTACACTATATGAAGAGGTTGATGTTGGTGTTACCAAAACGGAAGGCGTAGTCGCGCCATTGCTCCACAAGTAAGAGCTAGCTGCTATCTGGGCGGTAAGGGTGACTTCAGCTCCCTGACAAATCATGCCATCATTGGCAATGCCCGATTCTTCCTCGAGAAGTATTGCAAAGCCCGTGTTGGCCGGGTCTTCATCATTGCAGTCATCGTCATTCGAAACATAACCTAATGGCTGAACGCATGCATATAAAACATGCATGGCATTGCCAAGCCCATCTCCATCTGCATCTTCGAACCAGGCAGACAATTCAGCAACATTGTTTACAATGCAAAAATTGACATCAATGCTATCGTTGAGGTACAATGGGTAATCAGGATCTTGTGCTATAAATGTGAAGGTAAGACTTCCGGTGAATGAAGTATCCTTTATTACCAATGTTACATCGGCTATGCCACCAGCAGATAAACTATCTGACAAAACCGGAACAATTGGTGAAAAATCGCAATCATGGGGTGCGGCAGGGCTGCCCAGGATGGCATACGGCTCGAAGTAAAAAGCACTGTCCATTACCCAGGTTTTCTTCATTTCACCGCTGTACAATTTGAGGGTGATCTTTTTATTATCATCCACTTGTCCTCCAATTGACAAATAAAACAAATGATCGGTTTCGTTGCGCTGACATAGGCCTCTGATTTCATTGTCTACAAAAGCAGCCAGTCGATCATCGGCATGTTGAAAGGTATGTTTAGGTGTAAACATGGGTCTGCAAATCAAAGACATGTTGGTAGGGAACATCGAATCAACCTGCCAGTTGGGTAAGCCTTCTGTCGGATTAGCCAAAATCAGTTTGGGAAGGTAGTCATAACCTATGGTGTCTTTGGTGTATTGATTTTCATAGACTCCAAGAGCGATGTCATCAAAGGTTTCTCCCTTGGTTATGCCTTGATGGGGTATGGCAGGTTGCCACAAAGGAGCTGCATAGAGAGAATCAATGGTAAATGTAATTACTGTTTCTGCAAAATATTCTGTGGCGGGTGCCATTCTTTCACCGCGATCCCTTGTTTGTGCGATGGGCGTAATTTCAGTGGCACGCACGGTTAACTGTGTGGTGCCAGTGAAGCCGGCAGCCCCTTGTACGTTGAGTATGCTTCCTTGCATCACAACCTGTAGATTGGGATTGCTCACAAAAGACCAATCAACCGGGTAACCATCCGGCTGAATAAGATAATCGTTCATATCAATGGCATCAAAAGGCCAGCCTTCCAGGGTGACCTTTGAGGGTACAGGAAGCAGGTAGATGGGTGCATTGTTTTCTGGGTAAACCGCAATGACAAATGGCGCTTCAAAACTTCCCGTTATTGCCTGTGATTGAAATATAAATGGGTGAAGGACTTCATAAACCTCATCTGTTTCCTGATGATACACCCGAATACTAAGCGTGTCGATTGCCTGATGGGAAAAGAGGGTAACAAAATATAAATATACACCATTGCCCAAAGCTATAGGGGTACCCAGTCCTCTCACTTCGTTGCCTTTGAAAAATGCAAGCTGGTTGTCTGGATCATTTGCAGCCAGATCATTGTACTCAAGAGAGGCAATTACATTGGCAGAATACTCAAATGAAACACCAGGGGGCACCGCCCAATTGGGGCTTTGTCCTCGCATCCATGATGCCCAACAAATAAGCACCATGAGGGTAAAGAAATGTATTTTACGCGATGTCATCATGTTTTTTTATTTAACCCCATCACCCGGTCACCGGAACAATCTCTTAAGAAACTGTTCCGGCTTCCGGATTTTTTGGGGTTATTTTAAATACAACACTTTTTGAGTGTGGTTGCCGGTTTCGCTTTCTAACTGAAGCAGGTAGCTACCACCTGGCAGCTGGCTATTAGGCCTCCATTCAAGAGTATTGTTTCCTGGTCTGCATTTAAAATACTTTTGGTCAATGGTTGTACCCAACAAATCTCTCACCGTCAGTTTTACACTTTCGGATCCACTATGATAATACCTGATTTGTATGCTACCACTAAATGGATTGGGGAAAACTGTGAAGGCAGCTCCAGATGATAAATCACCTGTGCCTGTCAGACCTGCGATGTGCAGTTCAACCGGCAAATCTGCCTTTCCAATGATGCCATTGATTTTGAAATCCATCTTTTCGGTAAGAGCATAGACTTGTTGACCCCCGGCATCAAAGTACCTGAATTCAAGCGTTTCTCCATCCTTGTTTGAATATACGGTTATAAATACCATATAAGCATCCAGTGCCGGAATATACAATGCTTTTCCACTGCCCCTGATTTCTCCATCAACAAATGCACCTACTTCATCTCCATCTTTGAGTTTATTGCTGCCTTCGCTTTCAACTACTATGGCAATGAGGTTCATGGTGTATTCGTAGTTGACCGGATTGACTGACCAATGTGCAAACGGCATATCTTGTAAAGGTGTATCGTTTACCTCAGTCTTGCCAGTGGGCAATGGTATGAGCTTATCCCGAAGACCGCCTGTTTCAGGATTACGAAATGATAGCGGATCTGGATATACCAGAGTATCAGTGGCTGTCAACTTAATGAGGTAGCCATTGGGGGCATTGAGTGTCTTGAGATTCCCTATCCAACCGGTACCTGCCAGGTATTGTGCAAAGTGCAACTGACTTTTTATAATGTCGCCGCTAGAAGGTTGCAAAGAGGACAGTGCGTCGTTGATGCTCATGGCCTGTGTTGGAATGTAGCCAATCCAGTTCCACCCAACACTTAAAGGTATGGCCTGGGTTTCAGGATCGAGATACTGGCCGATCAGTGAAATCGAATCATCATTGAGTGAATGATATTGATACATTGCCTTTGGTGAAAGCGAATTGAGTGTACCAATCCATGATGAAGCATTCTGAGAGTAGGCGCTAAAAGCTGTTTGGCCTTTGATCAAAGCTCCAACAGGTTGTGACAACGATGACAAAACCGCATTGGGTGTGGATGGTGACATGGCAAGGTTCATTGATATCCAGTTCCAACCTTCATGAATGAAAATTTTCCTCAGCAAGGTACTATTGGTATGCAGCACTATGCAGGAAGAAAGTGAACCTTTGATATCGTCTGCCAGGAAGGTAAAGGACTCATCTGCCCAGGCATATAACTTACAATCCGATGCATCCCATATCTGGAATTTGATCTCCTCTCCTGTATTTTGATTGCTGTAAACCGTAAGAAATGCTATGTACTTATTGAGAGAGGGCTGGTACTGCAGCTTGGCTATGCCCCTCAATTCATTGCCAACATAGGCACCCACTATGTCACTCTCATCAGCAGACATAGTACCTTCAATGTCCAGTTGAACAATGAAGTTCATTGAAAAAGTATACGCGGCAGTATTCAGCAAATCAGGATTGAGGATCCATTTTTCTGGCCTGCACAGTGTTCTTGCTTTTAAATGCAAAAATTCATCTCCTCCCATAAAGAAAGGATTGATGCCGGTTTCGGTATGCAGGATGATGGTATCTTCCAATACACCCAATTCCTGGCTGTCGTCAACCGTAAAAAATATTTCTTCCACCTCGTTGGCTACAAGTGTGCCTCTGTCGGGATAAACGCGAACCCATGAAGGCAGATTTTTAAAACTATAGGGCACAGGATAACCACCTCTGTTGTGAATTTTGGCAGAAATGGTCTTGGACTCGTCTACGTATTTTACAACTTCGATGCTATCGGTCAGCCATGCCAGTTCGTTGCGGTCAACGTAAAATTCCCAATCTTCATGTTCATTTTTATTTCCCGTAAGATCCTCAATGTTGAACAATTCTGCCCTAAGGATTTTGTTTTCAAATTCCTCATTGATGAAAGTAGGAACAAGGATGATCTTGTTGTCTATACAGGATCGTGTAATGCCAATAACCCTATTGGTTTCACTCTCTTGTAGGCTTGCTGATCCCACTTGCTGTGCCATAAATTTCTGACAATTGATGGTTTGGTTGAAAGTAAATGAAATTTCATCTCCCACATGGTAAACACCATCTGAGGGTTGCGGCACCCCTACCAAAGCGGGAGGCGTACGGTCGATCTTACCTTTGATGATTTCTGAATAACCAGGCTTATCTTCTGCATCACCGGAGCAATGGGTTACGGCTCGTATCTCGTATTCGCCATCGTCAAAGCCAGTGGTATTCCAATCAAAAAAGTCGTAGTTTTTATGACTCAAAGTATCATACGGCCCCACCAGGGTACCCCGATGCTCCCACTTGGGATTGTATTTTTTGGAAAGACCCGGGAAGGCATTCCAGGTACCATCACCATTGGCCCGCCGGTATTGCAAAATCATGTATTCAAATTTAGGATCTTCGCTATAACCCGAAACGATAACCTTTTTGACATCATCATTTCCATTGGGTATGGTATCGTGGAAGATCACAAAGTTTTGTTCCGGTTCATTGATTACAACCTCGCTGCATGGTCTGATAAAATGTGCACTTACATAAACAGCAGAGTATAAAAATTCAGCGGTATCTGGAAGAATGCCCAAATCATTGGCTCTTTGGTCTTCGCATGCTGAGTACAGCACGATTTCGAGACTATCGTAATCATACTCCACTGATCCTCTTTCTACTGTTACCGTAACTGGCAGAGAAGTGCCGTATGGTATAGCATACCACTGAATCTGATTCATGGGTGCCCCGTTGCAGAAAATTTTAGCACCGTGTTTGTTGCTCTCTGGTCCTGCTGTAAAAGCATAGGTCCAGGTTTCCAATGTAGCACTGGTATTGCCCATGATAAA
>ERZ724526.558-NODE-558-length-21210-cov-3.942803_pt1 | contig 21210 bp, 13 predicted proteins | sample MGYA00376059_ERZ724526 | MGnify/ENA primary metagenome ERZ724526 (study PRJEB28724, sample SAMN07190883) | activated sludge metagenome | isolation source: activated sludge of sewage treatment plant in Hong Hong | place: Hong Kong | collected 2016-03-17 ...
TCGACTACCTGCAGCTGATGACCTCCGGCAAGAAGGTCGAGTCACGCCAGCAGGAAGTCTCCGAGTTCTCCCGCCAGATCAAGCTTTTGGCCAAGGAGCTGGAAGTCCCGGTGGTCGCCATGAGTCAGCTGAACCGCGGTCCGGAGCAGCGCACCGACAAGAAGCCGATGCTGGCCGATCTGCGTGAATCCGGCTCGATCGAACAGGACGCCGACGTGGTCATCCTGCTGCACCGCCCGGACGCCTTCGAGAGCGACGACCCACGCGGCGGTGAAGCCGATCTGATCGTCGCCAAACACCGTGCCGGTCCGACCAGAACGGTCACCGTGGCGCACCAGCTGCATCTGTCGCGCTTCACGAACATGGCGCGGTAGCCGGACGGCGGTGTAGGTTCCACGATTCGTTGTCGTAATTCCAGATTTCGTGTCACACCGATGGCGAATGTGACAGGAATCTTGTTAGCGCGGCTAGCTGAGTATTGACGGTGTGCCAGCCGGAGTGCCACGCTGAAGTTGCGGTAACTGTTTACCGCGTGGAGCGCGTGATGCAGGGTCCCGTTCGGGTGGATGTGAATTCCGCGGTCGTGGCCTACCGACCTGCGGAGGGTGAAGAGCGGATTCTTGCCGCGCGGGATGTCAAGCCAGCGGCGTTGTTGAGCGGCCACCCGTGGCGCACCTTCCGAAGCTACTTGGGTCAGCGGCATTATTCGGGCACTTACTGGACCGCAACGCTGGGAAGACACGTCATCTACGAGTCCAGACTGGAGTTGGCAAATCTAATTGGGGCTGACTTTGACTCGGGGGTGAAAAAGATTGCAGCCCAACCATTCATGCTGACGGCTGAAGTCGACGGGCAGCTTCGCCGTCACACCGTCGATTATGTGTGGGGGACCGATGACAATCTGGTTGTAGTTGATGTCGTTCGGCGAGAGAGGCTCACCCACTGCGAGGTTCAGCTCTTGTGCACGTGGACCCGGATGGTCGTCGAATACATGGGTTGGACGTACTTGGTCGCCAGTGAACCGGCCCGCGTCTGGATGTCAAACGTGCGATTCCTCGCGGGCTATCGCCGCGAGTGGCTTGTCAACGGTGAAGTGCTCACCGACCTGAGATCACGCATGGATCAGATTGCCGGCCAGTCGATTTCCGGAACCGAATCAGCCCTGGCTAGGTATCCCAAGCCGTTGGTCAGGCCGGCACTGATGCATCTGCTCTGGAGCCAGGAGCTTATATGCGACCTCAGCGAACCTTTACGGCGCGCAACTGTATTGGAGGTATCGACATGAGTTTTGCAGGGGTACGGGTAGGGCCCGGTACGCGATTTGTCTATGACGGTGAGCTCATTGAAATTGTCGAATTGCATGCGATGCCCGGGGGCTCGGAGGTGTTGGCTCGGGAAGTGCGAACCGAAAAGGTGCGCAGAATTGTGTTAGCCGAATTGATGTTCTCTGAACGGGCGCGGTTCCTTAGCGAGGAGACTGCGACCTTCGCGGTGAGCAACAACGATGCCCCCAACGGGGCGCAGTTGTGGTCGGCGGCATCAGAGTCAGCACGGATCGAGGCCCGTCGACGGGCCTCGCACATTCGTGAGGCGCTCACGGGTTACCGCTCTGGCACTGCGCTGATGGCGGGGCCTGGTGAGCCTCGCGCACGGTATCTACCCCATCTGCCGAAAGGGGTTCGGGAGTTGGCGAAAGCCGACGAACTTCACATCAGTAAGCGTAGTTTTCAACGTTGGGTCAGCCGATACGAGAAGGACGGCGAAGCCGGTCTTTTGCCGGGCCGAACCGCGGAAGCGGCAGGAACTAGCCGGAATTTCGAATTGTTCACTCAGGTCGCGCTGGACATCATGCGGGAGCAGATCGACAAATCGCGGCCGACGAGAAACTTCGTTATCGAGCATGCCGAAGCGAGGTTGATCGGCACGTACGGTGCCGGGGCAGTCCCGATGCCGAGCAAGTCCAAGGCCTACGAGATTTTGGATGAGCTCAACACCGTGTGCCCGTTGTTCACTGCGAGCACAAAACGCAACCGCGACATCGCCGCGCGACCGGTGATGCCCTACGGGAAGCTGCACCCATCCAGGCCGGGAGAGTACGTGTTGATGGACACGACGCCGTTGGACGTATTCGCGATGGATCCGCATTCCCTGCGCTGGGTTGGGGTGCAGTTGACGGTTGCGATGGATTGGTATTCACGGTGCATTACCGGGCTGCGCCTGACCCCGGTTTCGACCAAGGCGGTGGATGCGGCTGCGGTTCTCTATCAGTCATTTCGGCCGGTGCCGGCGGGGCGCGACTGGCCTGCGGAGGCGGTATGGCCGCCACATGGTGTGCCCCGCTCGGTTCTCGTCGAATCGGATGTCCTCGATCCCTCCAGCGTGTTCGCAGCCCACCCTGCCGTGGTGCCGGAGACCGTGGTGGTCGATCACGGCAAGATCTATGTAGGCGAGCACCTGACGAGTTGTTGTCGCCAACTTGGCATCTCGATACAACCGGCGCGAGTACGGGTTCCTTACGACAAGGGTCCGGTCGAGCGTTTCTTCCGGACGCTGCGGGAGGGCTTCCTGCAGGAGCTGCCGGGTTACAAGGGACCTGATGTGTATTCCCGGGGCATTTCCCCCGAGCAGGACGCTTTCTTCTTCCTGGACGAACTGGAGGCTTTGCTGCGCGAATGGGTGGCAGTTGTTTACCACAGGAGGCCCCATAGCGGCATCGGGGAGACCGGTCTCTGGGCGCTCCGGTTGTCACCGGCGCAGATGTTCGAACACGGCATTTCTCGCGCTGGATACCTCGAGGCGCCTCGCGATCCCTGCCTGGCCTACCGATTCCTGGCGGTGCAGTGGCGCACCATCCAGCACTACGGCTTCGAGATCGACGGGCGCTATTACCGGGGACCGGGGCTCAGCAGCTACGTAGCGCGAGAGAAAAGCCCCTTCAGCGAGAAAGGTGGCAGGTGGCCGGTTCATGTCGACCCGGACGATGTGCGGCAGGTGTACTTCTTTGACCTGAAGACAACCAAACAATGGCATGCGTTGGCGTGGACAGAAGCAGCAATGTGCGATGGCCCGATGAACGAAGACGGCCTCCACTTCGCGCGCGAGTTGGCGAAAAGCAAGCACCGGTACGTCGATGACAAGCTGGCGCTGGCTGAATTTCTCGAACGGCGACATCTCAGTCAGGGCCACACGATGGCCGAGCGCCGCGCTGCTCTGCGGCTGTCCCGCGAGCAGGCGAGTCTGAGTCTCGACGCGAGGGCCGCTGCGCTCACAGTCTCGGATCTGCCTACCGCGCAGCATGTCCTTCACGGTGAAGAGATCGAGTTCACCGACGAACTTGACGATGATCCGCACATCGACGACGGCCACTTCTACGACGAGGTCCTGGAGGACGTATGACTACCAAAGCGCCGTCCCGCAGACCTGCCGAGCCCCACTTGGACAACCTGACCCTTTCCCGCAAAGAGGGCTGGAAGGCATGCACCGAAGCCCCGAAGCGGATCGCTCCCGAGCTGCTGACCAAAGGCCAGATACGCCGCCTCAGTGAAGCGGCCGCCGACATCTACAAGCAGCGACGAGAGGACTGGCATAACAACCTGGGACCGCTGAAGACACCGCAACTGGCCGCGCTGCACGAAGATTTGTGGGACATCCTCGACAGCAACGCCCAGGACGGCGACCACGCCAAGGGCGCGATCGCACTCGACGGCTATCCAGGACTCGGAAAGTCCACGGCCGTAGAGGCATTCGCCAAAGAGTTCCACCGACGAGAGATCCGCCGCAATGGTGAATTCACCGAGGTCGGCGATGAACGGTGGCCGGTGTGCCGGATCGGGATGCGCGGAAACACCTCGATGAGGGATTTCAATCGCGCGATGTGCGAGTTCTACGGCCACCCCGGATGGCGCGGCAGCACCGAGGAGCTGGGCAGAAGGGCACTGGACTACGTTCTCAAGTGCGAAACGCGCCTGCTGATCATTGACGACCTGCACTTCCTGCACTGGCAGAACAAAGGCGGCATCGAGATCAGCAACAACTTCAAGTACATCGTCAACGACTTCCCGATCACACTGATCTCCATCGGGATCGGCTTGATCGAACGCGGAGTTCTGATGGACGCGTCCTACGACGAACTGCTGGCACAGACCAGCCGTAGAACCACCGTTCTGACGATGGAGCCCTACCTGCTGAAGACCGAGTCGCAACGGCGTGACTGGAGAACTCTCCTGACCACCATCGAGCAGCGCCTCATTCTCGGCGACAAGCGCATCGGCATGCTCGCTGAAGAACTCTCCGACTACCTCTACGAGCGCAGCACCGGACACATCGGTTCGCTGATGGACCTGATCCGGCGGGGATGCGTCCGCGCCATCCGAACCGGCAAGGAGACGCTCAACCGGCAGCTGCTGGACACCATCAAGATCGACAGCGCCGCTGAGAAGGCACGAAAGGAACTCGCCGCGGCATTCCGCACCCGAAAGCTCACCACCAAGCTCAAAGCGTCGTGAGCCATGAGCGTGACCGTTGTGCGCACACCGCCCCTACGAGTCAGCCCAGCCGCCGGTGAAGCGATCGACTCGTGGCTGGAACGGATCGCACACCGCTGCAGGGTCACCTGGCAGGAACTGCGGATCACACAAGGAGGGGTGATCCCCTCCGGGTCGGACGCCGACCGCTGGATGGGATCTCTCACCGTCGAGCAGTGCACGGCCCTGAACCTGTTCACGGGTATGGATCCGGTTGCGTTGCGCGCCATGACGCTGGAGGGCTACCCCCCGATCGTCGCCGGCTTCGATCCCCGCACCGGGCTGGAAGCGGCGAAGTACCCATGGCGCCACACCCACGCCTCCCGGTTCTGCCCGTTCTGCCTTGCAGAGACCGGCGGTGCGTGGCGCCTCGTGTGGCGCATGGTGTGGTTCTTCGCCTGCCCCAGGCATCACTGTCTGCTTGCACATCGCTGCCCCCAGTGCGGCGCCCCTCAGCGCCGCGGACCCGTTTCGGGTGTTGTCCCGCAACCGGGACACTGCCTGGCGCTGGTTAGCCCGTCGGCAACCAACGCCGGTCTTCGATGTGGCGCGGACCTCACGCAGGCATCTGTCATCCCATTGGCCCCGGCCAGCACGCTGCTCGCGGTGCAAACAGTCATCGCCGAGGCGATCCTTCATGATCAGGTTAACTTCGGCATTTACCAATCGAATCCGACCCCGGTGCCGCAGGTACTGGCAGACGTTCGCGCAATCGGGGAGAAGTATCTAGCGGCCCTCGACCGCGGTGTTGTCAGCCCCCGATTCCCCGCCGCCGTCATGAGGGAGTATCGGGATCTCTCTGATGAGGAGCGCACCGCGGCCGGGCGTGTGCCAGCGCGGGCCGTGCCTGCCGTCACCACTGCTATCGGCGCAACTGCAGCCATCGCAATCCTGGGCCAGAGCGACCTTCGGGCGGCCGGTGCTGTCCTATCCTCCATCTGGCCGCCGGGAAATCAAGGCATCATCTCGTCATCCATCACCATGACCGGGCGGCTCGGCGGCGATACCAGCGCGGCCCTGCGGGGTAGCTACTTGGAATGTTTAGCCCCGAAACTCGGCGCTGCCGAACAACTCCAATATCGAATCGGCACAATGCTGCCCACCAGGCCGGCCACCAACCCCGAACTCGTGCGGATCATGGCCACCCGGATACCTACGATGCTGTGGCCCCAGTGGTCGCTGCGGCTGGCAGAGCAGAACCTGTTCCAGCGATTCCTGCGATCCGTGCTCTCGGTGGGCCTACTCCTGATCGGCAATGACATCGAAGTCGAAGAAGCGATTGAATCCTTGGGCTGCCCGCAAGCACGGGCAAGCTTTCATGCTGGAATGCGCAATTTGTCGAAGTCACCTGACTGGCCCGATGTCCGCACTGCGCTCTACTGCTTGTCCGACTATCTGCGGGTGCACGGGTCGCCCATCAATTACCGCCGCCGCCGACAGCTGGGATTCGACGGCCTGCTGACCGAACCGACCTGGCGAAGAATCTGCCGCGAGACAACTACCAGACCAGACGGCATGGCAGCGGTACGAACATTTCTCATCGAACGACTTACGGGGTCTTCCCAATTTCCCACGCCACTGCCGAAACATCTGGAATCCCAGTATGCCGCTGTGTACCGCGTTCCTCTTCGACTCACTCCCGAACTCAACGCCGCACTGATCGGACACGCTGAACAGTTCCTCGCCCACCACCAAATCCTCAACGAACCCGTTCAATGGAGTCCCCCGATCTCCCTTCTCGAGGGACTCCATCTGCCCGCCAATGACGCACGCGTCGACGTCGACGAGATGCACCGATTAGTCAACCTCTGGCGGCACGGCAATCTCTCCACCGCCGCCATACCCAAACGGCTGGGAGTGAGCCCCGATGCCCTTCGACTGGCCTGCGAGGAGAACCCCACCCCACGCCAAACTCGCCGGCCCTATCGGCGAACGGTACCGAAGCCCCGGCTTGCCTACGAGAGGGCACGCGCCGCTCTACCACCTGATCGGCTGCGACGGCTCTACGAAGTCGAAGGCCAGAGCCTCAGTGGCATCGGCACCTCAATCGGCGTTTCACGCCCGACGGTGGTTCAACTGGCGCACGACTACGGGATCGCCATCACGCCGCATGGCAGGGGCAAGAACCACATCGACCCACAGTGGCTGCGACAGCAGTACACCGAGAAGCAACGTTCACTGAGTGAGATCGCCGCAGAATGCGGTGTCAGTGTGGGCTGCATCGTGAATGCCGCTCGCCGAGCCCAAATCCCTATGAGGCGACTCAGTCGGCGCGCTGCCGAAGAAGTCCGCGCAGACACCAACGTTCCGCGATGGCTGGTGCCGGCCATGACAACACAGGGTGGATGGGAACGGCTGCAGCGACTGCCCGACATCGCTTCGCACACCTCCTTCGCCGCCGCCGGACGAGTCCTCGGGGTGCCCGGCTTCAGCTTGGGAGCGCAAGTCGCCCGCATCGAGCGAGACCTCGGCGGCCCAGTGCTCATCCGGGCAACCGAGCACTCGCCGCTGCGGTTGACACGTCGGGGTAAGAAAGTGGTCGCCGCGGTGCGCGCCCTGCAAGAAGCGGGCGGCCCCGCAACTTAGTCCAGATGCGGCCGGCCAGACGCCCGGATCGCGATGCCGTAACTGTGAGCAAGCTGGGTCACCATCTGCCGTGACAGCCCGTAGCGGTTCCCGATGTGCGCGAGACTCTTTCGCTGCTCGACGTAGAGCACTTCCAACGACTCTCTCGACAAAATCCGTCGCGCAGCACATACCCCGCTTGATGCCGCCGGCGGCACTGATCCGGTGGCCAGGCTGCTCTCCCGGAGAACCCTGGACAGATTGACCTCCGCTCGGTGACCCCGCACCGGACCACCAACGGCCACCGAGGCGCCGTACTCAGGGAGCATCGCGGGTGCCCAGGCCACCGGCTCGCCAACGATGGCCTGTTCGGCGAGGAAGTGACCGGCGTAAGAGTCTGCGGCACTGATGAATTCGCTGTTCAGTAGCTCCGGCAGATCGGCCAGCTTGGAGCGGAACTCCGGCGAGTCGACGGCCCAGCGCGCCTGGCTCCCTGGAAATCCCGTGATGCGTTCGTAGAGCCAGCAGCGGGCCAGCGCCAACCGCAGGGCGCGCCCCGGACTGATGCCCGATGACAGGCAGATGTCGATCCACACCGACTCCGGCAGAAGGCCCCCGCACGACAGCGTCCGTCGACGCGCATAGTCGATCGGCGACCTGTCAGCGTCGAGCAGATCAGCGAGTTCCTCCACCGTCCGCCAGACCCCTGTGGCGCTATCGCTGCGTCCGACTCGCTGCAGAACCCGTGACACCGCCCGTGCGCTGGTGGCCGCACCCAGAAGTTCAGCGGCGGCGGAAAGTGTTATGCGTGAACCAACGAGTACCACCGCGACGGCGAGGGCGGAACGCACCTGACCGAAGCCGACACCATCGCACCGCACATTCAGACACACTGCGGGCCACAACAGCGAGGGCAGCCAACGCGCCCGCTCGGCTGCACTACGTGGATGGGGACGCCGCGGCGTTGTCGAATGCGTTCGATAGCGCAGCTGGTCGCTGACAGAAAGGTATGAAGACAACGCAGACAGTTGAACTGAACGCAGCGCCGCACTGATGCCCCGGCCCCAGCCGATGCTGGTGGCGCTCACCGACCGGCCGTTGTGCCTATTGAATGCGATCAGCCATCGCATACGACCGGCCGCCTCGGCGGTGTTCGCCGCGCCGAGAATGGACCCAGCAGCAGCGGCAGCGATTCCGCTCGCCACCGCAGAGGAATCTGCAGTCACTCCCCGGTAACCGAATGTCGCCTCCTTCCTGGCGGCGAGGAATTCCGCGACAACCGCGTCGCTCGTCAGCTGGCGGAGTTCATCAAGGTTGGGATACCGCATTATTCGACCGCCCAGAGCGCAGAGATCGGCGATCAGCGCGGACAGCGGTGCTGGCGCTCGACCGTAGATGCCGGTTCGTGCAATGCCGGTGAAGACCGCGGCGTCGATCATCTGCTGCGTCTTCAGGATCGGATGGTCGTGAGCCAGCGGCAGCGAGGGCGCTACAGCCAACTCCGTACCACAGCGGGTGACGCCCCGGCCATGACAACCGATGAGCTTGTGCGCACACAGGCCGGGGACTGGGATGAGGGCGACCGATGCCGGCACGGCCCGTTGCGGACTCCGGCAGGCAGGGCAGGAATCCGCCAAAAGGCAGTTGTGCCGTAGACAGGCAAAACTCCACCGCATGCGCCAGGCCAGCATCCACCGGCCGCCGTTCTCGGCGAGGCAACTTGGACAGAAGCGCGATCGACGCCTGCCGAGCCACAGCATCGACTCGACCGATTCGAGGGGAATCTCCAGGCTTCCAAGCGCGCGAGTGAGGTGACTGAGCACCATGGCGTTGATGGTTCCCGGAGACTGGCCGGTGACAAAGGACACGGATTCGACCTGCTGTTCGGACGGGGCGACGAGCCAACCGGCGGTGTAACTGCGACCACGTCCTGCCGGAAGACCGACACCGACTAGGAGATCACCCCAAGCGCACTGCATCCGGGCAGCCAGAGCCTCAAGCCAGGAGTCCACGGCCTCGCCTTCCACGGGTTGAACCCGCAACGGCAACGTGCGCATGGCGACCTGTTCCGCAAAGCCGACTCCGAGATCCAAGCGTAGCGCGATGCACTACTAGTAGGGCAGACATCGGCGCTAGCTGGCCGGATTACTTGGAGGCGTGCCAACGCGCCCCAGTCAGAACAATCCCGAGCGCGTCACCAACTGGCAGCGGTGGAGAGCAACGGTTGGCAGCAACATCCGAGCAATCCGTGCCGCTAAAGGGATGACCCAAGAGGCGCTGGCCCTGCGATCCGGAGTCACCCGGAACGTTCTCATAGATGTGGAACTCGGCAAGCGCGGCATTCTCTACGAACGTCTGATCGACATCGCCGACGCACTCGATGTCCCCGTCGGCGACCTTTTTACCGAAGCAGACGACGCGAAATCCTGAGGGGAAAGATCCTCGCCAGCTGCAGTCGAGCCTTCGCGCGACCGCGGTAGAAACTGCGCTCCGGGCCGTCTGCCCTGCTCAGCCCAACATCGCGCACTTGACCTCCCGCAGTGTCGCAGCGCCGCTGTATAAAGTTCGGTTCGGGTTCGGTCGCTTGACCGGCGCACACCTAGGGGTAGACACAGTTGATCACCGGGGAGTTGAAGAGCAAGGTCGATCGAGTTTGGGATGCCTTCTGGTCTGGAGGTATCTCCAATCCGCTCGAGGTTATCGAGCAGATCACCTATCTGCTGTTCATCCGCCGGCTCGACGATCTGGACACCCTCGCTGAGCAGAAGGCGCGCCGCACCGGCAAGCCGGAGCCCCTGCGCTTCAGCCCAGATCAGCAGGAGCTCCGATGGTCGGTGTTCAAGAACGACGAGCCCGGCCAGATGTTCGAGGTCGTCGACAAGAAGGTGTTCCCGTTCCTCCGCGCCCTCGGCGGAGACGGGTCGACCTACGGCGAACACATGAAGGACGCCCGTTTCACCATTCCAACCCCGCAGCTGCTGTCCCGTGTGGTGGACATGCTCGACCACATCCCGATGGAGGATCGCGACACCACCGGCGACCTGTACGAGTATCTGCTCGCCAAGATTGCCAGCGCCGGCGTCAACGGCCAGTTCCGCACGCCGCGCCACATCATCAAGCTGATGGTGGAGATGGTCGACCCGCAGCCGGCCGACGAGATCGCAGATCCGGCCGCGGGCACGGCGGGCTTTCTGGTCGCGGCCGCGGAGCATCTGCGTGAGCAGTATCCCAGCGTGCTGACCGACGCGGCGCAGCGGAAGCACTTCCACCACAGCATGTTCCACGGCTACGACTTCGACTCCACCATGCTGCGTATTGGTTCGATGAACATGCTGATGCACGGCATTGAGGCGCCGGATATCCGCTACCGCGACTCCCTGTCGGAGGGAGCCAGCGAGGATGCAGAGAAGTACACGCTGATCCTGGCCAACCCGCCGTTCGCCGGCAGCCTCGACGCGGAGTCCACCGCCAAGGATCTTCAGCGGGTGGTGAAGACCAAGAAGACAGAGCTGCTGTTCCTGGCACTGTTCCTCAAGCTGCTTAAGCCTGGCGGGCGGGCGGCGATCGTCGTCCCCGAGGGGGTGCTGTTCGGATCGTCCACGGCCCACAAGGAACTGCGGCGCATCCTCGTCGAGGACCAGAAGCTCGACGGCATCGTGAAGCTGCCCTCCGGTGTCTTCAAGCCCTACGCCGGAGTGTCCACAGCCATCCTGCTGTTCACCAAGACCAATTCTGGCGGCACCGACGACGTCTGGTTCTACGACGTCCATGCCGACGGCTTCTCGCTGGATGACAAGCGGAATCCCATCGAGGCAAATGACATCCCCGATCTGCTGGCCCGGTGGAGGGAACGTAACGGGGCCGAGCGCGACCGCGCCCGCACCGAGAAGTCGTTCTGCGTCACCAAAACGGAGATCGCCGCGCAGGGCTACGACCTATCGCTGAACCGCTACAAGGAACTTGTCCACAACGACGTGGAGCATCGGCCGCCGCTGGAGATCATCGCCGACATCGAAAGGCTCGAAGGCGAGATCGCGGCGGGGCTGGCGGAGTTGAAGGCGATGTTGTCGTGAAGACGGTGCCGTTAGGGGAAATTGCTGAGGTTCGGCTCGGCCGGCAGCGATCGCCCAAGAACCACTCCGGACCGCAGAACCGAAGTTACGTGCGGGCTGCCAATGTCGGTTGGGACGGTCTCAAACTCGATGACGTCAAGACAATGAACTTCACCGATGCAGAGATGGACATTTACAGACTCCGCCCGGGCGATCTGCTGCTCAACGAGGCGTCGGGCTCTCCCCATGAGGTTGGCAAGCCGGCCATGTGGATGGGTGAGATCGAAGAGTGCGCATTTCAGAACACTCTCCTCCGTGTGCGACCAACCGCTGAAGTCGAATCCCGCTTCCTATTCCACTACCTACGTCAGCAGGCTCTGACGGCTGCTTTCGCGCGTGGCTCCCGAGGCGTCGGCATCCACCATCTGGGTAGAGAAGCACTGTCAAAATGGCCTATTCCGCTGCCGCCGCTTGATGAGCAGCGCCGGATTGCTGCAATCCTCGACCGGGCGTATGACGTGCGTAGTAAGCAAGTCCAAGTCATCAACAACCTCGAGCACTTGCCTGAGGCCATCTTCGTCGATATGTTCGGCGATCCTGAGCACGCGGTCGTCTCGGGCGCGACCGTGCCGTTCGGCGAAGTCGCCGAGCTCCAAGGAGGGCGAAATCTTGTCGCCGACGATCAAGATGCTGCCTCGCCATTCCGAGTTCTGAAGATCAGCGCAGTAACATCCGGCCAATTCAAGCCAGCAGAGTCGAAGGCCCTCCCAGCGGATTACATCCCGCCTCAGGACCACCTTGTACGCCAAGGCGATCTGCTCATCAGCCGTGCGAATACGGCCGAATTGGTCGGAGCTGTCGCCTATGTCGAAGACCTTCCTGGCGATTTAGTTCTGCCCGACAAGATATGGCGTTTTGTCTGGCGCGATCCGCGAAGTGTCCCGGTGTACTACCGGACCCTATTCTTGACGCCATCCGTGAGGCGGCGGATGAGCCAGCTTGCCAGCGGAACAGGCGGGTCGATGAAAAATATCTCAAAGGCCAAGTTGGTTCAGCTTGAGTTACCCAAGGTGGGTATCGCAGAACAACGCGAGTTCGCTCGCCGTGTAGCGACGATTCCAAGGCCCTCTCTATCTAAAACTGATGAATTGCTGACATCCCTCCAGTCCAGCGCTTTCTCCGGGCAGCTGTGATGAGCAACTTTGCCTTCCTTAAAGCGGTCGAATGGCCGGAGACTTACGCCGACTGCGCGCGCGCAGAGAGCTATGCGCTCAGTGACCCACGCGCCGCCTGCATCTATGCCCGTCGCGCCGCCGAGCAGGTCGTCGACTACCTATATGACGTTCTCGCGCTACCGCTTCCGTACGCCAGCGACCTGTCGGCACGGATCAATGACGCAGCATTCAAGGCCAAAACCGGCCAAGGGATCGCAGCGAAACTGAACCTGATCCGCCGGCTGGGCAACTCCGCCGCCCATGATCAGCAGCAGATTCCGCCGCGCGCGGCCCTTGATGCGCTCAAGGAGCTTCACCACGTGATGGTGTGGGCGACGTTCCACTACTCGGCGAATCCCGCTGCGGTGCCGATGAAGTCAGTGTTCGACCCGGCGCTGGCCAAGAGGGCCGCACCGCTGACCCGCGAGGAGGTCGCTCAGCTCGCCAAGAAGTTCGCCGACCAGGAGGCCGCCCACGCGAAGGCGCTCGCGGCCAAGGATGAAGAGTCCGCGCAGCTGCAGGCCGAGCTGGAGAAGCTCCGCGACGAAGTACAGGCCGCCCAAGCTGCCAAGCAACTTGTCGACGACCGCGACTACTCCGAAGCCGAAACCCGCGACACCTTCATCGACCTACTTCTCAACGAAGCGGGGTGGCCGCTCTCTGAGCCGCGGGATCGCGAGTACCCGGTCACCGGGATGCCGCCGAATGACGCCAAGGGCTACATCGACTACGTGCTGTGGGGCGCCGACGGGCTACCCCTTGCAGTCGTCGAAGCGAAGCGCACTACCAAGAGTCCGCAGATCGGCCAGCAGCAGGCCAAGCTCTACGCCGACTGCCTGGAGAAGCAGTTCGGTCGCCGGCCGGTCATCTTCTTCACGAACGGCTACCAGCACTGGCTATGGGACGACGCTGCCGGCTATCCGCCGCGGGAGGTCGCCGGCTTCTACACCCTCGACGAACTAGCGTTGATGATCCACCGCCGACATGCTCGAAAGTCGTTGGCGCAGGCGGGGATCGACTCGGCAATCGTGGAGCGGCACTATCAGATTCACGGCATCCGCGCGGTCGATGACGCCTTCGAGGCCAAACAGCGCCAGGCGCTGTTGGTCATGGCGACTGGTTCCGGCAAAACGCGCACCGTCATTGCGCTGGTGAAGCAGCTGATGGAGGCGGGCTGGGTCAAGCGGGCGCTGTTCCTGGCTGACCGCACCGCCCTGGTGACCCAGGCGGCCAATGCGTTCAAGGCGCATCTGCCCGCGGCGACGACGGTAAACCTGTTGACCGAGAAGGATGCCGACGGGCGGGTCTACGTCTCCACGTATCCGACGATGATGAACCTCATCAATGATGTGGACTCCGGTAAGCGGGTATTTGGTCCCGGCTACTTCGACCTGGTGGTCATCGACGAGGCGCACCGCTCGGTCTATCAGAAGTACGGGGCCATCTTCTCCTGGTTCGACTCCCTCCTGGTCGGGTTGACCGCCACCCCGAAGGACGAGGTCGACCACAACACCTACCGCCTGTTCCATCTCGAGGACCGGGTGCCCACCTATGCCTACGACCTCAAGAAGGCCGTCGAGGAGGGCTTCCTGGTGCCGGCGTTGGGGGTGTCGGTCGGCACGAAGTTCCTCCGTCAGGGCATCCGCTACGCCGACCTGTCCGAGGAGGAGAAGGACGAGTGGGACACCCTGGACTGGGGGGAGGATGGCCCACCGGATGAGGTGTCTTCCGACGAGCTGAACCGCTTTCTGTTCAACGAGGACACCGTCGATCAGGTGTTAGGAACGTTGATGGAGAAGGGGCACAAGGTCGCCGACGGCGACCGGTTGGGCAAGACGATCGTCTTCGCCAAGAACCAGCGTCACGCCGAGTTCATTCAGCAGCGCTTCGACGTCCAGTACCCGCACTACGCCGGTCACTTTGCGCGCGTCATTACCCACAGCACCACCTACGCGCAGAGTTTGATCGACGACTTCTCCCAACCGGAGAAGGCACCGCACATCGCCATCTCGGTGGACATGCTCGACACCGGTATCGACGTCCCCGAGGTCGTGAACCTGGTGTTCTTCAAGCAGGTCCGATCAAAGACAAAGTTCTGGCAGATGATCGGCCGCGGCACGCGACTGTGCCCCGACGTCTTCGGACCCGGTCGCAACAAGACGAACTTCTACGTCTTCGACTTCTGCGGCAACCTCGAATACTTCAGCCAGGACCTACCCGGTTCGGAAGGCTCGCTGCAGAAGTCGTTGAACCAGCGTCTTTTCGAAACGCGCGTGGGCTTGGTAGCCAAGCTCGACGCCGACCTCAAGGGTGAGCCCACCGAGGCACCCGCAGGTGCCGGTGAGCACAGCGAGGAGGGGCTGCGGTGGGACGTCGCACGGCAGTTGCACGCCACGGTCGCCGGAATGACGCTCGACAACTTCCTGGTCCGTCCGCACCGCCAGCTGGTCGAGGAATACGCGCAGTGGCCGGCGTGGAAGAAGATCACTCCGGAGGCCGCCGAAGCGGTCGCGGAGAACCTGGCGGGACTGCCGTCGGGGCACATCGACAATGACGAGGATGCCAAGCGGTTCGATCTGTTGATCCTGCGCCGCCAACTCGCGCAGCTGCAGAGCGACACCACCGTTATGGAGCGAATCCGCGAAACGGTCCAGCAGATCGCGGCGGGCCTGGCCGGCAAGAACACCATCCCCTCCGTGGTGGCACAGCACGACCTTCTGGAAGAGGTCGCAGGCGACAACTGGTGGATCGACGTCACCCTGCCGATGCTTGAGGTTGCCCGCCGCCGACTGCGCGGGCTGCTGCAATTCCTCGACAAGATCCGCAAAGACCCCGTCTACATCGACATCCAGGATGAGCTGTCCGACGCGGTACCGATCGACCTGCCCGCCTTCGCGCCGGGCATCGACATGGACCGCTTCCGGGCGAAGGCGGCCGCCTACCTCAAGGCGCATGAGGATCACCTTGCCCTGCAGCGGCTGCGCCGCAATAAGGCGCTCATGCCGGATGACCTCTTGGCCTTGGAGCAGATGCTGCTGGAAAGCGGCGCCGGTGACGACAAGGCGATCGCCAAGGCGAAGGAAGACGCGCACGGCCTCGGGCTGTTCATCCGCTCGCTACTCGGCCTCGACCGGCAGGCGGCAATGGAAGCGTTCGGCGGTTTCCTCGACGGCACCGCTTTGAGCGCCAACCAGATCCACTTCGTCAACCTCATCGTCGACGAACTCACCTCCAACGGCGTCGTCGAACCAGCCCGCCTCTACGAACCGCCATACACAGACCTCACTGCTCGCGGACCCGAGGCATTGTTCAGCGTCGAACAGGTGGACAACATCGTCAGTATTTTGGATGCGGTGAAGCAGAACGCAGCACCCGGCGCGGGCGCGGCATAGCTTGGGTACTGTTCGACAACTTAAGAGAATCCATTTAACCCATGACTGAGTCGGAAACAACGGCGTTGACCGCCGGGCAGCAGTTCCAACTGCACACCGAATACGCAGGTTCAATATATTTGCGAATGGTATTCAGCCCACTGGGGCCGGACGCGACAGCCGACGATCCCGTTCAGATGCTCGCGTACGGAAGTGCCTTCGTATATGAGTCAGACGGCCAAACCCATCTCGTTACCGCTAGGCACAACCTCACCGGACGGCACTGGCAGACCGAGGCTTATCTAGGCGCGTATGAAGTCAGCCCAACTCATCTTGAGATCATGCTACTCAGGAAGCCGCCAGGCGATGGGTGGAAACTTGAGCCAATCGAAGGCCAGAGGCACAAGGCCTCAACGGCATTTCAAGCGCGCCAGTTCCGCGTCCCACTTATCGGTGAAGATTGGAAACCCCTCTGGAAGCAGCACCCGGACTACGGGGGTGATGTCGATGTAGCGGTGCAGGCCATTAAGTTCGATGACGAAGACTTGGTATATCCATGGCGGTATCCGGTATCGGAAACTGAACCAGGTGCGGCGAAGTGGCCGAATCTCGCTCCGGCGCAGGATGTTTTCGTAGTCGGGTATCCCTATGCGTTGTCGATTGGACCCCTGTTTCCTCTGTGGATTCGCGGTACCATCGCTTCGGACACGCACCTGGGCGTCGTTGTAGACGGCAAGCAGCTACCACTGCTCCTCATTGACGCTCGAACACGAACCGGTCAGTCTGGATCAGTTGTTATCAGGCACGTGCCCGAAGGGACCCTGGTCCCGACCATGGGCAATAGCGTAGGGATCACGAGTCGACCGCAGTCGCAAATTGTTGGTGTCTATTCGGGTCGCACTAGCGATGATTCCGACCTTGGTTACGTGTGGCCGATCGCAGAGGTCGAGGAGATCTGTCGAAACGGCGCATCAGGCACTATCTGAGCGACTCACGACAGGACCACGAAAGGTGACCACACTCACGCCATGTCTGACACAGTCGCCGAACCCCGTCGTTCAGCGGCGTTATCATCCAGCGGTGGCCTCGCGCTCCGCGGCTGACGGCGGTTATTTGCGGCGAGGCTTTGTCGCGCTCGACGAGCGAGACGGCCGGAATCTTGCGACGGGCGGCGGCCTGTGATCGCTTTCGCAGACACCGGACCTACAGGCCAACTGGCCGCGCCGACTGCGTTGGTAAGTTGGGCCCACTCGAATACCGACTGGGGTCCCGACCAGTCTGCGGACTGGGAGCGGACGGTCAAATCGTTCACTGACCTGCTTCGAGAAGGCGGCATTGACGCTGATCTTGATTTGTTTCACCAAAGCGATACGTCGATCGACTGGACGCGATGGGGGCCGAATAAGGTCCGCACAAGCGACTTCGTGATTGTGGCGATCAGTAGGGCCTGGTCTGAGCGGTGGCAGGGCATCAACGCGCCGACTGTTGGGGCGGGTGCGGCAGCTGAGGCTGACACTCTCAAAGGGATCTTCGGTAAGGACCAAAGCGAGTTTCAACGCAAGACCTTGATTGCGTTACTGCCCGGTGCGACAAGCGATCTCGTTCCGGAAGACCTGTACCGGTTGAATCGCTACACCCTGACTGAGCTGAATCGCGAGAGTGCCGAGGATCTGATCCGGGCGGTGTTCAACGCTCCGAGGTACGTCGCGCAGCCGGTGGGGCCACGGCCAACTTTCGACGGGGCCCTTCCGTCGCCTGCGCCGGCAACGCCCTCAGTGACAGCACTGCGGCACGCTACGACGCCGTTCGAAGCGACGGGTAGCGCTGAGTACTTCGAGCGGTTGTCGAGCGTGTCTGATGAACGCAGCCGGCATCGGCGCCGTGGTGCCGGCCTCACTGACCGCCAGGTCCAGAGCACGCTTTCGTTTCGTGCGCAGGTTCCCCAAGCGCTGCACTTTGGTAGTGGAGAGTTGCGGATTGTTCACGGCCCATTGGGGTCTGGGAAGTCCGACCTTGCCGAGGAGTGGCATCGGTCGAGCCTTCGGCGGGCGATGGCTGACGGCGGTGCCGCTGTTCCGGTGTGGATCACCATTGACGGTCTCGGTACTGCGGCGTTAGAGCCTTTTGTTCTGGCAGAGGTTGGCTTAAGTGCGCTAAGTGATCGCGGCGTCGACGTAGTGGTTGATGGACTCGATGAGCGTGCCGATCGGGCAAGCTCGCTGATGCGTCAGGCCGGAGAGTTTGTGAAGAAATGGCCGCGGTCGCGCGTGCTGCTAACCACCCGGTCGCCGGGACTGGCCCCGGACGAGCTGCTCGTCGCGGCACCGCTACTGACTCACCAAGAGGCCGAGGGCCTCATGGAGAGGGTCGCGGGCCGGCAGATCCCAGCTCTGGGGGCACAGCTTCAAACCGCAGTGCTGCGGCCGCTTTTTGCGCTTCTGGTGGCCCAGCGGATCGCGGCCGTTGAGGGTGCAACGGGTATTCATGAGGTCATCGACCGTGTGGTCGATGATGTGGTGTCTCGGGAGAACTACGACCTGTTCGCAGAATTGCGGGCGCTCGCCGTTGAGACGATCCGGGGAGGTGGGGCGATTGACCCTGCCACGATTGCAGCCGCGGACGTCGCCGCGCGGATTCGGAGCTCTCCACTGGTTACCACCACGGGCCGGAAATGCGCTTTCGCGTTGGCGACGTTCGAGCAATGGTTCGCGGCCCATGCAATTCTCGATGGCATCGTCGGCATGGATGAGGTCCTGTCCACGATGGACACTTTCGACAGGTGGCGCTACGTGCTCGCGATCCTTGCCGCCACCGGTGACCCCGCCCGCGCCGATAAGATGCTGGCAGCCTTGGCGAGTTGGAATCCGGGTGCGGCTTCATGGGTTGTTGACGAGATGGAGTCCGGTGGGCTCAGCCGAGCCCTACCTAACGTTGGACCGAGCGACTGGGAGGCGTTTGGACAGCGTGCTCGGATTGCGATGCAGTCCTGGCTCGACGGTCTTGGTCCGCTTGCCAGTTGCTTTGCTCCCTTACTCCGTTTCGCTGCGGACTTTGACGATATCGCTGTCGCAGTTCGCATCTATGCGCCACGCGTGACGATGACGTGGCTGCCAAGGTTTCAGATTCGCAACGAGGTGCTACCCCCCGTTGTCGATGACAGCGTGCTCTCTCGTTGGCAGCACCGAAGCTTTCAAATGTCGACAGCGCAGATGCCAACCGCAGCGAACGGGATCTGGCAAATCACCCGTGATCTGATCGCCGCCGATATCACCGAGAACTTCGCCGACACTGCGTTGCAGATCGCTTTGCAACACGCGGGCGTCGCCAGAAATGAGGCGCGGGTTTACCAAGCTGCAGCTCGGCTCCGCAACGAGGCGCCGCCGGGATTCACCGGGCAACTGGATATTGAACGGCTCTATCCCGCAGCCGACATCGCACCTTCCCCGTCCCACCCGTTCGGGGGGTACAGCACCGAGACGATGTACCGCTACGCGGTCGCCGTCATCGACGCTGCCATGCGCTGCTATCTCGAACTCAGCAGTTGGCTAACCCCCCGGTTCGGTCGTGCGCTACCACTTCGAGGCCTGATGCCGGTGGAGTTCTTCGGGTCAATGTTTTATGAACCCGATCGCGAGCGCAGCCCCTATGAGTTCGGCGTTCTGCTGGAGCCGGGATTCTCGTGGCTGTTCCGGCCGCTGGGGTCAACTCCGGGATACGTCCTCGACCCCGACGACAACCGTATCTCGTTGACTATCAACGACGATGCTCGCTCGGATGAGATGACAGCGGATAGGACCCGGCTCTACGCTAGCTACCGCAGCTACATCGAGGCGCATCCCGAATATGAGCCGTTTGCTCGGCCCTTCTCGAGTACCCACGGCCGTATAGACGTGTTTCACCGGACACCAGCCACACAACTAGCAATCGGATGGCTCTGGGAGGACCTCAAAGAGCTCGGATTTGTGAACGGCATTTCGTCGCCAAATCTTTGAATGGGCTGCGCTGCTGGTCCGCGTGAAAATTTCGCCGAACCCGGTACTTAGGCCACGAGCATGCCTTGCGGCACAAACTGATCACTCATGCTGGGTAGCTCTTCCTTGCAATCGACGGCCTGAGATAGCCAGACCGCAATCCATCCGTCGCCACGAGCCACCAACCTGGGAATGCCGATGATCCCGACCGGACTAGCTTGAAGAAAGTCGAGCGGTTGTCGATACGACCGTACAGTTCGCGGATTCGCCACGAAAACCGGAAATTCCCCTTCGCCACGCTCTCCCGAAATTAGACAAATTCGCAGCTCGGTCGCGCAGGCGTTCGCCAACCAAAAGTGGAACCTACAGGTGGTGGTAGCGCTGTAGGTTCTCACGGAAGATGACCATTTTCTCATTTGGGTGATATCAGCTTGGCCAAATTGCCATTTGGTTGAGAAACCACTGGGGTCGGGTTTGCAAAAGATTTAACGGTGCGGGGCTCATCTAAGGCGGTACTACCGCCTGGGAGCGGGAACGTCGGTTTTCTATTTTCGACCTTGACTCCGCGGAAATGCGAAGCGGAAGGAGTTGGGGCTCCGTACTCGGGTTCCCACCGTCGACGACGAAGGGTGAGTGTTCGGTCCGTTGGTCCCGCGTGACTCCGACCCAATGTTGGCATTGGTGCGTTGCGGATCTGGGACGTGACCGTGATGTGCTGCTGCTCGTGTTGAATCGGCCGCTGTGTGAGGGTCGACAGCTATGGCCACCAGAGAAACAACGAAGACCGACAGCCGTCTGGCTGCGCGCTGCGCGGCGGTCGCTTCGCTGGGTGCGGCAGTGATTCATTTCGCTGTCGCGCCGATGCACGGGCGGGATTGGTTGCCGTCGGGGGTGTTCTTTGCGGCACTCGCCACCTTCCAACTGATTTGGGCTTATTTCGCGTGGTCGCGGCCGGGCACCTGGGTCCTCGCGGCCGGGATTGCGGCCAACGCGACAGCGGCCACCTTGTGGGTCATGTCCTGCCTCACCGGCCCGCCTGTCGGGCCCTCCGCCGGCCAGCCGGAAGCCGTTGGGTCCGCGGGCATTTGTGTGTTGCTGTTGCAGATCTACGTGATCATGGGCGCAGCGTGGTCCTGGTCGCGGAAGGTTGAGCCGGAAGAGGTCTCGGGTTTCGGCAGGGCGTTGGTGCTGATGGGGGCCAACACCGTGATGGCCGGCGCGGTGACGGTGGGCTTGGCGGCCAGCCTGCAGGGTCACCATCACCATCACCACGGAGGCACTACCGAGGCGCAGGGCGAGCATCACGCCACCCATGAGGCGCACATGGACGGTGACATGCATATGCAGGCTGATATGCACATGGACGGTGATATGCACATGGAGGGCAATCACCATCCTGCGGAGCAGCAGCCTGCGCCAGCAGTCGGGGCGACGAAGCCGGCGCCCGCATCGACACCGGAGGATGGCCTGCCGGTGACCGATATGGCTCTCGATACCGATGATGATCACCATCA
>ERZ724526.562-NODE-562-length-21158-cov-8.254656_pt1 | contig 21158 bp, 27 predicted proteins | sample MGYA00376059_ERZ724526 | MGnify/ENA primary metagenome ERZ724526 (study PRJEB28724, sample SAMN07190883) | activated sludge metagenome | isolation source: activated sludge of sewage treatment plant in Hong Hong | place: Hong Kong | collected 2016-03-17 ...
GAAGGCGGGTAAAACCGGCAAGTAGAGGCATTTAATGAATACCCAAGAAAAAAATCGAAAATTAGCACGGCGTAAACAGCGCGTAAGAAAATCTGTAGTCGGGACGAGTGATCGCCCGCGGTTAAACGTCTTCCGAAGCCGCTCTCACATTTATGCCCAGATCATCGATGATCTTCGGGGGCATACGGTGGCCGCTGCTTCTACCTTGGATGAGTCCTTGCGGAAGGCCGTGAAATCGACAGGCAGCATTGAAGGCGCCAAAGCCGTTGGAAAACTGATTGCTGAACGAGCGAAGGCCGCCAACGTCTCAATGGTTGTGTTTGACCGTGGTGGACGGCAGTATCATGGACGCGTGAAAGCCTTGGCCGATGCATCCCGCGAAGGCGGATTACAGTTTTAGAAGTGCGTTAGGCGGAACGCCTCCGCTTCCCGATAGAAAAATCGGACGACCTAAAGGAGAATGACGTTGTGCGAGTCAATCCCGAAGAATTGAGCCTAAAAGACAAGGTAGTGTTTATCAACCGCGTTGCCAAAGTGGTCAAAGGCGGAAAGCGATTCAACTTTTGCGCTTTGGTGGTCGTCGGTGATGGGCAAGGGTATGTGGGTGTCGGCAAAGGAAAAGCTGCCGAAGTCCCGGTAGCTATTTCCAAGGCTGTTGAGCAGGCCAAGAAGCACCTGGTTCGCGTTCCCATCAAAGGGGGAACCATTCCACACGAAGTCCACGGACTGTTTGGTGCCGAGCACGTGCTTCTAAAGCCAGCCGCCGACGGTACCGGAATCATTGCAGGCGGAGCCGTTCGAGCGGTTGTCGAGTTGGCCGGTGCGCACAACATTATCGCCAAAACCCTCGGTCGCGGTAATCCGTTTAATGCCGTCAGGGCCACTCTTAATGGACTGCAACAGCTCTGCGATCCGCAGGAAATCATGCGACTACGGCGGGCTGTTGGTAGTGAAGCGTAAGGACATCATGGCGACTGAAAAGAAAACTACGACTGCGCAGGCTAGTCTGCGAATTACCCTGAAGCGTAGCCCTATTGGAACGCCCTATAAGCATCGCTTGGTACTGAGGGGCTTGGGATTGCGCAAACTTAATGCCACTGTGTTGCGTCCTGCCACCAATCAAGTGAAGGGCATGATTGCCAAGGTAGGCTATTTACTGGAAGTGAGTCCCCAATGAAGTTGCATGATCTGGCTCCTTCTCGAGGAGCGAAGCACAAACCAAAGCGAATCGGCCGTGGCCCTGGTTCCGGCCATGGTAAGACGGCGACCAAAGGTCATAAGGGTCTGAAGGCTCGTTCCGGAGGCGGAAAGCGCCCAGGTTTTGAGGGTGGCCAGATGCCATTGATTCGCCGCGTTCCAAAGTACGGCTTTACGAATCAATTTCGAACTGAATATACGATCATTAATTTAAAAAGCCTGGCTGGTCTGGAAACGACAGAAGCCATTACGCCCCAACTCTTGATGAATGAAGGCCTTGTTCGACGCAAAGGAGAGCTGATTAAGATCCTGGCTCAAGGTGAGCTGACCAAGCCACTGGTGATCCAGGCTCATAAATTCAGCAAATCAGCGGAGGCAAAGATTCAGGCAGCCGGGGGGAGGGCCGAGGTCATTCCCTGTGTTTGAGCGTCTGCTGACCAGTTTCCAAAACATCTTCAAGATACCTGAGCTGCGGACCCGCGTATTGTTCACGCTGGGCATGCTGATCGTCTATCGCGTCGGTGCCCACATCCCCACGCCAGGTATCAACGGTGAAGCCTTATCCGAATTTCTGCAGAAGCAAGGTGGTGCGCTTCTGGGATTCTTGGATATTTTCTCCGGCGGATCTCTTTCACGCCTGACGATTTTCGCGTTGGGCATCATGCCCTACATCAGCGCGTCGATTATTCTTCAGTTACTCACTGTCGTTATCCCGCATCTTTCGAAGCTGGCGAAGGAAGGGGAACGCGGTCGAAAAAAGATCATCCAATATACCCGGTTCGGAACCATTGTTATTGCGTTAATCCAAGGGTTCGGGATTGCCGTTGGTCTTGAACAGATGAACCAGGGTGCGTTCGTCCTGAGTCCCGGATGGGGATTCCGCTTCATGACGGTGATTACCCTCTGTGCCGGCACCGGCTTCCTCATGTGGCTCGGCGAGCAGATCACCGAACGCGGCATTGGCAACGGTATTTCCTTGATTATTTTCGCAGGGATTGTGGCACGACTTCCCGCAGCCGTGGCTCAAACATTTGATCTCTATAAGGTCGGTCAATTAAGCTTCCCGCTCCTGATCGTCTTGGCGGTCGTCATGTTTGGTGTCGTCGCAGCAATCGTCTTTCTTGAGAGCGGTAGACGAAAAGTCCCTGTGCAGTATGCAAAGCGTGTCATTGGAAGAAGGGTCTACGGGGGCCAAAGCACCCATATCCCATTGAAGATCAACACTGCGGGAGTCATTCCCCCGATTTTTGCATCGTCCATTATTGCGTTTCCAGCGACGATTGCCGGATTTTTTGAAACCCCGTGGATTAAGGCTATCGGGTCACAACTCGCCCCGGGATCACTTCTTTACACGCTCATGTATGTCGGCCTGATCGTATTCTTTTGTTTCTTCTATACGGCAGTGGTTATGAATCCGGTGGATATGGCTGACAACCTCAAGAAATATGGTGGATTTGTTCCCGGTATTCGTCCCGGTCAGCGAACCTCAGACTATATTTATTCTGTTCTCACGAAGATCACGTTTGCCGGGGCCATCTATCTGGCAATCGTCTGCGTGATTCCTGAATTTCTTATCTATAAGCTGAATATGCCGTTCTATTTCGGCGGTACGTCGCTGTTGATCGTTATCGGAGTTGGCTTAGATACTGCGCAGCAGATTGAGTCACATCTCCTAAACCGCAATTACGATGGATTCCTTCAAAAAGGAAAACTTCGAGGCAGAACGTCCTAGGACCACCTCATGCGACTCGTTTTTCTCGGCGCTCCTGGCGTCGGCAAAGGCACTCAGGCAGATCGGGTTACCGCTCAATTTGGGTGGCCGAAGATCTCTACCGGTGATCTGCTGCGGGAAGCCGTTCGAAATCAAACGGCACTCGGTATTGAAGCCAAGAAGAGCATGGACGCCGGAAAGCTAGTTCCGGATAGCGTAGTCATCGGGATGGTACGAGAGACGTTGGCTGCGCCTTCGTGTCAGAAGGGCTTCGTGCTGGACGGTTTTCCACGAACGGTTCCGCAGGCTGAAGAATTACAGGCTCTCTTGACCGGCCGGAATCTGAAGCTCGATCGGGTTATCAACTTCCGGGTTTCCCGGCATGATGTGGTCACACGTCTCAGTGGAAGACGGAGCTGCCCTAAATGTCAAAGCGTGTTTCACATCGCCTTTGCTCCACCGAAAATCGAGGGCCAGTGCGATCGGTGCGGAGCGTCGTTGATCCAGCGAAGTGATGATAAGCCTGAAACGATTGAGGCTCGATTGAAGGTGTATGACGAGCAAACCGCCCCGCTGATTGCGTATTACCAAGCAAAGAACCTCCTGAGCGATCTGGATGGCTCTGGCGAAATGGCCGCTGTCTACACGAGGCTTTCCGCGTTGCTGCTCGGGCTCGGCGCTCAATGATCGTCTTCAAAACGCCGGATGAGGTGACATTAATGGCGCAGGCTTCCCGAGTGGTGGCAGAAGTCCTCGCGCTGTTGAAGGGGAAAGTCGAACCTGGCATTACGACCGAGGACTTGGATCGGATCGCTGAAGAGGCCATCCGTGGTCGTGGCGCCATCCCAGCCTTCAAAGGATACCGGAATTATCCCAAAACGCTCTGCGCATCGATTAACGAACAGGTCGTTCACGGGATTCCATCGAAACGCAAACTCAAGGAAGGCGACATTATTGGGCTTGACTTGGGTGCCATCGTTTCCGGCTTCTATGGAGACTCCGCGGTTACCGTGCCGGTTGGATCGGCAAGTGCGGAGGCGTTACGTCTGATACAGGTGACCGAAGAAGCGATGTACCAGGGAATTGCGAAAGCAGTCGTCGGGAATCGCCTTTCAGATGTGTCTCATGCTATACAGACCCATGTCGAGCAGGCCGGTTTTGCCGTTGTGACGGAATTTGTCGGTCATGGTATAGGAAGGCAGCTTCACGAGGAGCCGCAAGTGCCAAATTATGGCAAACCTGGGCAAGGTCCCCGGCTCCAAGTCGGTATGGTATTGGCCATCGAACCCATGGTCAATATGGGAGGCAGCGCCGTTCGCATTTTAGAAGATCGTTGGACGGCGGTCACTCAAGATGGCCGCTGGTCTGCTCATTTTGAGCACACCATCGCGATTCAACCAAGTGGACCGGCCAAGATTCTTTCACAATTGTCACACTAAGACGGGAAGGCGTACCAATACGTGCCAAAAGAAGATGTCATAGAAGTGACCGGCACGGTGGCTGAGACTCTCCCGAATGCGATGTTTCGCGTAGAGTTGGAAAACGGGCACCGGATTTTGGCTCATATTTCCGGAAAAATGCGGATGCATTTCATTCGGATCCTTCCTGGCGACAAGGTGACCATTCAATTGTCACCCTATGATTTGACGAGGGGACGGATTACTTATCGTTTCAAGTAGCGGAGAAATGGAATTGCTATGAAGGTCAAGTCGTCAGTTAAGCCGATTTGTGCAAAATGTAAGGTGGTTCGCCGGCGTGGGGTCGTTCGCGTCTTATGCGCCAATCCTCGTCATAAACAACGGCAGGGATGAGCGGCGGTGGGTTGCCTTGGCACGGCATGCGCGGAGTCTGGAAGGAGTCGTCTGCACAACAACGGCAGGGCGAATCTCTGAACGTGGCTGAGCCAGCTCATCAGGCGAGCAAGAAAAGGAACTAGGGGGTAATTATGGCACGTATTGCTGGTGTAGATTTGCCAAAAGACAAACGAATCGAAATCGGTCTGACCTATGTGTTTGGAATCGGTCGCGTCGCGGCCCAGGCGATTCTCAAAAAGGCTGGGGTTGACGGGGCCATCCGCGTGAAAGATGTCAGCGAAGACAAGATCGTCAAGATTCGCGAGGTGATCGAACGGGATTACCGCGTGGAAGGTGACTTGCGAAAAGAAGTGTCGATGAATATCAAGCGTTTGGTGGATACCGGAACATTTCGTGGGCTTCGGCATCGCAAAGGGTTGCCTGTTCGCGGACAGCGGACCAAGACAAATGCGCGCACCCGTAAAGGAAGACGCTCGGGCGTCGGCAGCAAACCACAGAAGCCCGCTGGTTCCAGAGCATAAGAGATTAGACCGATCAGGCGCCATGCGCTGAGGGAGATTCTATGAGTGTGAAGAAAGGCAAGAAGAAGGAACGGAAGATTGTTCAGAGCGGAGTGGCTCACGTTCAGGCCTCGTTTAATAATACGATCGTGACCATTACGGATATGAGCGGCAACACCGTGGTGTGGGCCAGTTCAGGCAATCAGGGGTTTAAGGGGTCACGCAAGAGTACTCCATTCGCCGCGCAACGAGCGGGTGAAGCTGCAGCCAGAAAAGCCATGGAAAACGGCATGCGCCAGGTAGATGTCTATGTCAATGGGCCGGGTGCTGGACGCGAGTCCGCCATTCGCTCATTGCAAAGTGCCGGATTGCGTATCAATTTGATCCGCGACGTGACGCCGATTCCTCACAACGGATGCCGGCCGCCGAAACGTCGGCGGGTGTAGGAGAGATCCGGGCATCTTCGCAGTAACGAAATATCTAAGTCGGTTGTACTTAAGTTGTTGAGGTAGAGGAGGGGTAGTAGCGTGGCAAAATATAGTGGACCTGTCTGCCGCTTGTGTCGGAGAGAGGGCGAAAAGCTCTTCTTGAAGGGGTCTCGTTGCATGACCGAGAAGTGCGCCATCGAGCGCCGGAGTTATCCCCCTGGGCAGCATGGTCAGGCTCGCCAGCGGACATCCGACTACAGTCTGCAGTTACGCGAGAAGCAGAAACTGAAAAGAATCTATGGCCTCCAGGAGTGCCAGTTCCGTGGCATTTTTGAGCGAGCCGAGCGTCAGACCGGCGTGACCGGCGATACGTTGTTGCGCTTGTTGGAGTGCCGGTTGGATAACGTTGTATATCGGCTCGGTTTCGGTGCATCAAGAAAGGAAGCCAGGCAATTGGTCAATCATGGCCACTTGATGCTCAACGGACGGAAGGTGAAGGCGCCTGGGGCCCTCGTCAAAGCCGGAGATTCGATCGAGGTTCGGGAGAAGAGCCGTGAATTGCTCCCCATTCAGGGCGCATTGGCGGCAGTCGATGGTCGTGGTATTCCGGAGTGGCTTGAGTTGGACAGGGCAGCGTGCAAAGGGACCATTCGGTCCTTGCCCACCAAGGAGCACATCGTGCTCCCAGTCAACGAGCAGATGGTCGTTGAGCTCTACTCACGCTAGGAATCCATGGTTGGCGCCTGCTGGCTTTCGCCGCTATGGCTGAACGATATATGGGCACACACGAGTTAATGAAGGGGGAGTCATGATTAAAGCGATGAAAGACTTTCAGATCCCCATGCGGGTGGAAGTCGATAAGGACACTCTTTCCCCGACATTCGGCAGATTTACGACCGAGGCATTTGAACGAGGATTTGGCACCACGGTGGGGAATTCTCTTCGCCGTGTGTTGTTGTCTTCCTTGACAGGGGCTGCAGTCACGACCGTCAAGATTGAGGGAGTGCTGCACGAATTCTCTACGATTCCGGGTGTTACCGAGGACGTCACGACGATTATTTTGAATGTGAAGAGCCTTCGGTTGGCCTTGCAAGGTGACAAACCGAAGACGATTCGCCTGAAGAAGAAGGGGCCTGGCGAAGCGAAAGGATCGGACATCACCCACGATGGAGATGTGACGATTCTCACGCCCGATTTGCATATTGCCACGCTGGACAAGGATGCCGCGCTCGATATGGAAATGACCATCAAGCATGGCCGAGGTTTTGTCCCGGCGGAACGAAACAAGGAAGAAGGCTTGCCGATCGGCGTCATTGCCATCGATTCGATTTTCTCCCCGATCAAGCGGGTGAACTTTCATGTTGAGAATGCCCGTGTCGGTCGTATGACTGATTACGACAAGCTGACGCTTGAGATCTGGACCGACGGGACGATTTCTCCGCGGGATGCCTTGTCCAATGCAGCGGGTATTCTTCGTGAACATCTTGATATCTTCATTAATCCTGAGGAACGGACCGATGCGAAACCCGCTGTCGGCGGTGAAGATCTTTCCGATGAAGTGAATAAGAATCTCTACCGAAGTGTGAACGAGTTGGAACTGTCGGTTCGGGCAGCCAACTGTCTCAAGAATGCCAATATCAAGACGATTGCCGATTTGGTTCAGAAGACCGAAGCCGAAATGTTGAAGACCAAAAATTTCGGGAAAAAGTCGCTCAATGAAATCAAGGAAATCCTGACTGAAATGGGACTGAGCCTTGGAATGAAAGTTGACGCCTTGCCGTCCGGCGACGCGGGCGTGCGTTCAGAGTAAGAAAGGAACAGGACTACCGTGCGCCACAAAAAGAAGGGTCGACAGCTCGGACGTCAAACCAAACACCGATGGGCTCTGTTCAGAAGTCTCGTGACTTCATTGCTGGAGCAGGAGCGTATCGAAACGACGGAAGCGAAGGCGAAGGAAATTCGTGGTTTCACTGATCGAATGATCTCCCTTGGCAAAGAAGGCACCCTGCCTGCTCGTCGTCGCGCATTGAGCTTCTTGCGGAGCAAGGCCGTAGTGTCGAAGTTATTCAGCGACGTTGCGTCACGGTTCCAAAACCGTCCTGGGGGCTATACGCGTATCATCCGCACTCGCCGTCGGATCGGAGATGCGGCTGAGATGGTCGCAATAGAGTTAGTTACACGACCGGAAAAGCCTAAGGCAGCGCCTGCCGCTGACACGTCAGTGGCGGAGAAGAAAGAGTCGACTGAGAAAAGTTCAGCGCCTGCAGAAAGCTAACGAGAAGAAGGCCACGATGACGTCACTGTCGTCGTGGCCTTCGGTTCCTCCCTGCCTCGATTCTCTTGCAACTCACACCATTTTCTCAGGCCATCCGCCGTCCCTTTTGTTTACTTGGCTTCTGGGGAATGCTACTATCATGCCACCAGACTCTGATCTGGGAAGCTCTTTAAAATAGGGGCTTTTTTCCATGTGGGAACGTTGGGTTCGGCGAGGTCTCTTAGCTCTCAGCGTAGTTCTTGCGGCATTCCTTGGGTATTTGCTCATTACACGCTCCAATCCCAGCTCTTCGTCGCGATCGGTCGCGCCGGTCGAGGCCGAATCTGCCGATGCGCATATTCAAGACTTCACCTTTACCCAGACCAAAGGCGATCTCGTTCAGTGGAAAGTGCAAGCCGAGCAAGCGCGCCTCTACGAAAAAGAGAGCCGCGCTATCCTCAGCAATGTTCAGATTACCATGTACGGTGCGCAGGGAAAGGAACTCTCCCTATCCGGGGACGAGGGGACGCTGGATACACAAACGAAGAACTTTCAGTTGTCGAACAGATCCACGCCGATTGTAGTTGAGACACAAAGTGGCTATACCATTCAGACAAATCACCTTGTATGGACTGACGCACGGCATGAAATTCAAACTCCAGACCATGTCACGATTCTGGGGCATGGATTGCAAGTCACGGGAAGAGGGTTGTTGGGGAAGATGGATACGGAGGAATTCAAGATCCTTGACGACGTGCATGTGGATGTCGTGCCTGCTTCTTAGCGGCGAGGCGGTGCCAGGCACGCACAACGCGTACGCGATAGAAACGCGCGGGACCAAAGAGCCTCCAGCCAGTTCTGCCCCTACTACGATTACGTCCCGGACGATGACCGTCAATAATCAAGAAAACACGGCGATTTTTGACGGAGCGGTTGTCTTGACGCGTGGTCCGTTGGTTGTGCATTCAGATCACATGGTGGTCTCTTTCCACCCGAGCCGCAATGGCGCCGATGGTAAAGAATCCGGAGGCCCGACAAAATCCAAGAATCTCACGAACCCGACGACGGCCGAATCGAAGGAGCGAGATGCAGCGCCCGCCGTATCGGAACGCAGTATTCGCATGGTCGAGGCGACCGGTCGTGTGAACATTAAGAAAGAAGACGGCCAAGCCACGTGCCAGAAGGCCGTGTATTATGAGGAGCAGAAAAAAATCGTGCTCACGGGCGAACCTGTGGCCTGGCAGAAGGGAACGCGTGTGTCCGGAAAGCGCATCATTATGTTTCTGGACGAAGATCGAAGTGTGGTGGAGGGCGACTCCCAGGTCGTTATCGAAGGTGAAGGCGGTGGCAAGCGGTGATTGACACCAAGCCAATCACCAGCCAGACGCCGCAAGAAGGCGTGGCAGCGTTATCGGCGAAAGCGGATCGCTTGGCAGCCAGCGGGTTGGTGAAGAGCTTCCGCGGGCGCAAGGTGGTCAAGGGCGTCTCCCTCGACGTGCAGGCCGGTGAAGTGGTCGGACTGTTGGGGCCGAACGGAGCCGGGAAGACCACCATCTTCGATATGATGGTGGGCCTGTGTCAGCCGGATGAGGGACAGATTGCGTTGAGTGGCAACGACATTACCGATTTGCCTATGTATAAGCGGGCCCGGCGAGGAATTGGTTACTTGCCTCAAGAATCGTCCGTCTTTCGGCGGCTGTCGGTGGAACACAATATCCTTGCGATTCTCGAGATGCTAGGCTATTCGAGAAGTGAACGGATGGAGCGGGTGGAAACGTTGCTGAAAGAGCTCGATCTGGTGCATATTCGAAAAAGTAAGGCCTACGCCTTATCTGGAGGGGAACGCCGGCGATTGGAGATTACGCGCGCGCTGGCAACGAGTCCGCTCTTCATGCTGTTGGACGAACCCTTTGCCGGAATCGATCCGATTGCGGTCGCGGATATTCAGCAAATCATCATTCGATTGAAGCAACGGCATATCGGGGTATTGATCACTGATCACAATGTGAGGGAAACCCTCTCGATTACGGACCGAGCCTATATCATCAATGAAGGCACGATTCTCGAAGCCGGTCCTCCTGGCGTGATCGAGAAAAGTGAAATGGCTCGGGCGGTGTATTTGGGCGAAGGATTTCGCCTGTAGCAGGCAGGGAGTGGGGCGATGAAGCTGCGACTGGATCTTCGGCTTAGTCAGAAACTGATTATGACGCCGCAATTGCAGCAGGCGATCAAGCTGCTGCAATTGTCCCGCTTGGAGCTCCAACAAAGTCTGCAGCAGCACCTCATGGAAAACCCCTTGCTGGACGAACTGGTGGCGGAGACGGAGGAGAGCGAGGAAACTGCAGCCACTGAGCGCGAACAACCGGATACGGCGACGACTGTGGCCGCTGAGACGCGCGGGGAAGGCGATGACAAGCCGGCAGAGAGCGGAGAAAATGCCGAAGAGTTTTCCGCCTCTACCTGGGAAGACTATTTCGATACCGACATGCGCCGTGGCGAAACGGAATACAGCTCCTCATCCAAGGAAGAGTTTCCCTCCTATGAGCAGACGGTGGCCAAGTCGACGTCGCTCGAAGACCACCTGGTCTGGCAGCTGTCGTTGTCCGGCTTATCCGATCGTGAAAAGGCCATCGGCCGCCTCATCATCGGCAATTTGGACGATGACGGCTATCTCCGGATGACGCTGGACGAACTGGTGGCAGGATCCGAATATTCCGTAGCGGAAGCCGAATCCGTGCTGAAAGATGTGCAAGGGTTCGATCCCAACGGCGTGGCGGCAAGAGACTTGTCCGAGTGCCTGCTGCTTCAACTCAAGTTTTTAGGGCGGAGCCAACTGGGCTCTCTGGGGTCTCGGCCTGGGGTGCTGAAGGGCTCGGTGCTTGAAGCCATCGTCCTGCATCATCTGAAGGATCTCGAAAAGAAGCAATATAACCGTATTGCCAAGGCCTTGAACATTTCCATGGACGATGTATTCGAGGCGACTCGCATCATCGAAGGCTTGGAGCCGAAGCCAGGGCGTCCCTTCTCCAACACCCAGAATTACGCAATTGTGCCCGACGTCTTCGTCGTCAAGAACGAAGGGGAGTGGGAGGTCTTGCTGAATGATGATGGCCTGCCGCGCATGCGGATCAGCCCGTACTATAAGCAATTGATGTCCTCAGGCCAGTCCGGCTCGGCGGAAACCAAAGCGTATCTGGACGACAAGCTCCGCGCCGCGCAGTGGGTGATCCGGAGCATCGAGCAGCGCAATAAGACGATCGTGAAAGTTGTCTCCAGCATCGTGAAGTTTCAGGAAGGGTTTTTCGAACATGGGATTCAGCACCTGAAGCCATTGGTTCTCAAACAGGTCGCTGAAGATATCGGCATGCATGAGTCCACCATCAGTCGGGTGACGGCCAACAAGTATATGTATTGTCCGCAGGGGATGCTGGAGCTGAAATTTTTCTTCAATGCCGGATTGCAACGCGCCGATCAACCGACGGATATGCTGTCCTCACTCACCGTGCGGGAAATGATCCGGCAAATGGTTGCGGCTGAAGATGCGAGAAAGCCGCTCAAAGATGAAGAAATTGCCGCCCGATTACGGACCCAACAAGTATTGATCGCCCGCCGGACCGTAGCCAAATATCGCGCAGAGGATAACATTCCCTCTGCCACGCAACGGCGGAAGTTTTTTTGAGGTGCGCGAAGTCTGGCACCATGGAGATGGCTCTATGGCGGTACAACAATCGTCGCAACGGGCTTGAACGCAGCCTTGCGTGCAAGGCCCGAGAAACGAGGATGGCATGCGTTTGATGATCACGGGACGGCATGTGGCGGTGACCCCGGCGTTGCGAGAGTATATTGAGTTACGCATGGAGCGGCTCGACCGCTACGGGTTGAAGCTGGGCACGCTGCAAATTTTGTTGAGTGTGGAAAAGTTTCATCATGTGGCGGAGGTCGTGGGCGTCGTGCAGGGACGCCGGCTGCAAGCCAAAACCACGACCGAAGAAATGTACGCGTCGATTGATGAAGTCGTGGATAAACTCGGCGCGCAGCTACGCAAGTTGAAGGAACGCAAGGTCAATCACAAATTCGGCGATCAGCCGCGCGTACGTGCCGTCGCTCGCAAGACCCCGCGCGCAAAAGATGACGGCATGGAAGTGGTCCGTCCCAGGCTCGAAGCCCTGACGATCGAGGAAGCGGTCGAGACGCTCAATGGGGAGAAGCTGCCGCTTTTGATGTTTGTGAACGCGCTTTCCGGGTCTATTCAAGTGCTCCAACGGCTGCCAAACGGAAGACTGTCCCTGATTGATCCTGCGAGCGACCGTGCTCGCGTCGCACATGGCCGCGCTTAATCTGGTTGTCATCAGCGGTCTTTCCGGGTCCGGAAAGAGTCACGCGCTGAAAGCCTTTGAGGATGCAGGCTATTTTTGTGTCGACAATCTTCCTCCGGCCCTCCTTCCGACATTCGTCGAATTGTGCCACCAGCAGGGCGGCGAGATTAAGAATGTGGCCCTGGGGATCGATATTCGCGAACGGGTATTTTTCGGAGACCTGGCAAAAGTACTCGCCGAATTGAAGTCGCAGGGACACGCCCTGCAGTTAGTGTTTCTGGAAGCCCGCGAAGAAGTGCTGGTCCGGCGGTTCTCAGAAAGTCGCCGCCCGCATCCGCTGTTGCCGCATATGCCTGTTGTGGAAGGGGTGCGGTTCGAACGCGAACGCCTCAGCGAACTCCGAAAACATGCTGATCGAGTGATCGACACCTCCACGCTGACGGTGCACGAACTGCGCGATCTGCTGATCAGGCAGTTTCGTCAGGAAACGACTGCCCGGCGCATGACCATTTCATTGGTCACATTCGGCTACAAATTCGGTGTGCCCTACGATATCGACCTGCTGTTTGACGTCCGCTTCATCCGCAATCCTTTCTTTGTCCCCGAGCTGAAAGCCCTGACGGGAGAAGATCTCCGAGTGCAGCAGTACGTATTCGGAGACGAGACCGCCGGCCAGTTCCTCGAACATCTGCAAAAACTCTTTGCCTTTCTGATCCCACTGTATGAACGGGATCAACGGAGCTACCTCAGTATCGGCATCGGGTGTACTGGAGGGCGCCATCGGTCGGTGACCATCGCGCTGCGCCTCCAGGCACAATTTGCCGCCCTCGGTTACGACGTATCCGTGACCAACCGCGACCTGCAGAAATCCTAGTCCCAGAGCGTCTTTTCCCCATTTTTCTCCTGTCTGCCCTCACGGAGGCCACTTTCTTGACAGGTGGACTATATCAACTATACTTAATTTCGTGAGCTCGAATTACGCGATGAATAGTGGCGTTTGAGGCGGTGCGTGAAGAAAGTGAACGATGGTCAAAAAAAGAAACTCTACAAGACCAACGAGGTCTGCGAGATGTTCGACATCTCGCGCGCGACGTTGTTTCGTTGGGAGCGCGAAGGGTTGATTACCGGGCCGCCGCGAGATTGGCGAAATTGGCGTCTCTATACGGCCGAAAATGTCGAACAGATCAAGCATGTGATGGGTGGCGGGCGCAAAGACGTTGCGTAGAGAGGGCAAAGGCATGCTGGCTTCACTGAAACACCTCACGGACATGGATTTTCTGTCGATGTTTTCCCCCCAGAAACAGCTTTTGGGGCTGGACATCGGATCGAGCAGCATCAAGCTGGTGCAGATCAAGGAGCACCGGGGCCGCTACACCTTGCAGAAGTTCGGCGTGAAGGAGCTGGAGCCTGAGGTGATTGTGGACGGCACGGTGATGGACGAAGGGCGGGTCGTCTCGGCCATCAAGGAATTGCTGGCGGAGCACAACGTGAAATTGAAGCAGGTAGCCGTCTCGATCTCCGGTCATGCGGTCATCGTCAAGAAGATTACTCTCCCGCCCATGCCAGACGAGGAACTCGACGCCCAAGTGAAGCTGGCGGCTGAACAGTACATTCCGTTCGATATTAATGAGGTCAATCTCGATTTCTACGTCTTGCCGCCGTCGGAAAACCCGGACGAGCAGACCGAAATGCAGATCGTGCTGGTGGCTGCGAAGAAAGACAAGATCAACGAACTCACGGAATTGGTCAAGGCGGCCGGCTTGGTCCCGATCGTGATGGATGTGGACGCATTTGCCGTAGAAAACATGTATGGCGTGACCTCGCCCTCTACTCAAGAGGACACCACCATTCTGGTCAACATCGGCGCCAGCGTCATGAATGTGAACATTGTCGGCGGCGGAGTGTCGCTCTTCACGCGTGATATCCCTCTGGGCGGAAATCGCTACTCGGAAGCCGTACAGAGAGAAATGGGCGTGTCGTACGAGGAAGCGGAGCAGCTCAAGAAAAACGACGGAGATGACGATCATACACTTGCGGCGGTGATGGAGAGCGTCAATGCCGAAGTGGCATCGGAGATTGCACGCACCATCGATTATTTCAAGACCACGTCCTCAGAGAGCGAAATTGCGCGGGTCTTGTTGTTCGGCGGGGGAGCGAAGGTGAAGGGGTTGGCTCAGCAGCTTCGCGATCGGATGCATGTCGATGTGGAAATTGCGAATCCCTTTAATGAGATCGACACCTCACAGTGCAATGTCGATCCTGAACAGTTGGCCGAGATGGGGTCGCTTGCGGCAGTGGGGGTTGGCCTCGCACTGCGGACGGTGGGGGACCGATGATTAGAATCAACTTGCTCGCAACTGGACCTCGGTCCAGGAAAGCCAAGCCGCAGTGGGATGTTCGCGCCGAGGCACTCATCGGCGTCGGAGTACTGCTGATCACGTTGACCGGGTGTTGGTTCTACGCCTCATCGCTCGACGAAGACATTCAGGCCAAGCAAAGCGAAAAGCAGCTCAAGGACAAGCAAGTGGCGCAGTTGAAAGAGCAGGTGAAGGCAGTCCAGGACTTTGAAGAAAAGAAAAAGCAACTCGAAGCGAAGAACCGCATTATCGATCAGCTGGAGAAGAGCCGGACGGGCCCGGTCAAAGTGCTGGATCATGTGAGCCAGAGCCTGAATCCCCTGAAAGTCTGGCTGGTGCGGCTGAATCTCAAAGGGAACAGCGTTGAGCTTGAGGGCCGGGCTTTGACGAACGATGACGTTGTTGAATTCGTCAATAACCTCCGGCGGACCGATCAATTCGGCGCCATCAAATTGATGGAGAGCCGGGCTGGGCTGGACAATAAGATGAACACCTATCAATTCCGACTTGACCTGTCGATGAAAGGCTAACATGAGTCTGAATGCGATCAGCTTAGACAGCCTCCGCAGCATTCCGACAGGCCAAAAGGTTGCGCTGCTTGGCTTACTGGTGGCAGGCATTTTAGTCGGGTTTTATTTCTACGTCGTCGATCCCAAGACCGTCGAACTGGAAGCCGTGCAAGGGCAGGTGGCTCAGTTGGATACCGAGATCCAGAACCTGACGCTCAAGGTCAAACACCTGGATGAGCTGGTCGCGGCCAATAAGCAGTTGGAGATCGAATTGGCGGCGAAGAAGGAACGCCTCCCGCCGGAAGAAGAAGCCGTCATGTTGCTGAAGCAGGTGTCCGATCTGGGACTGCGGTTGGGCCTGGATGTGAAGTTGTGGAAGCCGGGCACGCAAGCCGAAGATCCTTCGAAGTTGTTCATTCGAATGCCGATCAACGTAGAAGTGGCCGGCGGGTACCATACAGCCGCCATCTTCTTCGATCGAATCAGCAAGTTGTCCCGTATCGTGACCGTTCAGGATGTCCGGATCGGCGCTGCCCGGGTCGACCAAGGCCGTGTGGTGACGCAAACAGTCTTTGATCTGGTCGCCTATGCCGCTCCGCAGGAGAAGAAGCCGGCTGCGCCGGTGCCTGCGGCGAAGCCGAAGTGAGGAATGGAGCCCAGCGCATGTCCAATGTAAGAGGACGTACCGTGAACACACGAACTTGCTGGAAAATGAGCATCGGAGCCGCAGTGCTGGTTATTGGCGGTACTGCCATGCCGGTGGAGTCGAAATCCCTGCCGCACTTGCGGCAGATCGCCTCCATGCGGCCCGCCGACTCCCTGAAGGTCATGCCGCTGCCGGAGGGGCAGAAGCCGGCTCCTGCAATGGAATCGCCGGCTCCTCGTGTCGAGGCGTCGGTCTCGCAGCCGGGTGATTCGCTGTCGATGGAGTTTTCCGGGACCTCCTACGATCCTTCGGGACGTCGAGACCCCTTCCTGCCGATGGTCCAGCTGGGCCAGCAGGTGGAGCAAGATGCGAGTCTTCCCCCGCTGCAGCGTGTCGGCCTCACGGAACTGAGTCTGATCGGTGTGCTGTGGGGCAACTACGGGTACACGGCCATGGTTCAAACGCCGGATGGCAAGGGGTATAGCATCCGTCGGGGAACACGAATCGGGCCTAACAATGGTGTGGTCAGTTCAATCACCGAACGAGGCATTATCGTTCAAGAGCGGTTCACGGACGTGTACGGGAATAAACAGGAGCGCGAATACGTCAAGCTCCTGCACCCGAAAGAGGGCACAGAATGAAACAAACACAGGTTGGTGTACATCCGCTGCTGAGTGTCACTGTGATGGCCGGACTGTTAGGCCTTGCGGGCTACGTGCAAGCCGCCGCACCGGGGGAAACGACCGGACTGGCCGGATTCACGCAGGCCACTGATCAGGCGACTTCTGCTGAGTTCACGGCAGCGAAGGAGGAGCACTCCACCGGGGCCACTCCGACCGCAACATTGCTGACGAGCGTTGAAGCCAAGCCTGAAGGCGGACGAGTGGCGCTGATCCTGACCGGTAACGGGGTGTTCGACCACACGGTCAAAATGGTCGGTGATCGCCGCATGGTGCTCGATATGCCGCACATTCAATCGCAGGGACGCCAGACGCAGTTGGCCGTCGGTCATGCGTTGTTGTCGAAAGTGCGATTTGGCTACCACGCTGACAAGGTGCGATTGGTCCTTGACCTGGCCCAGCCGGCGGAGCACAGCGTCACCTCAGTCGACGGCCGGTTGGTTCTCATGCTGGAACCCAAGTCTGTGCCCACCAATGATGTGAAGCTGGCCGAGAGCGAGGCCTCGCCGTCGGCCGAACAGACTGCAGCGCGCTCGATGGTAGTCTCCCATAAGACGCCCCATGCGTTGTTCCGTGTGCAGCCCATCCAATTGACGGCGGAGTCGGTTCAAAAGGAAGACCGGAAGCCGGAGACGAACGAAGTGGTAAACGGTTCGTCCCGCTTTGTCGGGCGGCGGATTTCTCTCGATTTCCAGCAGGCGGACATCAGCAATGTGCTGCGTTTGATCGCTGAAGTCAGCGGCTTCAATATCGTGGTCGGCGAGGGTGTGAAGAACAAAGTCACTATGAAGTTGGCCAATGTACCCTGGGATCAGGCCCTCGACATGCTGCTGAAGATGAACGCTCTGGGCATGATCCGCCAAGGCAACATCGTGTGGGTGGATACTCTGCAGAATATTGCCAAGCAGCAGGACGAAGAGGCGCGCGCCAAGGATTCCAAGGCGAAGGCTGAGCCCATCGTCACGAGAGTGTTCTATATCCGCAATCTCAACGCGACGGAAGTGCAAACCTCCTTGCGGCAGAACCTGAGCCCACGCGGCACCATGACCGTCAGCGCCGCGAGCAATGCCTTGATCATCAGCGACACGGAGTCCAAGCTGGAAGTCCTCCGGCAGTTGCTGGACGGCGTGGATCTCGAGGTGCCGCAGGTGCAGATCGAGGCGCGCATCGTTCAAGCCGACACGACGTATACCCGGTCGTTGGGTGTGCAGTGGGGTATTCAGAACGTCAACCAGTTGGGCGCCTCGAGCGGAACCTCCGCTTTCAAGACCGGCACCACAGGAGCCTTCGGTGCGCAGGTGTCGGACTTCCTGATCAACTTGCCGGCTAACCCGGGATTGCCGTCTGTGCCTGGCGCCGGATTCTCGATCGGCAAAACGGATGGTGCGATGTTGGATGTGCGGTTGTCGGCCGGTGAGTTGCTCGGGTTGACGAAGGTCATCGCTGCGCCCAAGATTACGACCTTGGATAAGCGGGATGCGAAGATTGCGCAAGGTGAATCGATCCCGTTCCAGACGACCTCCTTGCAAGGAACTCAGACCACATTTGTGGACGCCAACCTGGAACTGAACGTGACGCCGCAAATTACGTCCCGTGATCCGAAAGAAATCGGCAAGCAAATTCTGATGAAAGTGCGGGCCACGAGGAATGCCGTCGGCGCGCGAAGCAACCCCGCTGGTCCGAGCATCGATCGTCGCGAAGCCACCACTCAGGTGCTGGTGCGCGACGGGGAAACCATGGTCATCGGCGGCGTGTTTGTCGATACGCAATCGAACAACGTCGCGGGTATCCCGTACCTGTCCCGAGTCCCGGTCCTGGGCTGGCTGTTCAAGAACAAGACTGAGAACGTCTCGAAGCAGGAACTGTTGATCTTCCTGACTCCGACGATCGTGCGCTCCGCAACTTGACAGGTCCCCGCTCGACACGCTAATAATCGCCCCCATTGATGATGGTACGCTGTCTCAATGGGGGCGAATCCCATGGAACGTGTCTCCTCCCCGTTCTCGATGGCGCTTCTTCCGGGCTTCTTCTCCCTCTGAATCGTACAGTTCACCATCCGGTTCTGAGCCACACCATTGCCGACCGGGTAATTCAAGGACCTTAGTGCCCGTGGTGAGGCGCTCGCGCTAGGCGAGGCCGACGACGAGGCTCTCTCCAAGTCACGAGATAACAGTTCATGGCAACATCCACTCCTGATATGCCTCGAGACACGATCCATCTTGAATTGGGTGCGCGGAGTTATGACATCCAGATCGGGCGTGGCCTGCTGAAGGAGATCGGCGTGGAAATGACGCGACTCCGCTGCGCCGGGAAGGTGGGCGTCGTCACCGATCGGAATCTGGCCGGGCATTATTTGAAGCCCGTGATACGCGTGCTGAAGGCTGCCGGATATACAGTAGTTCCCATCGTGTTGCCGCCGGGTGAACGCACTAAAACCCTGCGGTCCATCGGAACGGTGATGGATGCTCTGGTGAACGCCCGCTTCGAACGCAGTTCAACGCTGCTGGCCTTGGGGGGTGGGGTCATCGGCGATATCACGGGATTCGCTGCAGCGATCTATCAGCGCGGGATTCCCTTTGTGCAGGTCCCGACTAGCCTGGTCGCGCAGGTTGATTCAAGCGTCGGCGGAAAAACGGGGGTGGATCATCCCAAAGGAAAAAATCTGATCGGCGCATTTAATCAACCGCGAGCCGTCCTGATTGATCCCGCCACACTACGTACGTTGCCTGAGCGGGAATGGATCGCCGGGTTGGCAGAGGTGATCAAATACGGGGTCATTGAGGATGAGTCGTTTTTCAAATATCTCGAAGCGCATATCGCGCCGATTTTGATGCTGAGTGATGCACCCGTCGCACACATCGTGAAGCGTTCCTGCGAAATTAAGGCTCAGGTGGTGTCGGAGGATGAGCGCGAAGCCGACCGGCGTCGTATCTTGAATTTCGGGCATACCATTGGCCATGCATTGGAGTCTCTTGGAGGATACCGTGGCCTGATTCATGGCGAAGCGGTCGCCGTCGGAATGGTGTATGAAGCGGATCTGGCAAGGCACCTGGGCTATTGTCATGAGGATGTCGTGACCCGCCTGCGCGCCCTGGTTGCAGCGGCCGGTCTACCGGTGCGCGTTCCGAAGGTGCCGTTCCGCGCGTTATGGGATGCGATGCAACAGGACAAAAAGGTGTCTGCCGGAACCGTCTACTGTGTGGTCCCGGAACGGATCGGATCGGTCCGCATCGTTCCGTTAGCGAAGGAACAGACTCGCGCCTGGTATGACACGGTCAGCAGTGACAACACCCGTTCCCGGCAACTCATTCCGAACAACAAGCGGCGGCGGTAGGAGCGCAATGGCATCGAAGCGAACAGTCCCTCAATTGGAGCAGGCGTTGCGTGAAAAAACACGCGAAGTCGATGTCCTCCACCGCATCAGCGAATCGATCAGTAGCACGCTCGATCTGGAGTCCGTTCTTCGGCATATTGTCGATGTGGTGGTTGAAGCGACCAAAGCCGATGCCTGTCTGCTGTACCTGTTGTCCGATAACCGGGACGAGCTGATCCTTCGAGCCTCCAAAAATCCTCATCCGAAGCTCATTGGCCGTATCACGATCGGATTGGGGGAGGGGATCACCGGCTGGGTCGCGCGGGAAAGAACTCGCGTGGTGATTCCCAATAGCGCCAGCGATGATTCTCGGTTCAAGTTTTTTCATAACCTGCCGGAAGATCGTTATCAGGCGTTTGTCTCCGTACCCATTACGACCAAGCAGGAGGTCGTGGGCGTCATCAACGTCCAGCACAAACGGTCGCGGCGGTATCGCCCTGATGAGTTGGCGCTGTTGTCGACCATCGCCACGCAAGTCGGCGGTGCCATCGAGAATGCCCGGCTCTACGATCAGATGACCCGCAAAGCGCTGCAACTTGATACCTTGTCCCAAGTGTCCGAAACGGTCTCGTCGAATCGTTTAATGGAAGACGTGTTGCAGCTGATTGTGACGATGACGGCGCAAATGATGGGCTCGAAAATCTGTTCCATTATCCTCCTGGATCAACCGACCGGTGAACTGCGCATTGCTGCCACGCAAAGTTTGAGCGAGCAGTACCGGCGCAAGCCCAATGTGAAGATCGGCCAAAGTATCAGCGGGCGGGCGGTTCAGGATCGCCGACCGATCATTGTCCCGGATGTCACCAAAGAAGGCTCCTACATGTACCCGGACATGGCCGCGAAAGAAGGGCTGTGTTCGCTCCTTTGCGTGCCCATGCTGGTGCGTGAGAAGGCCATCGGTGTCATCAATACGTATACCTCCAAGCCCCATACCTTCACGTCCGAGGATGTGAAACTCATGCAGGCCATCGCCAATCAGGCAGCCATATCCATCGAGCACACGACGCTCCTGGAAAAGTCCTTCGAGATGCAGGAAGCCTTGCAGGTTCGCAAATTACTGGATCGGGCCAAGGGCTATCTCATGCGGTCGAAACGGCTCTCGGAAGAAGATGCGTTCAAGTTGATTCAGCGACAGAGCATGGATCTTCGCAAGTCCATGCGCGAGATTGCCGAGGCGATTTTGTTGGCGGGCGAGATCGAAGACCGGGCCGATAAAAACCGGGGATGACCGGACAGTTCTACTATCTTCGGATGTTATGGCCTACTTGAGGGTGGCTGGCCGCCTTGGGTCGAGGTGTTGCCCAGCTGACGTTTGATGTCTTCCAGTTCCTTTCGCAGCTCCTCTACCTCTCGTTCCTTCTGTTTCATCTGGC
>ERZ724526.567-NODE-567-length-21047-cov-4.714701_pt1 | contig 21047 bp, 21 predicted proteins | sample MGYA00376059_ERZ724526 | MGnify/ENA primary metagenome ERZ724526 (study PRJEB28724, sample SAMN07190883) | activated sludge metagenome | isolation source: activated sludge of sewage treatment plant in Hong Hong | place: Hong Kong | collected 2016-03-17 ...
CAGCCGCGCTCGGCCATCTTCGACGAGACCTGTTTGGTCATGTTGAAGAGACTGCCCAGATTGGTTGAAATCACGGCGTTCCATTGCGCCAGTTCCATGCGTGCAAACATCTTGTCACGAGTGATGCCGGCGTTATTGACCAGAATGTCGATCGGCCCCGCCTTCGCTTCGGCCTCTGCAACCAGATTGACGCACGAATCATAGTCGGAAACGTCGCCGGCTACGGTGATGAAGTCGTTGAAACCGGCTTCGGCCATCGCCTTGCCCCACTCTTCCGGTTTGTCGAACACCGGATGGTAGGCGGCAACCACTTTGTGGCCAGCCTTGGCCAGCTCCTGGCAAATGGCCGTACCGATTCCGCCCATGGCACCTGTAACCAAAGCAACACGTTGCGTCATAATTCCTTCCTTTCCTGTTGACGAATCAAACAAATGGCGGCACCACACCGCCAGGCTCACAACACCCGCCGACCACTGCCGCCTGCACCGGCGCGCCCGGGCCGAACTCCCCCACCGCGATCAGGACGACGCTTGCAGCGCTTGAAAGTCACCGACACAGCGACCTTTTATTCTGCATTGCAGCATGTGAGCTGTCAATGCAAAGTGTTCGAAAAGCTCCACTCGGCAAGAGCGGTACCGCGGACGACTAACTTGCGCACCGACTACGCCGCCGACAGCCAGATCAGGGAAGCCATGCGTCCGGTCACTCCATCACGCCGAAACGAAAAGAAGCGGCTCGCCTGACCTACCGTGCAGTGTCTGCCACCGAAGACGGCCTCGACCCCGAGACGCGCCAGACGTTGGCGCGCCAGCAGGAAAATGTCGGCCAGCCATCCGCCCGAACCATCGACCTTCCTGGCGATGGCGGTGAACGCCACCGCCGCCTCGGCGTGCACTTCGACGAAGGCGGCGCGGACCTCGTCGCCAACCTCAAAGGCCCGCGGGCCGATCGCAGGCCCGAGGTAGGCGAGTAGCCGACTGCCTGGTACGCGCATCGCTGCCACCGTGTTTTCCAGAATGCCGGCATGCAGGCCGCGCCAACCGGCGTGGGCGACCGCGACGACCGACGCCGTTTCATCGCAGAGCAGCACTGGCAGACAATCTGCGGTCATCACCGCGCAGACGGTTGCGCCCGTCCGGGCAAGCGCACCATCGGCGGTCGGAAGCCGCAACTGGGAAGCCCCGGCGTCAACTACCGCGGTGCCGTGCACCTGATTCAGCCAGTACGGCGACGACGGCAACTGGCGCGAGAGTTGCCGGCGATTGGCCGCCACCGCCAACGGATCGTCACCAACATGAGCACCAAGGTTGAAACTTGCATAGGGAGCGACGCTCACCCCGCCCCGACGCGTCGTGATCAAGCTCCGCACGCGAGCGGGTGCCGGCCACTCGGGAACGATCCAGTCCTCGTCGAGCAGCGCATCACTGGACATGTCGCATGACTTCGTCGGCTATTGCTCGTCCGGCAACTCGTCGCAGCAATCGTCGCCGCATATGCCTTTGGACCCAGGGTTGATGTCGCGCGCTGCATTCCGTACATCGCTGGCCTCATCGCAGAGGCCTTCACAAGCGTTCACTCCTGCTGCCAGCAACCGTGTCTCCTGCCGCAGCGTCTCGATCAGCAACGCCATGTCATCGGGCAGCGCCGATTTCCAGGACATGGCCCTGCCCGTGTCCGGGTGCGTCAGCGACAGGCGGCAGGCGTGCAGGGCCTGGCGAGGAAAGCAGGGGCCTTGCGGCACGCCGCCGAGAGCGCGCCCATAGACCGGATCGCCCACCAGAGGATGACCAAGCGCGGTCAGGTGTACGCGTATCTGATGCGTCCGCCCGGTTTCCAGCGCGCATTCGATCAAAGTACAACCAATGAAGGACTCCAGCCCTCGGTAATGCGTCCGTGCCGGCCGACCGTTGGCGACCACCGCCATCCGGGTGCGCAGCGTCGGATGCCGACCTACCGGCGCGTCAATCGTTCCGCCTCCTTCCAGATTACCGCGCGCGAGCGCCTGATAATGCCGCTTGACGGTGCGCGCCTGCAGTTGTCGCACGAGATCGGTCTGCGCTGCAAGAGTCTTGGCCACGACCATCAGGCCGCTGGTATCCTTGTCAAGGCGATGGACAATCCCCGCCCGCGGCACCTTCTCGATTTGTGCGACATGGTGCAGCAGGGCATTCAGCAAGGTGCCGCACCAGTTGCCATTACCCGGATGAACCACTAGGCCGGCAGGCTTGTCGATGACCAGCAGGCTGTCGTCCTCGTAGACCACCTGCAATGGAATGTTTTCCGCTGCCGAAGGCTCGGCGCGTTCGTCGCGGGCTTCGGCGACTTCGATGGTCTCGCCTCCCCACAGCTTGTGTCTCGGCTCGACAATCGGCGTCCCGCCGACCGCCACCCTTCCTTCGCGTATCCAGCCCTGCAGGCGGCTTCGCGAATGCTGGGCAAGCAGTCGGGCAAGGACCTGGTCCACTCGCTGACCGCTGCAGTCGCCGGGCACGCTCAGGGCAATTCTTGGGTTTGCGCTATAATCGGGCCGCCCGATCTCCCGCCTTGGCGCGTCGGCCGCCGCCTTCCTTCTCTTTGGGCTTTCCATCATGCGTAGTTTAGCGGTAATCGCAACGCTTTTCCTCGCAACCCTGATCTCCGGCTGCGGGCTCTTCCCGGAAGAAAAGGACGAAACCATAGGCTGGTCGGCGAACAAGCTGTACACGGAAGCGAAGGACGCACTCAACGGCGGCTCGTACAGCAAAGCCATCAAGTACTTCGAGAAGCTTGAATCGCGCTACCCCTACGGCCGCTACGCGCAGCAGGCGCAGATCGACATCGCCTACGCCTACTGGAAGGACATGGACACTGCTTCGGCCCTTGCTGCCTGTGACCGCTTCATCAAACTCCATCCGAATCATCCCAACGTAGACTACGTCTATTACCTGCGCGGGCTGATCAACTTCAACGAGGACCAGGGCCTCCTGGGGAGCATCAGCAACCAGGACATGACCGAACGCGACCCGAAAGGCGCGCGCGAATCTTTCGATTCCTTCCGCGAGCTGGTCACGCGTTTCCCCGACAGCAAGTACACTCCGGACGCAATTCTGCGCATGAAGTATCTGGTCAATGCGCTGGCCACGCTGGAATTGCACGTCGCCCGTTACTACATGAAACGAGGTGCCTATCTTGCGGCAGCCAACCGTGCCCAGTACGCAGTGTTGAACTACCCCGACGCACCCGCTATCGAGGAAGCGCTGTTCATCATGGTCAAGGCCTACGATGCGCTTGGCCTGATCGATCTGCGTGACGACGCCGAACGCGTCATGCGCAAGAACTTCCCCGACAGCGAGTACTACGTGCGCGGCCTCGAACGGCAGCAACCGTGGTGGAAACTCTGGTAAGGCAACGCAACCGTAGCACCGGTCACAACCAGATCAATTGCGGCGCTTCCCTCGTTCGCCCACAGACCACTGCGACTTGGGCGAATTCGCGTCCCAAGCTCGCTTCTTCTGCGGTGTCGGCGAGCAGCAGATACCTCGGTTCCTCCGGCCAGGACCCGCCATCGGCAAGGTTGCAGGCGGCAAGAAATGGCCAGCCCGAGGCCGCGATCCGCTCGTACAGTCGCGCCTGCGCGAGCCGGTTGTCGTCTTCGGAGCGCAGCAATCCCGGATTGTACGCGGTGACTATGCCCCAGCAGACACCAGCGGTATATTCGCGCTGCTGCTCGCCGAGCGGCAGCGTGGGCGGCGCCCGGTGAAGAAGGAAGCTGTCAAAGGCCGGATGCGCGACCCCGATCCGCAGGCAGAAAAACCCTTCGGGAACCGTGACACGGTACGTCGTCGCGCGAAACGAGGCTTCCAGCGCAGCCCGCCTCATGGCTCGTCGGCAGGCGAATCGAGCTCTTCAAGATCACCGAGCCGCAATTGCGCTTCGAGCACCGGTAGCGCTTCGACGCCTCTCAGTTTGCGCTCGATCTGGCGTGTCCGAACGCCGGCCGACTCGATGCTGCGGCTCGCCTGCTCGAGCTTGCGCCGGGTCAGTTCGAGCACTTCGCCGAACTTTCCGAACTCCGTCTTGACAGCGCCAAGAACGGCCCACACTTCCGACGATCGGCGCTCGATGGCCAAGGTCCGGAAACCCATTTGCAGACTGTTGAGCAGCGCTGCCAGCGTCGTCGGCCCGGCGACACAGATCCGGAAATCCCGTTGCAAGCCGTCGACCAGCCCCGGTCGCCGCAATGCTTCCGCGTACAAACCTTCGGTCGGCAGATAGAGCATCGCGAAATCCGTCGTATAAGGCGGTTCGACGTATTTGTCGCGGATCTTTCTGGCTTCGTCGCGCAACCGGCCTTCCAGCGCCTTGAACGCCAGTTCGAGCGCTGCGGGATCGGCTCTCTCCTGCGCGTCGAGCAAGCGCTGATAGTCCTCGAGCGGAAATTTCGCGTCGATCGGCAGCCAGACGGGTCGCTGTTCGTCCGCCTTTTCGGTCCCCGGCAAGCGAATGGCAAATTCGACGCGATCCAGACTGTGCGGCCTCGTCGCGACATTTCTTGCATATTGCTCGGCAGTCAGCAATTGTTCGAGCAGCGCGTCCAGTTGCACCTCACCCCAGGTACCGCGAGTCTTCACATTGGTCAGCACGCGCTTGAGATCGCCGACCCCTGTCGCCAGCGTCTGCATCTCGCCAAGCCCCCGGTGCACCTGCTCCAGGCGCTCGCTGACCAGTTTGAAGGAATCGCCAAGCCGCTGCTCGAGTGTCGCATGCAGCTTTTCATCGACCGTCCGGCGCATCTCTTCCAATTTGATGGAATTGTCGTTCTGCATCGTGGCAAGGCGCGCTTCGAGCGCCAGACGCAAACTCTCGAAGCGTTGCTCGTTGCTGCTGGTCAACCGTGACAACTGCTGCGCGAAGGACTCGAGTTGCTGCGTCTGCAGTTTGCCGAGTTGCGCCAGTTGCGTGGCCAGTGCCTGCGCCAGGCGGCTCAGCGAGACTGCCTGCTCCTCGCGATCGCCACGCGCTGCAGCTGCGGCCTCACGCCTTCCCTCGGCCAGTTCCTGCCGCAGTTCGCGCTCCAGACGGTCGATCCCTGCCTGCACTTCGTGCAAACGCACGTCCAGCAGCGCTCTCGCAGGCCCCCCTCGCAGCAGCACAACGATCTGCAACCCGATCAGTACGAAGCCGATCAGCGCCAAGGTGTAATACATGCCCTCACCCATCGCTTGTTCTTCCGGGAAGCCGATTGCCAACGCAGCGGGCAACGAGCGGCACTACTTGAGCGAAAGTGCCACCCGGTTTTCCTTGGGTAGCGATCCGTCCGACCGACCGCTCGCCGCGCCGAGCTTCACCGGCAGCAGAAACAGGCGTTCGCCATCGACCTGACGCGCGACCAGCCCATCCAGCACTGCCTTTGCCCGCCGATCCGCAAGTTCGCGCAGATCCTCTTCCTCGACAATCGAGTTGGCCAGGATCAGTTTCTCCATTTCGTCGACCGGAAGCCCTTTCACCATCCCAATCAGATTGCGTGGCTTGGGAAATTTTTCCGCCCGGTAGACCCGTTCCAGGAGTGCCGGGTATTCCCCTGAACTGACTTCGACGACGTCCGTCGCTCCATTCCGTCCCCCCTTTCTGGCGAGGTCCTCACGCTTCAGATCCCGCACTTTCTGATCCAGACGCGCCCGCTTGAGCCCTTCCGTATCGCCGTCGGAGTCCGCTCGTCCTTCGATGTCCAGTTTCAGTGCAGGCCGATCGTTCAGTGCCTTGGCGAGATTCTCGATGCGCTGCTGCGCCTGCGGAGTAATCGTCGCCTGGCCAGGGTCGAATTCCAGGTTTGAAAGCTCCTCGCCGCCACCAAATATCGATCCCAGCAGCGCGAAAGGTGAAGTCACCGCCTTCACCAGCAGGTTCATGATCACCTTGACCACCAGTCCGCCGACGCTGAATTCCGGGTCATCGAGGGAACCGGCAATCGGTAGATTGATGTCAATCTCACCATTCCGGTTCTTCAGCAGAGCAACCGCCAGCATCACCGGCAGCTTGGTCGCGTCCGGACTGTCGACCGCGTTGCCGAAAGTCAGTTGATCGAGGAACACGCGATTCTCGGCGGTCATCCGGTTATTCTCGATCTTGTACTTGACGAACAGCGACAGCTTGCCCTTTTCGATCGCATAACCCGCATACTTCCCCGAATACGGTGAAAGCGAAGTTAACTCCACGCCCTTGATCTCCGCCTGCACGTCGAGATAGGGCCTGGGTGAAAGCGGGTTCACTTGCCCGGAAATGCTGAGAGGCGCAAGATTGTCGTAGCTTCCACGCAGGTCGAGAGTCGCCACGCTTTCCGCTGCGGACGACAGACCACTGATCGTGCCGCCGATCTTCTTCAGATTCGCCGAGTAATTCGGCTTTACGAAGTTGTCGCTGAACCGGATGTCGCCACCCTGCAAGGTGATCCTGCCGATCCTTATCGGCGGCCTCGGCGTGCCCGTCGCCACCGCCGCCACGGCCGTATCGCCGCCCGCCACCACCGGCTGCACTTGCGCTTTCGGCGTCGCCGCGTCGTTCTGACGAACGATCTGCAGCAGGTTCAGCTTCCCCTCACGACTGACGATCACGCGCGCGAAGAAATCGGCCAGTGCCACCTCGCCGATCGAGAGCGAATCGGGATTCAGACGGGCCTCGACCTTTCCGACATACAAGGATTTCCACTTCAGGAAGTCTGCCGAGTTGATCTTGTCGACCGCATAGAAATCGCCCACCGTCACCTGTCCGGCAAAACCGCCGGACAGCCGGGCACTGTCTGGCGAACCAGGCCCCGACTGACGCAATTCCAGGTCACCGTTGAGTGTCACCTGACCACGGCTGACCTCGACGTTCAAGCGCTCCGTAAAGTAAGGCTGTACCGGCAAGAGTTCAAACGCCGTGACGCCTACCTTGAGGTCCGCCTCGAGTGGGAAAGGCTGAAAACTGCCACCCACCTCGATCTCGCCCCGGCGGTTGATGCGAAACCGTGCCGCCACCTTCGCTTTCCTGCCCGGCTCCGTCGACAGGTTCTCGGCGTCGACGTTCATTGCCTCGATGGTGTTCACCACTGCCGGCGAAACAGCGCCATCCTCGAAACGCAGCCCCAAGTCCTCCCCGTGGTACTTGGCGACGTTCAATTTCCATGGTGCTCCCGAATCCTTGCGCGCGGCTTGGACGGCGCGCAGGGAAGGCGGCGGAACGAACTCGATCCTGCCATCGGCAGCTCGTCGCAGCAGCAGCCGGGTACCGCGCACGGCAACCTCGTCGATCGCGATCTCGCGCTTGGCGAGGCGGAGATGGCCTCCCCTGATCGAAAACGCGTCCCCTTTGATCCACTGTCCAGCCTGCAGCCGCCACGCCGCAGCGAATTCGGCTGACCCGTCACCGCTGCTGTCGAGTCCCTTCAAGCTCGCCTCGAGTCCCTCGACGCTAGCCTCGAACGGCGCACCATGCGATTCGTCGAACCAACGCAGCACACCACCGGTTATTCTCGCTTCTCCGAGCGACCAGCTTGGCGACGAGGGCTGCCTGGCCGTTCTGGCATCCGCCTCTGGCGCTCCGCGAGACCCGAGTTGCTTGTTGAAGAAATCGATCCAGTTGATCGTCCCTTGCCGGCTGACCCGCGCGTGGATTTCGGGGCCATCGACGGCAACCCGTTCAATTGCGAAATTCCCGTTGGCGGGATCCACCTCACCAAGCTCCACCTCCAGGCGCCTCAGGGCCAACAACGGACCACCTTCGCTATCCTTGACCAGCAGATCCTTGATGGCGAAACTTCCAGACACACTGAGCGTAGAGCGATCATCGTCCGCACGGCGAAAGCCCAGCTTCAACTCACTGTCAAGCGCGCCGGAAGCGACCTCGATCGGCAGGCGAATCGGCGAATACGCGAGATACCGGCCAAGGTGCACATCGCGAAAATTCAGAGCCAGCTCGCTTTCCCTGGACTTTGCGAAAGGCTTGCTCTTGCCCTGAGCGACCAGCAATGAGCCATCGATCAACGCGGAAAAAGCCGGTTCGACGAAGATTTCGGTCGAACTGGGCAGGCTCGAAAGGAATGGCAATGCAATGCTCAACTCGCTGACGAGATGTCTTTCATCAAGCATCCGGTCGTCGTACTCGAGCTGGCCGCCAGTAATCTGGATATTGCTGACCGCGAAGGAGGGCGTCTGCTCGTTCGACTCGGGTCGGGCCAAGAACTCGTCGATCAGATCGGAAAAGTTCAAACGTCCGTCGGCCAGACGCACCAGTTTCAGCCTTGGACCGGCCAACTGCAGCTCGCTGATCACCGGCCCGCCGCGAAACAGCGAACTGGATTCCAAGTTGACGTACAGCCGGTCGAAGCCCGCCACCTTGTCGCCCCCTCCCTTTTCCTCGATGGCAAATCCATCGATCTGCACGGACAGGGCGTAGGGGTTGATGCGGATGCTGGCGATGCTCACCGGACGATGCAACGTGGCGGCGAGCTCATCCACCAGGATTGACTTCAGTATTGGTGGCAGAACGACAAAACCGAGCAGGCCGATGCCCAGTATGGCGAGCAGCAGCCACCACCCATATTTTGCGACGAAGCGGGAGGCGGCTGCCCCGAGCGGAGCGGCTTGGTCATTCATGGCGGCTGGCGAGCAGGGGAAATTGCCAATTTAGCATGAAGAGACGGCCCCCGCATCCGCGTCACGGCGAGCCCACGGGCGGCCGGGAAAACCAATGACCACGTACGCGCGGAAAGTTGCTGCGTCAGAAGCCGCTGCGTCAGAAGCCGTTCTTCCACTCGCGCAGGGCGGCAAAAATCGTCAACTGGTCGCCAGCAGCAGGTGTCCTGCGTCGGACGGAAGCCACCACTTCCGGTTCGCTACAACGCAGGAAGGGATTGGTCGCCTTTTCCAGCCCGATCGTTGATGGTACCGTCGGTTGGCCCTTGGCGCGCGCCTCCGCGACCTCCACCGCTCTACCTTGCAGCCGAAGATTCCCGGGTTCGACCGCCAAGGCGAACCGCAGATTCGCCTGCGTGTATTCGTGGGCGCAGTACACCGCCGTGTCGTCCGGCAATGCCGCCAGGCGAGACAGCGAATCGGCCATCTGAGCGGCAGTTCCCTCAAACAGACGACCGCAGCCGCCGGCGAACAAGGTGTCGCCACAAAACAGACAAGCTGCGCCATAATACGCAAGGTGTCCGAGGGTATGCCCCGGCACTGCAAGCACCCGCAAATCGACACCCAGTGAATCAAGCTGCACCGTATCGCCGCCACGCAAGGGTTTGCTGATACCGGCAATCGACTCCGCTGCCGGGCCGAAAACTTCGGCAGCAGGATGGTGCTCCAGCAGGTCCGCGACACCACCCTGGTGATCGCCGTGGTGATGCGTGATGAGAATGCTACGCAGAGACAGTCCCTCGCGCTCCAGCACTGCGAGCACGGGGCGAGCGTCGCCGGGATCGACCACGACAGCTGCGGCCCCCTTGCGCAACAGCCAAATGTAGTTGTCCTGGAACGCAGGTATCTGAATGACGTCAAACATCATCGAATTTTGAAAGAACTGCAGAAAATGTCAATCCTCGGCCTCGACGCGTGGCTGCAATCCCCACAGGGGAATTACGTCATGGCGTGGGAACAGGCCGCGATCGACGCCGTGGTCGTCGACGTTTTCGGCTACAACGCGATCCAGTTGGGCATGCCGCAACGCGATCTGCTTGCGCAGAATCGCATTCCCTTGCGCCAGGTCGCTGCCGACTCGGGCAGGGTTGACGTTCTCTGCGATTTGCGGCAGTTGCCATTCGCCGCCCATAGCATCGATCTGATTGTCATGCCGCACGTCCTCGAATTCCACCGGGACCCACACCAGATCCTGCGCGAGGTCGAGCGTGTGCTGATTCCCGAGGGCGAGCTGCTGCTTACCGGGTTCAATCCGATCTCGCTCTGGGGCCTGCGCCGCCGCCTGCCCAACTGCCCCGGCGATTTCCCTTGGGAGGGGCAATACCTGTCAGTGCCACGTCTCAAGGACTGGCTGCAATTGCTCGGTTTCGAGGTCGAGTGCGCCAGTCTCGGTTGTTACTCGCCGCCATGCATGCATGAACGCTGGCTGAAGCACTGGCACTTTCTGGAAGCTGTTGGCAGTCGCTGGTGGAGCTTTGCCGGCGGGGTCTACCTCTTGCGGGCGATCAAGCGCGTTCACGGCATGCGCCTGATCGTCCCGCGATGGAAACAGCAGGGGGCTCCACGCAAGGCATTGTCGGCAATCAGCAAGAAAGAACGACGTGAGCGCTGAATCAGCCGTCATCATCTACGCCGACGGCGGCTGTCGCGGCAATCCCGGACCGGGGGGCTGGGGGGTGCTGCTGCAGGCAGGCGACCGCGTGAAGGAACTGTGGGGTGGGGAAGCATCGACCACCAACAACCGCATGGAATTGACCGCCGCGATCCGTGCCCTGGAAGCGCTCAAGAGACCGGCGACAATCGAACTGCACACCGATTCCCAGTATGTGCAGAAAGGCATCAGCGAGTGGATCCACAACTGGAAGCGAAATGGCTGGCGCACCGCCGACAAGCAGCCGGTGAAGAACGCCGATCTCTGGCAACGGCTGGACGAGCTCGCCGGCCAGCACCGGATCAGGTGGTGCTGGGTCAGAGGCCATGCCGGGCAGCCCGGCAATGAGCGCGCCGACGCGCTGGCCAATCGAGCCATGGACGAACTGCGTCAAGTGCCCGCTCCCCGCTAGGCGACGGACATAGGAAGCCGCACATGCGCCAGATCTTTCTCGATACCGAGACTACCGGCCTGGAGCACAAGCTTGGGCATCGCATCATCGAAATCGCCGGCGTCGAGATGCGCAACCGGCGGCTGACCAACCGCCATTTCCACCGCTACCTCAATCCGGATAGGGAAATCGACGCGGGTGCCCTGTCGGTACATGGAATCAGCCGCGAGTTTCTGCTCGACAAGCCCCGCTTCGCCGACATTGCGCCAGAGTTTCTGGATTTTGTGCGCGGTGCCGAACTGGTCATCCACAACGCAGCGTTCGACGTCGGTTTCCTCAACGCCGAACTGGCGATGCTTGAAATGGCGCCAATCGATACCGTCTGTCACTCCGTGTGCGACACGCTACGCATGGCCAAGGAGCTGCACCCAGGCAAGAAAAACAACCTCAACGCGCTATGTGATCGCTACGGAATCGACAACTCGCATCGCACGCTGCATGGCGCCCTGCTCGATGCGGAGATACTTGCCGAGGTCTACCTGGCAATGACTCGTGGCCAGGAAAGCCTGGTCATCGATCTTGACGACGATACAGGAGTTCGCCTCGAAGCTGCCGCACGAGCGGCGCCCGGCGAAGAACATTCCCGCCGGACACTGCAGGTCACACGCGCCAGCGCAGAGGAACTGGCCGAACATGAAGCAGTACTCACCGCCATCGACCAGGCGAGCAAAGGCAACTGTATGTGGTTACGCGCCAGGAGCGGCAGCTGATGCGATAGCGGAGTGCGGAGAAGGGCCGGTCTCAGCCTTCGCCCGAGGGCTCAGTCGGACGTCGCGGCCGCCGCACGTGTCGCTTTGGCGAGCGCGTCTCGGGCGTCACGTCCGCTGCAGATTCCATGCGGGGCACTGGCGATCGCGGATCGGAACGCGGTAGATTGGGCCTGGGTCCGGACTTGCGTTGCTCGGGGCGACGACCACCTGGGGCGACGCCCTGCCGCTTTTCGGCCTGACGCTCGGGTTGGCGATCCGCAGGACGATCCGACTCGCGGTTTCCCGGGGCGAGCGTGATCTCGATCTCGATGAGTTCATCCCATTGCTCGTCGGTACGATCGCGCTCGGGAATGGCGAGGAGTTCGCGGAGCCGGCGACGCGGATCCTGGGGCGGCGAGTCATTCATGGCGACATTATGACTCACACGGCCACCATCCTTCAACAACCGTGAACACTACCGTGAACGCGGCCCTCAGGCGCAACCCTTTGCCATCGCCCGAAGCAGCGGGAAACCGCTCATCAACTGGCCACTGCACGCGGTCGCCGTCGTGCCTGAAGGGAAACCTGTCCGTCCGCCTCCCCTCGTACGCTCGCAGCGGGAACACGCGACCTTGCTACGGCAATTCGCACATCAGTGCTGCGCCAGAAGACCCGCGGCGAACGAAATCTCCAGACTTTCCGGCAGATCGAAACGGGAGAAAGCGCGGTGAATGGCCGCTTTGCTGACGCGCACACCGGACTCCTCGAAGCGGATGCCCAGCGAGCGCCCGCAGCGAGCGAGGGTGGCGAAGGCAAATCGCCAGCGCTGCGCCTCCGCCAAGCGCTCACGCAACTCAGTTTCGTTGCTTATCACTATACCTGCTTGCTTCAGAGAATCCAGGAACTGGTTAAAACACTCGGCACCTAGACGACTCATTTCGCTCTCCATTATCGGTATTGTCGTGTGTCTCCACCATGTCGATAACGCTAGGGACGGACAGCGGTTGACAGGATGGAACAGGTGCCGCTTCGATTGATCGCGCCTGTCGAACGGAAGGGAAATTTCGGCCAAAGCCTTTTGGCGAGTCTTGACGGGATGCAGCAAACGGAAAAGGCCCATCAACACGGGGGCCTTTTGTTTCTCCAACACCCGGGGGTCAGCCAAGGATCGGTGGAACCGACGGCCGCCGCGTTTCGCCGGGCGAAGACCAGCGAGTGATCAATGTCCAGTCCGAAGGCTGGCCGCAAAGGTGTTCTGGAGAACTTCAGGAAACTGGAAGCGAGCAAAGGTCTCGTGGATTCCTGCCTCGTTGAGTCCGCTGCCGCCATCCTGAAAACGAATCCCCAACGGCCGACCATTGGCCGCCAAGGTGGCGAAAGCAAAACGCCAACGCTGCGCTTCCGCCAGTCGCTCGCGCAACTCGCTCTCGTTACTGATCTCGACACCGGCCTGCTTTAGGGAATCGATGAACTGGTCAAACGATTCGGTGCTTAGACTACCCATTCTCTTCTCCTGTCGAAGTATTGTTGCGTCTCTTCCATGGAGCGAACAACGCTCGCCTCCGAGTTCGGTTGACAAGCGGCGTCAACCAAACTGCACCAACCCACGCGAAGGAGTGACGGGAATAGCCGCGGCACGTTCGGCAAAGACCACTTTCGCCCTGACAGCAACGGCGTCTACGCCCTGAACATGCCGGGCAACACGCAGGTCAGCTTCCGCACGCTGACCGGTACCAACCAGTTCTACATTCAGACCGCCACCGCCTTACCCGTGCCGGCCGCCGCCTGGTTGTTCGGTTCGACGGTCGTCGGCTGGCTGGGTATCGCACGTCGGCGGCTTCCGCACCAGCGCCGGTTTCCCGGCCGACGATTCGCGCCTCCTCCCGGTCAGGGCAAGGACGGCAGGACTCCCCGGCGAATCCCTTCAAACGATCTACCCGATCACTAGCTTCCTCGGAAAGATCGATGGCTTGCTGAAAGTCGAACGGTGGAATCCGGAAGAAGATCAGTTCGCGTCTACCCGCAGGGCATTGATCACCGACGTCATGGCATCGACCGGGTAACGCAAGGGAACCATGGCGTCGCCGACGCGCGTGAATACGCCGACCTGATCAGGACTGGCGCTGAACAGGACATGATGATTGGCAATTCCATCGACATTCAACCAGAGCGTCTGCTCGCGATCGATCGGCGTGTGCCCAACGATCAGAGGCGTGTCCGGATCAAGCCCCAGGCAGCGGCGGAAGCGCTTGACGTCCCGCCGGCGGTAACCCAGCGGACGGTTCGGCCGTTGCAGGCGGTTGTTGGTCAGTTCGAGGATCAGTCGCGGGTGGCGATGGATTTGCACCAGCATCTCGCGGCTGACCTTGCTCGTCGGCGGCGCCGCGTGGCAGGCCACGAAATCCCGGGAAGCGACGACGTAGGGCAACAAACCGTAGAACTCTTCCATCGCTTTCAGATAGGCGGCGCCCCGCCGCTCGCTGAGTTCCCTGGCCCACAGCAGCCCCTGCGGAACGCCATCCTTGGACATCTCCTCGGAAAAGGAATCGTGGTTGCCTCGCAGATAGAACACCTGCTCGGGAAAACACAGCTTCAGACGAAAGATCAGATCCATCATCAGCATCGAGCCTTCCATTTCCCTGAGTTGCCCATCCAGCTCACAATGCACCGCGTCACCGAGGATGACGAGCGCCGCCTGCCTTTCCTCCAGCGCGGCCAGAAAGGCATTCTGGCTCAACACGGTCAGCAGATTGTCAACCTGGGCGTGCATGTCGGCGACGAGAACCGGGGTGATCGCCGGTGGCAGGTCGAGCAAACCGCCCGGCAGTCCCCGCTCGTCCAGCGCGCGATAGCTCTCCTGACGCAGCAGCGCGTTGACTGCTTCGATCAGCCGCAGCGCTTCGTCTCTTTGCAGCAGGCGAATCGGGCCACCAAAGATTGCGCGCAAGCGCCGGAACAGTCCCTCGCGGACCCACGCGGGTTCGGGCGGCAGCGGGCCGATCGCGCTGCCGGCGTCGCTGAGATTGCGAAACACCAGTGCGTCGCGGCCATAGACCACCACCAAGTGCTGCTCATCCACGGTCGGCGGGTAATTGAACAGCGCCTGCTGCACCTCCTCGCCAGAACCCAGAGCGAGCCAGCTCTTCGGGGTCAGACGAAGGAAGCCGTTGATCCGACGACGATGTGCGCTGGGATCGACGATGACGATACTCGTCAGTCGAAGCAAGTGTCCGCGCGGGTCGATTCGGGTTTCCGGGTAGAGGTGCAGCCGTTTCTCGTTGCGCCCGAGGGTGATCTCGATCGGCAGGCCATCGAGCGGCACTCGCACCTTGCCGCTCCCCAACTGGTAGGCTTCACCCAGCTTGAGGTCATGCCCCCAGCCGAAACCCAGGCGGGCAACCGCGGCCCGCAGCCGTGCCCACAGACTCGATGGCCTGAACGAGCGGCGGGCGGCCATTCTGCTCACGGTTCTGGCAGCATTTCCGGGAAACGTCGCAATTGGCCGTCCGTCCCTTCGCGCAGATGGACGCTGAACCCATTGCGGTGCAGGAACTCGGCAACGCAACGGAATACGTCGCGCTGTGCCAGGCAGATGGCCAGACTGAGTTGGGCGTCCACCGGGTGAGTGCTCAGGATCGCCCGTTGCGTGCGGCGTGCGAAGACCAGCTCGGGCGGCGGCAGAAGGAACTCGAAGACGTAGCGGTGGTACCAGTCGACCGAAAAAAAGTGGCGCTTGCGCGGCGGCAGGACGATGCGATCGAAGTCGACCGGCGGCAGCGGATCGCGGTCGAGAAATTCTGCGTCGAAGACCGACACGGCATTCGCCAGGCCCTGAAAAGGCAGGCCCAGATGAATCTCGCGCGGACGAACGCAGAGGATTTCGGACCGCCACCAATGCTTGCGGCCGAGATCGAGATAGCCTTCCTCGGACCAGCCGCCGAGGTGGCCGATCAGCGTCGTCTTGCCGGCGCCCGGAGGGCCGGTGACCAGAATCTGGCCGCAGCGAATGTCGGCGGGAAAGTCAATGCCTCGGAAGTTCTGCAGCCGTTCGATGGGCCGGGTTGGCAGATTCGTCATCGTCGCAGGCGCCAGCGCTCAGTCAAGTGCCGGCGGAGGAGCCGGCGGCACGGCAGCGCCTCGTGCACGCTGTGGCGTCCGATCCGGTGAGGTGGGTGCAGCGAAAAGGGGAAAACCGGTCGCTTCTGCTGTTCGAGCCCTCGGCCGATTTCCCGGAACGATTCGTGGCCGGCAGCAAACATCGGATTGGCCGACGCCCGCACGCCTGGCGGTCAGCGCGAAGTGAGCAGGCGCAAGCGATCGCCGACCTTTTCGGCGTAATCGGCGAGATTGCCCACCCACTGGATCAACTGGTACCAGATCATCACCGACACCGGCTTGAAGTTGTCCTCCTCCGAGAACAGGGCACGGGCCAGCGCCATCCCCATCACGTCCGTATCGCTTTCCATATTGCTCAATTCGACGACCATCTCGTCCATCCGGCTGCCTTCGCGGCCCCGGAAGCCGGTCTGCTGCGGGTCGCCAAGTTTCTGGACGATCAGGTGCGCGTGGTGGCAGGTTTCGATGCAACGGCAAACCAGGCGCATCAGCGGCTCCCCCATGCCACCGTACACCTCCATCGGACGCTCGACCAGCAAGCCAGCGATATCCTGCGCCGTGTCGGCGATCGCATCCTGCAATGCCAGGACTTCGAGGAAATCCTGCCGATCGACGGCCCGCAGCATGCTTCTCGGCAGGCGGTCGCAGAGTTCGTTGCGCATCGCGTCGGCCTCGCGCTCCTTGAGGAAGATGCGGTTCTTGCATTCTTCCAGTTGCTCCGTATCCCTGGCGATCAAGGCCTCGAACAAAGGTCGCACCTCATCGACACACTCGATCACGATGCGCATATGCTGCTGCAGGGGCTTGAACGGCGATCTTCCGAACAAGGCCACGACCCGATTGCTGGACAACATCGGCATCCTCCTTCATGGCGAGTGGAAAGGCCGGGACAGTCGAACGGCGAGTGATCGGCACCGCAACGAGGCAGCGACCGGCACCTCCGGTACGCACGACAGAACCCTCCTTGGCTTCCCGGGCGAATTGTAGTCCCAAGTGCGGCCGATGGGACCAACCAAAATGGATCCACCGATTTCGCTTATACTGCGTCCCGGCCCGGTCGGCAGACACTTCGCGCCACCTCCTCCCCTTTCTTTATGGAGACCTTCCGTGGATTCGCCCAGCAGCATCGATCTTGCCAAGAGCATTCTCCAGGTATTCATGGTCCTGCTCGGATTCGGCATGCTTGCCCGCGTCGCCGCCGTCTGGATCAAGATTCCGGACATCGTGGTGTTCCTGATCGTGGGCATCCTCCTGGGCCCCGAGGTCTCCGGCCTGGTGGCGATCCAGGCCGATTCCGCGCTCAACCAGATCATTCTCATCTTCGGCGCCTGTTACCTGCTCTTCGACGGCGGGGCATCGTTGCGCTTCAGCGTGCTGAAGGAAGTGTGGATCACCATCGTCGTCATCGCAACGCTCGGCGTGCTGGTCACCGCGACGATTACCGGCTTTGCCGCGTACCATTTCCTTGGCTTGCCATTGCTCGTCGCCATGCTGCTCGGGGCCGCGATCGCATCGACCGACCCGGCGACGCTGGTACCGATCTTTCGACAGGTCCACGTGCGTGACCGGGTGGCACAAATGGTGGTCAGCGAGTCGGCGCTCAACGACGCCACCGGTGCGGTATCGACCTTCGCCGTGCTGGCGGTAGCCACCGGCAGCGGGGAGTTTTCTGCGGCAACGGCGGTTGGCGACTTCTTCTTCCAGTCCGGCGTCGGCTTGCTCGCGGGTGCCGTATTGGGCTATGCAGCCGCCTTCATCATCGGGCACCGGCGCTTCGACTTTCTCGCCGAATACGCGCCCCTGGTCACGCTGATGGCGGTGATGGCTGCCTTCCTCAGCGCCGACGGTCTGCACGCGAGCGGCTTCATGGCAGTCTTCGTCTTCGGCCTGATGCTCGGAAACAAGGAATCCTTCGGCTTTGCCATGGATAGCGAAGAGGGTCGCCGCCTCGACGAGTTCGTGATGACCACCGCGCTGATTGCGCGCATGCTGATCTTTCTGCTGCTGGGATCGCAGATCGATTTCCGCTTGATGGAGAAGTATTTCTTCGGTGCCGCGCTGGTGGTGACGGTATTCATGCTGGTCGCCCGGCCGGCGGCGGTCTTTCTCTGCGCGCTGCCCGACCGCCGCGCCAAGTGGAGTCTCGAAGAGCTCCTGTTCATGTGCTGGACACGTGAGACTGGCGTCATTCCGGCGGCTTTGGCCGGCCTGTTGCTCGGGGTCAAGGCGCCCGGGGCGGAAGTCATCGCCGCCGTCACTTTCGTTGCGATCATCATGACCATCCTGATCCAGGCGACGACGACCAAGTGGCTGGCGCGCCGTCTCGGCTTGCTGGTCGAATGAGCTACGAACTGCCCGGCGGCAAACAGGCTCGCCGCAGTCCTGCCGCAGACGTCTGATTCCCGCCGCCCGCGCTGGCAACCGCAGTTGCCGGCCTACTCCGGCATGCCGAGGCGCGAAGGTCGGCGGCAGCGTGCTGGCCAGCCGCCGATGTTCCGGCCTCGGACAAGCGATCAGAAATTCGCGATCAGAATCTCTTCAAGCATTTGCGCGGTCTCCTTGCAGCTGCGGAGGACTTCCTCCTGCAGGGAATAGAACTGCCGCATCCGTAGCGCATTGAGGGCGGCAGCGTCATCCCCCTCGTGCTCGAACAGGCCACGGATTGCCTGCTGCATGACCAGGTCGGATTTTTCTTCGATGCGCTCGATTTCCTGACACAGGTTGACCGCCTCGTCGCTGCGCTCGTTCTCCTTCAAGGCGCAGATCGCCCGCGTCAGGCGCATGCACGCCTCGACCCCCATCGAGGCCAGCGTCCGCGTTTCGGGGGTAGCCACGTTGATGTGGTAGATTCCGACCGCCTGCGCGACATCCTGCACGGCATTGACGACGCGGTCTAGATCCAGCGTGATCGCGTATACCTGGTCGCGGTTGAGCGGCGTCACGAAGGACCGGTGCAGCAGCGTGATCATGTCGCTCTTGATCTTGTCCGCACTGCCTTCGTTCATGTTGACTTCATTGATAAGGCCGGCCATGTCCGCCTCTTTTGCTCCCAGGCTGCTGATCAGACGCAGCATGGCATTGGCACTTGCCTGGACTCGCTCGCTATGTGCCGCAAGGAGGTCAAAAAACTCGGTCCGCTTGGGTAACATAAGTAACTCCCTTGGTAATCATTTGTCTTAACGATTGCTACGCGTCATGCCGGACGTTGCTCACTTTCAGCTGGACCAATCCTCGGCGGGGGTGCTGCCGACTGCGTCGAGAACATCGCGAGGGACGCTCCCGGCGGGAAGCGGCTGCTTCGACAAGATGCGCCGTGCCGCTTTCGCCGTTCTCGCCAGTCGCGCCACGGGCCGGCAGTGATACCGTCAGCAGGAATGGCCGCCAGCGCTTCGAGACCGCGAAGCGGGCCCCCTCGCCGCGGGGCCGCCCGAGTTGCAGAGAGCGACCGGGCACCTACAGAAACTTGGTTCCGATGTACCAGAAGATTGCCGCGATCAGACCTGCTGCCGGAATCGTCAACACCCAGGCAACAAGCAGGTTGGCGGTGATCGCCCAACGTACCGCCTTGACGTCGGTAGCAGCCCCGACCCCGATGATCGCACCGGTGATGGTATGCGTCGTTGACACCGGAATACCGCCGAACGTCGCCAGCGCCAGAGTGATCGCGCCGCCCATGGAAGCGCAGGAGCCGCTGATCGCGTTGAGCTTGGTGATCTTGGTGCCCATCGTCTTGACGATTCGCCAGCCGCCGAGATAGGTTCCCCAGGCGATGGCGAAGTAACAGCCGTACACCACCCACATCGGCAGGCTCGCCTGGTCCTTGGTCGCCGCCCCGGCGGTGATCAGCAACAGCCAGATGATGCCGATCGTCTTCTGTGCGTCGTTGCCCCCGTGCGCGAGGCTGTACGCGCCGGCCGCAAACAACTGCGCGCCCTTGAACCATTTGCCCGCCTGATAGGGCGATTTGTTACGGAAGATCCATGCAACCAGCACCATCAACAGACCGCCGATGATCACTCCGACCAGCGGCGAAATGATGATGAAGGCGAGAATCTTCCCGAACCCTTCCCAGATGATTGGCGCACCCGATCCGGACTTGGCCACGGTCGCCCCGACCAGACCGCCGACCAGCGCGTGCGACGACGACGAGGGGATTCCGTAGTACCAGGTGATGATGTTCCAGGCCAGGGCCCCGACCAGCGCCCCGAAAATCACGTAGTGATCGACAAAATGCGGGTCGACGGTGCCTTTGCCGATGGTCGCCGCCACCTTGAGCTGAAATATCCACAGCGCCGCGAAGTTGAAAAAGGCGGCGAACAGTACCGCCTGTTTGGGGGTCAGCGCGCCGGTCGCGACAATCGTCGAGATCGAGTTGGCACCGTCATGAAACCCGTTCATGAAGTCGAACGCCAACGCCACCGCAATCAGCAGCGCCAACGTCCAGATACTCAAAGTCAGGCCTTCCATATTGGGCTACCTCTCAGGAGTTTTCGATCAGGATCTCTTCGATCATCTTGGCCGCATCCTGACAGCAGTCAAGCACGGCCTCCTGAAGCGAATAGAACTCCCGCATCTTCATCGTTTGCCAGACATTGGCTCCTTCCTGGAATAGCTCGGTGATCGCCTTGTGCTGAATGGTGTCGGCCCGCGACTCGATCTCCTCGATTTCCTTGCACAGGCTGAGCGTCTCCTCGCGCCGACTCTTGTTGCCCAGTGCGGCAACTGCGCGATTCAGACGCATGCAGGCATCCGCACCCAAGGACGCCATTTCGCGTGCTTCGACCGTCGACTGCTTGATGCTGTACATGTCGAGGGCGTTGGCGACGTCCTGCAGGGCATTCAGCGTCTTGTCGAGATCGGTCGTCAGCGCGTGGATCTGATCGCGGTTGATCGGCGTCGTGAACGACTGGTGCAGACGCTCGATCACCTGAGTCTTGATCTTGTCGGCCTCCTTCTCGTTGAGATTCACCTCGGCGACCAGCGCCGAGACGTTTTCCCCCTCTCCCCCCAGGCCATTGATCAGGCGCAAGGTGGCATTCGCTCCCGCCACGACCCGTTCGGAGTGAGCGGCGAGGAGTTCGAAAAATTCCCTGCGTTGTGGCATCAGACTACTGAACATACTAACCTCCCTTGGTTTTCCACCCTCGCGGGCGGCTCTCGGTTGAACTACGCCGCTTGCTGTTCGGCGCCATTTCGGTCACAAAAAAATTCTGCCCAGGCAACGGGCAGCCTTCGATCGGAAACCCTCCAATTCCTCGGCCGGGGCCACACGTGCGTTCAGCGCCGCGGCCATTGCCGGATCAGCCTTTCTTCTTGCCCCCCGAGGCAGCGGCCAAACTGGCGAGCAATTCCTTCATCTGTTCGACCTTTTGTTCGGCGAAAAGACGTACGCCGGCACGCAGGATGTCCGACTTGCTGGCGGCCCAACCCGCCGCTTTCGCCAACTCCGCGCGCAAGCCTTCGATGGCCGCCGACTCGCTTTTCAGCAA
>ERZ724526.569-NODE-569-length-21014-cov-5.202634_pt1 | contig 21014 bp, 12 predicted proteins | sample MGYA00376059_ERZ724526 | MGnify/ENA primary metagenome ERZ724526 (study PRJEB28724, sample SAMN07190883) | activated sludge metagenome | isolation source: activated sludge of sewage treatment plant in Hong Hong | place: Hong Kong | collected 2016-03-17 ...
ACTTGAGAAACTAAAAATCAAGAAGCCGCATCAAATTTGCTTTTGATACGGCCTCCTTTTTTTATTATTAACTTCTGTCAATTTATTCAGGTTCTCTCCAAAAACAAAGGCGAAATAAATTGGCAATTGCAAAATAACGCACCCGGGGGATTTGCTTTTTTACTTTATTGAAAAGATTATTACTACAAATCAGGCTTTGGTAAACTACAAATAAAAAATATGATTAATACTAATTTGAAATTCCTGTAAAACCTATATCTTAATCGCTAAAAAACTGCTTATGTATTTGAAAAAAAATCTGCTACTTTTTTTCGTCCTTTCTGTTATCATTTATTCGTGCGGAAAAAAAGGAGGAAATACGCCACCACCACCACCGCCACCATCCACACCGGGGTGTACTACCAATGCTGCACCTGCAAACGGAAGTTTTGTTACAACCAATTCTGTTACATTATCATGGAACAGTGCCGGCGGTGCTACGGGATATGATGTGTATGTAGGTACTTCTGCTACCGGTGCTACTGTAGTGGCTTCCAATGTAAGCAGCACCAGCTATAGTTTCTCAATACCTGCTACGGCTACATCCGTTACTTATTACTGGTATGTGGTACCTAAGAATACGGCCGGTACAGCATCCAGTTGTAGCAGTGGTGCGTCGTCATTTACCTATGCAGTTATTGCGGCACCTCCACCTTTTGGTTATTATGTTGTGGGCTATCTGCCATCTTATCGCAATGTAGCATCAATACCCGATGTAAAATTCAGAATGACAAATGTGGTAGTGTATGCATTTTATGGAGTGAATAGCTCCGGTACCATTACGGCACCGGCTTCACCATCATCTACACTGGCTGCTGTGCGAGATAAAGCAAGAGCAAATGGCTCAAAAATTTTTCTGGGAATAAATGATGGAGTTGCCGGAAATTTTAAAAACATGGCATCAACCGCAAGCGGACGAACAAATTTTATTAAAGCGGTAATGAATGAAGTAAGAAACACTAACCTGGATGGTGTAGATATGGATTGGGAATTTCCTTCTACTTCGGATGGTACTGATGTTACTTTCACAGCGTTGATGAAGGAGTTGAGCGATTCACTTCATCGTGACAGCCGTTATTATTTATCAACGGCTATTACAGCCGGAAAATATGCTGGTGGATATCGTGATGCTATTAGAAATGAAATATTTCCTTACGTAGATTTTTTCAATATTATGGCTTACGATGACTTTAGCACCTCAGTTCCATACAGACAACACAGCGATTATACATTAGCTAGCGTTTGTCTTAATTATTGGTTGGTAACAAGAGGTATGCCTGCGTCAAAATGTGTTTTGGGTGTGCCTTGCTATGGTCGCCCTTCTGGCATTACGCAAAGTGGCACGGTGCTTACCTATAGTGGTATTTTGGGTCAGGGTGGAAGCCCGTTGTCAGATTCTGCCATTGTAACAGCAGGAAGTTTTACCAATTATACCATTTATTACAATGGCCAATATACTACCAAGCGAAAAGCAAAACTGGCAAAAGATGTTGCCAATGGTGTGATGTTTTGGGAAAAAGGACAAGATGTACATGATAATAACTCGTTGCTAAAAGCCGCTTGTGATACCATCGGTCGTAGTTATTAATTGTTTGTTTTGAAATTTTTGAGCCGGGTGTTATTTCATAGATAATATCCGGCTCATTTCATTGTTGAATGCAGTATTTCTTTTTAGTGCTGCGTTCATCGTATCACGTTGCCGCTCCGAAAAAACCCAGTTCATAGAATAGCTGAAATCCGAAACTGCATCATCGTAGAGGTCTATCTTGGTATAATGTTTTTCATCATTGTATAATGTATAGAGATAATATTTTAATCGTTGATCGTTGATGCTGGTTTGTTTGCCATAAGATCCCATGATCGTTTTTGCGGGCGCCAGCAAATCATTTGTAAGTGAGTTTATTGCATCTCGCTTTTCTTTTTTTGGGTCGGTGTTCATAATATGAATGACATAAAACTCCAGTTTGTTTTTATATGGACTGAACAGCGAATCTTTTTCCATCATATTTTGTAAAGCGGTTATCATTTCATTTACAACACCTGCGCCAGAGTTATCAAAATAACCACCATCTACAAAATATTGAGATTCTTTTTTTTCTTTCCATCCCCCTTTTTTGTTTTTTGAAAGATAAGTATTATCAATTCTTCCTGCGGGGCTGATGTAAGGAAAACTGGCACCCAATACAACAGCCGTACTCAATTTTATATCGCGGCTTTCGCCAAGTTTCGATAAGATATCAATCCGGTTGTTAAAGTAATTATCCCTCATACCATTGTTCTCAATTAAAATATTGCTGAAAACGGAAGGTGCACCGTCGCTCATACGAGTAGCATTTATGCATAGAACAGGCAGGGAATAGCTTTGTCCTTTTTGTGTTATCAAGGAAGAAAATTTGACAGCAAAACTGTCGTATAGAAATGAATTTTTAGCTGGTGCTTTTTCCAATGAAAGGGCTAATGCACGACCTCTGTCAATCTCCAGGCTATTCAAGAACGGAAGAAAATTTCTAAATATATCGGGGCCTAATAAATGGGAAATGGTAAATGTCAGAAAATCTGATTTTAGATATTGTGTAGAAGCATCGGTTAATGTGAGGTTATTTTTTTGCAATTGATTCTTTGCTCGTAGCAAACTGAAAAAAGTAGCATTGCCCACACTGCCACCCGATGCGCCTGATAAACAGAAAAGATGTTTTGAGAAGTTTCCTTTTGAACTGTCTTCCATTTTGCTCAGCAGACTCGATGTCCAATAACCGGCACGGGAAGCGCCACCATTAGCCATTACAAAATAAACCGGATACTTTGAGGAATTTGAATCGGAAAAAATCTTTTGTCGTTCGTCGTCCTTCAGCCATTGATAAAAATATTCTTTAAGGTTTTGCCGTTGGCTGAATTTAGCTTGCGAAATTTCTTTTTCAGGCAGTTTTAAAATATGTGAGTCAAATTTTTTTCCAAACAAGTATGCCACAACAAATAAAACCAAATGAAAGTTGAATCGTTGTAGTACAGAAAGATATGTAATGATATTGCCCGCACCTAAAAGCACACCAAATGCAAGCAGTAAAAATGGGAATGGACCAATGAACACCGCAAAACGAATCCATACAATACAAGCCAGATAAATACACAAGCCAATAGTGCTGATAATCATAAACAAGCGAACATAATTTCGGTTTTCATCATGCAGAATAATGTATTTCATTTTTTGCCAAAGGCTGCCTTTGGGTGTTGCGGGTTTTAAATTTTGACTTTCACCTTCGGTGGATGCCTCGTCAATTTCACGACGAACCAGCATTAATAAAACCAAGCCTATCTGCAGTGCAAGTAACATCAATATAACACTCCAAAAACTTTTGAGCCACATCATAATCAACCCAAACCAAACCAATGACCAAAATGCAGCACTGCGTGTTTGTTTTAAAAAAATAATCCATTGATTCTTTTCCCGCTTACCTTGCCTGATATAACCCGACCAGGTTTTGTAAAGAAAATAATACCAACCATAACTTAAAATAAGTAGCAGATTGCATAACCCAAATGAAAGATGCGGATAACTATAATCGCCCAGCTGAAAAAATGCGAGCAACAAAACCGTAATACAGGTAAAAGCTAAGATACGAGGAGCCTGTACTCTGAAAATCTCCCACACAGTATCGTTGTCTTTTTCCTGAAAATATTTTGCTCTTGCCACAATGCGGGTGGAGTACCAGGTAACATATACCCAAAATATTAGCGCAATGATAAATGAAAAAAATTCAAGTAATGAAGTTTTGCCCTTTGGGTTTTCAAGTGTGATCACCATCAAATCTTTGCCCTGTGGCAATATCCAAAAAATAAAATAAGCCAATACGATAAATAATATGGCAGGGAAAAATAGCCAGAGTGAACGAATTAAATTTCGCCAGGTATGTGTTACAAAAAATTCACCTAATAAGAGCAGGCGTTTGTTTTCTTTAGATAAAGGCATGGTATTGTTGTGCAGCTAAAATAGCAAATGGAATGAAGATTCCACTCTATTTATAAATGTATTTAAAAAAAGAAAGTATGTAAGCGCAATTTATTTTTGAATTTCTTTATTTAACTCCTTCCACAGCAAATCTTTTAATGCAGCAATCCCTTTTTGTGTAACTGCCGAAATGAAAATATGAGGAATATTTTCCGGTAATTCTTTTTCAATTTCAATCATCAGTTCTGCATCCAACATATCACTTTTGCTGATGGCAATGATAAACTGTTTGTGCAACAGTTCCGGATTGTATTTTCCCAGTTCATTTACCAGTATATCAAATTCTTTTTTATGCGAATGGCTGTCGGCCGGTATTAGAAAAAGCAACAATGAATTTCTTTCAATATGCCTTAAAAATCTATGCCCCAGCCCTTTTCCTTCTGCCGCACCTTCAATAATGCCGGGCAAATCGGCAATGCAAAAACTTTTCCCATCACGATAGTCCACCATTCCCAAATTGGGCGTAATGGTTGTAAAAGCATAATTGGCAATTTTGGGTTTGGCAGCTGTAATAACGGAAAGTAATGTGGATTTACCGGCATTGGGAAAACCAACCAATCCCACATCGGCCAATACCTTTAGCTCAAGAATTTTCCAACCTTCTTTGCCGGGCAAGCCTGGCTGTGCATACTCGGGTGCCTGGTTGGTTGCTGTTGCAAAATGAGAATTTCCCAATCCGCCTTTACCACCCGAAAGCCAAACAACCTCTTGCCCATCTTCTAAAATTTCTACTTCCAGATTTCCACTTTCCTCATCTCTTGCAATGGTACCCAGGGGCACATCAATTATAATATCTTTTCCATCTCGCCCGGTACTGTTGTTGGCGCCGCCTTTTTCTCCATCTTCGGCCAAAACATTTTTATAATATCGCAGGTGCAGTAATGTCCATAGATTGCGATTGCCCTTTAAAATGATATGTGCACCCCGGCCACCATCGCCACCATCGGGGCCGCCCATGGCAGTAAATTTATTTCGCATAAAATGCTTGTTGCCAGCACCGCCATGGCCACTACGACAAAAAATGCGTATCTGATCAACAAAATTGCTCTTTTCCATATTTAAATTGCAGCGATAAGCAAATATACCTTGTCAATGTCGCAAACTGATTATTATGAAACTTATTTTTCTGCTCATGTCTGCAGCTTTGTTTTTGAGTGGCTGCGCAAAAAATTATACTGATTTCTCGTGCATCAATAATAAAATAGCGAAAATAAAAGCCCAAAAGAAATGGAATCCGCCTGCACAGGTTGACGAATATCTTTATCAAGGCAAAAAAGTTTTTCTGTTTTCATCCGACTGTTGCGATCAATATCATTATTTGTATGATGAAAATTGTAATGTGATATGTGCACCATCAGGAGGGTTTACGGGGCATGGTGATGGTAAGTGTACTAATTTTATTAACGAAGCACAGCATATCCGATTAGTTTGGAAAGATGATCGATAAAAAAACACCGGCGATAAAGCCGGCGTTTTCTATAAAGTGTGAATGTATTATTGTACAACAATTTTAGAATCTGCAACGGCCTTCCCTTTTGCGTCAGTTACTTTTACCATATAAATCCCTTTGGCAGCGGTAGCAGGAAGTTTCATAATCTGCAATTGACTTTCGCTGTTTACAATGAGGTCTTGTTTTATGATTTGTCTTCCGGTAACATCCGTAATTTGAATACTATAATTTCCTGCATCTAAACTATTAAACTGAATTGTAAATTGATTATTGGTAACAGGATTGGGATAAACGGAAATTTTATCATTGCCAATCAGATCAACTGGATTATTTTTTGAAATCAGGTCAATTTTATTTTCGCGGGGTTTATTGCCGGAGGCTAATAAGTTGCTATTGGCCAAATCGGAACTATGCCATTCGGCATTGCTGCCCAGTGCCGTTGCTTTTAAACTATTAATATCTAAAGTAAATAAGGAAGATGTAAGTACCGCACTGCTTACCACTACCTGATTTTTTTCATTTACCACAGCACCATTTATAGTAAAGCCGGCTGGTAAACCTGTAACTACTCCCAAATGTGTAGCCATACGGGTTTCCAGGTTTACTTTAAAAACATGATTGCGAACCGTGAAAATATAAATATTGCCATCATCATCAGCTACTACATCGCCGCCATAGCTGGAGCAGGAGTTGTGTACAGAAATATTTTTATTAGCAGGATCGTCAACCAATGAGCCTAAATCTTCGATTTGAGATTTTTTGCCGGTAGAAAAGCGAATGAGTTGTGTGCCGTCATTCGTTAAGGCATAACCGTTTCCGTCGGAAGCAATAACCATGCGTGTTACTATATTTCCCTGATCGGGTGATTTTTGTGGCTTGCCGGTAAACGACTCGCCATTTACAAAATAAACCCGCATAGTTTTTAAATCAATATATCGGAGCTGATCTATAAACATAGGTGTGTAATAAAGCCGGTTGTGTGCTTTATCAAAAGCCAGCGCAGCTACAGATGTACCAAAGGCAGCATTGGCCCATTGACCAAAGCGGGCATCCAGTAGTGGTGTGGTCATTTGTTTGCGAGTGGCGGCATCCCATGCTTTTAAGTTTTGATCGTTACCGTTTAATAAAACATCGCTGTACTGACCTGTATTTAAATCAATTTTTCTAAGATAAGTCCAGTTGGCTGTTTGCCCGGTAATGTCGGTAATGGCATAAGCCGAACGATCGGCCTTTTGTGCATTAAGAAATGTAGCTGAAAAAAGTACTCCGCAAAGGAGTGAAGCAGTGCGTAGATTTTTCCTCATAAAAATCAGGTTTAAGTTATTAAGATTTAAATCTGATGCTTAAGGTACTATTTTTCCATTTAAAGAGGATGGTTTTTTTATAAAAGGCAAAAAAAGCCCCCTCCGATGTGCGAGGGGGCAACTATTAAACCCTGAGCAATTAGTGTTTAACAACTTTTTCAACAAACTTTTGATTTGTTGTATTTACTTCTACGATAAATACTCCGGGCTTGAGAGATGCAATTTCAGATGAAAGAACGATAACGTTATTTCCTTTTTGTACTGAAATATTTTTATTCAGAACAACCTGACCAGCATTATTGCTGATGCGCAGATTGATAACTTCTGACTGATCAGCATTTAATTCTAATTTTAAATTGCTGGTAAAAGGATTAGGGTAAGTAGAAAGACGTTTTACAAATCCACCATTCAGTTTCAAAGAAATAATCTTGCTATAAGAGCTTTTACCGTCAATATCAAGTGTTTTCAGGCGGTAGTAGATGTTGCCAGTAGAAACAGTGATTGGGTCAGTATAATCGTAAGTAATATCTGTTGCAGAATTACCGGCAGCTTGCTTAGTACCCACAGCTACAAAATTGACACCGTCAAAGCTTCTTTCAATTTCAAAATGGCTACTGTTAAACTCGCTGGAAGTATTCCATTTTAATAAAGCATTATTGCCATTTTTTACAACTGTAAAGTCTTCAAGTTTTACAGGTAATAATATGGTGTTGGGGAAGAAATTGGATGCCAAATCGGTAAGGCCAGATACAGAATGTACTAATGCACACTGAACAGTGCCCGTCGTGTTATTAACTGTTGATTGGCTTATGTAATACAATCCATCTCCGGTTGAAATATGCAAACCACCTGAGTTGTCAAAAGCAACACCGTTTACACTTACGTTAAAAGGATCGCCATTATTATCTTCAAGATCCCATCTTTTGGTTAATGTGGTATTGGTACCATTGGGGGCGCCAATGAATATTTGAGTTTGACTGCCATTGTTAGCAAGTGCAAACATGGTTCCGTTTGAAGAAAAACAAATATCTCCATTGAAGAAAGTACTGTTTGTTCCACCAGAAAGGGAAACATTAGCGTCAACAATTGTAATAGTAGTAGGATTTACTCCATTGGGAATAAAAGATGCCAGATATAATGTATTAGCATTATTTTCAGATCTTGCTAAAATCCAGCCAGTACCATTTCCATCAAAACCCAGACGCACAAAACCTAAGTCTTGGCTACTATTACCATTAAAATCGTAAGTAGCGATAAGGGTTTGATTATTACCTGTAGCAGATGCACCATAAACGTTAACTACACCGGCATTACCTGAGAAATTATTTGGCATCCAGTAAAAATACCCTCCGGTTTGGCTGGGGTTGGCAGAACGGCCTAAACCAGCTGTATTTGTTCCTGGTGATACATTTGGTGTGAAAATATCAGTAGGACCACTTGTCCAGGTAGTTCCGGAAACAGTAAATGAAGAAACTCTTGTACCAGTGGAAGAAGTAGCCCAAAGATTGGTTCCAGTAATCATTTTCACGGTTAATTCATCAAAAATTGTCCCGTTAACTGTAAGTCTGAATACATAAGTTGAACCATTAGTAAGTCCATTAACAGCTGTTGTTGCACTATTGGGCGTAGAAAATGTAACCGCAGGGCCTGAAGTTTTTGTCCACACAAATGTTGGAGATCCTGGGGCTGTTGTTGTGCCTGCTAAATTGATAGATGCGGTTCCTACAAGCCTGTCGGGACCCACATCAACTGTTTGTCCATAGCTTAACTGGCTGAATAATAAGCCGCTAAGCATAAAAATGCTGAAAATTAATGTAAATTTTTTCATTGCTCTGTTTTTATTGTTAGTTAATAATAAACTTGATAAAACCGGTCATCATGGTTATTGTAAAATAGCCATCAGTAGGAATGAATTTTTACAGTTTTCAGTTAAGATGAGGAAGAATAAAATAAGGAAATTCAGGGGATTGTGGATGAATTGGGCAACAAACATACAATCGTTTTTTTGCAAATGCAAGTAATTGATACTTTTTTCTGAAAGTTTTTAATAATAGTATTGATTTTTTAATAGGCTAAAACTATTGGCTATTAAAGTTTTGTTCGTTCTGTTTTTCATGAAATTATTTCATCAGTAACATTATTGATATATTTTTTGGGAATATTGATAACTACTGTGTAATAAATTTATTAATGTCAATACACCTTCAATGCATTCATCACCCAATATTTCATTGTCCATTATTACGACATTCATACCAATCAAACAGTTTCTGCCAATAGTAGCGCAATGAATGATAGCGCCATGACCGATGTGTGAATTCTTTCAACAAAACGGTAACAACCGGAAATATGTGAATGGTACAGTTCTCATTCACATATCTTTTGTCATCTAAAACATTTTGAATAAATGACAGAAAAATATGAACTAAATCTATTGAAAGTGATTGAAAAGAATGAGTTTTTTGAATTACATTTAATCTGATAATTATTTGTGTTGAAAATTCGTCTTTTTTTTTAATCAATAAAGTATGAAAGGAGTTTATACAATCGGCTTACTCATTGTATCCAATATTTTTATGACAATAGCGTGGTATGGCCATTTAAAGTTTAAAGAAATGAATTGGTTTAATAGTCTGACATTACCCGCTATTGTATTGATAAGTTGGGGGGTGGCCTTGTTTGAATATTCTTTTCAGGTACCAGCCAATAGAATCGGTTTTAATGAAAATGGAGGACCATTTAATTTATGGCAACTAAAAGTTATTCAGGAAGTAATTACACTATTAGTATTTACTTTTTTCACCATACTTGTTTTCAAAAATGAAACTTTCAGAATGAATCATGCCATTGGCTTTGTCTTTTTAATTCTTGCTGTTTATTTTATTTTTAAGAAATGATGTGTGTCTGCAAAATGTAGTACCGGGTTATGATGAAGTTATTTCAACTACACCCATTTTTTTTGATGCGCCAGGCTTACCGCCTGGGCTTTACTGTTGATGTGTAGTTTGCCGTAAATATTTTCTACATGCTTGCGTACGGTGCCATGGCTGATGAAGACATCGTTGGCAATTTGCTGATAAGAAAAACCTTTGGCCAATAATTTTAAAATTTCGGTTTCTCTTTCGCTTAGATTATAGTCTTCGGGTTGTTTTTCTTTGTTTACCGTTGTTTTACTTCTCAACAGCTCCAGTGTTTTTGAGGCTATATGCGGACTCATAGGTGCACCACCCATCAGCACATCTTCAATGGCCGTGAGTATGCGGTGGGGTTTACTGTCTTTTAATAAATAACCCGATGCGCCGGCTTTGATGGCATCAAATACTTTTTCATCGGTATCAAAAACGGTGAGGATTAATATTTTTATTTCAGATTCTTTGGTGATAACGGCGGTGGCTTCAATGCCATTCATTACCGGCATTTCTATGTCCATTAAAATTACCTGCGGCAGTTTTTTTAAGGTGGGCAGTTTCTGCAATGCTTCTTCACCATGGGCAGCGGTAAACAATATTTCAATGTTTCCGGCCCCGGTTAAATTTTCTTTTAGCTGTTGCAGTAAAGCAGCATTGTCGTCCACAATGCCTATGGTTATTTTTTCGCTCATATACTTACCTCCATTTTTATATTGCTGCCCCCGGCCTCTGATGAAGTGATGGACAGCTTTCCATTCAACTCTTTTATTCTGTTTTCTATATTTTTCAATCCATTGCCTGTTGATTGTTGCTCGGGGTCAAATCCCTTTCCATTATCACTAATGCTGATGCTGAAACTATTTTTTTCAGCATTAAATAAATAGTCAGCCTTATCGGCTCCCGAGTGTTTGATGATATTTTGTGTAGCTTCCTGTACACAGCGAAACAGGTTGAGTGTTTGCTCCGTTGTCAATTCCTTAGTTAAAGTGCCGCTATGGTTATAACTACATTCAATGTTGGTGGCTGCATACGTTCTTTGTAAAAAATTGCTGATGCGGCTCATAAAATTTGCATAGCTGTGCGATTGTTCCTGCACCGCCCAAATGGTTTCCCTAAGCAGGTTCATTGTTTCCCGGCTTTGGTCGGATAGTTGGGTTGCTTTTTTCAAAGCTTCATCTGCCTGGTGGTTTCTTAGCCTGGTTTCAATATTATCTGCCTGTGCTATCATGGTTACCATGCTGCTGCCCAGGTTATCGTGCAGCTCCCGGCTTATTCTTTCCCTTTCGTTGAGCAATTGTTTTTCCAGCAACAGTTCTTTTTCTTTTTGCTTTATTTTTCTTTTTTGTAAATAGGATGCGAGCCCATAACTAATGCCTGCTGTTGCAAGCACCAGTAAAGCGATAAACCAGGCTTTTTGCCACAGCGGTTTGTTTACAGTAAACCGGCTGAGTATTACTTCTTTTCCTGCTATTCCGTTTTCATCAACCAGTTTAGCAATTAAAGTATAATTGCCGCTGCCGAGTTTAGTAAACGAGATGCTCAAAGAATCTTTTAACTCAGCAAATCCGGTGTTCAACCCTTCCAACTTATAATACAAAACCGATTTTGAAAATGGATTGTTGCTGTAAGGTTGAAGCTGAAATTTTATACTGCCATACTGTGGCGATAAAGTAAAACTGCTTTTGTTGAAAACAGGTTGGTTGTTTTTAGTAACAGCAACCAATACTGGCAAAAAGTTGAACCGATTTGTATTGCCTGTATTATTTAGTTGATTGATAAATACAGCTTCCTGTGTTCCGGTTACCAATGTATTTGAAATGGTATCAAACAGGCAGGCTGTAATATTATCTTTTCTTCCGTTTTTAATTACAATAGTTGTGTTGGTTATAATTTTAGAACCATCCCAGCGGCAGAGATATTCATCCGTTACCGTCCATAGGTTTTGCTGACGGTCGTGAAAAGAAAATAAACAACGATTGCCTAATAATCCTTGTGCAGCAGAAATGTTTTTAACTATTTTATTGCCGGCCCATGCGGCTACCCCTTTGCGGGTGCTTATCCATAATGTGTCTTTATACTCATGCACATCATACACCGTATTGGAAGGGAGCCCGTTTTTGGTTGTAATATTTTTCTTTTGGCCGTTATTAAAAATTAATTGCAATCCGTCTTCATAATTTAATGCGGCCATTCCGTTTTTTATGGGTTGCAGTTTTTCAATTACCGGTAAGCTGCCGCTATCTTCCACTAATTTTCCTTGTACCCATTTACAAAGCCCTGCTCCATAAGTACCTGCAAAAAATTCGTTATTGGTTTTTACTACATTGCTGATGCCGGCCCCTAATGGTTGCTGATAGATTGGTGTAATGGTATTTCCGTTTTGCCTGTATCGGGTATAGCCATGCAAGCCGGAAACAAACCAATCGTTATCCCACACATTCAGGCCCTGTACATTTTCTTGATTGATAGAAAAGGCATGTACTGCCTGCTCCTGTTTTTCGGAAAAGGAATAAATGTTTTTATTGGTTAATGCAAAAAATTGGTTTCCGTTTTGCGCCAGCCCTTTTACCGGTTCATTAATGTATAACTGGGCGCTGTTTTGCGGCAGCTTATAGCAAAGCCCGCCACCCAGGGTGCCAAAGAGCATTTTGCCATTTGAAAGCCGATGCATACTTACTACCCGGTTACTACTTAAGCCTGATGTGGTGGTATAATGCGTTTTTTCAAAATTTTTATTGATAAAATACAGGCCGTCTTTTTCATTATTTATCCAGTAGCCATCGGGAGTGGTTAAGCTGTTGAAATAAATGTTTTCGTTTGAAAATAGTTGAACCCTGTTTACACCGCCGGATGCATGGGTAACATAAAGCGAACTAAGGCTTTCAAAAACGGATGCATCTACGGGTTCGTAAAGAGAGGGCTCTTCAAAATAACCTTTTACTTTTTTTACCTGCCAACTTTTATCGACAATGGTTACATTTTGGTTTGTGGTATTTCCATTATCGCCAATGAGAAAAATTAGCTTGTTGCTAAAATCAACCGCCAGTCTTTTTATGCTTTTATTAAAATCTATTTCAAATGCTTTGTTTATTTGCTGTGGCCGTTGGGGCGATACCCAATAACCCTTTGTATCGTTTGGTTTATCACCCATGGCATAGAAAAACAGGTTATCGTTTTTATCCGTTTGATAGAAATGATGAAAACTATTTTGTGCAATGGGCGTTGCTTTCTTTGTTTCAAAATTATAATGATACAGCCCTTTATCGCTGATGCCAATCCAAAGGCCGTTGGTACCTGCTTTTTTTATAAAGCCAATATAGTTGCCCGGCAGCCCATCATCGGTAGTAAAGGTTTTCCAGCTAAAGCCATCGTATTTTGCGAGGCCTTTATCGGTGCCCAGCCACAGGTAGCCATTTGCATCTTCTTCAATAGCCATGATATAGTTGCTGGGCAGCCCGTCTTGGATGCCGATGGACTGAAACAGCGAAACCTGCTGCGCTATGGTATGGCTGCATGTAAACATGATGGACAGATATAAAACAATAGCCCTTGACACTGATGAATACAAAGTTTGAAATAAAGATAAGATGGAACGTACGCAGTTCGTCGTATTTGGAATGTGGGGATACTTGAATTTGTGCTATAAGATTTATTCATAGAAACAAGCTGAGTGAACAAATAGTATTGGTTTAGATTTTTTAGTGATGAGTAGCTTTGGATTAAAAATGGTTATTGCATATTAAATGAAACCAAGATTTCAGTAGCTGATACAATGAATGCAGGAAAGCACTATTTGGCTGGGAAAATCAAAAAATTACAATTATTCGGCTCAAAATTTATTAGAATTCGGCTCAAAATATATAAAAATTGAGCCGAATATGGCTATATTTGAATTAGAAATGAGCCGAAAGCAAATTAATATTATTGAATTTATAGAGCAAAACCCGGGAAGCTCTTCCTCTGCCATTCAACTGGTATTTAAGGATAGCCATAGCCTGGCCACTATAAAACGTATGCTGCAAGAGCTTGTGGTCTCCGAGGTATTAGAAAAAAAAGGTGCAGCAAAGAATACCCGTTACTATATTCATCAAAGCTATCCGGTTTTAAAAAAAGTGGATGTTGAAGAATATTTTCAACTGGAAACGGACAAGCGGAAAATTTCGGAACGATTCAACTTAGAATTGTCAAAAAATATTTTACCCCACACAAAAATTTTCACTGTAAGCGAACTCAACTTTCTTCAGCAGTTGCAATATGAGTTTAGCGAAAGAGTAGCCGCACTCACCAGTTTTGAATATAATAAGGAGATGGAAAGACTGGCAATTGATTTAAGCTGGAAGTCGTCGCAAATTGAAGGGAATACTTATTCTTTATTAGAAACTGAGCAATTATTACTTGAGAAAAAAACGGCGGCAGGCAAATCAAGAGATGAGGCCACGATGCTGCTGAACCATAAAGAAGCTGTAGATTTTATAGTGGAGCAACCGGATTATATGTATCCGCTCACTATTAAAAAATTAGAAGACTTACATAGCATATTGATAAAAGATCTTGCGGTTTCAAAAAACATACGAACAAAACGGGTGGGCATCTCGGGTACCAATTATGTGCCGCTTGATAATGAATATCAGATAAGAGAAGCTTTAGAAGCCATGTGTCATTTGGTAAACGAAAAAGAAAATGTATTTGAAAAGGCATTATTATCACTCTTAATGGTTTCTTATATTCAGCCTTTTATGGACGGCAATAAAAGAACGGCAAGAATAATATGCAATGCTATTCTGTTACATTTTAAATATTGCCCATTATCTTTTCGTACGGTTGACAGTATTGACTACAAAAAAGCCATCCTTCTTTTTTACGAAATCAACAACCTCTCGGCCTTTAAAAAAATGTTTATAGAGCAGTACGAGTTTGCGGTGAATACTTATTTCTAAAGTGGCATTGTTCCGTTTAATACAAATTAATTGGGCAGGTAATTTTTTTCAATACAGGTTATATAAATACGCAGTTCGTCGTATCGGCAACAGCTTAAATAGTTGAATTTTTGGACTATAATACCAGAAAATGAAACTATTATTCAGCCTGATTTTTTGTGTACTTACGACACTCATTTTTGCCCAAGCTCCTTCTATTGTAAAAGCAGTAGGCGGCACCGTTACCGAGCCCAATGCAACCGACCAGGAAGGCTGGAAGAGCAACGAATGGAATGGCTTGTTTTTTTATGCAGGCACAGGCAGCCCTACCAAGCTTTGTGTAACCGATGGTACCAGTGCAGGCACTGTATTTGTCTCCAATATTGGAAGCGGTACTATGGTGGCTACCATTCCGGCACAGGATTTTATGTACATCATCACCAATAGAATATTTTCTTTTTCGCCGTTTACATTTGAAGCGCAGATATGGAAGAGTGATGGTACGGCTGTGGGCACATCGCTGGTTTATACCATGGCTGCAGCGCCTACGTCCAGCGTAAGCTTATGGACAAGCGATAGAGATGGCAAAAAGAATTTTTCGGTAAGTAGCAACACAATGTTTTTTGGGGGATATGATGCTACCAATGGCAACGAGCTATGGGTAACCGATGGTACGGCTGCGGGTACGCATATTGTAAAAGATTTAAAAACAGGTACGGGCAATAGCAGTCCGCAGGCATTTTGTAAAATAGGTGCCGATGTATTTTTTACCTGTATGCAAACAGCCAGCGAACGTAAGCTGTGGAAAACAGATGGCACGGCTGCGGGCACAGTACAAATAGCGGTAGCCGAGCCCTTTTATATTTTGGATAATGCCGTAGGTATGGTAAATAATAAAATGATTTTTTACGCCCACAACACGGTTGATGGCTACGAGCCTTATGTAAGCGATGGTACAGCAGCGGGCACCATGATGTTGAGCAATATTAATCCGGCGGGCCATTCATGGATAACCCAATCGCAGAATGTGCACCTGCGGTTTAATAGTGCGTATTGTTTTTTTGTGGCCAACAATGGAACGGCAAAAGCCTTGTGGCGCACCGATGGTACACCCGCAGGCACCATACAACTTACTACTAATGCACAAGCAGCGGCAAGCGATGTAAGTGGTGGCAGCTATACCGATGTGGATGAAAGTGGATTGTGGATGATACAGTACGATGGCTTGGGTAGTGGCGCAAACAATAAATTGTACAGAAGTGATGGCACAGTGGCAGGTACTTATTTAGTAGCAACGGGTTTGAGCTATGGTCAATATCTAAAAATTTATCAAAGCGGCTTGTGGATGCAGAGCCGCAATACAGGATCGCCTGCAAATGCCGAGCCCTGGCGTAGTGGTGGCAATCAACCCACTACTAATCTTGCCTTTGAAATAGCGCCGGGCAATTCGGGTGCGCCTACGTTTACGCCTATCAGCGCCAATCCGTTTGGTTATTTTGTAAAAAATGGCAAGCTGTATTTTTTTGCTTCATCCAATGCATCGCCGGATAGAAACTTATATCAATACCAGGGAGATTTTACCTTTAACGGAAGCCAGGCCGCAGGCCGTTGGAGCAATGCAGCCAACTGGAATGGTATGATAACCCCGGGCATTACCGATGAAGCCATAGTAAATGCAGGCACGCCCAATGCTTTAACCATTGATGGCGCTACCGCTTATGCCGGAAAATTAACCATGGGAAATAATGCCACCGCAAGCCTGGTAGGTAGTACAGATAGCCTAATCATTAATCAACAATTAAACACCGGCAACAATAATAGTTTTACAGGGAATGGTGTATTGGCTTTTCAAAATGTAAATGCAAGCGGAAACGTAAGTATCACAAATGGTTTTTCAGCAAATCGTTTAGCTGTAATGAGCAATAGCAATCTTGCAACCGGCGATGTATTGATAAACCAAAATGTAAACCTTGTAAACAATAGCCTGCTCACATTAAATACCGGCAATGTAACGCTGGCGGGTACAAGCAGTACCATAACTCAAACAGGCAATAGCTATTTCAATACCAACAATACGGGTCGTTTATTTATTGAAGGCATAGGTGCAACTGGCAGGATGGGTGCTATACTGTTTCCTATTGGTACAGCAACCAATTATAACCCTGCAACCATTACTAATAGTGGAGTGGATGATAAATTTGGTGTAAGAGTAAAACCTGGATTGAATGGAAACTATACCGGCGAAACACCTGATAATACCGGCTATACAAATGGGGCAGTATCAGCTACCTGGTTTGTAACCGAAGCCAATGCAGGCGGAAGTAATGTAGATTTATTGTTGCAATGGAACCAGTCGCAGGAGTTGCCCGCATTTGTTCGTTCGCAATCTTACCTGGGCCATTATACCGGTGGTAGCTGGAGCCTTGGTACGGCAGGCGCTGCATCGGGCAGCAATCCTTATACCTTTAATCGTAGTGGCATCTCTACATTTTCACCTTTTGGCATTATGAACAATAATGCAGTCTTACCACTTCAGCTTCTTTCCTTTACCGCACAGAAATGTGGCAACAATGTATGCCTGAACTGGAAAACAGCCAACGAACAAAATGTTTCTCATTTTGAAATAGAAAGAAGTACCGACGGAAGAAATTTTACAACCATTAAAACTGAAGCCGCCAAAAACCAATCATTAAACCTTTATTCCTATGAGGATGCTTTGGCAGGCCAGCGTGCTGCCGATAAAGTGTACTATCGCATAAGACAGGTGGATGGGGATGGAAAAACAAAATACAGTGCCATAGCTTTTGTAAAACAAAATGCAACTCTTGCAGAAGTTTATCCTACTTTGTTTTCAAAATCGTTTACAATTCAAAACAACAGCACCGATAATGTACAGCTGATATTGTACAGCACTGATGGTAAAATTTTAAAAAATCAGTCAATACACCAAGGTGTGAATAACATTAATTTTGGTGGCAGCTATTCCGGGGTTCTTTTTTATAAATTGATTAAAAAAGGAGAGGTAATATTAACAGGAAAACTAATAAAACAATAATCAGGTAATAAATGATTTTAAGATTCAGACTCTTCATTGCCTTTCTACTGGTAAGTATAGTAGCACAAGGACAATTTATTACCGCTACAAAACTGGATAGTGTTCTAAATGCTATACAAGAGAATAAACTTATAAGCTTTAAGATTAAGAACTTAAATGGAACTTCAAAAAAGATATTTACAAGTTTGCCAAAGACGGGGCCACAAAACGCTTTTCCGGTTTACTATGAAACCGATGGAAAGGAATTGTTTATTACATACATAGCCTTAAGCCATGAAGCCAAAGATTATGATGCAGCACTAGAAAACCTGAAAGGAATATACAGCCAACTAAAAAGCCCGTTGATTGTTGGCAGACAAAATGTAATGCGTGTAATTAAAGAAGGAGATACAACTGTCATTGAGTTTGGTAGAAGAAATAAAGACAAGCATTATATGACCTGGTACCTGTTGACCCAAAAGCAAAACGATCTTGCAAAATATATAACATTAGCAATCAAAACCCAGGCCTATGATATTTTAGATAAAGAACAAGAGCAAAAAGTTAAGGCTGCCATTAAAAAAAGACCTAAAGATTATGAAGAGATTTTAAAAATTACTGAATCGGCCAAAAATGGATTTTTAGGCAATAGGTTTTATCCTTCGGTAGATCTTTTTAAAAGATGGAATTTTGAAACCGATCTTCGGTTAGCTGATTTTGATGAATTTGAAATTATTACAAATCGTTCTTTAGTTAATAACCTTCGTAACCCAACTTTTAAAGCTACAAAGAATAGTAATAGTCAGCAGGTTTTTGAAAAGTATATTAACCTGGTTGAATCTGGATTAATGGTAATTGTAAAAGAAAAAACAAACACCGGGTTTGCATACTTAGTAAAAGGGAAGGATGATATAATTATTAATATTAAAAAATCTGAAGGTGTGATGAGTTTTGAAGTTGCTAATTCAGATTATGACGTTATCATTGGAAATCCGGATTCTCCATTTGGTATTTCCAATGCGGAACGAGATAAATTGGTAAAAGGTATAGCTGTCAAATTACAGGCAGTTGTTTTAGAAGGCATTACTACCGGCAAAGGTTTTATACAATATCCTAAGGGTGAAAAGAAACTAAATGCTGACACTTATGAAAGCTATCTCACTCAAAAGTTGAACCTGCCTTATACTGACGATGTTATTTATTTTGAATCCGCTACTGATAAGTCAAGCGGGTTGAGTATTGAATTAAAAGAAAGGGCGTATGAGTTATACAATCCGGCTTTGCAGATTGTACACGATAATTTTAAGACCAAGGGGCTAAAAGTAGCGATGGTCAATTTAAAAAATGAAAATAAAAATACAACAGCAATAACAATTAACGAAGAGGCCGTTGCAGCCGTTGCAACAAAAACGAATCAACTTTTTATTTATGTAAAGCCCATGCTTGCTGCCGAAAAAAATGAAGTGAAGCCGCCAATTGTAAAGGAAAATAAAAACGATAGCACAAATACAATAAAAAAACCCATTGTTAAAACACATCCTTTTTCAAAACAACAGGTGGCTGCAGTAAAAACAAGATTGCAAAGCATATTAAAAAGTGTTTCGGGTGATTTTAAATCTATTAACAGCGATATCAATTATCAATCAGAAGAAAAAACTGAATACAGCACAAAAACCTGTCTGTTTCCCAATAAAGAAAATTTGGCTTACCCAAATTTAAATGCTACTGTGTTTGATGAAAAGGATTATCTGGGTAAAAAACTGATTTATTATTTTGAGAAAATAGAAAATAAATATGATGACATAAGGCTATTGTTGATGGATGTGCTGGATAAAAAGGAATGGCAAGAAACTACAGCCAAAAGAATGAGCGGCGTAGAGACAACTGTATTAAAATCAAAGAATGTAGTAATTGAACTGGTAAACACTAAAACGGACTGTTATATCAGAGTGGGGAAACTCTATTATTACTTTGAGTAGCATTTCATGCTGATTAATAATGAAGAAGCTGTCAGTTTTGAAATAAATGCCAACAAAGTTTTTTTCACAGAGTTTTCTTTATTTTTTTTAGAAATGAATTTATTTTCAATAAACATAATATGAAATCACTTATTATTTTTTTTCTGCTCAGTTTAATGTCTGTAACATCATTTGCACAGCCTTGTGTTGTAACTGAAAAATGGGGCGATTCAAAACCTATATACAGTACATTAACCGGTAAGTCTGATACCGGCTATTTTAAGGTATGGAATGAGAAAGGGCAATACGGCGTTGTGTCTGCAAATGCCGAGCTGGTGGTACCCATGTTATATGATGATGATTTTGAAACAACAGGCAATCTGCTTGTTGCAAAGAATCGGAATAAAAAACTAATTGAACTATGGGATTTGGTTAAGAAGTCAAAAGTGAAACTTCCGGGTGTTAATGGCAACACGGCGGTAGGAAGCAATGGCTTAATAGCAATAGAAGCAGCCAATAGAAAATGGGGCTTTTGTGATGTAAAAGGAAAATTGATTTTGCCCTTTAAATACGACTATGCCTTTGCATTTGTGAGAGATAAAGTTGTTGTAATGATGGGAGAAAAATTTGGCGTAATAAACGAAAAAGGAGTTGTAATGATGCCGTTTAAATTCAATGACCTTTATCCTGTTGGCGATCAGTTATTAGTTACGAGAATAGATAGTAAAGATGGAGCCACCAGCAATTATGGGTCCATAGATTATCAGGGTAAACAGCTGGTACCCGAGATTTATCATCAAGCTACTCAACGAGATGGAATTTTGGAGTTTAAAAAACAAAATGGCAGTAGTATTTTGTATAGTTACAATGGCAAAGCGCTTACCGATTCAAATGTTCGTATTCCCACAGCAGGTAATCGTCAACTGCGTGTAGAGGATGGACGTATAGCCGTGATAGGTGGGAATGAACAATGGTTTATACTGGACACGAGCGGAAAAAAATATTTGACAGATAAATACTATTTTCTATATACGCCTCAAAGCCAACTCACGAAAAAATTTACGGATGTTTACTTATTTGCAACACAACCCGGAGAAGCTGTAAAATATGGTGTGGTAAAACTTGATGGTACGCTATTGTTGCCTGATATTTATGAAGACATTATTGCAGCTACTGAAAATCGCTTTTATACAAAACTCCCCGGGAGTAACAAATTTTCTTTAATGGGTGCCGATGGTAAGGCTATTGCAACTGACTTGTGTGATAAATGTGTGGACTTTTTTGGATACTATCTTATTGCAAAAAGGGAAAGTAAATATGGTGTGATAAATTCATTAACGGGCGAGGTTGTTGTGCCATTTGTATATGATACGTATGAAATGCCCAATCATTGTTTTA
>ERZ724526.570-NODE-570-length-20995-cov-5.818290_pt1 | contig 20995 bp, 21 predicted proteins | sample MGYA00376059_ERZ724526 | MGnify/ENA primary metagenome ERZ724526 (study PRJEB28724, sample SAMN07190883) | activated sludge metagenome | isolation source: activated sludge of sewage treatment plant in Hong Hong | place: Hong Kong | collected 2016-03-17 ...
TATTTTTTTTGAGCATTACGCATTTGCAGCAATATCAGCAGCTCATCTTTGCTTAGTTCGTAATTTTTTGTGTTCATTTTCTTTTTTGTTTTTCAGAATGGCTGTTTTGGTGAACAACCAAAACAACCAAAACAACCGCGACTTTTTGCTAACATTTACCAACAACCGTAAACAACCCAAAACAACCGTAAGCAACCACAAAACAACCATAAAAGAGCGATTTCCGACCCAAACAACCTATTTTTATAGTCTATAGTATCTATTTTACTATAAAAAACTAAGGTTGTTTTGGTTGTTTTGGTTGTTTTGGAAAATGGACCTCTTTTTTACATTACCCCAAAAACAGCATTTTTCGCCAATTTTTCGCCATTTTCCAAAACACATCGGTTGTTTTGGAAACGTCAAAGTTGTTGGCGGTTGTTTTGGGAGGGTATAAATTCGGGCAAGTCGCTAATATCAACCTCAGCACCCACCAATTCAAGATTTAGGTCGTACATAGAGTTCAACTTGCCATAATCAAACACATATGCAGTCGTTGCCCGACCGCCAAACTTCACTGTTTTGTGTGCCACAAAAGCACTATGTGTCCGCATATAGCTAGACAACGTGCCTTCGTCTAACGGGTTTCCCCTTTGGCTCACAATCTCCTTCTTATACTCGCCCAGTACTTGCCCCAGCCTTATTCTCAATTCATTGCCTACGATAGCGTAGTCAATATTTTGAGATATTTTTTTGTTTTTTATCAGCGTAGGCAATACGCCAAAAAACATTCGCACCTCATCTGCTGTTGACATCAGATTGGTCTGCTGCGGAATCAAGAGTTCTGTGTAAATCATGAACTCTTGAAGCGTGAACGGTAATTGCATACCCGCTTCTTCAGCAATAGATGTAACCGCAACAAGTATATCAATATTTCGCAGTACTCTGTCGATCGTCTCGCTTTGACGATAGATAGCTTTGCTGAGGTTATTAGCCTCAATAAATCTATCCAAAAATTTCTCGTCAAAGAGCTTTCGTATCATTAGTATTTCATGCGTCACCCCTGTCAATCCACGGGCTTGCATTTTTTTCAGCTCACGGTATTTAGTTGTCTGTTCATCACCAAACTTTGACTTGTCAAAGTTTAGCAAAATGAACCGACTATATAACGCAGGCTCTATATTGGGCAGCTCCTGCCCAGCAACTATTGCCGTGCTGTACAATGTCGCATCTTTTGTCCTGTCGTCATTCGTGAACGCTGCTCGCCCACTCATGTAGCCATCGTATACTCCTTTGACTGGTCCAATCATCTTTTCCAGATGATTTTTCCATTCGTCGAGTAGGAGAGTGGCATTTGCCTTTTGTCGCAAAAGCCGCGTAAAACTTTTCGGCGTACTACCCGCCTCCAAGCTCAACACATCTTGTCCCGTCCCAAACAGCCAAAGTAGCGACCTGGCAAGTTCGCTCTTGCCGCTCCCACGTTGTCCAAACAAAAACAACATAGGAGAGCAGCCTGCATCACGCATGATGATATCTCTAAAGCACGTCATTATGCCAAATGCAATCCCCACCATGCCGTTCTTTCCATACGCCTCATAGTACAACTTTGCCCATTCCGCAAAGTTCGTAGATGAGACTTCATAGCGAAACTTGGTCAAACTACCCCAATCATCAAGGGTAGCTTCGTTCGTCGTACTGGCTGGTATATAGTACCATCGTTTCACGCCATCGCGTTCCACCGGCACCATACCATGTTCGTCCACCTCAACAAAAGTTTTTTTCTCGTAATCCCATATGCCATTGCACCATGCCCAAAAACCATCTTTGTGATTTCCGAGCCGGCCTATTTCTAAGCTCATCGTTTCTCGACTAAATAGGTATCTTTGGAGATTCGCCAAATCCATGGCAGTCCCCCAAAAAACAAAATTACCATAATCCGTCGTTGCCGCTGATAGCGTGGCTTTGCTCTGCAAATCCGCCACTCGCAGCTCCACCGTCTCTGTCTGACCATCCTGATTTGTTATCTTAAAGATGCGTTTAACCCCTTTAATTAAATACAAACTTTCTAACTTAAAGTTAGAGATTTGCACAATGTTGAAACCACCCCCCGTATAGCGTATGGCATACAATTCATTGCCGTAGCAATAAAATTTGTACGCCCGAAAGCAGTTCACTTCCTCACGCGGCAGGTCGGCAGGAAGACCATACGCCTTAATGGTTTTGGCGTATTCATCTTCTTCAACTCGACGAACAGAGCCCTCGCAGGATTTCCAAATGATATTCATGAACTTGAACTCTTGCTCGCCTATTACCGATGCATTCACATCGTAGTAGGCTTGCACATCGTCAAGCATGAACGTTTTTTTTAGGGCAGACGTACTATGTGTAATATTGGTTTTAGGCAAGTAGATCCCCTTCCCATCATACCGCTCCCAATCCTCAAGCACCTTTTCCCTATTACCCGTCTTTTCCGACCAATCCCATAGGTCATCGATACCTTTTGCTCCACCCGCCGCATCGCTATTAACATAGCTATAATACACATCCACCTCATAGTCGCTCAAACGATCTCTAATGCCAACAATGGCACTAATAAACCGCTTGGCTCGTATAGATAGATCTTCGTCCTTTTCTATACTCGACGGCTTGCATTTAATGCAGTCGCCGTCAAACAATATAACCACCCGCTGCACATCACAGCCCTGTATCAGACGGATAACGTCTGCATACATAGCACCGCCTAATGCCTTATCAGCCCCATGCGTAATACTACCTATCCCCACGATGTGCCACCCCCAATGTACCGATGCTACCCATGCTTTTTTGTAGCCTTCGGTAATGACAAGGGTTCTAATTTTCGCCTTTTGTTCAAAGGCTAAAATAGTCCGTGGTGGTATTAGCGGCATTTGCGATGCAAACTGCTGCGACGATGGAAAATTATAACGCTTTCCGTCATGCTCCGCGGGGTTCGCCCAGCGGGTGATGCTGTAGGTATGGGTCTTTGGACGCTTTGTTTTACCGTCCTGTACCTGCCACAGTTGCCTGTCTAAGGTGCAAGGGGTAAATATGATATTCCCATTTTTATCAGGGTTTATCATTGGTGTGACTACCTGTCCTGGCATATCCAGCTCCGGAGCATCTACCGCAAAGCAGAAGTCCGAGTCTTTTAATGCCATTTCTCCATACACTATTTGCTCAAAGAAAGTAGTGTACTTTGGAGATGATGGTGAACCCAGCATTATCCATTCCCCACTGTAATGATTTCTGATCATAGATATCTGGCTAAAAAATAAACGCCTTTTGACATTCCCGGCACCTCACAAAGACGAGCCACAAAGCCCGCTTCAATCAGTGCCACAAAAATAACACTCAACGGCAGCTCAAAGCCCACCGCTGCCACAACCATGCCCCGAATGCCTTCGGTCGAGATAAACTCCACCTCCGTCGGGTCATCACTATCACAAGGCACGTATGACCCTATGATAGTGTGCATTACATCCATCGCAAGCACGCTACAGCCGTTGCCATCAACAGCCGCTGCTGCGTCCTTACTGCCACCACCAAGCTGAACGATGTTACTATTATTGGTTTATTGTAGTATCCATCGGGCATTATCAGGTCTCGGAACAAGCTACTGACGAACCACGCAGTACCGATTTTTTTCTACTCTCCGAAGAGAGATGCGCGACGGCTTTCCACAAGTTGGAAAGCGACTATTTGTCCATTGACAAACAGCGCGCAGCACATCGCTATCAATATCAATTCGTCCATCTTTTTTTATCGTATAGTATTCTTCTGTTTCATCTTGCAAATGACACAGAAACACTGAGCCATTTGGTTTATCAAGATAAAACGCTATTTTGTCACCAACCATAAAATCCGTATCTTTAACGTAACACCTCAAGAGGTTGCCCTCTTGAGTTTCGATTAAGAAACTCGTTATACGTGGTTTAGAGATTTGCAAAGCCGTGTAAAGCTTTGCCTTTGGTTGTAATAAATTTTGCATGACTGTGATTTTTATCCCTTACCGGGCGTTTGATTTAATAAACCTACTTCCACCTCCGCCAGCAGCCGTGCCAGCAGACTAAACTGCAACCGTGAGCCAACACTCAAGTTCTCCTGAACCTCGTCAAGAAAACCATGTAAAGCCGACAGCAGCGGGCTATCCACACCCACCTCAACAGGTGAGTTGCTGTCTAGGATGTCAAGGAAAAACTCCCTAACATCTTTGCTGATTTGACTGATACCACCCACACATAAAATGTAGTGGAGCAGCTCTATTCCAAGCTGCTGCCGCTGGTCACGGGATAGCTGTATTTGCATGGTGAATTTTTTTTAATTTTTATAATAACCTACCCCGCTTCCCAGCAAGGTAGGCAGATTAAAAGAAGCTAAATTTCTATGAACTTTACCGAAAACACTTAGCAAACCCAAATTTTTAAACTTTTTAGTAACCTACCCCGCTTCCCAGCAAGGTAGGTTTATGATGGCGTATAAAATCTTTTTAGTAACCCCACCAAATCCTTTTAAAAATTCACTTTTTTGTCACAAAATTGTAAGCAATCCGTTTTTTCCCCTACCTTTACACCAAAATACCGCCACAAAAGCCTAGTAAGGCACCAGCAAGCAGGCAATGCTTGCAGCTTTTTGTGGTTGTTTTTTTGGTCAAAACCACGACTTACTTGGCGGTAGGGGCGTGGTTTTTTTTTTATTGTCATGATGGGTGTTGTGAACCATATATTATTTTGCCCTTATTCATGGCAACCTCCTTCCATCTGTGTATTTAGTTGTTTGATTTCCGCTATTCTATCTTGGATTTCCATTTCCTCTTTAACCTCGTTTTTTATGATGTTCAATGCTTCTTTGTATATTTTGACACTCCAATACGAAGTATCTTTTTTCAACACCATTCTAACGTATGTATCCGAGACTTTGCATTTTTTTGCTATTTTGGAATAGCTGCCAAAGGGTAACAAGCTAACACCGTCGGTTGAAAACAAAGCCTTTAATAGTCTTTGTTTTTTTCTTTGAACCACCGTTATTCTTGCTGGAATAGGCTTTGTCATTTAATAAAAATTTAACTTGTAAAAAAAATGTAAAGAAAATAAGCAAAAAAAGATGCAAAACTTGACAAAAGTACATACATTTGCACTTCGTAATGACTTCGGTTTTACTTCGGTCTTACGTTGTTTTTACTTATCCTTTACTTCGGTGCAAAGGTACAATGAAAGTTTGGAATGTCCAAATTTTTTTCACTAAAAATTTACATTTTTTATTTAACTATATATAAATGGAAGATACATCGCTATTTGCTAAAAATCTACGCTTTTTGATAAAGAGTAAGGATATAAACAATTCTAAACTTGAGCGTGATATGGGGTGGGGTAAAAATAGCGTGCATAATTATGTAACAGGTAACAATGAGCCTAATTACGATCGCACAATTAAAATAGCAGATTATTTTTCAGTAAGTATTGATGCATTGCTTCGCCATGATATGACATTGGAAGGCTCTGCCAATAATTATAACAGCATTTGCCAAGTTTCTGAAGAGGAACTTGGCAATTCGTGTTTTGTCCCAAACCAAATAACAACTGAAGCAACACAAACGCTATTAGACAATTTGGAAAAGAAAAAACACAGACTAAGGCACCGTACAGTGAAAGGTTACGAAAGTCAAGTAAATATATTTCAAAAGTATTTACAAGAACATAACCTGTCCGAAATGACCCCTGAAATAATAAAGTCATTTCTGGAATACTTATCAATAAATGACTATGATAACAGTACCGTAAATAGCTATCGTTATTTATTTGGTTCTTTATTGGGTGAAGAAATGAAGGAGCAGACCTATAAAAATACAGAAAAGCTCAAGGTAAATCCCGATGGAGCAATGTATTTCACACGTCCGCAAATCATTGAACTGCGCGATGCCATAGAAAAAACATACCCGCAGCTTTGGTTAGGCTGCATGATGGTATTTTATTGCTTTGCACGCCCAAGGTCGGAGATGCTGAGGCTCAAAGTAGGAGACATTAATTTCTATGACCACACTATGGTTTTTCATGGCGACATAGCCAAAAATATAAAAACACAAACCATAGTAGTCCCTCGCCCAATGCTTGACCTATTTTTTGAGTACGGCATAAACAACTATCCCTCAAGCTACTATATAATAGGCAAAGGAGGGCAACCCAATAAAGAAGCTCAACCCGTCAACCGTTTGGGCAACATACATCGTAAAGTTTTAATACAACTTAAATACGATACCGAGAAATACATCATGTATAGTTGGAAAAACACAGGCATAATAGAAGCCGTAAGAGCAGGCATAGACCTTGTATCTTTGGCAAGACAAGTCCGTCACCACAGCCTTGACCAACTAAACCAATACCTTGTAAAAGTTGGTGCAATACATTGCCCTGACCTTTACACGCACTTCAAAACCATAGACCAATTAAAGCCAACCGAAAGCGTAATTGGTCAGCATTCATCCGACTTTTTAAAGTTACTACGCAATGCACATCGCCATGAAGTATTAGCACCCAATCGCTATGAATTAAGCCTAATTAGGGCTGAAATAGACCGAATATTGGGGTAAAAAATTGCATAAAATAAAAAAAAATAAAAGAACTAAATACTGTAAAATTATTACACCCAAAAAGCCCATTTACAACCTAATAATTAATTTTTTAGGATAGTAAATGGGCTTTTTTATTTGGATTTTACGGCACGCACCTTACCAAATTATAACCTTTTTTTACTTTTCATGAAATATGAAAAGTAAAAAAATAAAAAGTCGGATAGAATTTCTACCCGACTTTTTTTATAACCTAATTCCATACCCACTCGATATGGAATTTTCGAATTTATTTTTTGTGGCTTCATACAAAAAGTAATCCACCGTATCCGATAGGTGCGTGGCTCGCTCAGGTGCGATGCTCCTATCGTTTTCGCTGCTTTTATCCTTACGGAATTTGTTTGTAAGGTTTGCAGCTTTCATGCTTGCCCGCGTGTTATACGTTCCTTCACGCTCGAAACGTACAATGGGCAAAGCTGAATCTTGCTCTGAAAACAGCTTGTTAATTCGCTGCTGTTTCAAAGCATGGTCTGGGTTATATGGTGAGCTTACGCATCGCTCGACTGTCCAGCCCGCCCTCTCAAGTACAACTACAACCCTATCTAACAAGCTGCTAAACTCATCAAATCGGGTGACGTTTCCATTAGCATCACCAAATAGTTGTACGTATTTTTGGTGATGGTATTGATATTCTTTTATAAAATCGAATACCAATTTATCTATCAAGGCATTCCCCTTGATAAACAATTCGTCAATGCACGCCAACAAATAACCAAAGTCTTGCCAAACAGTAAGACTATTAAAGTTATTATTGAAGTCCATTGATATAGCCAATGGCTTTGTATAGTCATAAAGGGTTTCATCGACAACATGTATCTCTTTCATTTCTGAATAGAATACGCTATCTTGTCTTCCTACCCTTTTATTTTCATATTCAATTTCCCATGCCAGCGGGTTTGTTTTTAGGTAGCTATACCGTAAGTCTTCAATATAGTTTTTCCCGTAAATACAAACAGCGTCCCAAATGGTACTTTCTTGATAGTACCATTGGTCGGGTTTTTCGGCTGCCATTTCTTCAAGGGTAAATAACCACTCACCCTTGGTATCCCATGGCATATTGCTAAACAAATTCCAGCTAAGGTAGGCATTTGGGTTGCCTTTACCCTTAACATAGTATTTGTTTTCCCTACCCCTAACAGTAGGGTACAAACTGCTCCAAAACCGCAAAGGGTCAACTGTAGCAGCTTCACATAATATGCCGCAGTCTGCGGTCAAACCCCGCCCTGCATCCTTTTTGTAAAGGCTTACTAATTGAATATGGAAACCATTACAAAATGAAATGACAGTACCATAGCTTTCAGGGGCAAGCAATGGTTTTTTGAAGTATGCAGGTGGTGTTGCTCCAACAACAAAATGCCCAATAGGGTTTGTCTTTGTCACTTCGACAAATTTTCCCTTTTGGGTCAAGTACTCTACAATAGCGGGAATTTCCACATTGTAAAGGTGTTGCAGCTTATTCCCTGCAAGTATCATTTTACCGCGCGACATATCGCGAAACGCTTGCTGCACAATGGCTCCTTGCAAGACACTTTTCCCACCACCGCGGTTTCCTACCCATGCCTTATTTTTAGCCTTTGCAGTCATAAACTGCAATTGCTTAGGCGTGAGCAGAATTTTGTTTTTATTATTTTTCTCCATCGACAACAACCGCCTCCTCCCAGTTGTCGCTAAATTCAAAATCAGGCATTTCAGGTAATTCAATACCTAATGCTTGTTTCTTTTTCTCTAATAAGCCTGCTATCTTAGCGGCTTCTTTATAGTATGCTAACGCCAATTGCCTATATTTTATGGCAATGGCTTCTTCTTCTAATTTCTCTTGTATATCCGCTTTTTTGAGCAAATTAAAATGCTCTTCCATAAGGTGGTTATACAATATTTGCTTTTTCATTTCATCGGGTTGGATATCTAATCCACCCAGCAGTCGCCCCGCTTCCGAGTTGTAGCGATAGATGCTTTTAATGTCCCACTCGGGTTTTTCTCTTTTTATTGCGGCGACTGCTCGTGCCAATGTTACATGGCGATTCTGCATCTGCCAACAGTAACTGATGGCTTCAGCAAATTTTATTTCCATTTCCGTTAGTGGCACTTCCTCGCCACACAGATACAACAAAACCCGCTCATCACGGGTCAAGGTATTGCGGTCATATTCTGCCCGCCTAATCAAATCTTTAATTTCCATTTCAAATCTAATTTGTTTTTACGCCACGCCTTTGCAGCTCGGTACAAATGTCCGACCGTTTTTGCTGCCATTTTTCAAGCAGGGTAACATTTTTTATTTTTTTTGAGCGCGAAATTTGGCTATTAGCACTCCTATAAAGATGTACTAAAGCCTCGTCACTCATGGTCGTAAGGTCATCGCTTTTCTTTTTTCTCTCCTGCCAAAAGCCTGTATTTTGGTAGGAGTCAAGCTCTTTGGAAATAAGAACTTGTTCCGCAAACAGTGATTTCGCTTGTTCGTATAATGCAGCTCGCTCTTCTTGGCTAAGGCTATCATCTTTAGCGTTTTTGTTGGAAATAATATGCCGTTGATTTACTAAACGGCTTTTCTTATCCAACAATTTACGACCGTCTTCACCCCACTCGCGCTGTTTTAAGGTTTTAGCTCTGACCGGGGACTCTTTTACCCCATGCTCCACTGGACGGCTCTCTAATGGTTTAACAATCACTACTGACGGCGAGCCTACCTTCACGATTTGGACAGCTTGTTCCTGTTGAACAAGTTTATAAAGATACTTTCTAATTACCTTTCTGTTTGCAACAGTATCCATTTTCGCTAATACTCCTAATTCAGGAGCATCAGGGAAATGTAACTGAAGCAGTTTTAATCCTGCTAGATAGTTGCCGCGAATTTCGCGGAGCCATGCTAGTACGTCTTGCATAGTTCAGCCCTCGCAATACCGATTCCCTTTGTAGAGAATCGGATTTTAATTTTTTTAATAAAATATAGTTGGAGACCTTCCAGCTCAACTAAGCCGACTTTTTTACTAAGGTCAAGGTTTAGTAAGTCGGTTACGCTCAACTGCAAATCGCGCTCAACCACTTTGGTATTTTGCAGCATATCATAATACCGACTAAGGAACTGCGTATGCAGTCCATAATCGGGGTCATTATAGTCCAAACTATACTGCCCTATGATATTATTTTGAGCATCAAACGGGGCATAGTTTGCCAATGCGTAATCGGGTTGAACATTGTTTTTTGTAGGAAAAATGCCCCTATAAAAACTAAATCGCAAGCCAAAATCATGCACATAATTATCGATGCTATCCAGCATCCCTATGTCAAAGTATAGCCGCTCACTGCCCAGTTGGTCAATGCGTGGCGTTATCCACCTATCGACGGTAATAGTCGGCGTGTCGTTGCTCTCCATCAATGCGGGGGTACTGCTCTCAATACTATCCGATGCTCCCACCTCAAAGCAATAATCCCGATGCGAAAATACCACCCATTTACGGATGTATGTGCCACTTGCAGGAGGGGCTTCTACTGCCTTACTTTGGAAGTAGGTATTTTGGTTTTGCACAAAATACACCAAAGTACTACTAACAGTACTCGGTGCAGGCAAATCCCAAAACGTATTTACCGTTGCCGTCAAAACGTTAGGACTTTGCACCTTAACAGGTTCTGTGCAAAATCCATCTAAATCATCAACCTCATAGCAGCGGTTGACGATGTCGTTTTTGGTCCAATCAATAACATAGTCACGTGTAACGTGCCAGCTATTGATGTCCACAAAAGATACCTGCTGCAAGATGTCTTTTGCAAAACGAAGCACAACAGTACCTGCCAAAGCATTAAAATATGCTTTTAGCCCAAACTTGGCTTCCAAATCACCAAGCAGTTTGGCTATGGTAATTTTGGGCAAATGGTTTTTGGGATTTATCGTAGCAGGCAAGCCAAAAAAATCAAAAGGCGGCCCCGCTACATTCATAAAATCCAAAATACTATAGCTATTGCAAATAAATAAAGAGAGCATTTCGCTATCCCAATTTGCAGAAAAACTGTAGCCTATTTTTTGAAAAAAAGACTTTAATATATAATAAACGTAAAACATAGGCACAACGGCACTCGGCACTAAAACCGCAGTACTTTGATAGGGCATATTTATATACCCTGTGTAGTTGCCTACGTTGAACATATACCCTAATGCTTGGAAATTAGGGTCTTGGTCAAAAGCAAAAAACAAATCGTTTTTCACTACCGGATAACAGTGTGAAAATGCAGGATAAGCACCCGCATTCACCGTCGGAGGGGTAATGGCTGCCTCATCGTCCCATGCAATATCTGTCAACAGCAAACCAGCAATGTCTGACACTGCCTTATTGACCATCGACAAATTATATCGCCGATTAGTACAACTTTCTATGGTCACTGTGACCAAGAACAGTCGTACTCCATCGCACCAAACCTCCCCCGAATACGAAGGTTGTCCGTTCGTATTATGCGAAATGATGTGACCATAATCGAATACAGACGCATTGGGCATAGCAGGCACGCTAAAGTCGCCGCTAATGTCGCCCAATAATTTGCCTTCCACAAACAGTGGGTTTTCAATTTCCCACTCAAAGGAGCTATCCTCATCTAAGGATAGCCATTGGTCTTTAATTTTAATTCCAAGCATATTAATCAGGGTCGCACTCCGTACAAAGGGCAGCCGTATCTATAGCAATAGGCGTTAGTGCCGTATTGTCGAGAGCTGCTCCATTTTCAAACAAGGCATAGTACATTGGTGTAGCCGAGATACAAATTTCGGTCTTGTTCATGAAAAACAGGTGACGGTACTCACAGGCACCATCATTCACCTCTATACATAGCCAAAAACATTGGCTGTCATATGGAACAAAATCTTGTAAATCAGGGTGAATGTCACTATACCCTATACTTCCACTACCCAACCAGAAAGGGTTGGATAGATTGGGGTTAAACGGCATTGTCAACGGGCTATAGCTACCCGTTTCTCCATGGGTGAACAGCTCCATCGTTGCTAATGGACTTAGCCCGGAGCTGTGGAGATTTATAGTTACTCCACCAACGGAGATTAATCCCCATGGTGGTATTATTTGACATACACCAAAGTTGGTGGTAATGACTTCAGCGGCAAAAGTAGCCTCACACAGCCCGCCGACTAATGGCTCTTGCCCACAACCCAAAACAGGATAACTGCCATGTACGGCAGCTTCCTGATATGACCAGTCCACGCGTATTTTGCCATGCTCTTGCAACGGCACTGACATTTTCGGGTCAATAATAATTGGAATGTACACACACTCCAATTCATCATCACACCCACAATTACAAGGTTTGCACTGCACCCATTCCGCCGCCCAAGCATTTTGCAACAGCAAATCTTGCAACCACAAAACGTCACAGCGGTCATAGAAATCAGTACTTAGGTCGTACTTGCGGGTAATGTCTGCATTGTAAGTGAACATCTGCCCATATTGTGACTGATTCGGGTCTTGGCTATAGCTCCGTACCGCTATGCCTCGCCCGTTTTCCCATGTAGCAACCATTCGGGTATTGGTACTAATAGTATCAATACCGCCAAGCGAATTTAAGAACACATAATACCGTGTGTTCTTGGTATGACTTACCAAGACATAAGTCATTTTTTCGCTGATAGGGGCAAGATTGGCAGCGTTTACCACCTCAACAGTATAATACACTGTATCAGGGTAAATGTTGCAAATATCAACCGCTTTTGGTCCGACAGGCAGCCTATAGCTATGTCCAACAATAGCCCCGTTATGAACTAAGTTTAACGGGTAAAAATCAGCACCAACGGTGCCGTCACCATTATACGCCACCACATGTACCTGAATATCATTAATCAGGTTTTCGTGGTGGAACCACGTCAAAAATTCAGGTTGTACGAATGTTACCGATTTTTTGCGTGGTTGGTGCGTCAAAAATCGCCCTAAGTACCCCGACGCTGGCAACGTCAACAATGGGTAATGAGGGTTAATGTATTCATTCCACGCCCCCGTACCACCAAACAAGCCACGGAAAACACCGCTATTGTCTAACGACGCCAACGCACCATTTTCCCAAAGCCCAAACTTCACCATGAAATCTTGGTGGGTAATGGTGTTTTCTGTGATGACAGTTTGGTTGCATAGCGGAATATCAGGCAACCAATCTGCCCGCAACAAGTTATCCGTAAGCAACGCACTTACATTTACCTGTTGCGGCGAATCAATAGGGAACAGCATTGGCTGTTGGTTCACCTTTGCCAATGGACTACCCATGAGCAACCAAACAGCTAACTGTTGGTTGTTGCTAATGGGCGATGGCGTACCCCAAACCCAGCCTATGCCAGCACTCACCCAACTGGCACTAATTGGGTTATCACTACTGATAATCACCTTAGTATCATCAAGCGGGTCAATCGTAATGCCCGTCGTGCCGCTAAATATGACCATATCCATCAGCAAGGCATCAATGATAGCCATGCTATAGTCATAATCCGACACCCCAATACCGCGCACAGGAAACGTGAACGGAACCACCGTGCCGTTCACATCAATATTTGCCACAAACCCCCCACCATCATCACCTGTAGGGTAATTTAGTGTCAGGACATAATCCGACACCAAACTAACACCCGTGTCAATTTCAAAGACAACAGGGTCTTTGCTCAACACATACAGCGGCGGTGCTGCTAGTATATTCATAACTTAATTTACTATTGTAATGGTATTGCTACCATTGTTTACAGTGAATTGATAGTTTCCATTGTACCAAACACTCAACAGGTATTGGTTCGTGTTTGGCAACACGTCCAGCTGCCAATGCACAATCTCATTGTCAATTTGCACAGCCACCGAAATCGCCGTGCTACTATCAATCACCCAAAAATCACGAGACGCTGGCGTACCCTGCCAATCGGTGGCAACACCCAATTCGCCCGCCGTTGCCAACAGCACCCCACTATCCATATCCAAAAGGTACGGATAGGATACACCGCAAACACTTTCACGGCTCGCCACACTTTGCGGTGGCACACTCACCCGATACCAGTTCACCACACCTGCGGCTTCCACCCGATAAAGCACGCTTATCGAGTTGTTTTGCACATTGCCATGAGGCAATACCAAAACAGCCGCTGTCGACTCCTGCCATGTGTTTTGGCTATTCATACGCCAAAGCCACACCCCACCACTGACCATAGGAGAAAAAGTGACAGTCGTACCATCACTATTCCAGCTAAAACCGCTGCCAGTGCTGCTCCAATTCAATGCCGTAAAATTGCAAGGCTGCATATAGTCTGCCACACAGTAAATTTCTGTGAGCTTCACCTTCAGCATCCATCCCACGCAGTTGTCGCTACTATACTCCCACACGACATCATTTTGCCAACGGTGAACTTCCACCTTAACCCTGCCAAAAATATTCACAGGCCTATTCAAAGCATAGCTATAAATACCATGCTCCAAATAAGCCTGTAGACTTATCAGCACACCTTCTAATTCCACTAATGTGTCACGCATTCTTTCCCAATCATCAGGCTTTGCATGACTAAGCAACGCCAAATCAAAAGAGTAGGTGCGCTCACGCTGCGTTTCGCTGCGCTCACTATCGCTCACCTGTAAGGTCGGCAAATCCAACACCAACACAGGGTATTGAATGACCGATTTCTGCTTGTTTATAAAAACAGCAGAATCGCCGACAATCAACTGGTGAATACGGTGGTCAGCAGCAACGATTTGTTGCAAACCGAAAATGATACGTGACAGCATTTTTTTACCCCAAAAATACGCCACAAACACCCGCCCAAAAAAATACAGTTATACCAACAAAAAGAAGACACCCCCAAAAAGGTGTCTTCTTTTGCTCCCAAAAACAAAACCCGCAACTACCCCAAATTAGTAGTTACGGGTTTTTTACTATAAAATCAATAACGACGAATACCCGTCGTCTGGTACTCTTTGATTGTGTTATTCAATAGATTGCCATACTGCACCAAAGCATTATACAAAGCATGTGCCGTCTTTTCGGCTTCATTTGCTCTATTAAACATACTTTCGGCATAGACAAACATGTCATTCACGTCGCATTCTAACGACTCGACTCGCTCTTGCAAGGCATTAACCTTGTCCTTTAAATTTCCTTTCATGTGTTCGATATTTTTACACGTGGACAAAATAAAACCAACGTCCCTACCCGCTATCGAACACACTTGAGAGGCGGTTGCTATGCCCATTATAAGCATAGCACGGGGGAACGTTGGCAATACCTTAGTAGACGCAAAACGCCCACTGTAGTTTCTGTTTAGAAAATACGGTGGGTTTCTCACGCCCACCTCTCTTTTTATGTTCGATGCCGCAAAGGCACATCTTTTTTCACAATGTCAATACCTTTCACAAAAAAAAACTTCCACCCATAAAAAAAGGTGAAAGTTTTACTGCTGTTTGGCATCGCTCAACAATGCTTTTATCTGTTCCTCACTCAAATTCTCTAACAGGGCTTCAGTCATGTCCCTGTACCAAAGCCAAAACTTCTTGTACAACCATGTACGCCCTTTGGGTATAAAGCCCTGCTGTGCCTGCTTTGCTCTAATAGCAAAAGCAATACGGCTTACGGCTTTCTCCCGTATAGGCTCACGTCCCGTCTTATACCCACTCACAAAGCCAAATTTTTCAAAGTGGCTTTCAACCCACTTCAAAAATACTGGTGGGTTATCGGTCTTGACAAATTTGCGGCGGTCTTGCCAAAACCCGTAGTTAGCAAACCCCAGCAACAGCGTCTGTTGTGCCTCCGCTTGCTGTTGCAATTGCGTCCGCAAGCTATTCAGCAGCTCGCCGCTATCGACTAATTTTTTGCGGCGGATTTCATTTCGCAGCACCTGTTCCAATTCAGGTGCAAACTCCTTGAAAATCCGCTCAACAACTTGTTGACCGCTTTCTAAAAACTCGTTCATTAGCTAAATTTGCTTATCGGACAATTATTACTTATAATACGACGTGCTACAGGACAGCCGCATTTGGTGCATTTGTATTTATGAGAGTTTTTTAGGTTGTATACAGACAATCCTATACCCACATACGCCTTATGTGGGCAGCTCGCGCAAGTTTTAGCAGCAGCCGTCATTCGGCTTTGCTGTGTTTCCGAATGATCCCACTGCGTGCTACCAATAAGGCTTGAAAGTATCATATCTTCAATATTACTCATGCTCCTTTGGTACAGTTTCTTTTTCTTTTTCGAGGATATTTGCTATTTCTTTGGCTACACCCTCACTCCCGCACTTTAATGCAACCTTTTGAGCAAGAGCCAAAGCGTCTTGTAATAATTCTTTCATAAGCCAGCCGTTTTAATTTTGATAGATATTAATTCAATTCGCATCGCCAGCAGCTCGCACAAATGCTCATAGCATTCGTCCTGATTAGAGCAAAGCACCAATGGCGTGCGAGGTTTTATTAGCAGATGGCGAACAGACGGCTGTGGCACATTTTCCACATTTACCGTCCTTGCATAGATGTATATAGCATACAAAGGCGTTTCTACTTGCTCCAACTTGTGCAACAACAAGTCCAAAAACAAGCTACCCTTTTCATCTGCCAAGATGTCTATGCTCAATATGATGAGCAAAAAATCGCACTCTAGCAAACTCAAAAGCCCGCTATCAATATCTTCACCAACAGGCAAGTCATTGACAGTGATTTTCTTTTTCTCACCCATCTGTTGCTTTATCGCAACACTAAGATGAGTGATGAGCTTTTTCAATACCCGCAAATCCGCCATATCATCAGAACACAATATCCCGATTTCTACTGGCGTTTTTGCACCAACCCTCATGCGTTTTTGCACCATAACAAAAAATAAAAAAGCGTCCGTCCATCCTTTATGGTCGGACGCTTTTGTTAGTTCTAAAGCCCTTCAGTATTGCGGATACTTTTCTTGCCTTGTGTCTCCACAGGTGGAACGTCGACAACCGTTTCAGATGCTGCTTCTACAAAGTAGGCACTTTTAGCTTGAGAGAAATTCCCTTTCACATCTGCATACATTGCTAAGACAACATCATCAGTCAAATCCATCTCCTTTCGTACAGGGTGAATAAAATAATGCTTTTTCCCTCGCCAGAGGAAAAACGGATATTCTACGCCTTCGTTTACATCAACCCGAAACCCAGCCTCCGGGCGCGGAGCAAACCGCTTTAGACCGTGTTTTATGTCTTTACCTTTCATGAAATTATCATTATGGAATAATACCCGTATATAAAGACGGATAGGAGTTAGAAACGCATGTCAACACATACCCAGCTTGTCCTGAGTCATTGATTTTTTTGGAATCGAATGACATCTCGAAGTAGCAGTCTTCGAGCAGGTATGTATTGCCCATGTTATCAGTTGCAAAGCAAGTCGCACTATACGCATCGTTCGTCAATTTCTTCACAAAATTATGCGTTGCGTCGTCGTTACCCGGGATGAAAACCTCCCACTGCCATTTGGCAGCACTTCCAGTTTTCTTTTCGCCCGTAATAGAACCATTCGTCTTACGGTCATATCGGCTGAAAACTTTGCCGACATAACCAGCTGTAACCGTAACATCTGCACTAATAGTGCTTGTCCCTGCATCGGGTTCAGGCACATCAAGCACCTCGCAGTCATCTACGATAACGATGGTGTCTTCTATGCCGGGGTTCGCCTCGACACACTCCGCCCCTTGTATGAGGTCATCCGCTTGGATACATCCACATGCCATGATTAACCTCCTTTTGTATTTGTAAGCTCGGTAATGCTATATAAGCCCTTACCAGCACTTGGATTTTGTAATGCGTAATTCAGTAAGTGTGATAGCTCTTTGGAATCGCCCATAAGAGCATCTAAGCTAATCACCTCGTTTGGTTTTGTTGGTCTTCGGAACTGATTTTTGGTCACAACACCATCGACGAATGTGATTTGGTAAATGTTTCCATTGTCCGTCTTGACAGATACCGTATTCCCTTTTGCCTTTTGCGGCTTGACAACCGTTGTAATACCTTGCTCAGGTGCCGCCGCGGGCTTGGTCATTTCTGCGATTTGTCGCTGCAAGCTGCTAAACTGTCTCTCCAATGCCTCCACCCGTAGTAGGACGGCATTCATTGTTTCAGTTGTTGTTCCAGTTGCGGTCTCTTTTTCGTTTGCCATTTTTTTAAAAAAATTTTGTCTTGTTGAAAAATAACTACCATGCAATAGGCACAGCAGCTTGGTCATTGACTGCAAAAAATCTTGGGCTTAGGCTTTGCACCGCCGCTCCACCAACAGCATCAAAGTACATACATATTTGGCGTCCATTCCGCTCTGTTCGTATAGTCTGCCATTCGTTAGGATTACCTCCCATGAACAGAATATTGCCAGGTATAGTCGCCAGCAAGCGGTCGCCCGCTCCAAAGGCAATGGTCGGCACAAGGAAGTGGTTAGTGTGCATGATACGTAACGGCTGAAGCTCTGTCCAACCGTAGTACTCATTCGCTGGTGTACAGCTCATGCAGTTATTTAGGTTTTCCTGTGCATACAACTGAGCAAATCTTGGTGAGCAATAAATAACCACCGACTGACCCCACCATGCAGGCTCAAATCCGCTGGTGAATGCTTCCAGCATCGCCGTCGCGTTGTTCGTCAACGCATTATAAGCTCCTGTTGGAATAGGTAGCACCGTTCCTGCTGTAATGGCATTGTCCACAATAGTGTGAATGCCGTCAAAGCAGTCCAATGCTGCTGCTGCGGGCGTGTCTATGTTGGCGGGGTTATAAACACCAAACCAGAATGCCTTCACTACATCTACCATCGCACTCTCAATCACCTGTTCTGCCAACCACATCGCCAACGGATGCTCGTAAGGCATGTAGCTATTGGTCAGCAAATAGTTGAAATACGTTTGGGCAAGCAGACCGTCGCAGATCGTCAAATCGCCTTTCACAGCTCTTGGAATATTGGACTGCAAGTCAAAGCTGGCTAACCCTTTTGGGTTAAAGCCACAGCCCCACGGCTGTAGGAAATCACCAAATGATGCTGTAAGCTGGGTGTAAATACGGTCGCGAACATGTCCCCAGCTCGACGGTATGTAGGCTCCAAATGTCATCTTGAAACGGTCTATCACAATATTGGTCGCAACCTCGACAACTTGGTCGCCCAACTGCTCCGAAATCGCACTCCAGTCAAGGTGGTCAAGGGCAGCAGGGACACTACCACACCCGCAATTCGCAGGTAAGTCGCGTCCAAGTACATGTTTTATGTAGTACGCCTCGACTACATTTAACTTGCTACTATTGGCTTTTGCTACAGCAACCCGTTGACGCACTTTTGTGCCACCTTTCACAACTTCTTTTTGGGCGAAGTCAAAATACCTGCCCATTGTTTGGTTAAAGCTCAATGGCGACGGAGACGGTGTTGGATACACAATTTTTGCAACTGGTGCTGGTGTGTCGGCTTTCAAGCCATCGTCAACCTCAGTCACAGGTGGTGGTGGCGTAAACTCATCAACTCCTTCATCACTCTCCGCAGGAGGCATACCAGAGTTCATGATGATTTCATTGGGCTGTAATCCCATAGCCACAATAAGAGCATTAAAGGCAGATGCCAGCCCTTTTTTTGGGGTTTCTTTTTCCATTTTCATTGTTGGAAATTGGTTAATAAATTTTTGGTCTCGGTTTGCAGTCGCTGCCGTAGTCTCACTACCTTTGACTATCTCATTCACCAAACCGTTTTTTTTGACATCTTTGGCACTCAACCATTTGCCCTCGTCCATAAGGGCTTTTATCTTGGGTTTTGACTGACCGCTAACCTCCACATAAATATCAGTAATAGTGTCGCTAAATTTATCGAGGTCATCAGCCACATCACGAAAATCTTTCGCTTCGCCGTCCCAAATGGTACTGCGAGCATTGTGTATAAGCATGTACGCATACTCATCCATCGCCCGTTCAATAGCAGGGTGCATCACCATCACAGTCGCAGCCGACGCAGAAAACCCCACAAAATGGGCTTTTATTTTTTTGCCCTCCGCTGCCAGCTCACCAAGATACGACCGAATGCTGAGTGCTTCCGCAAGGTCGCCACCATAGTTGTTGATAATAACTGTGATGCTCTCAGCATCAGGGTATTGCACAACGGCATTCACAATGTTTCGTTTCGTAAAACCATACCACCCGCCAATGCCGATGTCACTAGTGACATGGATAGTAAGTGTCTGGTTGTTCTCATTATACTCTACCATGCTAAAGTTTTTTTAGATTAATCAATTCTTATCCACGACGAAGTAGCCCCCACCGTTACAGATTTAAACAACACACTCCAATCATCATGCGAACCAAGTGCTGCAATAGTCGTAGTCACACCAAGCGTACCCGCCAAGTCTTGAACAGATGCCGCAGCTCCGCGAGCATCTGTCACCGTAATCGTACCCGTACTACCAGCATAGCGCAAAACACGATACTCCCGCCCTAAACAAGTGGTAGGGTTTGGCAAAGTGACCGTAATTGCTGTCGCTCCGTTGTTGCAAAGCAATGTGTGGTCAGTTCCCGTCGCCGTATAGTTTGCAGCAATGACTAATGCGTTGGTAGCATAGCTACCTTGCAACTGCAGTGTAGATGTTGGGGCAAAGCCGCCGCCTATGCCAAACCCTGTGCTGTTATAAGTTCCTACTGTTGTTGTTGTAAAATTAGTACTTGTACCAGTGGCAACCGTAAATGGGAATTGTCCTGTTGCATTTACCAAAGCACCAGCATTGCCCGCTGTTGCTGCAATACCCGCAAAGTTACCGCTTGGCGTATGCTCAACAATATACCCTGCAAGAACATTGTCCGTACTAAAATGGACAATGTTCTTGGTATTATTACCCTTTATGTTCACGGGGCAATTGGCTAGCCATGATGTTGTTCCAATACTCAATTCACCGCTATCTTGCAAACGCATTCGCTCTTGGTTATCCGTTCTAAACGCCAAACCTACAGCATCGGTGGTCCCGATAAAATTATTCGTTCCACCGTCCGTACCTATATTCCCGTCTGTACGCCAAAACGTAGCATTGCCGTCAGTATAATCCGCCTCGCCCGTCAAAGGGTCAAGTAGCGTCAATATATCGCCCACAGACTTGCTGCTGTAATTTGGCGGTTGTATAAAGAGCTTGCCCGTACTAGATGTAGTTAGGTACACACCAATATCACCCTGTAACCGTGCCGTATTGAAGCTTTGCAGGAAGCTGTTACCTCCTTGCAACTGAAATTCACTTGTTCCAGTATTGTCAAAACTGAATTGCTTTACACGGTCACTAAACTCGCCAATGTGTACATAGTTTGGCATATCCACACTACCAATTGTTAAGGAGCTTATAGCATTCCCTATCACCATGGTTGGCTTGATTAGTGTACCGCCCAACTCGACCGTATCACCAACAGCT
>ERZ724526.571-NODE-571-length-20983-cov-6.245317_pt1 | contig 20983 bp, 16 predicted proteins | sample MGYA00376059_ERZ724526 | MGnify/ENA primary metagenome ERZ724526 (study PRJEB28724, sample SAMN07190883) | activated sludge metagenome | isolation source: activated sludge of sewage treatment plant in Hong Hong | place: Hong Kong | collected 2016-03-17 ...
TCTCGCCGTCATAGCTTACAGATGCTTGATACACAGTTACAAGCATTTCATCAATCGCATCAGCAAATTTTGGAAAAAGGTTATACACTTACCTTAAAAGAGGGCAAAAAGGTGCTTTCAGAACAAGAACTAACGGCAGGAGATATGAGTGAAACGGTTTTGAAAGACGGGCGAGTGAAGTCTGTGGTTAAATAGAATGTCGCAGATTAGTACCCCGACTAATCTGCGACAATTTGTTTATTGAAATATTACCAACCCAATATCCATGCAAAAATCAAAGGCGCAACAATCGTTGCATCGGATTCTACAATGAATTTCGGGGTATTAATGTCTAATTTTCCCCAAGTGATTTTCTCATTAGGAACTGCGCCTGAATAAGAGCCATAACTTGTGGTTGAGTCGGATATTTGGCAGAAATATGACCAAAAAGGTACATCTGTCCATTCCAAATCTTGATACATCATGGGTACTACGCATATTGGAAAATCGCCGGCAATGCCACCGCCAATCTGAAAAAATCCCACGCCTTTACCGCCACTGTTTTCACGATACCAGTCGGTCAGCATCATCATGTATTCTATTCCACTTTTTACAGTGCTCGATTTTAATTCGCCTTTGATGCAATAGCTCGCAAAAATATTTCCGGTAGTGCTGTCTTCCCATCCGGGAACAACAATTGGAATATTCTTTTCTGCAGCAGCAATTATCCAGCTATCCTTTGGGTCTATTTCATAATACTGCTTCAACTCGCCACTCAATACTACTTTATACAAAAATTCATGCGGAAAATATCTTTCACCTTTTGCTTCTGCATCTTTCCATTGTTTTACCAAATGCTTTTGCAAGCGGCGAAATGCTTCTTCTTCCGGAATGCAAGTATCGGTAACCCGGTTATAATGATTCTCCAATAAATCCCATTCTTCTTGTGGCGTTAAATCACGATAATTGGGAATGCGCTTGTAATGTGTATGCGCCACCAGGTTCATTACATCTTCTTCCAGATTGGCTCCGGTACAACTGATGATGTCAATCTTACCTTGTCTGATCATTTCGGCAAGTGAAATGCCCAGCTCGGCAGTACTCATAGCGCCGGCAAGGGTTACCATCATTTTGCCACCGGCAGTTAAATGTGCTTCGTAGCCTTTGGCAGCATCCATCAGTGCGGCTGCATTAAAATGTCGATAATGATGTTGGATAAACTGTGAAACGGGTCCTTTGTTCATTTTTAAATTTTTAAAGGTTACCGCCTTCTGATCCCATCAATGAGCGATGGGAGACTTTGCGAATTAATGAAGTGCAAAAATAAAAGATTCTGTTTGTTTTGATACACTCATTTCGCTGATATCATTTTAGTAAATTGCCAAAAAAACAAAAAACCAAATGTCTTCACGATTTCTCAACCGCAACATTTTTGGCGATGAAAAAAATAAGAATAACCTGATGAGTATAGCAGACGCCCATGCGCTGCTGCAAGAATGGGTGCCTAATGAAAGACTACACCTGCACATGCGACAGGTAGCGGCCAATATGAAAGCATGGGCTATTGAAAAAGAGAACGAAGATGAAATCACCGCACAAAAATGGGAACTGGCCGGCCTGCTGCACGATGCCGACTGGGAAAAATATCCTGAGCAGCATTGCAAAGTAATCGTTGAAGAATTGGAAAAACGAAATATTGACCCCGATGTGATTCATTGTATCGCCAGCCACGGGCCTGCCGTGTTTGGCGTAGAGCCGGTGAGCAAAATGGATAAAATGATTTATGCCATTGATGAACTCAGCGGCCTCATACATGCCTACAGCCTGATGCGTGAAGGAAAATATGAAGGCATGGAAGTAAAAGGTGTAAAAAAAAGGTTGAAAGAAAAATCTTTTGCAGCCGGTGTAAGCCGTGAAGATATACAAGATGCCATCACAAGAGCCAATATTACTTTAGAGGAGTTAATTCAATTTATTATTGACCATCAAAAAAATGTAAATTAAAATTGTTGCAGAAAGAATATTTGCTTCTATCCTGCCGGTGAAACTACCTTTACTAATATGTACACAAAAGAAACAACACAAAAGCTGCAGCAGCAAACCAACGGTTTTTTAAAACAACTGAAGGAAGGCAATATTGATCTTGCTGCTATTGAACTACTGCGTGATGTGTTGCGTTTTCATGAATACAGATATTATGTATTGAACGATCCGCTGATTGCCGATTATGAATATGACAGCCTGTACAAAGCATTGGAAAAAATTGAATCGGCAAATCCTAAAAGCATCACTCCCGATTCGCCCACACAAAGGGTTGCAAAAGGGCTTACCAAAGATTTTCCAACGGTGCAGCACCTGGTGCCCATGCTTTCGTTAGACAACTCGTACAACAGTGAAGACTTGCAGGATTTTGACCGCAAGGCAAGAGAGCTTACCGGGCTTGATGTGATTGAATATTGTGTAGAGCCAAAATTTGACGGCGGCAGTATTTCATTGGTTTATGAAAATGATATGCTGGTGCGTGGAGCCACCCGCGGCGATGGTGTAGAAGGCGATGATGTAACTCCCAATGTAAAACAAATAAAATCTGTTCCGCTATCTGCAAAATTTTCTGATTACGGGTTGCAACAAGTAGAAATAAGAGGCGAAGTGCTGATAAATAAAAAAAATTTTGAGAAGTATAATGCACAATTAATAGAAGAAGGCATTCCGCCACTCGCCAATCCTCGCAATGCTGCGGCCGGCACGCTGCGTATTAAAGATCCACAAGAAGCGGCAAAGCGAAACCTGGAAGCCTTTGTATATCACGTTAGTTTTTATACTTTATCAAAGGGCAAAAAAATACCGGATGCATTAAACAATCATGCTGCATCGCTGGAGCTGTTGTGGAATCTTGGTTTTCGAAGTCCGCAAAAAGAAAAGAAATTATTCAAAGGCATAGAAGGCGTTATTCAATATTGCAATCAATTTGAAATCACACGTGATGATTTGCCTTATGAAATAGATGGGATGGTGATAAAGGTAAATGATTTTGCATTGCAGGATAAAATGGGAATGACCTCTCATCATCCACGCTGGGCTATTGCCTATAAGTTTAAAGCAAGACAGGCAACTACCAAATTGACTGGTGTAGATTTTCAGGTAGGAAGAACGGGTGCCGTAACTCCGGTGGCAAAGCTGGAGCCGGTGGCCGTAGGCGGTGTTACGGTAAGCAGTATATCCATACATAATGAAGATTATATCCTTGAAAAAGATTTGCATATCGGCGATAATGTTTTGATTGAAAGAGCAGGAGATGTGATACCACAAATTGTAAAATCGCTAACTGAATTAAGAACAGGCAAAGAGAAAAAAATAGTTTTTCCAAAAACCTGCCCTGTGTGCAGCAGCATACTGGTAAAAGAAGCAGAAGAAGCGGTGTGGAGATGCAGCAATATGGAATGTCCGGCGCAGGTGGTGGAGCGCATTATACATTTTGTAAGTAAAGATGCGATGGACATTCGCGGTTTTGGTGATGCTAATGTTCGGAAGTTTTATGAATTGGGTTTACTCAAAGATATTCCCGGTATTTATACACTCAATTTTGAAAACATCGGGCAGTTAGAAGGCTTTGGCGAAAAGTCGATTGAAAAATTAAAACAGGCCATTGAAAATTCTAAACAACAACCGCTACACCGGCTGATTTATGCACTCGGTATTCGCTTTGTAGGAGAAACCACGGCCAAAACATTGGCGCAGGCCATATCTCACTTGCTGGAGCTTCAAAAATTTTCACAGGAAGAGCTACAAAATTTAGAAGATGTGGGTCCCAAGGTGGGCGGCAGTATCTATCATTTTTTCAGCAACAAAAAAAATATTGACCTGCTGTTACAATTAGAAAAACTGGGTTTGAATTTTAATAATGAAAAAAAGCAACTCAGCACAGTCGGCAATCTGGCAGGTCAAACTTTTTTGTTCACCGGTACACTACCCACATTAAAGCGCAGCCAGGCAGAAGCTATGGTAGAAGCAAACGGCGGACAAATTGTGAGTGGTGTCAGCGCAAAACTAAATTATCTGGTAGTAGGTGAGGATGCGGGTAGCAAATTGGACAAAGCAAAAAAACTGAATACCATCAAAATAATTTCGGAAGCAGAATTTTTACAAATGATAAAATAATCTTTTCATGTTACAGAATACAACCATAAAGTTTTTAAAAGATTTAAAAAAAAATAATAACAAACCCTGGTTTGATAAAAACAGAAAAAGCTATGAGCAGGCAAAGACAGATTTTGCCACATTGGTACAAAAGATAATTGACCAACACTCAAAAAAAGATATTACAATAAAACATTTGAGTGCCAAAGATTGTATGTTTCGTATCAATCGGGATGTTCGTTTTTCAAAAGATAAGTCGCCGTATAAAACAAATTTTGGAGCCAGCATAAATACCAAAGGAAAAAGTGCATGGGATTGCGCCGGTTATTATTTTCATATAGAACCCGGTGCCTGTTTTGCCGGAGGCGGATTGTATATGCCGCCAGCCGATGTTTTAAAAAAGGTAAGGCAGGAAATTGACTACAACTATGTCGCATTTAAAAAAATTGTGGATTCCAAAAAATTCAAGTCTGTTTTTGGTGCTTTGACAAATGGCAAAGAATATACACTAAGCCGCCCCCCCAAAGGATACGAAGCCGACAATCCTGCTATTGAATTTTTAAAAATGAAAAGTTTTGTAGCCATGGTGGCTATAAAAGACAGCGAACTGAATTCGCCAGAGCTGATAAAAAAAATAACGACTGCATTTGAAACTTTGCAGCCGTTACTAAACTTTATGAATGAGCCCCTGTGGGCAAAAGATTAATGTGTTTATTTCTTTTCTTTTGTATCTGAATTTTTATCGCTACCGTGTGGCATGCGGCGTTGCATCATCTTTTCTACAAATGCATCATATTTTTTTTGCTGCTCGCCGGTAAACATTGCCCGAACAGTACGAAAATGAGAAACCGCCGCTTTATCAATCAAAGCCTGTTGCTCAGCTATCAATGTACTGAAGCCGGCTATTGTGCTGTCGTTTACGTTTTCGGCTTTCATGGCTTCAAATCTTGCTTTTTTCAAAGCCCTGATGGAGTCAAACTTTGGAGTTAAAGATTTAAAATGCGCTTCATTCAACTTGACGTATTCGGTTTTTTGCGAGTCCGTCATGCCTACTTCTTTTGCAATTACTTCTGTAGGATCGCCATAACCTTTATAACCACCACGGTTTCCCTTTCTTTGGCTCAGCATCATTACCAGCATGGCAATGTTGATGATAATTAATAGCGCAACCGCCAGAATCAGTATTTTGTTTTGTCGGGTCATTTTTTAGCGTGACATGGTTAAGTCGTAAACAAGATTATTATCTGCCTGACTAAAATCGGAGGCAACCGTCTGTTGTATTACATCAGTATAATCAACTGCAGCCGTGTTTTTCTGAATGGTATTATTCTTTAAAAATACCATCGCGTTTACTGCTACGATTGCAAAAAGAGTAGCCAATACAAAAGCCGGACGCAGATACCAAACAGGCTGCTGTGCAGGGCTCACGATTCCTTTTTCCATTTTTGCCCGTAGCCGGGTATAAAAAAAATCGGGGGCAGAGGCCCTTTGCAGTCCATCCAGACTGTTTAAAATTTCTTCTGTTTTATTGTTATCCATACGCATTGTTTTTGACGTTTTTATATGATAAAACCTTCGCTAATCCTTGTTGTTTGACCCATCTGCCTCCAAAATTTTTCTCAAATTCAATTTTGCCCTGTACATCAGCATTTCTACTGACGAAACGGTAGTATCCAATATCTCGCTTATCTCTTGATAATTAACGCCTTCCAGCTTATGTAGCGTGAATGCTGCTTTCTGGTTTTCAGGTAGTTTGGTAATGGCCTTAAACAGTTTTGCGGCATTTTCTTTTTGCTCCAGGGCTATTCCAGGGTGGTGAAACTCGGGTGGATCATACAGCAATTCACCTTGTTCGTTAAACAGTCTTTGTAAAAAACCAAATCTCTTTTTGCTTTTCTTGCTTCGCAATAAGTCTAAAGAGCGGGTAGTAGCTATGCGATAAAGCCAGGTTGATAATTTGGATTCACCTTTAAAGCTGCCGATAGAACGAAAAGCCTGAATAAAAACTTCCTGTGCCACATCTTCTGCATCAGCTGCATTTTGTACAATGCCCAATGCTGTATTAAACACTCGATCTTGATGTGATTCAACAAAGGTTTTAAATGCGGCTTCGCTTCCTTGTTTAAGTTGTTGTATTAATTCCTGCTCTTGCAATGGTGGAAATTAATGCCAAATTAGTTTAAAAACGAATGACTGCATTGCTTTCTTTTCCTACAACAATGCGGTTGATGATTTGTCCGATATCGGCAGGTCGGGTCCATGCACTAAAATCAGCATCTGGCATAAAACTACGGTTGAGTGCCGTGTCCAATGTATTGGGCAAAAGGATGTGAGCGGTGATATTATATTTATGCGCTTGCTCGTTAATCATCGTACAATAATTAAAAAGCATTTGCTTGGATAAAGCATATGCAACGTTGGCAGCAGCCGTTGCGTTTTCCATGGCAGCCTTTGCACCGATAAAAATTAAACAACCGCCGCCATTGGTTTTATAATGACTGATTAATTTTTGTGAAGCATAAAATGCCGTTTCAAAATTTAGTTTGATCATTTTATGAATGGTTTCCATATCTACTGCATCAATATCGCCGGAAGTGTAGCCGCCCGCCAGAAAAACACCTGCATCAATTTTATGTACTTTATCTACAATGGAGTCTATTGTATTTCCAACAGTATCATTATGGGTAAGATCTGTTACATAGCGATTGGCTTTTTCATGCGTTTTATCAGCGTCACTAATAAGAGTGAGATGTATCGAATGTCCGGCTTCAACTAATGCATCAACCACCACAGTTCCCAAATTGCCGGCCCCTCCGGTTAAAAAAATATTGGCCATTGCATAAAATTTATATAATCAAACCTACATGAAATTTTTCATTTATAATATTCACAAAGGATGAATGAAAAATTACAAAGGAGTTGAGCTTGGCAAAAAAAAATTAATTATTCAGGAGAATTTTAGCAAATATCGGGAAGTGTATCAAGCCAAAGGCAAGGTTTAACTTTCTTATATTTGCAGCCCCTTTGGCCCCGTAGTTCAATGGATAGAATAAGAGTTTCCTAAACTCCAGATCTGAGTTCGATTCTCGGCGGGGCTACCAGAGCTCACCTTCTCAGGTGAGCCTTTTCTTTAATACCAATTCTCCTTTGCCGCCCGCATGCCGATATCCTTTTACCGGTGGTTTGTGTTTTTTTATCATTGGGGTACATCAACTCTGGACTACATATTTTATCAATGTTTTACTTTGTACGGGTCGAAATAGTTTCCGGCGGATTTTTGACTATTCTTAAGAAGGTCCATTTGTTCCTTATATTTTGCTTCATCAGTAAGTGCTGATACGGCACCCGATTTCAGATCAGCAAGGAAGTAATACGTGTCATAAAAATAAAAACGTCCTTTGACTGTTTTAAAACCCGTACTCAATGCTTTTTTACCAATGGCAACGGCCATTTTATCGCCGGCATTATTAACAGCTACTGATAAGAGAACCTGGTCGGCCTCGAGATGAAGCGTGTACTGCTTTCCATCCTGGGTACTTACCGTTACTTTACCAGAAGCTGTTGTTTTCATGGAATAATACCCGGAAGGTTCTGCAAAAAGGGTTTCACTGCTGCCGGTTGAGCTGATCGTAAGTGATTGGGCATCCGCTGTTATATTCTTACGCAGAGAATCCGCGTAAAGAGATGCCAGCATGTGCCACACATTGCGGTAGCCAAATACTTTTTCATTGTCAACTTTATAATAACTGTATTCACTGGTTGATTGATGCCGCTCGATCTTATTCGTGAGCATATTTATTTCCACAAAATTATTATCACCGCCTGTTTCTTTACTCTCATCATTCGTGCTATAAGTCAGCCAGATATAAGGAAATTCAAATGCGCTGCTCCAGAGATAGTATCCATTCTTTCGGGTGTGCGGCAGGCTGATGGGGTTTACCGATGGCAGATTTTCGCCCCAGAAACTTCCTGTACCACCTGCGAATTTCCGATACCACCTCGATTCATCTTCATAAAGAGAAAGCTGCATGTTATTCAGCATAATAGTGAAATCGGTGAAATAAACATCACCGCCTGCCTTATTCTCCAGCGAGAAAAGATGAGCGGTCGTAGGTTTTTTCTTACTGATATCATCCCAGCGGTAACTGCCTCCCTGGTTAAGATAAGCAATGGAGAACGGGCGTGCCCACTCATTACGATGATAGTAAAACCGGTTACCGGCTGCATCATAGAAGTAATCACGCAACTGTTCCCCGGCCATATGCCAGAAATGAAAATGTTGGTTATCGAGGTTTTCCATGAACACATCATAGTAAGCATCCGGATTAAAGTTAATCAGTGTATCCGGAAGAGAAGTTGTAACAAAGGGGGCATTAGAATAAAGTGCATCAGTCTGAAATAATACCCCGGAAGAATGGCCGTTTTCTGTGAAAGAAACCAAATGCGGAAAAGTCCGGAGTCTCACTCTTAACCTGTCGAGTGTAAGCTGGTTGATCTGCTTTTTTGTATCCGTATTCCAAACCGTTATAGAAGCGGGCGTGAAAAAAATCAATTTATCGCCGGCAAATTGTGCCGTTACGCTGGTGCTGTTCTTTTTCAATTCGGTATTTATTATCTTATCATCATAATAAAAAGCCATTGAGGTTTTGGCTTCGGGGGTGGTGGTAAAACTAAAATCCTGTGCCGGCACTTTTAAAGCTGATGCCAGCAATAAAATAAAAAGCTTTGTTTTCATAGTGATCATATTTGAGGAGGAAACTATCTTAAGTATATCAATTTATTACAGGTTTTTAACCAGGTTCAATATGGGTTCATCCTGGAAAAAAAGTGCCGGACCGGCAGTATAGGGATCTTTTTCCATAGCAGCAGTAATGGAATCTAATTTTTGCAACAGGCTGCTGTTATTATAGCGGGTTGCATATTTCTTCAGAAATGCAATGATGGATGTAAAATACGCTGCCTCTTCATTCCGTTTCTTCTCAGCAGCACTGCGTAAGTCTTCCCCCAAAATATTTTCACCGGCCCGATGGCGTAATAATTCAATCAGGTGGTCGCAATAATATTTTTCCTCATCTGGCAGGTTTATTTTGAGCACATTGAATATAAAGTTCACCTCACGCAAATCAAACATTACAATATGATATAGCGACTGATGATCTTTTCTGCGCATTCTTACCGCAAAAGCCTCATCGGTATATTGCACCAGGTATTTTTGTGTAAGCCGTTTTACTTCATTCTGCAGTAGGGGATCGGGCGGCCAGCCAGGGTCAAAATAATCACTCAACAGTTCGGGAATGATATTCAATCCATGATGGGATTTTTTATCGTACTTCTCCTTCCATGAGGCATCCTGCTTTTTTTCTGCCATTGGCACCCGCTGCAAATAATACTCAGTCAGATAAAAACCACCTTTTCCAAAGTGGCTCTCCCTGGTTAAATTAAACCCATTCTTCCGGCTGTAATAAAGATCGTCGAATACCGACATATATGTTTCCCACAATAACTGCTTATCTTCTGCAGTTGCCTTTTGACAAAGCCATACCGACCACTCAGGGATATAATAATATTCTTCAATATTCCAAATTTTACCTCCGAAAAAATCGGCGTGAGCGCCCCTGTTTTCAAATGCATTCTGTAATTTATCCAGCTTAAGATATATGCGCATATAATTCCACACATTTTGCCGGATGGAATCATTTCCCAAAAGAAAGCCCTCGCGGTAATTTGCGTTCATCATTTCCCGGTGCAGCATTTGATTCATTATCTGGGCATAACTTTCTGTACTGTTTCCCATTGAGTTAAGATCTCCAATATTGTAAGCTGCTTTTAGTTTCCATTGTTCATGAGACCAGTAGGCCACCGTATGCTCCGTCAGTGGCTTGTAAATAGCTATAGCCCTGCCGTAATTGTAAATGTCATCCTTCGGGATATAATTTGACTCATAACAGAAACTTAAGAGCCCATAAGCACAAGCTTCGCACATTTCGTACAAAATACGTTCAGGCTCATCAGTCGGTTTGGGTATATCCTTTTCCAGTAAATGCAAGGCGGATTTTGCTATTGAGAAAAGGTTTTCTCTTAATAATTTTCCACGATCCGTTCCATTTGTGACAGAAGCCTTCCCGGTTGCCACGGCCACAGCCCCTTTCAGGTTATTCACCAACCACAGCAAGGTGGGTTTTGTAGTATCGGCAGGGGTACTGTTTTCAGGAAGATGGAATTTGCCGGCATGACAAAGGACAGAGCCTGCCAGGAGCATGAATAGTAAAATTGTCTTTTTCATCTGAATAAATAGATATACATCAAAAGTATCAATTCCGTTTGCAGGATCAGATACCCTCTATAAGGTATTTTTTTCCGGGTGTAAAATGACAGGTTAAATAAAATACCGGATTTGTTTAGAAGGAGCTGTATTCAACTTGCCTATGTTATTCATATTGCACCATCACCAATCTGTCTAAATGACGGATGGGACAAACAGAAAAGTCGAACGTTTGATTACCTCTTGTTGATTCCTATTGTCACGCAAAGTCTCCTAATGTCTTCAAATCTTCCAAAATCTGGTTCGACGTTAGGAGGCTTGGGGCTACTATAGTGGACAAATTGTTTTTCAATGCAGTTTGTCCTTTATTTTTTCGGCATGAAATTTTTCTTGTGTTGAATATCAAAGTAAGGGCTTCAATAAAAATAATAGTTCGATTAATTTTTTCTTCAAAACTCAGTTTTTTGTCAAGTATCGAACAATGAATTTGCGTTTTGCAAAACGTATTAGATTGTAGGCCACTAAAAAAATCACTCTAAGCCCCCCACTACCACCACCTTACAGCCACAAAAACCCAATTGTAGTTTATACTTTATATTTGCGCCCTTATGAAGTTTTATAATCTACTTATAAAGTACCGCCTTTGGATTGGGTTGGTATTGGTTGCGCTTGGTGCTTATGTCAATTATGCTGCCGGCTTCTGGCCCGCATTTCCATTGTACCTCGTTGGTGTTATTCTGATAGCCGGTCATTTTTTCTTTGGGCCCCTGCGCCTAATACAAGATTATATGGAAAACGGCGATATGGAGGGTGCTGAAAAAGTGCTGAACTCCATCAAATTTCCCAATTTACTTTATAAACCCATTCGTTCGGTTTATTATACCCTCAAAGGCAATATTGCCATGATGAAGGAAGACTTTACCGGCGCCGAAAAAATGATGAAGAAAGGATTGGATTTGGGAATGCCGATGAAAGAAGCCGAAGGTGCCAGCCTGCTGCAAATGGGTATGATTGCCATGCAAAAAAATGATATGAAACAGGCCGAAAGCTATATTCGTCAGGCGCTGCGCAAAGGATTGCCGGATAAAGAAAACGAAGCGGCCGCTTACTTACAAATGTGTAGCATTATGATGAACAAAAGAGAATTCAGAGCCAGTAAAGATTTTTTTAGAAAAGCAAAAGCGTTAAAACCTACTACACCGCAAATTGTGGATCAAATAAAGCAAATTGAAAAATACATTTCCAGAATGCCGGGATAGTTGTTACTATATTTTTTTTTGAAAGGCTGCCGGAATCTACCACAGCCTTTTTTTATTTCCTTACACGAAACAACTAAATTGCCACCAAATAATATTCTTTATGAAAAAGCCACTATTTATTTTCTGCTTTATTTGTTCTTCGCTTTTCTTGTTTGCTCAATCATCCGGCGATGCTGCTCTTTCGCTGATACCACAGCCCGTTTCCATAGTGCAAACCAAAGGAAGTTTAGTACTGCCGCATCAGCTCTCCATTTATACCGATAATAATGCAGAAGTAAATCGTATTGCAAATTCACTATCGCTGCAGCTGGCTTCCAATTTTTATAAAGTAAAAGTAGTGCCGGACAAAAAGCCTTTGGCTAAAGCTATACATCTTTATCTCGTTTCAGATAAATCTATCCCTGCCGATGGCTACCGTTTGAAAATATCCGCAACAGGTGTTTCACTCTCGGCCAATTCGCCTTCCGGTATTTTTTACGGCGTACAAACCTTGTTACAGCTTTTTCCAAAAGAGATTGTAAACAAAGATGGACACACATCGGTAAAACAATGGTCGCTGCCTTTAGTTTCTATTGAAGATCATCCCCGCTTTGGCTGGCGCGGATTGATGCTGGATGTAACCCGTCATTTTTTTACCGTTGCCCAAGTGAAAGATTATATTGACCAGATGGTGAAATATAAATTCAATATGCTGCACTTGCACCTTACCGATGATCAGGGTTGGCGAATTGAAATCAAAAGCCTGCCCAAGCTGACTGAAGTAGGCGCCTGGCGAGTAGAGCGAACAGGTACATTTGGCACATTTCCAAAACCACAACCCGGCGAAAAACCAACCTACGGCGGATTTTATACGCATGAGGATATTAAAGAACTGGTGAAATATGCAGCCGATCGTTTTGTAAATATTTTGCCCGAAATAGATGTGCCCGGACATAGCCTTGCTGCCCTTGCATCTTACCCCGATCTTTCTTGCACACCCGGCGAATACTATGTAAGTCCCGGCGATAGATTTATGGTGTGGCCCGGTGGTGGTCAGCATTTCTATGGACTTATTGATAATACGCTTTGCCCTGCCAATGAAAAAGTATATGAGTTTCTCGACAAAGTGTTTACCGAAGTGGCTCAGTTATTTCCATTTCAATACATACACATGGGTGGCGATGAAACCGCAAGAAATTTTTGGGAAAAAGATGAGCAGATAAAAGCATTGATGAAAAAAGAAAACCTGAAAAACTTAGACGAAGTACAAAGTTATTTTGTAAAACGTGTAGAAAAAATCATCAACAGCAAAGGCAAAAAAATGATTGGCTGGGATGAAATACTTCAGGGCGGACTGGCACCCAATGCAGCTGTGATGAGCTGGCGTGGTATGAGTGGCGGTATAGAAGCCGCTAAAAGCGGACACGAAGTAGTGATGAGCCCCACCGATTTTGTTTACATAGATTATATGCAGGGCGATGCATCTATTGAACCGCCGGTTTACTCCACATTACGGTTAAAGAAAACGTACTCATTTGAACCGCTGCCCGAAGGTGTAAATGAAAAACTGATAAGGGGTGGACAGGCCAACTTGTGGACCGAACAGGTTTATAATATGCGACATGCACAATACATGACCTGGCCCCGTGCTCTTGCTGTAGCCGAAGTATTGTGGAGCCCAAAAGAAAAAAGAAACTGGAACGGCTTTGTACCTCGGGTTGAAAAACAATTTGAAAGAATGGATGCAGCACAGGTGAAATATGCCCCCAGTTTGTACGATCCCATTATCACAGTTAGTAAAAAAGATTCTGCTACCATCATTGTTACAATGGATACCGAAGTGGAAGGCCTTACGATTCATTATAGTTTTGATAATTCTTTCCCCGATAATTTTTATCAGGCGTATAAAGCACCACTTACTGTACCCAACGAATCGGCTGCACTCAAGCTGGTAACCTATAAAGGAAATAAACTTACTGGCAGACAAATGGTTATCACCATGGCGGAGTTGAAAAAAAGAGCAGGTATAAAATAATTTCATTTCACACCGGTGAATTAAAATATTTTGTCAACTACATTCATACAAGTCAGATGATATTGGTTTACATTCGTTTGAGTTAATTTATATAAACGAATATCAATATTGCCATGTCATTCCTGAGAGAAAAACTTGAAAAGAAATTTGCAGATGAATATGCTAAGCTCAATGACGAGCAAAGAACAGCAGTAGATGCTATTGAAGGCCCGGTAATGGTAATAGCCGGACCCGGAACCGGTAAAACACAAATACTCGCCTGCCGTATTGGAAAAATTTTATTGGAAACGGATGCACAGCCTCAAAATATTTTATGTCTTACCTATACCGATGCCGGCGTAATGGCCATGCGTAAACGGCTGCTTTCCTTTATAGGCAGCGAAGCGTATAAAATCAATATTCACACGTTTCATTCATTTTGCAATACGGTAATACAGGAAAATTCGCAGTATTTCTACAACAGAGACCTGGAACCCGTAAGTGATCTTGAAAAGATTCAGTTTTTGTACGAGTTGATTGACGGGTTTGAAAATGGAAATCCTTTAAAACGTTACAGAGGAGATATTTATCATGATGCAGATCGCCTTGCCGGTTTATTTACCACCATGAAGCTGGAAGCCTGGCAGCCCGAATGGATGCTGGAAGAAATTGATAATTACATCAAAGAAATAAATTCCGAGTCGGGTGGGTTTTACAATAAAACTAAACTGAAAAAAGGAATTCTGGAGCTAACGGCAAATGGAAAAGGAGAACTGAAAAAGATGGAAACCCTAAAGGCGGCAATACAATCGTTTAACTCATACCAGCAAATTTTACAAAAATATAAGCGGTACGATTTTTCCGATATGATCAATTGGGTGATCCAGCTTTTTCAGGAGCAGCCCGATGTATTATTAAATTATCAGGAACAATATCAATATATATTGGTAGATGAGTATCAGGATTCCAATGGCTCTCAAAACAAATTGGTTGAACTGCTTATCAGCTATTGGCAAGATGAGAGTCCGAATATTTTTGTAGTAGGTGATGATGACCAAAGCATCTACCGTTTTCAGGGAGCCAACCTGAAAAATATGATGAACATTGTAAAACGTTTTGAAAAAGATTTGCTGAAAGTTGTGCTTACAAAAAACTACCGAAGTGTTCAGCCTATATTAGACAGTGCAAAAGGATTAATAGAACACAATAAGCAAAGACTGGTATATCAATTTAAGGACTTGAGTAAAGATTTGATTGCTTCAAAACCAGAATTACAAAAACTCAACATCCTACCCGAAATAAGAGTTTACGAAAGTGAATTTTCCGAAAATGCACATGTTACTTCCAGTATAAAATCACTGATTGAGCAAGGTACACCACCCGGTAATATTGCTGTAATCTATAAGGAAAATAAAAATGGAGATGAGTTATTGAAATTTTTTCAACTACAAAATATTCCAAGCTATTCCAAGCGTTCGGTCAATTTGCTCAATGATGTATTGATTTGTCAAATTATCAATTTGATAAAATATACTGTGGCTGAATTGGATGAGCCTTTTAGCGGAGAGCCTCTTCTTTTTGAAATATTACATTATCCATTCTTGGGTATGGTGCCATTTGAAATAGCGGCCATGTGCACCGAGATTGCAGAAAAAAGAAAAGGAGTGGAAGAAACCACTCTGCGCGGCTACCTGAAAAAAATACAACCCGTAAACAAAAGTTTATTTGAGACAGATGATCCAAAGCAAAAAGCCGGAAAGTTTATTGAAGAACTCATTGCTGCGGTACATACAAGAACATTGCAGCAGTGGTTTGAATTTTTAATAAATGAAAGTGGAATTCTCCATTGGGCAATGAAGCAGGACGACCGTACCTGGCAAATGAATAAACTCTCTTGCTTATTTGATTATATAAAGGAGACAACGCATCGGCAGCCCCATCTTACATTGAAGGAATTGGTAAAACAATTTGATTTGCTTGAAGAAAACAAATTGCCTTTGCCACTGGTGCAAACCATCGGTACAGAAGAGGGTGTAAATATTATGACCTGCCATGGCAGCAAGGGTCTGGAATTTGAACATGTATTTATTGTCAACTTAAGAATGGATGTATGGGAAAAAAAGAAAAGTGGAAACCAGAGTTTTCGCATTCCGCACAATATAGTAGAACAAGATTCTGATGAAGAAATGCATGAAGAGCTTCGGCGCTTGTTTTTTGTATCCGTCACCCGTGCCGAAAAATATCTGTACCTATCCTATTCAAAAATGAAAAACGATGGCAAGCCCATCGAAGGCTCACAATTTGTTGAGGAGTTTAGAGAAACACTGCAGTTAGAGCCAAAACTGATTCGCTTGACGGAAGCTGAAAAATTATTATACACTTCCCTTCGGTTTGGCATCATACAAAAACCGGTAATACAACAGGCAGAAAAAGATTTGGTAAACCGGCAGTTGGAAAAATTTGTATTGAACGTAACAGCGCTTAATAATTATCTGGAATGTCCTATCAAATTTTATTATAATACAATCATTAGAGTTCCTGCGGCAAAAAGTGAAAGCATGGCCTTTGGCACTGCCGTTCATGCAGCCATTGAAGATTTTATCAGAAAAATGATGAACAATGGAAAAGTATATCCTGACAAAGAATACCTGATTACACAGTTTCGTTTTCATCTTTATGACTCCCGCGAAGCTTTTACTCCCGAAAGTCTGATACGACACAAGGAAAGAGGTGAGCTGGCTTTAGATGCTTATTATGATAAATATTATGTGCCGGCTCCCAAAGGAGATTTTATACTTACTGAAAATCCATTCAATAAAATTGTAGTAAATAATGTGCCCTTAAAAGGGTTTACTGATAAAATTCAGTTTTGGGGCAATGACATTGTCGTTACCGATTTTAAAACCGGTAAGTATAGTAACTCAACTAATACAGGAGCATTTAACTTGCCCGGTAGCAGCAAGAATCCTGATGGCGGAAACTACTGGCGACAGGCCGTTTTCTACAAGATATTAATTGATAACATGCCTCAAAAAAAATGGAATATATTATACACGCAGTTCGACTATGTTGAGCCAAACGATAAAGGAGAGTTTGACTTACATAGAGTTGATATAAGGGATGAAGATGTCGAAATCGTGAAGAAACAAATTGCTGATGCCTGGAAACAAATTCAACAACATAATTTCTATACCGGCTGCGGCAGCGACAAGTGTGTATGGTGCAATTTTGTAAAAGACAATAAATTTTATATTTCATTGATTGAAGAAGACGAGGAAGGACGTTTTACGGAATCTACAGATACAGAATAACGAAGCTTAACAGGATTTTGATACCCCATTCTGCAAAAGCTCTGATGAATCATTTAAGTTTGCACACTGCATGAAGAAAATTTCATTTGTAACGGCCACATTACTTGCCTTCATTGTTATTTTAGTAATGGCAGTGGGCGGGTCGGGCTGCGCCAACATTGTACCCCCCAGCGGCGGGCCCCGAGACTCTATTCCCCCACTTTTATTAAAGACAACACCCGGCGATTCTACTCGAAATTTTAAGGGGAATAAAATAACATTTACGTTTGATGAGTTTATTGATGTAGATAATCCTTCTGAAAACCTTTTGATATCCCCTTCGCCCAAAAGCCAACCCGTGGTTGACCATAAGTTGAATACATTGACACTCAAAATAAAAGATACTTTAGAAAACAATACCACTTATACCATTCAGTTTGGAAGAACGGTGAAAGATTTTAATGAAGGCAATGTATTGCAAAATCTGGTTTATACCTTTTCTACCGGACCCTATATTGACTCGCTTCAGCTAAAAGGAAAAGTGATATTGGCGGAAACAGGTAAGATTGACACTACATTAATTGTAATGCTGCATACCAGCGCAAATGACTCTGCCGTTGTAAAAGAAAGACCACGCTATATTGCCAAGTTGAACGGACAGGGTGAATTTGTTTTCACCAATCTGCCGCCCAAAACATTTTACATTTATACGCTTAAAGACAATAACGGCACCCGCAGATATTTAGATGAGAAACAGTTGTTTGGCTTTGCCGATAAACCTGTATCGTTAAGTGACACCGTCACACCAGTTACACTTTATGCCTATAGCGAAACTGAAGTAACGACCCAAATGACAGCTTCACTTGCAGCGGGCAACAGAAACAGAAGAGGCCCGGGCGATGTTGCCGACAAAAGATTAAAACTACAAACCAATCTTGTAAATAATCAGCAAGACTTGTTGTCGCCACTTGTCATTTCAACTGACAAGCCTTTGAGAAGCTTTGATTCAACCAAGCTGAAACTGTACACCGATTCTGCTTTTAATCCTTTAACGGATTATCAGTTTGTAAAAGACAGCAGCAACAAAAAAATTGTATTACAAAACAAGTGGAAAGAACATACGCTTTATCATATTATTTTGGATAAAGATTTTGCGGTTGACGAAGAAGGAAAAAAACTATTAAGAAATGATACCATAAGTTTTACGACTAAAAAACTTACTGATTATGGATCCGTCAAGCTTACCATACGTAATGTGGATATGAGCAAAAACCCGGTCCTGCAATTTATAGCAGGAAATCAACTGTATAAATCATACCCTTTGCGTAGTAATACTTTTAATGAAGATATTTTTCTCCCCGGCGAGTTTGAGCTACGTATTTTATACGATGATAATAAAAACGGCAGGTGGGATCCGGGTGTGTTTTTTGGAAAACACCGGCAACCGGAGATAGCTAAGCCCATTGAAAGAAAAATCAACATAAAGCCATCCTGGAAAAATGAATTTGATATAAGCTTATAAGCTTCAGCCTATCTTTGCACTATGCAATTCTCTTCATCGCTTCTGGAAAATGCAGTTAATGAATTTGCCAAACTTCCGGGGATTGGAAAAAAAACAGCGCTGCGTATGGTATTGCATTTGCTTAAGCAAGACGCAAAACAGGTGAATCATTTCAGCGATGTTATTGCAAAAATGAGAAGCGAAATAAAATTCTGTCACCGTTGCCACAATGTAGCCGATGGCGATATTTGTTCTATTTGTGCCAACTCTGTTCGCAAAAAGGAAACCGTTTGTGTGGTTGAAAGCATTCGTGATGTAATCGCTATTGAGGGCACACAACAGTTCAATGGTACTTATCATGTTTTAGGAGGTGTTATTTCTCCATTAGATGGCATTGGCCCCGATCAACTCAATATTGAATCATTGATACAGCGGATAGCAAAAGAGCAAATTGAAGAACTCATATTTGCCCTGAACCCAAATATACAAGGCGATACCACGATTTACTATATTCAAAAAAAACTACAAGGCACTACAACCCGCATCACGACCATCTCTCGGGGTGTTGCCTTTGGCGGCGAGCTGGAGTATGCCGATGAGCATACACTGGGCAGAAGTCTTCAAAACCGAATGCCGGTTGAAAAATATGTAAACCATTAAGAGATACTTCAGCTGCACTGCCTTGTTTATTTTAATTGTAAGGCTTAGCTTTGCAGCACATTACAGGCGGATTTGTTTATTGTTCGGCCCACAGAACTAATAAACGTCACAAAATCTCTCCATAGGATTTTTCAGCGTTTTGCAGTTTACAAAATGAATAAGCAGCCGACAAATTAAACATTGCGGACGGCATACAGAAGTCGCTGTAATGCGAAACAGTAAATTATTATAACCATTTTGGTTTTTATAATAGAACAAAAACAAACAGTTATGGCAAACATCAGAGCTGCACTTGAAAATCGTATTTTAATAATTGATGGCGCTATGGGCACGATGATACAGCGATATAAATTAACCGAAGAAGATTACCGCGGAGAAAGATTTAAAAGCTGGCCTTGCGATGTAAAAGGGAATAATGATTTGCTTTGCATTACAAAACCGGAAATCATTATAGAGATACATAAACAATACTTAGATGCCGGAGCCGATATCATTGAAACCAACACGTTCAGCAGCACTTCCATTGCTATGGCCGATTATCAAATGCAATCGCTGGCTTATGAACTAAATGTAGCTGCTGCCACCTGTGCAGTCAAAGCAAGAGATTTATATTATGCTGAAAATCCGGATTCAAAAATCAACAATCCAAAATTTGTTGCTGGCTCTATCGGTCCATTAAATAAAACCCTTTCTCTCTCACCCGATGTAAACAACCCCGGTTTTCGTGCCGTTACATTTGATGAGGTAGTAGCTGCCTATTATGAGCAAATAAAGGGACTATCGGATGGTGGTGCTGATGTCTTACTTATTGAAACCATTTTTGATACATTGAATGCAAAGGCTGCCATTTTTGCAATAAAAAAATATTTCAGAGATCATCCTGATAAAACTGAATTGCCGATAATGATATCGGGAACAATTACAGATGCTTCTGGCCGCACATTAAGCGGGCAAACATTAGAAGCATTCTACAACTCGGTAATACATGCCAGACCAATAAGTATCGGCCTCAACTGTGCACTGGGTGCAAAGGAAATGCGGCCACATATTGAAGAGCTTTCACAAATTGCCGCATGTTATGTTTCTGCTTATCCCAATGCCGGACTGCCCAATGCTATGGGAGAGTACGATGAACAGCCGGAAGATACTGCTCATTATCTGGAAGACTGGGCAAAAGAAGGCTGGGTAAATATTGTAGGCGGATGCTGTGGCACCACACCCGATCATATAAAACATATAGCAGAAGAAGTAAAAAATATAAATCCAAGAAAACCGCCTGTCATAGATAAAGAACTGACCACCATATAGAATATTATTAAAATTATTGAATAGAAAGATGAGTACAATAAAACCCTATCTCCGCCTCTCCGGCCTAGAGCCGCTGACTATAAGACCTGAGACAAATTTTGTAAACGTAGGCGAACGTACCAATGTAACCGGCTCTAAAAAATTTGCACGCCTAGTTCGTGAAAATAAATACGAAGAAGCTTTAAGCGTAGCTCGCCAACAGGTGGAAAACGGCGCACAGGTGCTGGATGTAAATATGGATGATGCGCTGCTGGATGGTGTACAGGCTATGACCACTTTTTTAAATCTGCTGCAAAGCGAACCGGATATTGCAAAAATTCCGGTGATGATAGATTCTTCCAAATTTGAAATTATAGAAGCTGGTTTAAAATGTGTGCAGGGAAAATGTATTGTGAATTCTATTTCAATGAAAAAAGGAAAGCAAAAATTCATTGAACAAGCCATCATCTGTCAGTCTTATGGTGCAGCAATCATCGTTATGGCTTTCGACGAAACCGGACAAGCCGATACCAAAGAAAGAAAAATTGAAATCTGCCATCGTGCATACAAGATATTAACGGAACAGGTGGGCTACGATCCACAGGATATTATTTT
>ERZ724526.572-NODE-572-length-20950-cov-6.161330_pt1 | contig 20950 bp, 11 predicted proteins | sample MGYA00376059_ERZ724526 | MGnify/ENA primary metagenome ERZ724526 (study PRJEB28724, sample SAMN07190883) | activated sludge metagenome | isolation source: activated sludge of sewage treatment plant in Hong Hong | place: Hong Kong | collected 2016-03-17 ...
GTAGAGGCCAAAATAATGACCCATTTCGTGTGCCAGAGCGCTGCCCAGTGCCTGGGTGGAACCGATCAGACTTGCCTCGATCACGATGCCGTCCCATACGGAGCCGTGGAAGTTCGGCAGGTAGGCGTAGGCTGAAATGCCGCAGCCGTCAACAGGGGAGCAAATTTCTTTTACTACCCAGATGTTGATATAATCCTTTGGATTCCAGCGGTTAATGTTTTTCAGCGTCAGGTCCTGTCCCAAGGCGTTGTCGAGTTCGGTGAGCGTGCTCTGGTTGCGGGTGATACCGTTAGCGGGCTGCCCCTCGGGATTGCGCGTGGCTAAGCAGAATTGTATTTGCACGTCCGTTCCGCTGCCCTGGTCGTAATAGTTCATATTGGCAAAGGCATCATTGAGCCATTGGATACCCTGCTCGACGGCAGCATCCGGAATGTTTTCAGGACCGTTGTTGTGGATGATGTGTACAACTACCGGTATGACGACCGCCTGACCGCGCTGCAAGGCAGGGGATTGCGTTTCCCGGCTGAAAAAAGTCCAGGCTTTCTTTTCCAGTTCTTGTTGATCTTGAAAAGAGGCTGGATTTTGCAGTGCCTGGCGGTGGAGCAGGTCGGTTCCGCAGAAAAAGGTATGCTGGCAAAAAAGCGTAGAGCAGACGTGGAGCAAAATCAATATGAGAAGTATACGTTTCATGTTCCTGTCGTTGAGGAACCTAAGATATGCCACCTTGGCACAATTTTAGCTAAATATTTCTTAGCATTGTGGTGGTGGCATACCACCGAACCCCGTTCGGCAACCACCCGCCGAACGGGGTTCGGCGATACTTGCCAATAACCGGACCGTGTCGATTTTTAATACCACTTATTTTTTTTGTCATCGCACATGATCCCGTTTAACACACCATATCTGACGGGTAAAGAAGCCCACTACCTCTATCAGGCGGTATGTTCCGGACACCTTTTCCGGCAGAACGGGGTTGATGTGTTGTGGATGGATTACTCCAACTACCCTGAATATCCCCAACTTTATGGCCCTTTCAACCATTTCGTTTCTATTCTCGACCTGATTTTTAATACGGGTCCCGCAGCAGCCGACTACCTGCAATCTTCCCGCTAGTCTGCCGGGCTATCGAAGACTCCCTTTCCCCCAGGTTTTCACCGCAGAAACAACCCGTTTTGGCCAAAACGAGCACTTGCCTCTATCGGCATTGATTACTTTTGTCAAAATAAAAGACAACTGGAATGATGACACGACTTCTCGCACTTGCGCTGTTTGCCCCGTTTTTGGCCACCGCCCAAATGAATATCCTGACAACCAACCCCGTAGCGGCACAGGTATTATCGGGCAATTATGATCCCGCCGACTATGCGGCCACAACGGTCGTGACCGACCCGCTTGCCATCGCTGCGGACCTGAACGCCAGCATTTCGGCGGACAGTCTCAAGTCGTATATTATCCGGCTGAGCGAATTTGGTACGCGCAACTCGGGTTCCGATACGGTGTCTGCCACACAGGGTATTGGCGCCGCCAGGCGCTGGGTCCATAGCCAGTTCGAGACGTTCAGCGCGGAGAATGAAAACCGGCTTGTGGTGTCCTATTTGCAGTTTGACCAGGACATCTGTGGTATGGGGCAACATCGCAATATCCTGGCGGTGCTGCCGGGCTCGAATGCCGCCGAACACGGTATCGTGCTCATCGAAGGGCATATCGACAGTCGCTGCGATACCCTGTGCAAGGTGACCTGTCTGGCGCAGGGCGTCGAAGACAACGCCAGCGGCACTGCGCTCGTGATGGAACTGGCCCGTGTCATGGCAAAATATACATTTGAAAACACGATCGTATTCCTGGTGACGACCGCAGAAGAGCAGGGACTGCTCGGCGCCAATGCTTTTGCAGAATATATCCAGGACAACAATATGCCCCTGCGCGCCGTGCTGAACAACGACGTGATCGGCGGCATCATCTGCGGCAAAACCTCCTCGCCGCCCTCCTGTCCGGGGCTGAACGACGTCGACTCCACAGGTGTACGGCTGTTCTCGGCGGGTGGCTACAATTCCCCGCACAAACAACTCGCGCGTTTTATCAAACTGGAATACCAGGAAAACCTGTTGTCGCTGGTAACGGTGCCCATGGATGTTCGTATTATGACGCCTGAAGACCGGACGAACCGGGGCGGCGACCACATCCCTTTCCGGCAGCGCAACTACCCGGCCATGCGCTTTACCGCTGCCAACGAGCACGGCGACGCATTCATCACCCCGGGCTACACCGACCGCCAGCATACTTCCGACGATGTACTTGGCGTAGATACCGACATGGATGGTGTGGTGGATTCCTTTTTTGTAGACTTTAACTACCTGGCCCGCAATGCCGTGATCAACGGTAATGCAGCCGCTATTGCGGCCCGCAACGTGCCCGTACCCACTGATTTTACCGCTACCCGAAGCGGCGATCAACTGACCGTGAACATCATCGATCCGGCCAATGTGGGTACCTACCGCGTGGCCATCCGAAGCACGACCAACGACTGGGATACGGTGTTTACCCTGACAGGCTCAACGGCAGGGGTATTTACCACGAATCCACTCGGAGCGATCATTCTGAGCGTGGCAAGTGTTGACGGTCAGGATGCCGAAAGTCTGTTCACACGGGAGCGGATCATTGCTCCGGTCGTCTCGACCGGCGAACCCGGCGCGGCGCAGGACGCAAACATCCGGTTGCTGCAGAACCGTCCCAACCCCTTCGACGAAGCGACCTGGATATCTTTCTGGATCAATGAGGTGCCGGATTACGGCAAGGCGGAAATACAGATTACCGATATGCAGGGAAGGCTGATCGCACAGTTGCCGGTGGTGCTCAGGGAAGGGCTGAACGAAACGCTCTACACACATGGATACGGTGTGCTCGGCACATTTGCCTATGCGCTGTATGTGGATGGCCGTCCCGTGGATTCCAGGCAGATGGTGTTTGCGTATTAGAACGGGTTTCCCGCAGAAAGGCGCAGAAAAATTTCGCAGATTCACCGCAGATTGGGTGACATTCTGCGCCTTTTCGCGAAGTTTTTCTGCGGCAATCTGCGGGAAATAAATTCGGACCGATCAGTTCCCGTAATCGCTCAAAAACTTCAGGCGCATCAACTGGATCTCTTCCCAGGTGATTTCGTCGTCTTTCAGTTCCTGGTAGGCCAGTTTCACGTCGTCGGTATCGGCTTCCTTGAAGTACTCTATGACCGTTTCGCGCACATACTCGTCTACTATCTTGTTCAGGTAGTAATCGATGTTCAGTTTGGTGCCGGAATTGACGATGCCATCGAGTTCTTCCAGGAGCTCGGCCATGCTCAGGTCGTTGGACTTGGCGATGTCTTCAAGCGGTATTTTCCGGTCGATGGAAGTGATGATGCTCACCTTCATTTTCGACTTGTTGGCCACCGTCTTGATCGTGATGTCCATGGGGCGTTCGATCTCGTTCTGCTCGCAGTATTGCTTGATGAGTTCGAGGAAGGGTTGCGCATATTTCTGCGCCTTGCCGAGGGATACGCCGACGATCTTGGACATGTCTTCCATCGACATGGGGTACTGGGTCGCCATTTCCTCCAGGGAGGGATCCTGGAAAATGATGTAGGGCGGCAGGTTGTGTTTCTTGGCGATGCTCCTGCGCAGGTCCTTGAGCATATTCATCAGGGTTTCGTCGAGCACTGCCGTACCACCCTTTTCGTCGTCGAAGTCGTATTCGCTGTCGTCGTAGTCGTGGTTGATCGTGATGGAGATCGGATGCGGGTTCTTGAGGTAGGCGTGGCCGGCCTCCGATACTTTCAGCAGGCCGAACTGTTCAATTTCCTTGTAGATCAGGTTATTGATCATGGCATGGCGGAAAATGGAACTCCAGAAGTTCTCATCCTTGTCTTCGCCGATGCCGAAGTTCTCCATTTCGCTGAAGCGGAAATCCTTCATCTCCTTCGTCTCGCGACCAAGCAGAAAGTCCATCACCGTTTTCATCAGGTAGTTCTCATTAAGGTCGAGGATACACTGGATGACATTGATGATCTCCTGCTGCACCTCCATCTTTTCCTTGGGGTTTTTGCAGTTGTCGCACATCTTGTGGCAGTCGTCTTCATGGTACTGCTCGCCGAAGTAGTGGAGCAGGAAGCGGCGGCGGCAGGAAGCGGTTTCGGCGTAGGCGACGACTTCCTGCATGAGTTGTGCGCCCATCTCGCGCTCGGCGACGGGTTTGTCGCGCAGGAACTTTTCGAGCCGAAGGATATCCTGGTAGTTGTAAAACGCCACACATTTTCCCGCGAGTCCGTCGCGACCGGCGCGGCCGGTCTCCTGGTAGTAGTTCTCGATGGATTTCGGCATGTCGTAGTGGATCACGAAACGCACGTCCGGTTTGTCGATGCCCATGCCGAAGGCGATGGTGGCGCAGATGACGTCGATGTCTTCCATGAGGAAGGCATCCTGCGTGGCGGAACGGGTTTTGGGGTCGAGACCGGCGTGATACGGGGCGGCCTTGATATCGTTGACGGCGAGCATTTCGGCCAGGTCTTCCGCCGTTTTGCGGTTCTGGACGTAAATGATGCCCGATTCATTGCGGAATTCTTCCTTGATCAGTTGAATGATCTGCTTGACAGTCTGGTCCTTCTTGATCTTCGGGCGAATCTCGTAGAACAGGTTGTCGCGGTTGAAGGAGGAGATAAAGGTGTTCTCCGCCGACATGTCGAGGTTTTTCAGGATGTCCTGCTGCACTTTTGGGGTAGCCGTGGCGGTTAGGGCCATGATAGGCACTTCGCGGGCGACGGCGTCGAGCATGACGCGGATGCGGCGATACTCCGGGCGGAAGTCGTGGCCCCATTCGGAGATACAGTGCGCCTCGTCGACAGCCACAAACGAAATATTGGAGTTCTGGAAAAACTCGATGTTCTCTTCCTTGGTGAGCGTTTCCGGTGCGACGAACAGCAGTTTGGTCCGGCCGTCGGTGATGTCCTGCTTCACCTTTTTCATTTGCGCCTTGGTGAGCGAGGAGTTGAGAAAGTGCGCCACTTCGTCTTCGTCGGAGTAGCCGCGGATGCTGTCCACCTGGTTTTTCATCAGTGCGATGAGCGGACTGATGATGATGGCGGTGCCGGGCAGCATCAGGGCGGGGAGCTGGTAGCAGAGGCTTTTACCGCCCCCGGTAGGCATGATGACAAAAGTATCTTTACGGTCTAAAAGACTTTGTATGATAGCGCGTTGTTCGGCTTTAAAAGCGTCGAAGCCAAAATACTTGTGAAGGCTCTCCAGTAAAACGTCGTGTTCGGTGGCAATTGCTGACATCTTGTATGCGATTAATTTTTACGTCGGCGGTATAAAATCCCGAGTACTAAATTGTTAAAACAGTCCCCTGCCGGCTTTCGGGCAGGGATGAAAATTATGAGCCGATGAAAGTAATCATTTCCGACGGAATCCAATAAGAAGCGGTGGAAATTTTGGACTAAAAATCCGTTTGTTTCTTTCAGCGGCGATTGTATTGCTCTTGAGCACAACGGGGTGACTTTTAGAGTCACCCCGTTGCTGCCAGGAGGCCTTTTTTCAAAAAGCCGCCAAAGATACAAAAAAAAATATCGAAACTCCTGCAAGTTTTTCGCGTTAATTTTTCAAATGAAATTCAAATGTTCCACTTATAATTTTGCGGACATGGTTTTTGAATTTAAAATTCCGAATAAAAATTGGCGAAAAAATTAACTGCCGGTATTCCTCCAACGCAAAACGAATCCCCGGTTTCGTTTATATGCTTTCGCAAATCCTTGATTCCGGGGCGCCAAAACAAAACAGACTCCGGCATGGGGACGACTGGTCAGCGCATCGTAGTTTTGCCCTGGTTCCTGATTTGAACCGGCGTGTAACATAAGCAATGAACCTGGGGTATATACCAAATATTATTGCAGGGTCGACAGGGTCTTGGCGGTGGCACATGTGTAACACCCTCGTTTGAATACTCAAAAATGACTGGAAGTACGACATCCACTATATCGCCGATATGAAACCGGAAGACAAGCCCGACATTCTTTCCATTGCCCGCCAAACCATCCGTATCGAGGCGGAAACGCTGACGGCCCTGGCCGACAGCCTCGACGATACCGGCGACTTCCAGGCCTGTGTGGAGGCCATCGCGGCGTCGCAGGGGCGCCTTGTACTGACAGGTATCGGTAAAAGCGCCATCGTCGCGCAGAAAATCGTTGCGACGCTTAACTCGACCGGCACACCCGCCCTGTTCCTGCACGCCGCCGATGCCATACACGGCGATATCGGCATGATTCGCCCGTACGACCTGGTACTGTGTATTTCCAAAAGCGGCGAAACGGCGGAGGTTCGGGTACTGATCCCGCTGGTCAAAAACTTCGGCAACCCTATCATTGCCATGACCGCCAACCGCCAAAGCACCCTTGCCCGGCAGTCCGACTACCTGCTCTGGACGCCTGTGGAGCAGGAAGCCGATCCCAACAACCTCGCGCCCACTTCCAGCACTGCCGCCCAGATGGCACTCGGCGATGCGCTGGCCGTGGCGCTGCTCGCCTACAAGGGGTTTTCGCCCGGCGATTTTGCCAAGTTCCACCCCGGCGGCGCGCTCGGCAAACAACTCTACCTGCGTGTGCGCGACCTGTACGTATTGCACGACAGACCTGTAGTCGGGCCGGAAACACCGCTCAACGAGGTCATTCTGGAAATCTCTTCCAAGCGCCTGGGCGCTACGGCCGTACTCGACGATGCAGGACATTTGCTGGGAGTCATCACCGACGGCGACCTGCGCCGGATGCTGCAGCGCGGCGGCGACTTTAGCGGCACGACCGCTCGCGATATCCTGTCGCCTGCACCGCGCGCCATCGGCCCCGATGCCCTTGCTGTGGATGCGCTGGCCATGTTGCGCCAGCATTCGATCACGCAATTGCTGGTACTGGAGAATGATGCCTATCTTGGCATGGTACACCTGCACGACCTGGTGCGGGAAGGTCTGGTGTGACGGTTTTGCCGTTTTTTACTGGAATAGTGACTGATGTGCGTCTGAACAACCCCATCAACTCAGGTTTTTTTAATGCTGCAAACTCTGGACCATGCACAGACTTCTTTACAGGTATTTGACGCGCTCATTGCACCGCAGGCTGGGCGACGCTTCCACGATCATCGTGACACCATATCGCCTCGCGCGGGAATTCTGGGTCCTGAAAGTCAATGTTTTCTACTGGATCAAGAGTGCTTTCATGATCTCGATGGGGATATTATCGGCCGGACTGGGTCTGAAAGGGTTTTTGCTGCCCAACCGTTTTATCGACGGCGGCGTAACTGGCATCTCCCTCATTGTCAATGCCGTATCCGGAGTTCCGCTGGCGATTCTGCTGTTGTTGATCAACCTCCCCTTTATCGCCCTCGGCTATTCACAGATCGGGCGTTCATTTGCCATCAAAAGCATCCTCGCCATAACCGGGCTGGCTATTGCCGTGGCACTGATCCAGTACCCGGTGATCACTTCCGACAAACTGCTGGTGGCCACCTTCGGCGGTTTCTTCCTTGGCGCGGGCATCGGTCTGGCCATGCGTGGCGGGGCGGTCATCGATGGCACAGAGGTGCTGGCCATCTATGTCAGTAAAAAAAGCGGGCTGACCATCGGCGACGTGATCCTGCTTTTCAACGTCCTGATATTTGCCACGGCGGCTTATGTGTTGTCGCTTGAATCGGCGTTGTACTCCATGCTGACTTACATATCGGCGTCCAAAACCGTCGATTTCATTGTAGAAGGCATAGAGGAATACGTCGGTGTGACCATCATTTCCACACACCATGAAGAAATACGGCAAATGATCATCGGCAAGGTAGGCCGGGGTGTAACAGTGTACAGCGGCAAGCGCGGTTACGGAAAAAGCGGCGAAAAATCCAGTCCCGGCGATATTCTCTTTACGGTGGTTACCCGCCTGGAAATCGCCAAACTGCACGCCGAAATCGACAAGATCGACCCGAATGCGTTTGTTTTCATGACCAATGTGCTCGACGCGCGGGGCGGTATGATCAAAAAGCGGCCGCTGAAATAGACCCTCCGGAATCGGGGCTGTACAGCCGCACCTTCCGAATCGCGGCTACCAGCATCAACGCCAGCCCCGCCACGATGGCAAACCCGACTTCCAGCCCGTAATGCTCCCCGATAAAACCGATCGCCGGCGGTCCGGCCAGAAAACCCATAAAACTGAAGGTGGCATAGGTGGCCAGACCCGCACCCGGCGCCAGTCCGGGAACACGCGCCGCCGCGTTGAACAGGATCGGCGCGCCGAGTGCCACGCCCGCTCCCAGCAATAAGAATCCGGCAATACCTGCCAGCGGGGCCGTCGAAACAATGACCGCCGAAAGCGCCAGGAAAGTCAGCAGTGCGCTGAAATACAGCATATTGCGCTCGCCGAAACGCGGGATCAGCACATCGCCTGTAAATCGCATGGCCATCATGGTCAGGGAAAAACAGGTAAAACCCAGCGCCGCCACCTGCTCCGGCGCACCCAGCCTGTCGCGGAGGTACACCGCGCTCCAGTCGAAAGCGACCCCTTCGCCGAGGCTGATCACCATGCCGATGAGGATCATGAGGAGCAGGTCGCGGTTGGGCAGCGTGAATTTGGAGCCGCCTCCGCTATTGCCCGTTTCAGGCACGGTTTGAAGCACAGGGCGCAAACCGGTCAGCGTCAGGACAATCACCAGCGCCGCCAGCGCGGTCAGGTGCAGGCGCGGCGCCATACCGGCCGCGATCAGGGCCGCTGCCGTACCCGATCCAGTCATGCCGCCCATGCTCCACATGCCGTGGCACGACGACATGATATATACTCCGTCGTTGCGTTCGATATTGGTGGCGCAGGTATTCATGGCCACATTCATCAGGGCCACGGATGCGCCGACGCAGAAAAGTGCGGCCAGCAGCGACCAGCGTTCGGGCATCCACACCGGCATGGCGAAGGTAAGGGCCATGGCCACCGTTGCGCCGATGGTGGTGCGGGCCAGGCCGAACCGCGCGATAAAACCCGCCGAAAAGGGATTCATGGCCAGCAGGCCCAGCGGCATGCCAAAAAGTGCCAGGCCCAGTTCGGCGTCGTTCAGGCCGAGCGTCGTTTTGACATGCGGGATATAAGCTACCCAGGAGCCGAACATGAGGCTGTCGGCGGCAAATGTGAAGCCTACCGCCCGGGCTTGCCGGTGGGTGAAAAAGAGGCGGAGGTTGGAAACAACTTTGGCAAGGGCACGCGAGAAAAAGGACGGGGCAGCCATAATGCGGCAAAAAGCCGGAATTTCGCTTTAATTAAAGTTGATGTAATCACTCGGGTCGACAGGCCTGCCCTTGTACCACAATTCGAAGTGCAGGTGTGGCCCGGAGGTGTTTTCCCCCGAATTACCGATGATGGCGATGGCCTCGCCGGCTTTCACGGCGCTGCCCGTTTGTTTCAGCAGGACGGAGTTGTGCTTGTACATTGTCACCACGTTGTTCGGGTGCTGGATGGCGATGCTGTAGCCCGTTTCCACGGTATAGCCTGCGGAAATGACCACCCCGTCGGCAGCCGATTTGACGGCGGTGTTCTTGGGCGCCGCCACGTCGATCCCGAAGTGGCTTTTTTGAAGATCAAAGCCCGAAGTCTGTTCCCCCGAAACCGGGGGCATAAAAAAGAGTTGTTCGAGGGGAACGTCGCGCGGCACGATGGCCACGCCTGCGGCGGCAGTGGGTGTGGCGGTCGGGTCGCTGGTGAAGGTGCCGCGGGCGACCTCTGCGCGCAATTGTTCGTCTTCCGGAATGCGCTCGATTTCTTCGGCAGGAATGGTATTTACGGAATCGGCCGGAGCGCCCTGTTTCTGTGCGGCCTCCTTGCCCATGTCGGCCAGATCACCCGCCAGGATCTTGCGCAGGTTGGCGTTGTACCTGCGGTGTGCGCCTATCTCGTCCTCCAGGTTGGCCACTTTTGTCGTCAGCGCCGCAATTTCATCGTCGCGCCGGAAATCGCCGTACCCCGGGATGTAGCGCTTGAGCGGCGTCCAGATGATCAGCATCGTGACGAGGATAGCCGTTCCGACGATCAGCGAACTGAACGCGACATAAAAGGACAGCGGGGTGAGTTTCATGGACGTAATTTCCTCGAAAGTATCGTCGTTCATGATCACGAGGCGGTACTTGTCGCGCATCTTTTCCATGAGGCTGCGGTCGTCGTCGCCATGCCTGCGGAAGAAGTCGAAGAACTTTTTTATAAAAGCGAAATACTTTTGCATGTTTCTGGAACGAAGTGTTCGGTAAGATAGGTCAAATGCAGGTTTGTGGTGGTCTCGCCTGCAAAGTTCGCTGAAAATGCGAAGGGAACGCATTCCAGCGCCGCTATGTTGCCGTTTTTTTTGTTAAAACCTTTTTTCCGGACAACCTTTTGACCCAAAACTGCGCCTTCATCATCTGTTCGTAGTCCGGCCCCGGCCGAGACCCAAACCAACTTCGTACCTGTTTGAGCATGAAAAATAGTATTCGTTTAACCCTTGTGCTGGCAGCACTAATGCTTGCCGCCGGCTGTGTCACGAAAAAGAAAAAAGGCGAAGATGTCGGCTGGTTCAAACGCGGCTATCACAACATTACGTCCAAATACAACTATTGGTTCAACGCCGATGAGTTGTTCCGGCTGACTACCGACAACCTGGCCGCACAGCATACCGACAACTACAACCAGTTGCTCGACATCTACCCCGATGCTGCCGTCGACCCCCAATCGGCGCGTGGCGACCTGGATAATGTCATCACCAAGGCATCGAAAGGGATCGCCATGCACAGGCCCAGCGAATGGGTCGACGACTGCTATACGCTTATCGGACAGTCGCAATTTCTGAAGCGGGACTACGAAACTGCGGAGAACACATTCAAATGGATCAAGGACGAATACGACCCCAAGAAAAAATCCAAACTGAAGAGCAGTAAAAAGAAGAAAAAAGAAAGCGTCAAGAAGAAGAAAAAGAAGAAGTCTTCCAAAAAGAAGAAAAAGAAGAAGTCTAAAAAGAAGAAGAAAAAGTCGTCCAAAAAGAAGGCAGCCGAAACGCCTGAAAAGAAAGTGGACGAAACGACTGCATCCGATCAGCCACCCGCTGCTGCACCGCCGGCTACTCCTGCCGAGGTAAAGCCGGAAGGCAGCAACCCCTACGAAAAGGGACTGCAACGCACCACCGCCTTTCCCCTTGCCATGATCTGGTACGGGCGCACGCTCACCGAACGGGAGAAATACGACGAGGCCGAATTTCTGTTCCGCGACCTGTGGGAAGATGTCTGGTTTCCGCAGGACCTGCGCGACGAACTGGCCACCGCAGAGGCTTACCTCTGGATCAAGCAGAAAAAATACGACCGGGCCATACCGCCGCTCGTACAGGCAATAGAACTGACCAAAAGGAAAAAGCACCGCGCCCGCCTGGCCTACATTCTGGGTCAGCTCTACGAGCGCTCCGGCAACCCTGAAAAGGCCTATGATGCCCTCGAAACGGTGCTCAACAGCAATCCGGTGTACGAGATGGAGTTCAACGCCCGCCTGCACCAGATACAAGCCGGCTGGACGAATAAAAAGATCAACAGCGCCGATGCCAATCACTCGCTGGAGCGCATGCTCAGGGACGATAAAAACATCGAGTATCGCGACCAGATTTACTATGTCATGGCCGATATCGCCTTGCAGGACGGCCTGAAGCCCGATGCAATCGCCTACCTGCGCAAGTCGCTGGATTTTAACCAGAACAACACCGTGCAACGGGCGGAGTCGTACCTGAAACTCGCTGACCTTTTCTTTGATACTGAAAATTTCGTTCAGGCTAAACTGTATTACGACAGCACGCTCACTGTGTTGCCGGCTACCGACGAACGCTATAAACAGGTAACCAGTTATGCCGAAAACCTGAAGGATATCGCCAGGCTGATCCAGACCATCGCAGCCAACGACAGCATCGTGCGTATTTTCCGCATGGGCGACGACGAGCGCAAGGAACTGGCACAGAAAATCAAGAAACAACGCGAGGAAGAGGCCGAAGCCGCTGCCAAGGCACAGGTGGTTGCCCCGCAACCCGGCGCTGCCAAAGCGCCGCCGCCCATCGCCGGCGGCCGCCCGTCCTCTTTTTATTTCTACAACGAGGCGTTTCTGAAAAAAGGCAAGCGCGACTTCACCAAAACCTGGGGCAGCCGCAAACTGGAAGACAACTGGCGTCGCAGCAACCGGCCGCTTGCAGGAGGCTTTGGTGATGAAGCGGCAGGCCGCGATACGACGCGCAGGGCCGAGGTCAGCGAAGCCGAACTCAAAGATATTTTTGCTACCATCCCGAAAAGCGAGGCCGAACTTACGGTGCTGCACTTAGCCACTTATGAGGCCATGTATCAGCTCGGTACGCTTTTCCGCGACCGACTGCAAAACAACAAGCGCTGCTCCGGCACACTCGAGGAAATGCAATCGCGCTATCCCGAAAATGACAAGTACGAAAAAGAGACCTGGTATTACTGCTACCTGGCTTTCAATGACTTAAACAATGCGCCGAAAGCCAAATACTACCTCGATAAACTGGCCGGCAAATACCCCAACAGTTCCTATGCGCGCGCGCTGACCGATCCCAATTTCATGAATGCCACCAAGGCACGCGAACGCGAACTCAATACCTACTACGAACAGACATATAGCGCGTTCCAAAGCGGCAACTACAAGGATGCATTCGACCGCTGCGTGGAAGCGCCGCAGAAATACGGCTCACAGAATCCGCTCATGGCAAAATTTGCCCTGCTCAGCGCCCTTTGCGTGGGCAACCTGCAGGGCAATGAGGCCTACTGCCAGGCGCTCGCGGAAGTCATTGCCCGCTATCCGGAATCGGCCGAATCGACCCGCGCCAAGGAAATCGCCCGACTGATGTCGTGCAAGGGGTTTGAAGTGGGCGATACCAAGCCGAAAAGCGAAACCGCCATGGACGACGGCTTTACGCTCGAAGACGACAAACTGCACTACTTTATCGTTGCCCTTACAGGTGAAGATATACGGCTCGACGAGGTCAAGGTCGCTGTATCCGACTACAACCGGGAAAACCACCGTCTGGAACAACTTCGCATCTCGAATATTTTCCTGGGAACGGATACCAATAACCCGCTTGTCGTGATCCGGAAGTTCGATAACAAGAACCAGGCGATGCGGTACTACGAAGAAGTGAAAGACAAAGATGATTTTCTGGGTGAATCGGCGCGTAAAAAATACAACAAGGAGTTTTTTGCCATTACGCAGGAGAACTACCGCCGTATCCTTAAAAACAGGACGCTCGACGGGTATCGCGAGTTTTTTGCGGAGAATTATTTGAAGTAGTCGAGGGGGTGGTTCCCGCAGATTGACGCAGAAAAACTACACGGATTCTCGCAGATTTGGCAATATTCTGCGTTTATCTGCGCGATTTTTCTGCGTCAATCTTCGGGGAATAAATTTTTATACCCGAATCAGGAATCTACAGGGAATATAAATTGAGGTATGCCTCAACGGCCTGCTCCATTGCAAGGGGCACGAACGGCTGTTGCCGGACGGTCTGTTCCAGTTGCTCCGTTGACAATGCCGCCAGTTCGTCTATTCCATCAGCCACAACACCCACCTCTTGTGCAATGCCAACCGGTGTGCTGACCACCCGGCAGCCGTTTGCCGCCGCTTCGGCCAGTACAAAACCGAAGGACTCGAAATGCGCCGTGTGGAGCAATACCTTCGCCTGCTGCATGCGGACCAGCACTTCCGGTCGCGGCAGGCTTCCGGCAAATCGCACGTTACCTGCCAGTCCCATCCGGGTAGTCAGGGCTTCCAGTTTCTCCCGCTCCGGGCCGTCGCCGATTAGTTCGACCCTCAGATCAGGTTTCTTTTGCACGACCAGGGCCACTACCTCAAGCCACTTTTCCCAATCCTTCACGGCTACGAGCGATCCCGTTCCCAGCAGATCAAGCGGACGTGATGCCGGGAGCGATTCAGGTATTTCGGCTTCCGGTACACCCCAGGGAATGACGTGCCCTGCCCGGAATCCCGTGTTTTGCTCCAGAACCCTGTTTTGAAATGCCGAGACAGCCACCAAACGGGCCGAGCGCTCTGCGTTCAGCGCGCGCTGGAACAGGCGGTTTTGCGGCAGCACATCCTGACCCATCAGTGTGGTGAAGTGCCGTGTGCCGTACCGCTTTGCCAGCCGCTCGCCGACAAACGAGGCCCAGCCGAGCCAGAAACTATGGATTGTCGTTACGGTTCCTTCCAACGGGAGCGGAGGGGCATTTGCCCGCCACAGGGTGCGCAGTTTGAGCAAACGCCGGTTCTGCCCGTTGCAGGGGTATACCCTGGCGCCATACCAGTCGTACGGCGTATCGCAAAACGGATACTCCAGCGCGATGATGTGCAGTTCGATGCCGCGTTGCAGCAGTCCCCGCGCCAGCAGTTGCAGAGGCGGGATACAGTTGTGGTCGGTTTCGGAAGCGGCAAAACCGGGAGTGATCCAGAGGATACGCATCGACAAAAATAAAGAGGGCGAACGTTTATATCGTTCGCCCCGGGTATAATGACGTCCGCGCTTGTATCGGGCGGACGGAATGACGGCGGTCCCGTCATGCGGGATGCCACCGTTCTCTTGTTGTCAACAGTCCAGTTTTCTCAAAACTTCGCCATCCGCCGGGTAATTTGACCACCCGCATCGTCGCGTACGGTGACAAAGTAGAGGCCCGGCTGCCAGTCGCCCGACGGTATTTCCAGGTGCTGCGGACCCGAAGGCAAATCACCGGTTTCGGTGCGGAAAACCACCCTTCCGCTCAGGTCGCATACCACAACGCTCACGCCGGCACTTTCGTCGAGCGAAAAATCGACGGCAAAAGTACTGGTTGTCGGGTTGGGGTATACGTCCATACCGCTCAGGATGCCCGCTACCTCGCGCACCGGTGTGGTATTCACACCCGGCGGCAACGCGACGAACTGATCGGTATAGAGGCGGTATTCGCCGGGCGCCAGGGTCAGCGGCGCCGTGGTATTGGTCACGTCGAGCGTTTGGCCGGTATAGTACTCGTACCAGGTGCCGGTATGCTGGAAATCGGGCGTGACAGTGCCCGACTTAATGTCCACATTGGCCACCACGTGTACGTTCATGGAAGCCGAGTTCAGGCGAACCGTGCGCCCGAGCCCCGGACCGATATTGATCTGGTAGTCCGTCGTTTCGAACACATCGTAAGCCTTGCGGAGCTGGAGCAGCGAGGTGGTCACGTCAGACAGGCGGCGGCGGTAGGGATCGTTCCTGAAGTCCCAGCGGATAGGCTTGGGCGATGTGCGGCAGCCGGAGTTATTGCTGCCGTTTTCGCACAGGTTGATGCTGAAATCGTAGGCCAGTTCGCCGAACTGCCACAGCATTTTCGGACCGGGAACGGTGTACAGCAGGTTGTTCATCAGTTCGATGCGTTTGGTATATACCGGTAGCCACTTGACGTTGTAATTGCCGTCGGCATTGCCGTATGTCGCACATTCGTAGGCGATACGCTCCTCGTCGTGGCTTTCCATGTAACCGATCAGGTGCGGAACGTTCCAGTTGCGCTGCTGGTACGATATCCAGCGCAGGTCGGTCGCGCCGCCGGTCAGGTTGTACCCCAGCGCCGTTTCTTTATAGTTCTGGAACATATTGCCCCACAGCATCATGCCGTATTCGGCGAGTTCCTTTTCTTCCGTATTGTCGGCAAAGTGTTCGAGAATGACATAAGCCTGCGGATCGACCGACCACATGAAGTCGGCGTAATCCTTGAGGATGGCAATACGTGAGGCGTCGTATTGCCCCCAGGCGCCGACGTTACCCCCGGAGTTGGTCTGAGTGAAACCTTTCGACAGGTCGAAGCGGCAACCGTCGATCCGGAATTCTTCCTGCCAGTATTTCAGGCAGTTTTTGACATAGGTTTTGGTGGCCTGGCTTTCGTGGTTGAAGTCGTTAAATACGTTGAAAGGGTGCGTCGCGTTGGGGTTCAGCCAGGGGTTGTTAGGCGCCGGGATGTTTGCAGCGCCATTCCAGTATAACTGTGCCAGGGGGCTGTTGTTGGCGGCCTGGTTGAACACCACGTCGAGAATGACGGCTATACCGCGCTGGTGGCACGCGTCGACGAGCATTTTCAAGGCTTCCGCAGTGCCGTAGTATTTATCGAGGGCCTTGTGGAAAGAGGGGTTGTAACCCCAACTGATGTTGCCGTCGAATTCATTGACGGGCATCAGTTCGACAGCCGTCACGCCCAGCCGTTCGAGGTAATCGAGTGTATCGCGCAGCGTATTGTAGTCGTGCGCATCGAGGAAATCGCGCATCAGCAGTTCGTACACCACCAGGTCCGTTTTTTTCGGGCGCTGGTAATTGGTTGCCTGCCAGTTGAAGGGTTGCTGGGCCGTTTGAAGCACCGATACGGCGCCGCTGGTTTTTCCGGAGGGATAGGCCGGCAGATTGGGATAGGTAGAGGCAGGGATAAAGGGATCGTTGCCGCCGTCGAGCACCAGGGTGCTCAGCGGGTCGGCGATTCGCAGCGTTCCGTCTACCAGGTACTGAAAACGGTATTGCTGCCCGGGTGTCAGTCCGCCGATCTCGATCCACCAGGTAGCGTTATCTGCCGCGCGTTTCATCTGGTAGGTATTGTCGGGCAGCCAGTTGTTGAAATCGCCCATGACATGCACCACCAGTTTGTCGGGCGCATACAGTTCGAGGCGTACCGTCTGGTCGTCTACATAATTGATCCCCCATTCCGTGCCGGCGGGCGGATTTTGCGTTATGATATTGTCCGGCACGACGTACAGGAAAGAGGTGGTATCCTGTTCGGTAGCGGTCGTGGCGATGAAATCGACCTTGTGCCCCCCTGCTGCGCCGGCGGTGAGGTTGGTTTCAAGCGATTTGCCGGTAGTGGAAAAGACCTGCACGCCGTTGTCGAGCAGTTGGAGCGAAGCATTGAGCGAAGCCGCGGCTTTCACAGGAATCTGGCTGCCCGGGCTGGCCAGAAAAGCGCCGGCGGCGGGGTTGATGATCAGGGTCAGCAGGGCCCCGTTGGTGGGGTAGACATCGTAAAAAATATCGCCGCCACCGGCAGCGCGGCCCACGACGCTGCCGCTTTGGTTGCGGAACACAAAGGCCAGTTTCAGCACCGTTTCATTGGGCAGAATGCCAAAAAAGGTATTGATCGTGAAGGTTTTCTTCCACACATTCGGGCTGACATAAGTCATTGCGCCTACAGGGTCGTTGATGGCCCAGGTCGTCGGTACATGCTTCCAGTCGGTAGAGGAAGTACTCTGGTCCGTGATGACCCCCATATGGGCAAACACAGGTCCGGCAAAACCGGCGAGTGCGCCATTGCCCTGGGTGGCGTCGAAGTAGATGGTCACGTTGTCGGTTACCGAAGGGAAGAGCGGATCACAGGTAACCTGGGCCAAAAGCGAGGCCCACGACAGTGCAAACAGGAGAGAGGCGAGTATCTGTTTTTTCATGGTTGCAGAAATGTAAGGCATAAAAAATAAAAATCCCATTCCGGCCGGCGTGGTGGCGAAATAGGACAGGGTGTTTTGCAGGGGCAAAATAAGCAAAAAAAAGACAGCAGGATGATAACACCCTGCCGTCAGAAATATAACCCCAAAAAACCTAAGCGTGAAGGTACATACAGGTAAAGTATCATGCAAATGTTTTTAAAAAAAAAAATTATCAGGTGGTCAAAGCGGCCGGCTACGAGAATTGCAGGCAGCACTATTTTACCATGCACTGTTTTTATACCGAATAATTGCAGGTGTTTTTTTCAACATGTCTCTCCGGTGTACCATTTTCGATTGCCCGTTTTGCCTAAATGTACAGGCTTTTATCCCGCCTGTTTACGGGTAAAACGCTACCTTGTCAGCGCAGGCCTTGCCTACTGTGAAGGACTTATTCCGAATGGCCTGTGATGCCTTTTTGACCTGGTGGTAATACTCAATAAACTGCTTAACGATCTGATATATAAGTATTTGCGCTGCGGCGCGTCATGACTTAAGTAAAAACTGTCTCCGTGTTTCGCTTAACCTTCCTCCTGGCGGCGATGCTTTGCAGCGCTGCGCTTTTTGCCCAACTACCCGGCAAACAATCCGGCACACCATCCATGTTGTTGCCCACCGGCTGGTCGCTCACACCGGCCGGAACTTCTCTGCCTTTGGGCGACCTCCCGTTGAATATCGCGGTATCGCCCAATAAGAAATGGCTGGCCGTCACCAACAACGGTCAGGGCAAACATTCCCTGCAACTCATCCAGGCAAAGAAGGGGCGCCTGCTTCATTCCCTGGAAATCCCCATTGCCTGGCTGGGCCTCGCATTCTCCGACGATTCCAGGACCTTGTACGTATCCGGCGGCAACAGCAATGCCATTCTCCGATACGCCATTGAAGCAGGGAAACTGGTGCTGCGCGATACCCTGACGCTCGGCAAGCCCTGGCCAACGCGGATCTCTCCGACCGGGCTTTGTGTCGACAGCAAGCGCAACCTGCTGTACGTCGTTTCGAAGGAAAACAACAGTCTTTACGTGCTGGATACCCGTACCAAAACAGTTGTGCATCGCGACTCTATTGGCAAAGAACTCTACACTTGTGCGCTTTCGCCCGACCGGAAGTTGCTCTACATCACGCACTGGGGCGGCAACGAACTGGTGGTCTGGGACACCGAAACGCGCAAGGTCAAAACGCGTATCCCCGTGGGCGATAACCCGAATGATCTGATAATCAATGAAAAAGGAACGATGGCCTATGTCGCCTGCGCCGATGACAATTCGGTTTCCGCCATCGACCTGACCCGGAATAAAGTGGTGGAAACGCTTGTCGCAACGCTGTATCCCGACGCTCCGACCGGCTCCACGTCGAACAGTGTGGCCCTTTCGCCCGATGAAAAAACACTGTATATCGCCAATGCCGACAACAACTGCCTGGCCTTGTTCGACGTGTCAGAACCAGGCCAAAGCCGTTCCATGGGTTTTATTCCGACCGGCTGGTATCCGACCTGTGTGCGAACCGTCGGCAAACGAATATTTGTCGCCAATGGAAAAGGGTTTTCTTCTTTCCCCAATCCCGGCGGCCCCAATCCGATAGGGCGCAAGCAAAAAGTTAATTACCAGAAGGGCAATGAGGAGGAGCAATATATCGGCGGCCTGATGAAAGGCACCATGAGCATAGTGGCTGTCCCGGACGAGACCTTGCTGGCCGAATATACCCGGCAGGTGTACCGCAATGCACCTTATACGAAAGAACGCGAGAAACTGGCAGAAGGCGAACCCGGCAACCCGGTTCCCCAACGCGTCGGCGACCCCTCGCCTATCAAATACATTTTTTATATCATCAAGGAAAACCGCACCTACGACCAAATACTGGGCGATATGCCGGAGGGCAACGGTGATACCTCGCGTTGCCTGTTTCCGGAAAAGATAACGCCCAACCAGCACGCCCTGGCCCGCGAATTTGTACTGCTCGACAATTTCTATGTCAACGCCGAAGTCAGCGCCGACGGCCACAACTGGAGTACGGCAGCCTATGCCAACGATTACACGGAGAAAACCTGGGTAACGAGTTACGGGGACCGCGGCGGCGATTATGTTTATGAAGGACAAAGCAGAACGGCGTGGCCCAAAGACGGCTTTATCTGGGATCACTGCCGCCGGGCGCGCATTTCCTACCGCACCTACGGCGAGTTCGCCGACGACTACAAGCCCAATATCCCCGCGCTGGAAGGCCATTTTTGCCCCTATTACACTTCCTGGGACACCGATGTGCGCGATACCACACGAGTGACGCAGTGGAAACAGGACTTTGACTCGCTCGTGGCCGTCAATGCCTTGCCGCAACTCAGTACCCTGCGTCTCATCAACGACCATACCGAGGGGTTGCGCCGAGGCAAACCGACGCCTTACGCACAAATAGCCGACAATGACCTGGCGCTTGGCCTGTTCATCGAGCACCTTTCCAACAGCCCGGTTTGGAACCAGTCTGCCGTATTTGTACTGGAAGATGATGCCCAAAACGGCGCCGACCACGTGGACGCACACCGTTCGATCGCGTTTGTAGCCGGTCCTTTTGTAAAAAGAAACTACATCGATCACACGATGTATTCCACCAATTCCATGTTGCGGACGATAGAACTCATCCTCGGCTTGCCGCCCATGAGCCAGCACGACGCGGCCGCTACCCCGATGTGGCGTTGTTTTACGGAAAATGCCGACTATAAACCCTTCAAGGCGAAGCCCTGCAACGTCAACCTCGACGATCGCAACGCCGCCGTGGACAGCGAACTGCAGCGCCGTTCCGATGCGTTCGATTTCAGCAAGGAAGACCGCGTACCTGACCTGGCATTTAACCAGGTATTGTGGAAGATCATCAAAGGCGAGCAGTCGGAAATGCCGGCGCCGCGGCGCGGGGCTTTTTTGCGGTATCAGGAAGAGGAAGAGGAAGGAGATGAGGACTGAATGCCCTGGTCCAAACTACGGGAGCAGGATTTAGATGTCCGTCGTTATCATCGCGTTGCGGAGCGGGACGTCAGGTTTGTGCCTTTTTCAAAGCCCGAGTTTTTGCAAACGTGCCAAAAATTGGCGGGTACGAGATCTATAAGGTTTGCCAAACCTTATAGATCTAAGTAACATTTTTCCGGGAGCGGCGTCTTTCTCGTATAAGGCTTGCATGAGCCGCAATACCTTGACACAACTTAAATATCAGCTATGAAACAAATCTTCCTCTTTCCCCTGGCATTTGCCCTGGCCACCACTTTTCTCCACGCCCAAAGCGACGCGCTCTTCGGATTTATCCAGGAACACAAAAACGACAAGTCCTTTACTTACGCCTTTCTGAGCAAAGACTTGGTTGAGGTCGTTGCGCAAAACGACATTAAAGACGAAGACTGGAAAAAAATGCAACAGGTCGTGAAAAACATCGGCAGCCTGAGCATACTCGCAGCCGACAGTA
>ERZ724526.578-NODE-578-length-20821-cov-12.220360_pt1 | contig 20821 bp, 19 predicted proteins | sample MGYA00376059_ERZ724526 | MGnify/ENA primary metagenome ERZ724526 (study PRJEB28724, sample SAMN07190883) | activated sludge metagenome | isolation source: activated sludge of sewage treatment plant in Hong Hong | place: Hong Kong | collected 2016-03-17 ...
GCATGGAAGCCGCCAAGCCTGCCGAACAAGCTGGCATGGCCGGCGCTGCTGCTCCTCAAGCCGGCATGGCCGCGCCGCAAGCCGGCATGGAAGCCGCCAAGCCTGCTGAGCAAGCCGGCATGGCTGGCAAGGAAAGCACTGCCATTGAAGCCGCCAAGCAGGCCGGCATGGAAGCCAAGAAGTAATTATTCGGGTTTCGGCAAAAGCGGGGCTGCGGCTCCGCTTTTTTGTTGACCGTCAAGCCAGTTGGCGCCAGTTGAAGCCCGCTTCCTGACAGGCCACGCTGACCCGCTCTGCGACATCGTCGAGTACTGTCGCGAGGGCGCCAATTGCCAGCGAAGGATGGTTGTTGCGCTCGCTCAGATGCGCCGCAACAACGTGCTGCAACCTGCTGCAATCGATATCCCGCAACAGTCCCGCTGCCGCACCGTTCTCCAGATGACCGAGACGGCCGGCTATCCGACGCTGCAATGATGGCGGATAGTTCGACGCAGCCAGCAGTGCCGCATCGTGATTGCATTCGAGGATCAGTCCGTCGACTCCCGACAGGACGTTGCGCATGTGCGGGGTGACGTCACCGGCATCGGTCAGCAGCCCCAGTCGCCGGACACCGTCCGAGAACACGTACTGAACCGGCTCCCTGGCGTCGTGCGGAACCGGAAAGGGCTGGATTTCCAGCGCTTCGACCACAAACGCGACATGGCTGTCGATGATTCGCACATCAACGTCGGCCGCCGCGGATACGCACGCCGCGAGGGTTCCGTGACTCAACCAGACAGGCAGGCGATGGCGCCGGGCAAACGGAAATACGCCGCCGATATGGTCACCATGCTCGTGGGTGATCAGAATCCCGCTCAGGTCTGCCGGATCACGCCGGAGACGCGCGAGACGCCTCAGCATCTCGCGATGCCCGAAACCGCAATCGACCATCAGGCAGGTTGCGCCGCTTTCGACCAGCATCGCATTGCCTGCGCTGCCGCTACCGAGCGACGCGTAACGGATCACTGCAGCTGCTGATAGAGCAGGCTCAGGATCCTTTTCGCGGTTTCCGATTTGTCGGTGCCGCCCTCGCTGGAGAGAACCTGAACGACACTGTTCTGTCCCGATTCGCTGACATGGATGCGGTACTGCGGCTTGCCGCTGCCCGCCGGTTCGGAACTCTTCCAGAAGCTCAGCTTGTCGAGCCAGCCGGTGCCCTTCTTGAGGTTCGCATCCGGGTCGACATAGCGAACGTAGTAGAGCCCCTTGGAGCGGTCCCGGTCCTCAACGGTAAATCCGACACGATCCAAAGCCAGACCAACCCGGCGCCAGGCACGGTCGAACCTTTCGTAAACTTCCAGCGTACCGCTCCCTTCGTTGCTGCTTGCCAGCCTGGCGCGCGGCTCGGCCTTGGCCGCGGCGACGCTGGCTTCGGCGCGCTTGTTTTCCGCCCCCAGGCTGACCATCAGGCGCCGCAGCATCTCCGCCTCGAGTTCCGGGTTTGCGGGACGCGGTTGCCAGCGCGTCTCATCCTTGGAGGTTGAGGTATAGACTTCCTCCATGCCGCGGTGGCTGACGAAAATGTCGGTAGTTCCTGGCTCCGCGCCGGGTTCGAAGCGGGTCCGGAACTTGTCGCGCTCACCAGTCGAATAAAGGGAATCCAGGAATTTTCCAAGTGTACCGCGAATGATGTCGTCATCGATCTTGGCGCGGTCCTCGGCCCAATCGGTCTCCATCACCCCGGCATCGGGCCGTTCTATGGCGATGATGAAGCCGTTCTCCTGCCAGAAATCCTTGACCGGACCCCACAGCTTGTCCGCGGGCGCGGTCACCACCAGCCAGCGCTGGTTACCGGAACGCTCGACCCGGACCTTTTCGACCTGGGGCAGAACGACGGAATTTTTCGCCTGAGCCGCCGGCGTGCGTTCGGCAGTATAGGCGGAGAAGGTCGCGCTGCCCTTGCCTGCCGCATCCGGAACCGCATAGCGGTCGTCACGCGTCACCTGCGTGAGATCCGGCGGGACCTCGAGCGAAGGAACCTTGCCCGCGGACTTGTACTCGATCTTCTTTGAATCCGGAGCGATGCTGCATCCGCCGACGACAATGGCCAGCAATGTCAGTACAGGAACAGACCACGAAAGGCGATGATTCATGTTCACTCCGTCAGGCGAGCAGGCCGGCATGGCGCATGGCAGCCAGAACCCGGGCATGGTTGGCTTCGGACAGGGGTGTCAGCGGCAGGCGGATACCGCCCGGCATCAGCCCGAGTTGCTGGACAGCCCACTTCACGGGAATCGGGTTGGCTTCGCAGAACAGGTCGCGATGCAGGCCGAGCAGCCGGAAGTGGATTTCGCGGGCGCGGGCGACGTCGCCGGCAGCGGCCGCGACGCACATCTCGTGCATCAGGCGCGGCGCCACGTTGGCGGTGACCGAGATGTTGCCGTGGAAACCGAGCATGATCGATGCGACGCAGGTCATGTCGTCGCCGCTGTAGAGGGCGAAGCCCTCAGGGGCGCGGGCAATGAGGTCGCAGGCACGGTCAAGGTTGCCGGTTGCGTCCTTGACACCGACGATACCCGGCACCTGCGCCAGGCGCAGGATGGTGTCATTGGACATGTCGGCCACCGTGCGGCCGGGGACGTTGTAGAGCAGAATGGGTAATTCGACCGCCTCGGCGATCGCCTTGAAGTGGCGATAGAGACCTTCCTGAGTCGGCTTGTTGTAGTAGGGAACAACCGAAAGCGCCATGTCGGCGCCGGCCCTCTTCGCGTACTCGGTCAACTCGATCGCTTCGTCGGTGGAATTGGCACCGGTGCCGGCAATCACGGGAATCCGGCCGGCGGCATGGTTGACCGTGACGCGAATCAGCTCGCAGTGCTCGGCGACATCGACGGTCGGCGACTCGCCGGTGGTGCCGACGATGACGATAGCATCGGTACCCTCGCGCACATGCATGTCGATCAGATTGCGCAGGGAATTCAAATCGAGGCTGTCATCCTCGTGCATGGGTGTAACGATGGCGACAATGGATCCGGTAATCATGGTCTGTGGTTCAGCAAGAAGATAACTTTGAGATTGTAACTGAAGGGTCCCTGTGGCGGAAAGGCGCTTGGTAACAGATTGTTACCTGCGGGCGACCCAGCGCAGTACGCCGCCACCGGCAATCAAGGTGCCCTCGGCGAGATCGAGCGCCGGATGACGATCCGCGCCGGCGGTCTGGAGCTGTCGCGCAAACTCATCGAGGCGTACCGCCGCGGGAGCACGCCAGCCCAACTGGCGCAGCCGGTAGCGCAGCAGGTTCTTCAGGCGCGGCAGGGACAATTCACGGAGCATCGCCAGCTTCAAGGCTTCGCCGTCGGCAGCCGACCGCCAATCGATGAGGGCCAGTTCGCCGAGCAGGACATCGGCCTCGGCGAAGTGTCCCGCCGCCTGCGCCAGATTCCTTTCAGCAGCGGGAAAGCGCGCGCCAAGCACGGTCAACACCCGGTGGCGCAGGAAATTGCGCGACAGCCCGGTGTCGCGGTTACTTTCGTCGTCCACCCAGGCAAGTTGGTGATCGCGGGCATAGGTTTCGATCGCGTCGCGCGACACGTCGAGCAGGGGGCGCAGGATACGCAGCTGTTGCCGGCGCCGTTCCACCGGAATGCCGGCCGCCCCGGCCACCCCGGCGCCGCGCAGAAGGTTGAAGAGCAGGGTTTCCGCCTGGTCGCCCTGATGATGCCCGAGCAGGAGCAATTCGCCGGCCGACCCGGAAAACACCCGGTAACGCGCCTCGCGTGCCGCCGCTTCGAGCCCGAGACCACTGTGGCGGTCGACTTCGACACGTTCGACGAGCAGGTCGATGCCGAGATCACGGCAATAGTCGGCGCAGAAAGCGGCCCAGCAATCGGCATTCTCCGACAGGCCGTGATGGACGTGAACGGCGCGCAGATTCCCGCGCGGACAAAGAACAGCGAGAACATGCAGGAGGACGACCGAATCGCAACCACCCGAGAGTCCTACGCAAATGTTCTCGCCCGGCATCGTGCGGGTTGCGAGAAATGCGGCAACCCTGGCCGGGAGGCTATTTTGCAGGCTGTTCCTTGAAGCGGCCATAGCTCATCAGCCGCTCGTAGCGCTTGGCGAGCAGTTCCGTGGTCGACAGCGCGGAGACGTTTGTCAGCGCGTCCTGAAGCGCCTTCTTCAAGGTTTGCGCCATCGCCACGTGGTCGCGATGCGCGCCACCCACCGGCTCGTTGATGATCCTGTCGACCAGTCCCAGCGTCTTCAGGCGCGGCGCGGTGATACCCATGGTTTCAGCCGCCTCGGGCGCCTTGTCAGCACTCTTCCAGAGAATCGAGGCGCAGCCCTCGGGAGAAATGACCGAGTAGGTCGAGTATTGCAACATCTGCAGAACGTCGCCGACCGCGATCGCCAGCGCGCCGCCGGAGCCGCCCTCGCCGATGATGGTGACGATGACCGGCACCTTGAGCTCGGCCATGACGTAGAGGTTGCGGCCGATCGCCTCGGACTGGCCACGCTCCTCGGCATCGATGCCGGGGTAGGCGCCCGGCGTGTCGACAAAGGTCAGCACCGGCAGGCCGAATTTCTCGGCCAGCTTCATCAGGCGCAGCGCCTTGCGATAGCCTTCCGGACGCGGCATGCCAAAATTGCGAAAAATCTTCTCCTTGGTGTCGCGCCCCTTCTGGTGGCCGATCACCATCACCGGCTGGCCGTTGAAACGGGCCAGGCCGCCGACGATGGCGTGATCGTCGGCAAAGGCGCGATCGCCGTGGAGTTCCTCGAAATCGGTGAAGATCAGCGCCAGGTAATCCAGCGTGTAAGGGCGCTGCGGGTGGCGCGCCACCTGGGAAATCTGCCACGGCGTCAACTTGACATAGATGTCCTTGGTCAGTTGCGCGCTCTTCTTCTCCAGCCGCTCGATTTCTTCGGCGATGTCGACGGCCGAATCATCCTGGACAAAGCGCAACTCTTCGATCTTGGATTCGAGTTCGGCAATCGACTGTTCGAAGTCGAGAAAGGTTGTTTTCATGGACAGACCGTTTTCCTGTTTGGCGCGTATTCTAACCCAAAGCCCGAAACGCCCGGCTCAATACTCGACCGGCAGCGGATCCAAGCTGCGCCACAGGTGCCAGGTCGCGACCGAGCGCCAGGGCCGCCAGCGCTCGCCAAACTCGGCGAGCACCTGACGCGGCTGCCTGGCGCCGGCAAAGTAGCGCTCGAAGACCGCCCGCTGCAGGCCGAGATCGTCGACAGGGAAAACATCCGGACGCAACTGGTTGAAGATCAGGAACATCTCGGCGGTCCACCGGCCTATGCCCCGAACGTCGGTGAGCGCGCCAATCAGCGCCTCGTCATCGAGCGCAGCCCAGGCGGATGGATCGAGTCGCCCGGCGACAAAATGCGCCGCCAGATCGCGCACGTACTCGCTCTTACGCCGTGACAGGCCGCAACCGGCGAGACCCTCCTCGCCGGCGGCGAGAACGGCCTGCGGCGAGACGTCGGCAAGCGCCGCGACAAAGCGCCCCCACACCGCATCCGCCGCCTTCACCGAGATCTGCTGCCCGACGATCGATCGCGCCAGCGTGGCGAACGGGTCGCCACGCGAAATCAGACCGAGGCCGGAATAGCGTTCGACCAGTTCGCCCATGCGCTCGTCGTTCGCTGCCAGTTCGCGCGCGGCCTGCTGCCAGTACGGAGGAATCATCGCGGCCTCCGTGGAAATCGGCCGGAAAACAGCGTGGACCGCAGCAGCCGAATCCGGAAGTCGGCGAGGATTCCGTTTCCGGAGCAATCGTGACGCGAAGGCGAGCCGCAGACAGTGCAACTTGCACGGCAAGGTGAAGTCGACAAAGTCACGGTTGGTCCGGAAATGGAATCAGCCGTATCTTCCGCTCAGGAAGGGGTTATGGCGCCGCTCTTCACCGAGGGTGGACATCGGGCCGTGCCCGCAGATGAATTCGACATCGTCGCCGAGCGGGAACAGCTGCTCCTTGATCGAGCGGATCAGCGTGTCGTAGTCGCCACGGGGGAAGTCGGTGCGGCCGATCGACCCCTGGAATAGCACGTCCCCGACCTGCGCCAGCCGGCTCGGCTCATGGTAGAAAACCACGTGGCCAGGCGTGTGGCCGGGGCAATGCAGGACAGCGAGTTCGACTTCGCCGAAATTGACCTTGTCGCCGGCATGCAGCCAGCGGTCCGGTTCGAAGCTGAGCGCGCTCGACACGCCGAACATCTTGCTTTGCTGCGGCATGCTCTGGATCCAGAAACGGTCTTCCTCCTGCGGCCCCTCGATCGGCACGCCGGTACGCGCCGCCAGCGCGGCCACGCCGCCGGCATGGTCAATATGGCCATGGGTGACGAGTATTTTCGCCAGCGTCAGCTTCTCCTGATCGAGGAAGTTGAGGACGCGCTCGATGTCGCCCCCCGGGTCGATGACCGCCGCCTGGCGGGTCTTTTCGCACCAGAAGATGGTGCAGTTCTGCTCGAAGGGAGTGACGGGAATGATGGCGTAGCGCATGGCGGCAAGGAAATGACTGAGCAGCCGGCATTATCGCACGTTGGCCGTGCCGGCAATAACGGTCACCCCCCGGATGAGGTTCTGCAGCGCGAAGGCGAACGAGAAGGCTTCCGGCACCAGCCGCGGTCGGCGGTCATCGGCGCAGGAACCGGCCGCCGATGTGGCGGACGCCACTCGCCAGGGTCAGGATGATGCTCCCGGCAATCAGGATGACCAGCGGCGTCGTCAGGTTGGCTTGTTCAAGCGAGAAAATTCCCGGAATTCCTTCCGAACATGCGGTTCATGCGGGGTTCCCGGCACGCGCTTCGAGCGCTTCCCAGCGCTCGAGCAGCGCCATCAGTTCATCGTCGATGATGGCCAGCCGCTCGGCCGCCTTCTGCGCCGCCTGCGGATCGCTCTGGTAGATCGCCGCATCCCCGATACGACTGGTCAGTTCGGCCTGTTCACTCTCGAGTAGGGCAATCTGGCCCGGCAGCGCCTCGAGCTCGCGCTGCTCCTTCCACGACAGCTTGTCGCCCCTGCCTCTGGCCGGCTCGGAAGCCTTGACCGCCGGCCTGTTCTCGACCTTCGGCCTCGCCGCCTCCCTGGCCACGCTCGCCTTGTACGCCGCCCAGTCGCTGTAGCCGCCGGCGTATTCCTTCCAGTAGCCGTCGCCCTCGGCGGCGATGGTCTGGGTCACCACGTTGTCGAGGAAGGTTCGGTCATGGCTGACGAGGAACAGCGTCCCGTCGTAGTTGGCGAGCAATTCCTCGAGCAGTTCCAGCGTTTCGATGTCGAGGTCGTTGGTCGGCTCGTCGAGAACCAGTACGTTGGCCGGTTTGGCAAACAGGCGGGCCAGCAGCAGGCGGTTGCGCTCGCCGCCGGACAGCGAACTGACCGGCGATCTTGCCCGCTCGGGCCGGAACAGGAAGTCCTCGAGGTAGCCGATCACGTGCTTGCGCGCACCACCGATGTCGACAAAGTCCGATCCGGGCGAGATGACATCGACCAGCGACGAATCCGGATCGAGCTGGGTGCGGAACTGGTCGAAATAGGCGACGTCGATCTTCGTTCCCAGCCGGACGCCGCCCGCGTCCGGTTTCAGCTCGCCGAGAATCAGGCGCAGCAGCGTCGTCTTGCCGGCGCCATTCGGGCCGATCACGCCGATCCTGTCGCCGCGCTGGATGCGTGCTGAAAAATCGCGCACGACCGGCTGTTTACCGTAGGACTTGCTGACATGCTCCAGTTCGGCGACCAGCTTGCCGCTGCGCTCGCCGGCATCGAGCTGGAGATGAACCTTGCCCAGGCGTTCGCGCCGCGCCTGGCGTTCGGCACGCAACTTGTCGAGGCGCTGGACCCGGAACACCGCCCGCGTTCGCCGCGCCTCGACGCCCTTGCGGATCCACACCTCTTCTTCCTTGAGCAGCTTGTCGGCGCGCGCGTTGGCCAGCGCCTCCTCGTGCAGCAGCAGTTCCTTGCGCCGCTGATAGTCGCCGAAGCTGCCGGGAAAACTGGCCAGCGTGCCGCGATCGAGTTCGACGATGCGCGTGCACACGCGCTCGAGGAAGGCCCGGTCATGGGTGATGAAGAGCAGCGTGACGCCGCTCTCGATCAGCATGCTCTCCAGCCATTCGATGGCGGCGATGTCTAGATGGTTGGTCGGCTCGTCGAGCAGCAGCACCTCCGGCGTGACGGCCAGCGCCTGGGCCAGCGCCAGGCGTTTCTTCTGGCCGCCGGAAAGGCTGCCGACACTGGCTTCCGGGTCGAGACCGAAACGGTCGATGACCTTCTCCGCCTGCGCCTCGTAGGTCCATGCGCCGCAGGCCTCGAGTTCGTGCTGCAGGGTTTCCATCCGCGCCAGCAGCGCATCGTGATCGCCCCCGCCTTCGGCCATCCGGTGCGAAACCTCGTGATACGCGGCGAGCAACCGCGAGGCCTCGCCCATCCCCGAAATCACCGCCGCGAACACCGTCGACCGCGGATCGAAAGGCGGTTCCTGCGCCACATAGCCGACACGAATGCCCGGCTGCACCCAGACCTCGCCGTCATCGAGCTTGCCCCTCCCGGGTCCGGTCGCCAGCGCCGCCAGCAGCGATGACTTACCGGTCCCGTTGCGGCCGATCAGCGCGACGCGCTCGCCGGGGTCGAGCAGAAAATCCGCGTGATCGAGCAGCGGAACGTGGCCGTAGGCGAGACAAGCGTCGGAGAGTTTGAGATAGGGCATCGGAATCGTGAAAACGGCGGACTGCGGAAGCGCCGGCCAAGGGAGGCGCCATTTTATCCGCTTGGCGCCGCGAGCGCCGAATTCGGGTCGAGTTACGCCGGACAATCGCCGCACCTATCCGAAGCGGGCACTACACCGGTACAATGCGGTCTTGCCGATGGCGCCCGTCCCGGACGCATGCGCGGCCTCCATAGTTAAATGGATATAACACGCCCCTCCTAAGGGCGAATTGGTGGTTCGATTCCACCTGGGGGTACCAAGTCCATGGGCAAGAGCCCCTGAAATCCACAAGTCCCCCCGCCGATTCGCGCCAGCCCCTACAATGGCTGAAAATTGAAGTCGACCAGGGACATGAACAAGAACGAAGCCTTCGCCCGCACCCTCATCGATGCCCAACTCAAAGATCAGGGCTGGAAAAACGATGGCGTCAGCATCCGACATGAATACACGATAGACGCCAATCGCGCCGACTATCTGCTTTGCAGCCGTGAGGGCCGAGGCTTGGCGATTGTCGAAGCCAAGCGCGAGTCCATCAATGCCGCCGAAGCCGCCGAGCAAGGACGGCACAACGCCGAAAGGGCGGGCGTGCCTTTCGTCTTCCTCGCCAACGGCAAGGAAATCCTGTTCTGGGACTGGCAGCGCGAAGCGCACCCGCGCCCGGTCCGAACCTTCTTCTCGCAATCCGACCTCGAACGCCGGGCCGCCACGCGGCAAATGCGCGTCGACCCGCTGCGCGTCGCCATCGACCAGAGAATTGCCGGGCGCGACTACCAGCAGGAATGCATCGAAACCCTGTGCCGCGAAATCGGTTTCGGCCGGCGCAAGCTGCTGGTGGAAATGGCCACCGGCACCGGGAAGACCCGAACCGCCGTCGCGCTTATCAAGCGCCTGTTTTCGGCCAACGTCGTCAGCCGCGTGCTTTTTCTCGTGGACCGCATCCCGCTGGCGGTGCAATCCGAGGATGCCTTTACCGAACACCTCAAGGAACTGCCTTGCTATGTTCTCCGGGCAGGTCGGCGTTTTCAGGACGAGCAGCGCATCACCATCACCACGCTGCAATCGCTGGTCAATATCTATCACGAGTATTCGTCCGGGTATTTCGACCTCGTGATTACCGACGAATGCCACCGCAGCATCTACGGCAAGTGGCGCAAGGTGCTGGAACACTTCGACGGCATCCAGATCGGTCTGACCGCAACTCCTTGTGTCAAGCCACCCAATGACGACGGCGCGCCTGACGATGAAACAGCTTTCGTCCGTGACACGCTGCGCTTTTTCGGCGTTGACAAGCCGACGTTTTCCTACACGCTCAAACGTGCCATCGACGACGGCTATCTGGTCGGCTACCAGATTTACAAAGCCAGGACCGTCAAGACCGCGAGCGCCGACGGCATCATCAAGATCCTGCGCGAGGACATTCAATGGGACGGCCTGGATGCCCGGACACGCAAGGAACTCGAAGACGCCTTCGCCGCCGCCGCGAATCTGAAACCGCCGCAGCCGCACATTGAAGTCGATGCCAACGCACTGGAACGCAAATTCACGATTCCGGCACGCAATCAGGCCATCGTTCGTGAATTTCGCAAGGTCATGGACGAAGGCTACACCGACAAGAAGTGCGTTCTCCGCAAACCCTTGATCGGCAAGACCATCGTTTTTGCGGTCACCAAGCGCCACGCCGAAACGTTGGCGACCATGCTCGACAACGAATTCGCCCACCTCAAACCGTCGCCCGAAATCAGGTATGCCGATTATGTCGTCTCGGGAATGGGGCAAGGGGAAGACACCGCTGACGGCATGACGAGGATTCGCCGTTTCAAGAAAGAGAAATTTCCGCAGGTGCTGGTCTCGGTGAATATGCTCGATACCGGATTCGACTGCCCGGAAGTCGTCAATCTCATCTTTGCGCGCTATACCAAGTCCGTCTCGCTCTACCGGCAGATGCGCGGCCGGGGAACCCGCAAGGCACAGGGCAAACCCATCTTTACCCTGTTCGATTTTGTCGGCGTTACCACTGCGCACGAGGGCGAAGACGGCTATGCCGAAGGCGGCAGGGTGATGGAATCCAAACCATCGCCGTATCACTCGCCGCGCACGCTGGTTACAGTGAATCAGGACGACGACATCGACCCGACCACGCGCGCCTGGGTGACGATGGACGATGCCGGCAACTTTGTCTTTCTCGATGCCTCGGAAGAAAAGGCCAACGAACTGGGCGCGCGTTTCGCGGGCTGGCTGGTCAGCCATGACTTCACGCCGGCACAGGAACGCTGGTTGCACGACGTTGAAGCGCAAATCCGCGAAAACGCCGAACAGTTTGACGACTTCACGCTCGACCACCTCGAATTTCCGCCGTTCAGCCTGCAAGGCGGCAAGCGCTGCGCCGTCGAACTCTTCGGTGGCGAGGAATCCCTGAACACCCTCATTCACGACCTGTCGCAATCCGTTTATCGGAACCGGAGCGGCGAAGCGTCGGTTTGCGGTCCGTCCGCAACCCATTAAAGAAATTCCATGCCCCTGACCGCGCAACTCCGCCAAGACATCGAAGTCATCCGCAACTACCTGTTTGGCGGCGGCTATCCCGACCCGGTGACCAATGCCGAGCAACTGGCCTTTCTGTTCTTCTTCTATCTCGCCGAAGGGCTCGACACCCAGGCACAGGCGCGTGCCCGACTGATGAAGCAGCCCGCCGACAGCATTTACGTCGGCGACTGGAAATTGCGCAATCCGCTCAACGCTCCCGCGCTGGGCGGCAGCGACACCATTTCGCGCGACCGCTTCCGCTGGTCGCAATGGGCTCGTGCGCTCACCGGTGAAAATCTGGTGCGCTTCCTGCGCGATGAGGTTTTTCCCTTCTATGCCGAAGTCGCCGGCCGCAGCGCCGTCAACTTCATGGATGGCGCGCGTCTGGTCATTGACGAGCCGGTGGTGCTGACGCAAGTCATCGGCAAGGTCGATGGCCTGCGTCTCGATGAGGCCGACGCCGATACCAAAGGCGACCTGTTCGAGCATGTGCTGAAACAAATCAAGACGGCCGGCGAACTCGGGCAGTTCCGCACCCCGCGCCACATCATCCGTGTCGTCGTCGCCATGCTCGACCCGAAGATCGGCGAAACCTGCTACGACCCGGCAGCGGGAACGGCCGGCTTTCTGGTTGCCGTCTTCGACCACATCAAGCTGTCCAACTCGACGCCCGACGGCATCGAGACCGTGGACATCGATGGCAAGCGCATCCCGCGCGGCAACGGCAATGCGCTCTCGGCGGCCAAATGGCGGGTCTTGCAGGAGCAGACCTTTTTCGGCAACGACGTCGACCCGAAGATGGTTCGTCTCGCCACCATGAACCTCACGCTGCGCGGCCTGCCCAATGTGCGTATCCGCCAGCGCAACGTGCTGACCACCTCGCTGGACGCAGAAGCCAAGCGCGAACTCGGCTTGCCGGCCGACGGCTTCCATGTCATCCTCGCCAATCCGCCATTCGCCGGGCGCGTCGACAAGGACAGGGTCGTCGAGGAAGTGCGGGTCGGCACCAGCACGGCAACCGAACTGCTGTTCCTCAAATACATGATGGACAACCTGCGGCCGGGCGGACGTTGCGGCGTCATCGTGCCCGAAGGCGTGCTGTTCGGCTCCACCGGCGCACACAAGGAGCTACGCCGGCAACTGATCGAGAACAACCGCGTCGAGGCGGTGCTGTCGCTGCCCGGCGGCGTCTTCCAGCCGTATTCCGGGGTCAAGACCTCGGTGCTCTTCTTCAGGACGGGCGGCAGTACCGACAAGGTGCTGTTCCTGCATGCCGACAACGACGGCTACAAGGTGGATGCCAACCACGACACCCCGATCAACGCCGACGACCTGCCGGGCCTGGTTGCGGTCTACCGCGAAAAAGAGGCAAATTTCGCCGCCTGGCAGGTTCGCGACCCGGCCGCCGAATGGACGGCGCAGTGGTGGTTCGCCGACGCGGCGACGCTGCGGGCCAACGACTTCAACCTGTCGGCCGGGCGCTACCGGCTCATGAGCCAGTCAGCGGTGGAGCATCGTGACCCAAGAGAAATCCTCGACGAGCTGGCGGCGATCGAGGTCGAGATTGTCGAGGAAGTGGAAGCGTTGCGCAGTGCCTTGGCAAACGGCTAGACTAACCGCTCCGGGCAAGGAGTAATCGACATGAAATGGCAAGACCTGATTGAAGCCAATCCTGACATTCTGGCGGGGAAACCGATCGTCAAGGGTACCCGCCTCGCAGTGGAGTTTCTGCTTTCCTTGTTTGCCGAAGGCTGGACGGAACAGCAGGTTCTGGAAAATTATCCGCAACTGACTCGCATGGCCCTGCAAGCGGTATTTGCATTTAGTGCTGCCTGCCTGCACGACGAGCAATACTTTGCCCAAACCTTGGCCGCATGAGGCTGCTGGCCAATGAAAACATCCCGCTCGAGATGGTGCTGCGCCTGCGCGAAGCGGGGCACGATGTCAAAGCCATCAGCGAAACCAGCCCCGGCATTACCGATACGGTCGTACTTGGTTTAGCACAGCGCGAACAGCGCGCGTTGCTGACCTTCGACCGCGATTATGGTGAGCTGGTCTATCTCAAGCGCCTGCCGTGTCCGCCCGGCATTCTTTATTTGCGTTTTGTCCCAACCTCGCCGGAGGAAGCGCTTCAGTTCGTCGCGCCGTTGCTGGGCGACGACGGCAAACGGGTGACGGGGTATTTCGTGGTGGTGGACCGTGAAAGCTACCGGCGACGGCCGATGCCGAAGCAGACTGCATGACGCAGTGGCGGACAGCACGATTGGAGGATGTGGCACAAGTTCTTGGCGGTGGCACACCGTCGCGAACCGAGCCGAATTATTTCGGCGGCGGGATCGCCTGGGCAACTCCAGCCGACATCACCAAGCTTGATCGACTCTATATCAGCCAAACGAAGGAGACAGTTTCGGAGGAAGGGCTGCGTAACAGCTCTACCAAACTCATGCCGGCTGGTGCCGTGCTTCTGACAAGCCGCGCCACAATTGGCTTTACGGCAATCTCCACGGTTCCGATTTGCACCAATCAGGGCTTTATCAACTTCATTTGCGGGCCTCATCTGGTGCCTGAATATCTTGCCTACTGGCTTCGCACCCAGCGGGACAAAATGATTCAGCACGCGGGTGGGACAACCTTCAAGGAAATCGCGCGGGGCACACTTCGTAAGTTCGAGATTCCATTCCCGCCACTACCCGAGCAGCCCCGCATCGTTGATCTGCTTTCCCGTGCCGAGGGCATTGTTCGCCTGCGGCGGGAGGCCGAGAAGAAAGCCGCCGAACTCATCCCCGCCCTGTTCCTCGACATGTTCGGCGACCCGGCGACGAATCCGAAGGGGTGGCCAGTGGCAACAGTGGGCGACGTTCTTGACGCCGCTGATTATGGCAGTAGCAGCAAGGCATCCAGTGATAGTGCCGGCCTGCCGATGATTCGCATGGGCAACGTGACCTACGCGGGAAGTCTCGACCTTGCCGATTTGAAATACGTTGATCTGCCAGCAGCCGAAGTGGAACGCTACTCCCTGCGAGAAGGCGACATCCTGTTTAACCGCACCAACAGCAAAGAACTGGTTGGCAAGACAGGTTTGTGGGATGGTTCCTGCGAGGCGATTGTCGCCTCCTACTTCATTCGCTTGCGCGTGCAGCGTGAGGTGCTGAGCCCCCATTACCTTTGGGCGTTCATGAACACCGGCCACATGAAGCGGGTCATCTTCGACACAGCCCGTGGTGCAATAGGACAGTCCAACATTAACAGCAAAGAGTTGAGGGCTTTCTCCTTGCCCATTCCTCCCCTTCCGCTGCAACAGCAGTTTGCATTGCGCTGCTCCGATGTCTCGGCCCTGTTGATCCAGCAGTCCGCCGCCACCGCCAAGGCCCAAGCCACTTTCGACGCCTTGCTGGCGAACATATTCGACAACCGGGGAACTTCCTGATCCGGGACGACAAGGTCAAGTCATACCGTCACCGCGCCACTGATTCAGGTTTCACTATCGGTGCAAGGAATGAAATGGTCACGGGCAACCTTGACCGAATTCACTGTTCAGACACCCATGAACTAATCCAATGGATTACAATCCCTTACTATGCAAACCATCGCCGAAACGCCTGAATACATCAGGCGAGCTGAAAAACTGCTCGCTGACGCCGAGCGCCGGGATGTGCTGAACTACCTGGCAGCTCATCCCCGCTCTGGCGACCTGATGGAGGGGACGGGCGGCGTGCGCAAGCTGCGGTGGTCTCGTGGCGGGCGTGGGAAAAGTGGTGGCGTGCGGGTGATCTACTATTTTCACAACGAGTCGATGCCGCTTTACCTGCTGACGTTGTTTGCCAAAAACGAACGGGCAAATCTCAGCAAGGCGGAGCGGAACGAGTTGGCTGAACTGGTCGGGCTGCTCGCAGCCTGGCATGAGGAGCAATGAACATGAGCAAGGCATTCGATAGCATCAAGCAAGGACTTCAAGAGGCAATCGCCCATGCCGGTGGCACATCGGAAGCGGTGCGTGTCTATCGCCCCCGGACGGTGGACGTAAAGGCTTTGCGTAACCGGGTTGCGATGACGCAGGAACAGTTCGCTGCCCGCTTCGGCTTTTCCGTGGCGACCCTGCGGCACTGGGAGCGCGGTGACCGCAGCCCGCAAGGCCCTGCGCTTGTCTTGTTGAACGTGATTGACAAAAACCCGGCGGCTGTACTGGGCGCCTTGCAATAACAGTAAATGACGCCCAACTGGTACGAGCGGACGCTGCTGCCCTACCTGATCGATTCGGCGTGCGGCATCAAGGCGGTGCGCCATCAGCGGGCCAAGGTCGTGCCGCTGGCGCATGGCCGGGTGCTGGAGATCGGCATCGGCACCGGCCTCAACATGCGGCATTACGACAAGTCGAGGATCGCATCGCTCACCGGGCTCGATCCGGCGCTGGAAATGCACAAGCTGGCGCAGAAGCGCATCCGCCGCGCCGGCCTCGAAGTCGATCTGGTCGGTCTGTCCGCCGAACGAATCCCGCGCGCCGACGCCAGCTTCGACACGGTCATCGTCACCTACACGCTGTGCACGATCCCCGACCCGCTGGCCGCGCTGAGGGAAATGCGGCGGGTCCTGGTCCCCGGCGGCCAGTTGATCTTCTGCGAACACGGACGCGCGCCCGATGCCTCGGTGCGCCGCTGGCAGGAGCGGATCACGCCATGGTGGAAGAAGATTGCCGGCGGCTGTCATCTCGACCGCGACATTCCGTCACTGCTGCACGAGGCGGGCTTCGAGTGCCCCGACCTGAAGGCGATGTACCTGCCCGGGCCACGGACGCTCACCTACAACTACTGGGGGATTGCCTTCGCGAGCACGGAACGCGGCCGTTAGAGCGAGCGACCCCGCCACCGTCCGCTCCGCCCGGGAATGCCGCGATCTATGGTGTCGCCTTGGGCGCTTTCGGCTCTCTGGCCTTTTTCCGGCGCCGTGCGCGCGGGCTGGGCCGGAACAGGTTCTGCCGCATCTGCGCCAGGTCGGCGAGCTGCAGCGCGATCTGGAAGTTGATCGTGCCCTCGGGTAGCTCGCCCTTGTCGTCGGGTTCGCCGGCCTGCATGCCGGTTAGCAGTTCCATCGCCTCGTCGATGTTGTTGACCGCCCAGACGTGGAAGCGCCCTTCCCTGACCGCCGTCACCACCGCTTCGCGCAGCATCAGGTGACAGACATTGGCCGCGGGAATGAGCACGCCCTGCTCCCCGGTCAGACCGCGGGCGGCGCAAATGTCGAAGAAGCCCTCGATTTTCTCGTTGATCCCGCCGACCGGCTGGACGACGCCGAACTGATTGACCGAGCCGGAAACAGCCCGCGACTGGCGGATCGGGATGCCGGACAAGGCCGAAAGCAGCGCGGCGAGTTCGGCCAGCGAAGCGCTGTCACCCTCGACGCCGCCGTAGGACTGCTCGAAGACCAGGCTGGCGCGCAGCGACAGCGGCATCGCCCAGCCGAAGCGGGCCGCGAGAAACGACGACAGGATCAAGACGCCCTTGGAGTGTATCGGCCCGCCGAGTTCGACCTCGCGCTCGATGTCGATGATCTCGCCTTCGCCCATGCGCACCGTCGCCGTGATGCGCACGGGATGGGCGAAGGTGCTCTCGCCGAGAATGGCGACCGCCAGCCCGTTGATCTGGCCAACATGCACGCCCGCCGTATCGACCAGCAACTGGCCGCGCAGGATTTCTTCCTGGTAGCGCTCGCGGATGCGGTCGTTGCGCTGTTCGTGCGCCTGCAGGGCGGCTTCGACATGCGCGCGTTCGATCAGCGGCGAGCCGGCGGTCGCGGCAAAGTGTTCCGCCTCCTGCATCAGGCCGCTCACCGGCTGGGTTCGCGTGCTGAGTTTCCGGGCATCGCAGGCGAGGCGCGCGGCGTGGTCGATGATGCGCGCCACCGCCGGGGCGGACAGCGGGCGCAGGGCATCGCGCCGACCGAGAGTGGCGATCAGGCGCGCGTATTGCGCCGTGCCTTCTGGCGTCCGGTCGATCTCGCTTTCGAGGTCGGCGTTGATCTTGAACAGCGAAAGGAAATCCGGGTCGAGTTCCGCCAGCAGGTAATAGATGATCCGCTCGCCGATCAGGACCACCTTGACGTCGAGCGGGACCGGCTCGGGTTCGAGCTGCACCGTGCTGCTGAATCCGACCAACTCGGCCAGCGATTCGATCCGTATCTCGCCTGATTGCAGGGCGCGCTTGAGCCCTTCCCAGGCATACGGCTGACCGAGAACCTTGCGCGCATCGAGAATCAGGAATCCGCCATTGGCGCGATGCAGCGCGCCGGCCCTGATCAGCGTGAAGTTGCTGAACAGCGTGCCCATGTGCACGTGGTGCTCGATGCGCCCGACCAGATTCTGCAGGGTCGGATTGTCCTCGTACACGATCGGGCGCGTGCCGTCAGCCGGATTTTCGACCAGCAGATTGACCAGATAACGCTGGACCGAGATGGTTCCGGAGAAGAATGTGGTTTCCGACTCTTCGTCGCTCTTCGTCGATTCATGGAGCGACTTGCCACTCTCGAGGATGTCCTGCATGACCTCGTCGAGATAACCGGTGACGTCGGGCAGATCGCCGTAGCCGGGCTTGATGTCCTCGATCAGGTGACCGACGGCCAGCCGCAGCGCCTCGCTGCCGACTTCCTTGATGACGCTCTGCACATCCCGCCGCCAGCGCGGGAACTCGTTCATCAGCTTGTGCAGTTTTTCATAGCACGCGCTGACCTGCTTTCCGAGTTCCTCCTGCCGCTCTTCCGGCAACTGGGCGAACTCCTCGTGCGAATAGGTCTCCTCGGCATCCTTAAGCGGCGCGAAGACGAAACCCTGCGGCGTCCGCAGCAGGGCAACGCCGGTTTTCTGAGAATCGTCGCCGAGCTGGCGCAAGGCGGCCTCCTCGCGATGCTTTTCCTCTTCCTGCAGCGACTCGACGCGCTCGCGGTATTGTTCGCTGTCGAAAGCCGCCGCTATCGCCGCGCCGATTTCGCCGACGAAGCGCTGCATGTCGTTGCGCAACTGCAAACCCCGGCCGCACGGCAGGCGCAGCAGGCGCGCCCGCACCGGATTGGCGAAATTATTGACATAGCACCAGTCGACCGGCGGTGGACCCTTGTGGGCTTCATCCTCGAGCAGGCGACTGACCATGGCATGGCGCCCGCTTCCCGACTCACCGAGCACGAAGAGGCTGTAGCCCTTGTGCGGCATTTCGAGGCCGAGGTGGATGGCGGCGACGGCACGCGGATGAATCAGCGCCGGATCGAGATCGGACATGCCGTCGGTCGTGGCGAATCCCAGGCTGTCCGGAGCGCAGGCGGTGTACAGTGCCTCGGGGCTGATTTCGTTGCTATCTGGCATTTGTTCGATCCATGCTGACGTTATTTTCCGCTAGATTAACCGTTACCGGGGATGGACGCCAAACCGGCCCTGCCGGACGATCGTTCGGCGAGAATGGAAGACGTGACGAATCGAGGAGAAGGACATGCTGGTCGGGGTGCCGAAGGAAATCAAGAATCACGAATACCGGGTCGGGTTGACGCCGGGGAGCGTCCGCGAACTGGTGCGGCACGGCCATCGGGTGATCGTGCAACGCGGCGCCGGCACGGCCATCGGCCTCCATGACGCCGACTATTCCGCCGCCGGCGCCGAACTGGCGGAGAGCGCGGCGGAAGTCTTTGAACGCAGCGAACTGATCGTCAAGGTCAAGGAGCCGCAACCGGACGAGTGCCGTCAACTACGCCCGGACCAGGCCTTGTTCACCTACCTGCATCTGGCACCCGACCCGCGCCAGGCGGAACTGCTGCTCGCCTCCGGCGTCACCGCCATCGCCTACGAAACGGTCACCGACCGCCACGGCGGCCTGCCCCTGCTGACGCCGATGAGCGAAGTCGCCGGGCGCATGGCGATTCAGGTCGGCGCGGCGAGCCTGGAGAACTCGCGGGGCGGATCGGGCGTGCTCCTCAGCGGCGTACCGGGCGTCGCTCCCGGCAAGGTCACCATCCTCGGCGGCGGCGTGGTCGGCAGCAATGCGGCGTTGATCGCCATCGGCCTCGGCGCCGACGTGACCATCATCGACCGTTCGCTGGAGCGGTTGCGTTCGCTGCACGGGCGTTTCGGACAACGCCTGCGCACCCTGCACCTGACCGGGGAAACAGTCGAGTCGAGTGCGGCCGATGCCGACCTGATCGTCGGCGCCGTCCTCGCTCCCGGCGCGAAGACACCGCGCCTGCTGCGCCGCGAGCAATTGCACAAGCTTCGTCCCGGCTCGGTCCTTGTCGATGTCTCGATCGACCAGGGCGGCTGCTTCGAGACCAGCCATCCGACCACCCATACCGACCCGACCTTCATCGTCGACGGCATCGTGCATTACTGTGTCGCCAACATGCCCGGCGCGGTCGCCCGAACCTCGACCTTCGCGCTCAACAACGCGACTCTGCCGTTCACCCTTGCCCTTGCCGACAAGGGCTGCCGCCGCGCGCTGGTCGACGATCCGCACCTGCGCAACGGCCTGAACGTCTTTCAGGGAATGGTCACCTGTGCTCCGGTGGCGGAAGCTTTGGGGCTCGCCTGGAGCGACGCCGGGAAAGCCCTGGGCAATGGCGTCTAGGACGACTGCACCGTGAAGAGCCGCAAGCAGCCGCCACAACACTCCGTCGATATCAGCGAGGAGGCCGGTGTGCGTTACCTGCACTTCGGCTCCGACTGGGTGCAGGGCGCCATGCGCATTGCCCGCCCGTGGTCACTCGAACTCGCCTACACGCGCGAGATGATGGCCGGGCTGTTGCTGCGCGACGCGACGGACTGGCCGCGCAGCGCCTTGCTCGTCGGGCTGGGCGCCGGTTCGCTGGCCAAGTTCATTTACCGCAACCTGCCGGAGTGCCGGAGCACGGTCGTCGAGATCAACCCGCGGGTCGAATTCATCGCCCGCCAGTATTTTCGCCTGCCGGACGATCCGCAGCGCCTGGCAGTGGTCATCGGCGACGGCGCCGACTACATGCTGGCCGGCGACCGTCGCTTCGACTACATCCTGGTCGACGGTTTCGACCCCGACGCCCGCGCCGGCGTCCTCGACACCCTGCCCTTCTACCAGGCCTGCCGCGTCCGACTGAGCGACCGCGGCCTGCTCGGCGTCAATCTGCTCGGGCGCAGCAAGGGTTTCGCCGCCAGCGTCGAGCGCCTCGAAGCCGCGTTCGACAGGCGTGTCGCGGTTTTCCCCTCGAGCGACAGCGGCAATACCATCGCCTTCGCGACCGGCGGCGAACCCGTGGAAATCACGCTGGAAGCCATGCGCGAAAGCGCCATGCGCCTGAAGAAGGCATCCGGCCTCGACCTGCGGTCGACGATCAGCCGGCTACAGCTCGCCCACCCGCTACCTGGCGGGGTGCTCAAAATTTAGTCTGTCGCGGTCGACCCGGATTTTTTGGGCAATTTCGCCTGGAATTTCCCGTGCGCGCGCCAAAGTCTCGATTTCTCCCGGAACGCCAAATAAATTGGCGGGAACCTTGGTTTGTCGTCGCGGTCGGAATTCGCAGGCAATAATTTGAGGATTACCGGAATGCTTGCACTCAGGGACTGTATCGACATGTGCGACCTTACCGAACAGGAGGTC
>ERZ724526.583-NODE-583-length-20667-cov-4.881186_pt1 | contig 20667 bp, 19 predicted proteins | sample MGYA00376059_ERZ724526 | MGnify/ENA primary metagenome ERZ724526 (study PRJEB28724, sample SAMN07190883) | activated sludge metagenome | isolation source: activated sludge of sewage treatment plant in Hong Hong | place: Hong Kong | collected 2016-03-17 ...
ACTTGCCTGTCCAGGTTTTTATTGATAGTTACCATTGCCCGGTCAAGTTGAGCAGGCGAAATATCTACTATGGTTACTTTAAATCCGGCTTGTGCAAATACATGAGCGATACCATTTCCCATTGTACCGGCACCTACAACAGCAATATTTTTTCCAATAAAATTCATAATGGCAGTAAATTATTTTTATAAAACAAAACTTGATTGCTTTGTTGTAAAGCAGCAAAAATAAGCATTATGAATTTGATGTTCCGGGCAGGGAATAACTGATTAATTCTTTCTTTTAAAATCGCCTCTTTTCCATGCATTAATAAACTCGCCCCAGGCAGCAGGATTAAAAATATTCATGGGTGGCGCCTGACCGCGATAAACAGCCTGATTGGCAATTTTATTCATTTGAATTCTGGTAGCTTCGCCTCCATCGCCACTTACGGTTCGCATCCAGGCACGACGATTTGCTTCGTTCAAATTTTTGCGGGCAACCTCATATTGGTCATCATCTATTTTGGTGTTTACAAAATCACGGGCAAACTGCTCGGGAGTGGGACGTGGTTTAATAATAGTGGCAGGCAGGTAAACCGTATCGGCCACCATCAGCTGTACTACACTATATTGATTGCCTTCAAGATTGCGTGGAATTGTAATTCTTTTGGGTTTATAAGATACATGGGTAAATTCTATTTCATCACCTTTTAATACGACAATAGAAAAAACTCCATAAGCATTAGAAATGGTACCTCTGTTTTGTCCTTTTACCATTACCGTTACGGCGGGTATGCCTACCAGGCTGTCAGCCGTCATCAATACACCATATAATTGCACAACAGAATCTCGGGATGCTTCAAACTGTGCATTGAGCTTTTGGGTACTTATCAGTAGCAGTATTGTTGAATAAAGTAAAATTTTTTTCACTGCCCCAAAAATAAAGACAAGTTGCTGATTTCGTAAAAGGATTTGCCTTTGTTAATGGTTAACTTTGCCATTCTTTACAGTTTTTAACAAATACTTGGAAAATGACTGAAGCAAAAATTCTTGAAGCACTGAGCAATGTACAGGAGCCTGACCTCGGAAAAGATTTAGTTACCCTAAGCATGGTGAAGGACATTGAAATTAGTGGAAATAAAGTTTCTTTTACGGTAGTATTAACTACTCCGGCTTGCCCTTTAAAAGACATGATAAAAAATGCTTGTGTAAATGCCATTCATCTTTTGGTAAATAAAGAAGCAGATGTTACGGTAAATTTTACAGCAAATACGACTTCCAAAAGAATCGATTCGGGTTCTATTCTTCCGAAAGTAAAAAATATTATTGCCGTAGTAAGTGGAAAAGGTGGTGTGGGAAAATCTACCGTTGCGGCAAATCTGGCTTTAGCCATTGCACAAGGTGGTGCCAAAGTAGGACTAATGGATGCAGATATTTATGGGCCCAGTGTTCCGATTATGTTTGGAGTGAGAGGTGAAAGACCCATGATGATTGATGTAGGCGAAGAAAAAGCAATGATAGCACCATTGGAGCGTTACGGACTAAAACTGATCAGTATTGGATTGCTGGTGGATGAAAAAAGTGCAGTGGTTTGGCGTGGCCCAATGGCCAGTAGTGCTATTCGACAGTTTGTAACAGATGTTTATTGGGATGAATTGGATTATTTAATTGTAGATATGCCACCCGGCACCGGCGATATTCATCTTACTTTGATGCAAACTGTTCAGGTGACAGGAGCCGTTATTGTTACAACGCCGCAAGACGTTGCGCTGGCTGATGCTAAAAAAGGAATTGCCATGTTTGGCCAGGCACAATTGAACGTTCCTGTTTTGGGACTTGTAGAAAACATGAGTTATTTCACTCCGAAAGAATTGCCCGAAAATAAATATTACATTTTTGGAAAGGATGGAGGCAAACGCCTGGCAGATGAGTATGATCTTCCTTTTCTGGGTCAGATACCATTGGTACAAAGCATCCGCGAAGGCGGCGACCAAGGTGTACCGGTAATGATGGGTGATGATGACATTACCAAAAAAGCATTTCAGGAATTTGCATCCACGGTGGTAAGAAGTGTAGCTATGCGCAATGCAAATATGAAAGCAGAAAAAATTGCTGCGACTGTATAATATTAATCCCAATTAATTATGTATTCATTTCCATATTATAAGGTAGCAGATAAAGAAGAAGTGATTGCTTTTATGAAAGCGCATCCCTTTATCACCTTGTTGGGTACTGATAAATCTGGCAGAATTGAAGCAACTCAAGTGCCCGTTCTGGTAGATGTAGTGGGTGATAAAATATATATTTCGGGGCACATCATGAGAAAAACTACACACGAAAATGCATTAATTGAAAATCCGGATGCGTTGATCATTTTTACAGGTTCCCATGCTTATGTAAGTGCCACTTATTACACCACCAATCCACATCAAGGCAGTACATGGAATTATATTGCTATACATGCCAGAGGAAAAATTCGCTGGATGGATGAGCAGGGTTTAATCAGTTTTATGAGAAAACTTACATTACATTTTGAAAAAAACAACTCTGCATCTTCAACGGTTTATGATAATTTACCAGAAGAATATGTGTCTAAACTCATCAAAGGCATTGCAGGCTTTGAAATGGAAGTGGCAGAATTGGACAATGTTTTCAAGCTAAGCCAAAACAGAGATGAAGTAAGCTACGACAATATTGTAAAAGAGTTAAAACAACAAGCGGGCGATGCCAAAGTCATTGGGGAGCTAATGGAACAACGCAAATCAAAGTATTTTCATAAATGAAAAATTTTTTATTTCTCAGTCTGCTTGTTCTGCTTTATTCATGTTGCCAAACCAAAAAAATGCAGGGGAAAAGTAAAAATGATGCAACGGGTTTTGTTCCGGAGGAGTTTGACAAGCAGGGCCACAGGGGTTGCCGCGGATTGATGCCTGAAAACACCATACCGGCAATGATTCATGCACTGGACTTGGGCGTTACTACTCTGGAAATGGATGTTGTGATTACAAAAGATAATAAAGTAATACTATCGCATGAACCCTGGTTTGGAGAGGAAATTACTACTAAACCGGATGGCACTTACATGGGGCCGCGGGAAGAACGAAAGTTTAATATTTATTGGATGACCTATGAGCAGACCAAAGATTTTGATGTAGGTATGAAACCGCATCCAAGGTTTCCGAATCAACAAAAAATGAATATTACAAAACCATTGCTTGCTGATGTTATGGATAGCGTAAACAAATCAATGATGGTTCGCCGAAGGCCATTTCCATTTTATAATATTGAAATAAAAACGAACCCGCTTGGCGACGGAGTCTTTCATCCCAAGCCTGAAGCGTTTGTGGATTTATTAATGTCAATAATCAATGAAAAAGGAATTGCTGAACAAGTAATCATTCAATCTTTTGATTTTCGCAACCTGAAATACCTGCATCAAAAATATGCTGATATTAAAACCTCAGTTTTAGTAGAAGCATCAGATAAAAGAACTTGCAATGAATTAATTAGTGAGTTGGGATTTATTCCAGCCGTTTATAGTCCTGCATATCAATTGGTAAATGCAGAGCTGATAAAGGAGTTTCATGCAAACAAAATAAAAGTAATTCCCTGGACGGTGAATGATAAAAGCACAATGGAAAAATTGAAAAAAATGGGTGTGGATGGTTTGATTTCGGATTATCCAAACCTGTTTAATGAATGAAACTAATGTTCTATAAAATATTTTTCTTTCAGATTTAGCCAGTCCAGCGCATTGCGGTACATTAATTTTCTTGTTGTCTTTTTTCCCAAATCCATTTTTTCAATCAGCTTGCCGGGTTTGTGTTCTCCTAATGGAAAAGGATAATCGCTGCCCAGGCAAATATTATCTTCGCCCATAAAATCAATCAGATATTTAAAGGCATTGCGATCATGCACCAGACTGTCGACCCAAAATTTTCCAATATAATTGGATGGATGTACCGGATTGTCAATTGCAACTAAGTCGGGGCGTACTTTAAAACCATGTTCAATTCTGCCAAAAGTAAAAGGGAAGGAGCCACCACCATGTGCAAAAGCAATTCTCAATTTTGGAAACTGCTCCAGCACACCGCCAAAAATGAGAGAACAAATGGCTCTTGAAGTTTCGCCGGGCATACCTACCAGCCAGGGCAACCAGTATTTGGTCATTTGTGCTTCTCCCATCATTTCCCAGGGATGTATAAATAATGCACAGCCTGATTTCTCTGCAGCTTCATAAAAAGGAAAAAATACTTTGTCCGATAAATTTTTGCCATTGATATTGGAGCCTATTTCTACACCGGGCATGTTTAAATTTTTTACACAACGCTCCATCTCTTTTATGGCCAGTTCCACATCCTGCATAGGCAATGTACCCAAACCTATAAAATGATGTGGCTCCTTAGCCACTGTTTCTGCTATATGGTCGTTGAAGAAGCGTGAGGTTTCTAAACCATCTGCCGGCTTTGCCCAATAATTAAAGAGTACGGGAATGGTGGATAGCACCTGCAAGGTTACTCCCGTATTTTCCATATCCTTTATTCGGTGTGTTTCACTGAAACAATTTGGTTCTACAACTCTGAAAAGTTTGTCACCCTTCATCATACACGCATCGCAACCCCGGTGTTCCAGATAAATAAATTCACCATATCCAAATTTCTGCACCCAGTTGGGCATTTTTTCGGGCATGATGTGTGTGTGAATGTCAATGCGCATAAAAGAGTGAATATTTATGTAATGATTTTTTTGAAATATTGGAATCGTAAATAAAGGCTAACTTTTTTTCACCGGCGGCTCCATGATGGTACCACATTTATCACAGGTTCTTTTCATTGTATCTTCCCAAAAACGATTCATTACCGGTGGCAATTGTTTTACAATATCATCTACATGTAAAGTTTCTTCGTAAAGTTTATTTCCACATTTTTCACAAAACCATAAAAAACCATCGTCTTCAACTTCACGCTTTTTTTCAATAACCAAACCTACTGTGCCGGGGCCACGCTGAGGCGAGTGTGGTGTGCGGGGAGGCAGCAGAAACATTTCACCTTCTTTTATTGAAATATCTTTAAACTCGCCATCATCAATAATTTTTACAACAATATCACCTTCCACTTGGTAATACAATTCTTCCGTTTCATTAAAGTGATAATCTTTTCGGGCATTGGGGCCACCCACCACCATTACAATAAAATTTTCTGCGTCTTTATAAACACATTGGTTACCTACCGGTGGTTTCAGCAGGTCGCGGTTTTCGTCAATCCATTTTTTCAGGTTGAAAGGAGCAATGACTGGCATACATCATAGTTTTAATAAACAATTGGGGGCTTAATTTACAACAAAATTCTTTAGGTTTGATGCGTTAATATTTTTCAATCACGATTATTTAGACTTTCCCTATCGGGATTTCAAATTATGAATCTTTCTCTTGAAGGTAAAAATGCAGTGATATGTGGCAGCACACAGGGCATTGGCTTAGCCATTGCCGAAGAATTAGCTTTATTGGGAGCCAATTGTACACTCATTGCCAGAAATGAAGATGCGTTAAAGACCGCCATACAAAATCTTGATGTAGCACTCAGGCAACAGCATCAATATCTGATTGCAGATTTTAATAAACCCGATGAGTTGAAAAAAACAATGGAGGCTTTTGTTGAAAATCATAAAGTACACATACTTGTCAACAACAGTGGTGGGCCGGCTGCAGGTCCTATAACAGATGCAACTGAGGAAGCTTTCTTAAACACATTTAACCAACATTTGATTTGCAATCATATTTTAACTAAAGCCGTTGTGCCCTCAATGAAAGCTGAAGGTTATGGACGTATCATTAATATAATTTCAACTTCTGTAAAGATCCCATTGAAAAATCTGGGTGTAAGCAATACCATTCGTGGGGCAGTAGCCAGCTGGGCCAAAACCATGGCCAACGAACTGGGGCAGTTTAATATCACGGTAAACAATGTATTGCCGGGTTTTACTGCCACACAACGATTAACATCACTCATTGAAAATATTGCAAAGAAGGGAAATACGGTGGTAGGACTGATTGAGCAAAATATGAAAGCTGAAGTACCCATGAAGCGATTTGCAGATGCTACTGAAATTGCTGCTGTAGCGGCATTTCTTGCTTCGCCCGCAGCATCCTATGTAAATGGTGTCAGCATTCCGGTGGATGGAGGGCGTACCGGAAGTATTTAGTTTAAACAAGTAAACAATTAATGAATCTTTCAATTCCATATCATTTAGAAAATTTAATTGGCGGAAATTTTATTGGTCCTTTGTCGGGCAAGTTTATCGAAAATATAAATCCAGCCACCCATGAAGTGTATGGCCAGATTCCTGATTCAAATGAAAAAGATGTAGCGGTAGCTGTAATGGCCGCACACAAAGCATTTGCAACATGGAGTATATCTACAACAGAAACAAGATTTAAAATTTTAAACCGCATTGCCGAATTAATAGATGAAAACCTGGATACACTTGCAATGGCCGAAACGAATGATAACGGGAAACCGTTTTGGCTTAGTAAAAAAGTGGATATTCCCAGAGCTTCAGCCAATTTCAGATTTTTTGCAACCGGTATCATGCACTTTGCAACCGAGAGTCATCAAATGGAAGACAGGGCCGTGAATTATACTTTGCGCCAGCCCATTGGAATCGTGGGTTGTATTTCTCCCTGGAACCTTCCTTTATATTTATTTACCTGGAAAATTGCTCCGGCATTGGCAGCAGGAAATTGTGTGATCGCCAAGCCAAGCGAGGTTACTCCGGTTACTGCTTTTTTATTGGGAAAAATTTGCAAGGAAGCCGGTTTGCCCGACGGTGTTTTGAATATTATTCACGGTACGGGGCCAATGGCCGGTGAGGCCATTGTAGCACACCCGCAGGTAAAAGCCATTTCGTTTACCGGAAGTACAAGAGCCGGTGAAAGAATTGCGGTATTGGCTGCGCCGAAGTTTAAAAAAATATCGCTGGAGCTGGGCGGAAAAAATCCGGCCATCATTTTTGCCGATTGCAACTGGGAAAAAATGATGAATGAAACCATTCGTTCTTCTTTTAGCAATCAGGGAGAAATATGTCTTTGCGGAAGCCGCATATTGGTGGAAGAATCAGTTTATGAAAAATTTAAAAAAGATTTTGTTGAAAGAACCAAACAGCTACATGTGGGCGATCCGTTACTCGATTTCAAACAGGGCGCAATTGTAAGTAAAGTTCATTATGAAAAAATTTTGGGTTGTTTAGAAACAGCCAGACAGGAAGGTGGAAAGATTTTATGTGGTGGAAATGCAATTCATCCCGAAGGAAGATGCGCAAACGGCTTTTTTATTGAGCCAACAGTTATAGAAGGGCTGGGTCCACAGTGTAAAACCAATCAGGAAGAAATTTTCGGACCGGTTGTTACATTACAGTCATTTAAAACCGAAGCAGAAGCATTGCAACTGGCCAATGCAACACAGTATGGCCTTGCTGCCACCATCTGGACAAATGATATTACAAAAGCACATCGTGTAGCCGCAAAGGTTGAAAGCGGCATTATATGGGTTAATTGCTGGTTGCTTCGTGATTTGAGAACACCATTCGGCGGACTTAAAAATAGTGGCGTGGGTCGTGAAGGAGGATGGGAAGCACTTCGTTTTTTTACTGAAACCAAAAACGTTTGTATTGATTTGTAATAATATTTTCAATTCATAAAATATGTCAGCAATTATAAAAACCGAAAATGCAGCTACGCCGCTGGGCGCTTATCCACATGCAAGAAGGGTAGGCAATCTGCTTTTTCTTTCCGGCATTGGTTCCCGAAACCCGAAGGATAACATCATCCCCGGACTGGAGCTGGATAAAGACGGTAGAATTCTGAAATATGATATTGAGGCCGAATGTCATTCCGTTTTTGCCAATGTAAAAGCAGTATTGGAAGCAAGCGGCAGCAGTTGGGATAAAATTGTTGACGTTACGGTTTTTCTTACCAATATGAAAAAGGATTTTCCGGTGTACAATATAATCTATGCCGATTATTTTACAACGGTGCAGGCTTGCCGCACAACGGTTGAAGTAAAAAGCCTGCCTACGCCTATTGCCATTGAATTAAAAGTGATTGCCACAATTGATTAATATGAATTTTGAAAACACCGAATCGTTTGCCAAAAGCATGGATGAAAAAGATCCATTGAAAAATTTCAGAGACTTGTTTTATATACCAATCATGTATGGCAAACCTGCTATCTACTTTACAGGAAATTCACTGGGGTTGCAGCCCAAAACCACACAGGATTATGTAGTGGATGAACTGGAAGACTGGGCCAATTTTGGTGTGGAAGGTCATTTTCATGCACGAAAACCTTGGATGCCTTATCACGAAATTTTTCCTGCACAACTTTCAAAAATTGTAGGTTGCAAGGAAACAGAAGTAGTTGTCATGAATCAGCTTACGGTCAATTTACATTTGCTGATGGTAAGTTTTTACCGGCCAACAAAAGAAAGATATAAAATCATTTGCGAAACAAAGGCTTTTCCATCCGATCAATATGCTATTGAAACGCAAGTAAAATTTCATGGATTGAATCCTGATGCTACAATTATTGAAGTGGCACCACGAGCCGGTGAACATAGCATCAGAAATGAGGACATACTTCAAATTATTCAGCAGCATGGAAACAGTGTGGCATTGGTTTTATTTGGTGGTGTAAATTATTACACAGGCCAGGTGTTTGATATGAAGGAGATAACCGAAGCGGCACATGGCGTTGGTGCTTATGCCGGTTTCGATCTGGCTCATGCTGCCGGAAATGTAGCACTGCAACTTCACGACTGGCAGGTTGATTTTGCCTGCTGGTGTTCCTATAAATATCTGAACAGCGGACCGGGTGGTGTAGCTGGTGTTTTTATTCATGAAAAACATATTGCAAATAAAGCATTGCCCCGTTTTGCCGGATGGTGGGGATACGATAAGGAAACAAGATTTCAAATGAAAAAAGGTTTTGAGCCTATGCCCACAGCAGAAGGCTGGCAATTGAGCAATGCACCTATCTTGTCAATGGCGGCACACAAAGCAGCCTTGGATGTATTTGAAGATGCAGGTATGCAACGAGTGCATGAAAAAAGAAAACAGCTTTCCGATTTTTTATTTTTTGTAATTGATAGTTGTAACGCAGATGCAAAAGATAACGAAGCAACCATCATCACACCCCGAAATGAAAATGAAAAAGGCTGTCAAGTTTCATTACTTATGAAAAAAGACGGAAGAAAAATATTTGAAGAACTCACCAAAGCAGGTGTAATAGCCGATTGGCGTGAGCCGAATGTAATACGCATAGCGCCTGTACCCTTGTACAATACATTTGAAGACATTTACCGTTTTGGTGAGCTATTAAAGCAACAACTCAGTTAATTAAAATCATTAGTACAAATTTGAAAAAAGATATCACAATAATTGGTGCCGGCCTGGTGGGCTCGTTGCTGGCAATCATTTTATGCAAGCGTGGATATAAAGTAAAAGTTTTTGAACGCAGGGGAGACATGCGTAATGAAAATATAGCAGCCGGCAGGTCTATCAATCTTGCATTGAGCGACAGAGGAATCAAAGCTTTGGAAGAAGTAGGCATCATGTCCGACATCAGGAAAATCTGCATTCCCATGCATGGCCGTTTTATTCATAATGCCGATGGTCATTCATCATTTCAGCCTTATGGAAAAGAAGGACAGTTTATCAATTCGGTTTCAAGAGGGGAGTTGAATAAGCAATTGATGACATTGGCAGCAGCACAGGGTGCTGAAATCTATTTCCATCACAAATGTGAAGCAATAGACTGGAGTACAAATACGGTAACTTTTGAAACAAAAGAAGCAACATTGGTTTCTCAAAAATCCGATTTGATTTTTGGGGCCGATGGGGCTTTTGCTGCATCCAGACTACAACACCAATTGCAGCACGACCGGTTTCAATATGAACAATATTATATTGATTATGGTTATAAGGAATTACATATTCCGCCAGGTAAAAATGACGAATTTCAATTGGAAAAAAATGCACTGCACATCTGGCCTCGTGGAAATTATATGCTGATTGCCCTGCCCAATATTGACGGAAGTTTTACTTGCACATTATTTTTTCCATTTGAAGGTGAAATTTCATTTGCCTCTTTAAACACGAAAGAAAAAGTACAATCGTTTTTCGCCAATCAGTTTGCAGACGCATCCAACTTAATGCCAACATTGATTGAAGATTTTTTTCAAAATCCGACATCATCATTGGTAACCGTAAAATGTTTTCCCTGGATACGTGCAGATAAATTTGCATTGATAGGAGATGCCGCACATGCGATTGTACCATTTTTTGGTCAGGGTATGAACTGCGGTTTTGAAGACTGTTCTGTTCTCAGCAGTTTGATGGATAATCATGGTGAAGACTGGTCGACAATTTTATCAGCCTTTCAGGAGTTACGAAAACCCGATGGCGATGCCATAGCCGAACTGGCATTAAATAATTTTATAGAGATGCGAGATAAAGTAGCCGACCCAAAATTTCTTTTACAAAAAAAGATAGAAGCAAACTTGCATCAAAAGCATCCCGACAAATGGATTCCTGCTTATAGCATGGTTACTTTTAGGCCCGATATACGGTACAGCGAAGCACTGGAGCGGGGCAATAAACAAGAAGCCATAATGCAGGAAATAATGCAGCGGGGTGGAATTAATGATAACTGGGAATCTGAATTCATAGAACAACTAATTTTGGCTAAGTTGAATGCCTTATAACTGAATACCTTTGCCACATGACACGTCATCAACTGGTAGTTGAAATCAAAGAAAAAAAATCCTATCTCTGTGTGGGATTGGATACTGATATTTCAAAAATACCAACTCACCTCTTGAGTGAACCGGATCCTGTATTCTCCTTCAATAAAGAAATAATAGATGCGACGAGAGATTTATGTGTGTCGTATAAAATCAACACAGCTTTTTATGAAGCACAGGGATTGAAGGGCTGGGCCGCTATGGAAAAAACGGTTCAGTTTATTGGTGATCATCATTTCAAAATAGCAGATGCCAAGCGTGGCGATATAGGCAATACATCAAACCAGTACGCAAAAGCATTTTTTGAAGCAATGCCTTTTGATGCCGTTACCGTTGCCCCTTATATGGGAGCCGACAGTGTAAAACCATTTTTGCAACATAAAGGCAAATGGGCTATTGTGCTGGGTCTTACTTCAAATGAAGGAGCACAGGATTTTGAAATGCTTCACACCGGTGGCGAATTCCTTTATGAAAAAGTAATTGAGAAAGTAGCAGAGTGGGGCAGTAGCGAAAATCTGATGTTTGTAATAGGTGCCACTCAGGAGGAAGCTTTTGAAAGTATCAGAAAACGGGTGCCCGATCATTTCTTTCTGGTGCCCGGTGTGGGTGCACAAGGCGGTAGCCTGGAATCAATTTCTAAAATTGCAATGACCAAAGATATCGGCATATTGGTAAATGTCAGCCGTTCAATTATCTATGCTTCCGCTGAAGTAGATTTTGCCGAAAAAGCAAGAAATGAAGCCTTTGCTATTCAGCAAGAAATGGAAAAATACTTACCTTAAGCCCCACACATTTAAACTAAGCATTATGAAGAAAACAGTTTTGCTTTTACTGTTGTCAGGATTATTTATTTCATTGCACGCACAGCAAGAAAGGACAGAAGTTACAAAAGCGAATTATCAGCAAGCTGCAAAATATTCACCGGCAAGAGTAAATAAAATGATATTCTCCACCAGTGTAGATCCACATTGGTTGAAAAAATCAAATCGCTTCTGGTATTCATATCAAACTACAGAAGGGCGTAACTGGTATCTGGTTGATCCGGTAAAGGCTGAGAAAAAGAAACTATTTGACAATGATAAACTTGCAGCACAACTTACACTCATCATCAAAGACCCGATAGATGGGCAGCATCTTGATATAGACAGCCTGCAATTTATAGGCGATGAAACCAAAATACGTTTTCAGGTAAAAAGCACAATTGATGTTATCATCAAGGACACTTCATCAAAGAAAAAAGATACACCTCCCAGAAAAGAAAAAAAAGTTTTCTACTTTGAATACAACCTCAATAATGGAACTTTAGATACACTCTCCGATTTCAAAAGGCCACTTCGCAAAGCTATGTGGGCTTCTGTAGCTCCCGATAGCTCATTGGTGCTGTTTGGTAGAAACAACAATCTTTATTGGATGGATTTTGAAAATTATAAAAAGGCACAGATAAACGACAAAGACACTACAATAGTTGAACATGCCATCACCACCGATGGGGTAGCAGATTATTCATGGCATTTTAAAGGATTTGGTGAAACAAATGTGGATGAAGAAAAAAATAAGAAAAACAGAAAAGGTGTAGCTGTGTTATGGTCGCCTGATTCAAAACATTTTATATTAAAAAGAACAGATGAAAGAAAAGTGAAGGATTTATGGGTGATCAACAGTGCTGCTGAACCTCGTCCTACATTAGAATCATACAAATACTGGATGCCGGGTGAAACAACCGCTCCCATAGATGAAATTTATCTTTTTGACGCAGTTTCAAAAAAACAAACACGCATTAAAACCGGCAGATTTAAAGACCAGACTTTGGATTTGTTTCGTAAAACACCACTGAAGAAAAATCGAGATGATGATTTTTCGCCACAACTTTGGCTTGGAAATAATAATCAGGTGTTTTTTAGTCGCACCAGCCGCGATTTAAAGCGGATTGATATATGTAGCGTGAATGTGGGAGCAGATACTTCCGTGGCAGTAATAGAAGAGCGGCTAAATACTTACATTGAAACAAGAACACCAGAATTGGTAAATGATGGTAAAGAAATAATTGAGTGGAGTGAAAGAGATGGCTGGGGTCATTTTTATTTGTACGACGGAGATGGGAAATTAAAAAATCAAATCACATCCGGTCCTTTTCATTGTGAAAGTATAATGGGTGTTGATGAAAAGAAAAGAGTACTTTACTTCTCCGCCAATGGCAGAGAAACAATTGCGGCCGATAAAAAGGAGGGCACAGTCGCAACCAAAGAGGATCCTTATTATTTGCATTTATATAAAGTGAATTTTGATGGCTCCGGACTTCAGTTGCTCAATGCAGGCAATTACGATCACCAGTTTTTGATGGATGATGATGAGCAGTTCTTCGTCAATAATTTTTCAAGAGTAAATACCACTCCCGAGTCGGTGTTGATAAATAATGAAGGTAAAACTGTATTGAAATTGGAAACTGCCGATCTTAGTCTTTTAATGCAAACGGGATATAAATTCCCGGAAATATTTAAAGTAAAAGCCGATGACGGCATTACCGATTTGTATGGTGTGATGTACAAGCCTTATGATTTTGATCCCAATAAAAAATATCCTTTGATTGAATATGTTTATCCCGGCCCTCAGACTGAGTCGGTGAACAAAGCATGGGGCAGAGGCATGGACAGAATAGATCGCCTGGCGCAGTTAGGTTTTATTGTAGTAACGGTAGGCAACCGCGGAGGCAGCCCGGCTCGAAGCAAATGGTATCACAATTATGGATATGGAGATTTAAGAGATTATGGTCTGGCTGATAAAAAATCGGCAGCAGAACAATTAGCCAATCGCTTTTCCTTTATTGATATAAATAAAGTGGGCATACATGGACACAGTGGCGGTGGTTTTATGAGTACGGCTGCCATGTTGGTTTATCCTGATTTCTTTAAAGTGGCTGTAAGTAATGCAGGTAATCATGATAACTCAGTATATAACCGTTGGTGGAGCGAAAAGCATAATGGTGTAAAAGAAGAAATCAGCGAAAAAGGAGATACTACATTTGTTTATTCTATTGAAAGAAATCAGGATCTGGCAAAAAATCTGAAAGGTCATTTATGTCTGATACATGGAGAAATTGATAACAATGTATCTCCTGCAAATACAATGCGTGTTGTGAATGCATTAATTAAGGCTAACAAAAGATTTGAAATGCTGATTTTACCTACACAGCGTCATGGGTTTGGCGATATGAGTGAATATTGGTTTTGGAAAACGGCTGATTATTTTTCAAAATACCTGATGGGTGATGAAACAGCAAGACCGGTAAATATAGAAGAAATTAATCGTGATATAGAAATGAGTGGCTCGGGGAAGAAATAGTTATTTCAATCCCATCACAAATTTATTGTACAGATTTTCTTCTCAAAATCATATAAGCGCCCAATAATGTGGGAAGGCCAATACATGCGTATAGTATGGTTGAATTGACACTTACCAAATAGTTGTTGATTACAAGTACCATGAACACTAATAGTATTCCCGTTATGATTGCAGGTTTGTAGTTTTTATCTTCAGCCATAAGTGTTGTAACCAAGCCTCCCAAAAAGGAAGCAATGATAGCAACTAAGCAAAGAACAAGATAGGAGTTGGTGCTACTATTCATCATGCTGTTGGAATCATGATCTCGGCTGACGCCTTGTGCTAAAGCAATAAGTGAAATAAGTGCCCCTGCCCAAAAAATGGCAGCACCTAATAAAAAGCCGGCAATTTCAGCAATTATATTTCTCATGATGCGGTTCTTGTTCATAATTGAAATGGTTTCTTTTTTGTATTGTCTAAAATTATGAATTTGGAAATAAGTTGTAGATTTTTTTAATGAAGAACGTTTAAATCACAAGGTGAATCATGCTGCTTCTATATTAAGTTACAGTATGTTACCTTTGCGCTGTCTTGTCAAATTAAAAAAAACGGAATTACTATGGCTGCTCGTACTGACATGTTTCAAAGTCCTGATTATTTCTTACTTGATGAATTGCTTACCGAAGAACACAAACAAATTCGCGAAGCGGTTCGTGCTTATGTAAAAAAAGAAATATCACCTATTATTGAGGATTATGCACAGAAAGCTGAGTTTCCACAGCAGATTGTAAAACAACTCGGCGATCTTGGTTGTTTTGGTCCAACCGTGCCGGTTGAATATGGCGGCGGTGGATTAGATTATATAAGTTATGGGTTGATGATGCAGGAACTGGAGCGTGGCGATAGTGGCGTACGTTCAACCGCTTCGGTACAGGGAAGCCTGGTTATGTTTCCTATTTATCAATACGGAAGCGAAGCGCAGCGAAAAAAATATTTACATAAGCTGGCAAGTGGTGAGTGGTTGGGTTGTTTTGGATTGACGGAGCCAAATCATGGCAGTGATCCATCGAGTATGCTAACCAATTTTAAAGATGCCGGAGATTATGTTATTTTGAATGGTGCTAAAATGTGGATTAGTAATGCTCCTTTTTCACAAGTAGCAGTAGTTTGGGCAAAAAATGAGGCAGGCGAAGTGCATGGATTGATAGTGGAGCGAGGTATGGAAGGCTTCAGCACACCTACTACACATGGCAAGTGGAGCCTGCGTGCTTCAGCCACCGGAGAATTGGTTTTTGATAATGTAAAAGTACCAAAGGAAAATATTTTTCCCAATGTAAAAGGGCTGAAAGGCCCATTGGGCTGTCTTACCAAAGCCAGATACGGCATAGCCTGGGGTGCTATTGGAGCAGCTATGGATTGTTACGATACTGCATTGCGTTATTCAAAAGAAAGAGAACAATTTGGCAAACCCATTGGTGGCTTTCAGCTACAACAAAAAAAACTGGCCGAAATGGTAACAGAAATCACCAAAGCGCAACTATTAAACTGGCGGCTGGGGGTATTGATGAGTGATGGGAGAGCCACACCACAACAGGTAAGTATGGCAAAAAGAAATGCTTGTGAAGTAGCAACAAATATTTGCAGAGACGCCAGACAAATGCTGGGTGGCATGGGCATCACAGGCGAATATCCTGTAATGCGACACATGATGAACCTGGAAAGTGTTATCACTTATGAAGGTACGCACGATATTCACCTGTTGATTACAGGAATGGATGTTACGGGCATCAATGCTTTTAAATAGTTAGCTAACGGACAGCCGTTGCCGCTTCTTTATATATGAAAATATTTTTAATGGGATTTATGGGCTCCGGCAAAACATACTGGGGCAGCCAATTAAGCAAAAAACTGGAATTTCCGTTTTTTGATCTGGATGAAATGATCATGCGATTGGCCAATAAATCAATAACTGAAATTTTTGAACAGGATGGTGAGGAAAAATTCAGGACATTAGAAAAAGAAGCCCTGTACATGATTACAGAGGGACACGATAAATTTATATTGGCTTGTGGTGGCGGCACTCCTTGTTTTTTCAATAATATTGATTACATGAATCAATCGGGCATTACCGTTTGGATCAATACACCCTCAGAAATTTTGTTAGATAGACTGATCAAAGAAAAATCAAAGCGACCTTTAATAAAAAATTTGAATGAAGAGCAGTTGTATGCTTTTATACTCAAAAAAATGGCTGACAGAAAAATATTTTATGAACAGGCAAAAATAAAAATAGATGAAGCACCTGTTCTTTTAGAAAATCTGATTCAAAAGATATTTCATGCATAAAAAATTTTTAGTTGCAGGAGCATTTTTCGGCGCATTGGGCGTAGCACTCGGAGCCTTTGGCGCACATGGACTGCAAAGGTTGACGCAGGATGAAAAAATATTGCACTCCTTTCAAACCGGCGTACAATACCAGATTTATCATGCACTGGCACTCCTGTTTGTGGGATTAATCTATGATAAATTGCCAGCGAAACAGTTGAGGTGGGCGGGTACTTGTTTTATCACAGGTATTTTGCTTTTTTCCGGATCACTCTTCCTGCTTACATTTTTGAAAATAAATGAAAGTGGTATTTCAAAAATTGTAGGGCCGGTTACTCCTGTGGGTGGCTTATTTTTAATTGTCGGGTGGTTGCTGCTTCTAATTTCATTCTTAAGAAAGAAGCAATAGCTACCTTCTTGTTAGATAGAAATTGAGGTTTATACAATTTTGTGTTCCCCGATGAAATCTGATTTCACTTAATAATTTTGCTTCTAAACTTTCTATCTTTGCAGACATGGCTACCAAGTCGAAAAAGAAATCGAAAAAAAGTCCTGAGAAAAAACCAGCAAAATCCGATGTTACACCTTTTCGGGCTGAGAAGGAAGATAAAATTGATCTGAAAGCGATTGCCCGCGATGAAAGAACCTGGAAAATTGTTGGCGCATTTTCTTTACTGCTTTCTGTATTTCTATTTATTTCATTTTTCTCTTACCTCTTTACCTGGAAGCAAGATCAGGCTATTGCACAACAAGGCTTTAGCGCCTTGTTAGATAGCGGCAAAAAAGTTTCTAATCTATTGGGGACCTTTGGAGCTGTTATTTCTCACTTATTCATATTTAATGGATTTGGATTGGCTGCATTCCTTATCTGTACTTTCTTTTTTGTAGTAGGTGTAAATCTATTGATGCGCCGCAAAGTTTTTTCCATCTGGAAAAACCTGAAATATGTAACTGTTGGATTATTGGTTTTATCTATCGCTTTGTCTTTTGTTTTTGCAGGTAGCAATTTTCCGTTTGGCGGCGGCGTAGGAGATATGATTAGTAAAAAAATGACCGGGGCTTTAGGCGGTTTTGGCACCGGCGCAGTCTTGCTCTTGCTTGCAGCAGGTTATTTCATTTGGCAGTTTAATCCTTCTTTTAATTTGCCTGCAAAAAATCAATTATCGGATGCAGACGAAGCTGATGAAGAAGAAAACGATGAAGCGGACAATGGTGCATTAATGCCTGCCATTGCCACTACAAATAGCCAAACTTTAATTGAAAACATTAATAATACTGAAAATAAAATTGGTGGTAACAAATTAACGGGTGAAGCTCCCATTGTTATCAATTTCCCTGACGAGCAGGTCCCAATACATCAGTTTGAATTAGTGGAGAAAGATGAATCATTAGAAACACAGCTTGAAAAAATAGAATCGAAGCAGCCTACTGTTGAAGGCGAAATTGTGAACGACATTTTACTTCAGCATACACCTGAATCAGATGAACAGGAAGATGCTCTAGATATAAACAATAATACAGAAACTGATCCGGAAACAACTTTGCATCAAGCGCCAAAACCTGCTGTAAAAAAACCAACCGGTCCATTGGAGCTTGAAATAAAAGCACCTGAAACATCGGTTGAAGAGGAAAAACTGGTAGTGGAGAATCTGCCACCATATGAGCCTACGTTGGATTTAAGAGATTATAAATATCCAACACTGGGACTTTTAGAAGCACATGGCAGCGAAAAAATTATTCAAGATAGCAACGAACTGGAAAATAATAAAAACCAGATTATTTCAACACTTAGAAATTATTCAATAGAGATTCAAAAAATAAGTGCCACCGTTGGTCCCACCGTTACGCTATATGAAATAGTACCGGCACCGGGTGTAAGAATTTCTAAAATCAAAAATCTGGAAGATGATATTGCATTGAGTCTGGCAGCACTTGGCATACGCATCATTGCACCTATACCGGGCAAGGGCACTATTGGTATAGAAGTACCCAATGTTCGCAAAACGATTGTGAGCATGAAAACCTTGCTGGCTTCTGAGAAATTTCAGAATAATAATTTCAGTTTGCCCATTGCTATCGGCAAAAAGATTGATAACGAAAATTTTATTGTAGATCTTGCAGGTATGCCACACTTACTCATGGCCGGTGCTACGGGTCAGGGAAAATCGGTTGGAGTAAATGCGCTGCTGGTTTCATTGCTTTATAAAAAACATCCGTCGCAGCTCAAGTTTGTACTCATTGATCCCAAGAAAGTGGAGCTTAGCATTTATCGTGCAATAGAAAAACATTTTTTGGCAAAGCTCCCCGGCGAGGAAGATGCCATTATTACGGATACTAAAAAAGTGGTTTATACACTCAATGCACTTTGTATTGAGATGGATAATCGATATGACTTATTGAAAGAAGCCGGCACCAGAAATATAAAAGAGTACAACGAAAAATTCATTAAGCGAAAACTAAATCCGCAAAAAGGACATCAGTATCTTCCTTTTATTGTATTGGTAGTTGATGAATTTGCCGACTTGATCATGACAGCAGGTAAAGAAGTGGAATTGCCCATAGCCCGTCTGGCGCAACTTGCCCGTGCGGTAGGTATTCACCTCATCATTGCTACACAACGACCTTCTGTAAACATTATTACAGGTACTATCAAAGCCAATTTCCCTTCACGTATTGCCTTTAAAGTTTCTTCAAAAATTGATAGCAGAACGATCTTAGATGCAGGTGGTGCCGAGCAATTGATAGGGAAGGGCGATATGTTGATTTCTCATAATGGTGAAATTACACGATTGCAATGCGCATTTGTAGATACTCCGGAAGTAGAGCAAATTGTAGAATATATTGGCGACCAAAGGGGCTATCCTCAGGCATTTTTATTGCCCGAATATGTGGATGAAAAAGAAATGGAGGGCAAAGATTTTGATATGGCCGACAGGGATTCATTGTTTGAAGATGCTGCCCGACTGATTGTACAAAATCAGATAGGATCCACTTCACTTTTACAACGTAGGATGAAATTGGGTTACAATCGTGCCGGCAGGCTCATGGATCAATTGGAAGCTGCGGGCATTGTAGGGCCCAATCAAGGCAGTAAGGCCAGAGATGTGTTGATAAAAACAGAACTGGATTTACAGCAACATTTGGATGCACTCGGTTGATTTGCAAAAACTTGTTAATAAATTTTTCTTTATCATTTCTTACAACCTCAGGGATTAAATCATCATCCTACTGAGGTAAATTCAATTATCTTTGCACCGCTTTTAAAAAAAGCAGTCACCAAACCCCAAAGGAAATGAAGAAATTTATACTTTTTATAGCACTTTTGCTACCTATACTTACAATTGCCCAGGGCAAGAATGATCCGGCGGCAAAAACCATTTTGGACGGAGTAAGCAATAAATTCAAAACCTATACAACAGTAGATGCTACTTTTTCATACAAGGTGGAAAATGCAGCAGGCAAGGCATTGAGTAATAAAAGTGGTGCTATCAAACTGAAGGGAACGAAATACAGAGTAAGCTTTAACGGTCAGGAAATATTTTGTGATGGCAAAACGGTTTGGAATTATGATAAAGGAGCCAATGAAGTTACGATTAGCAAAGTAGAATCGGGTAGTGGTACCATTACTCCGCAGAAGCTTTTTACCAACTTCTATGATAAAGATTTTTTATACATACTTACAGGCGAAAAGAAAGTAGCCGGTAAAACCATTCAGGAAATAGAGATGACGCCTACCGATAAAAGTAAGCCTTTTCACAAAGTATATGTACAGGTGGATAAAGCTGCAAAAACAATTTATAGTACCAAGGTGTTGGAAAATGCAGGCAATCGCTATACATACACCGTAAGTACCATGAAGACAAACAAAACGATTGCCGACGCTGAGTTTGTTTTTAATAAAAGCAAATATCCCGGAGTAGAAGAGGTGGACTTGAGGTAAATAAAATTTTGATATGTAATTTCTTTAAAAAATGGTGTTGTATTGCAACACTATTTTTTTTCAGACCATCATTTCATACTCAAATTCCTTGCATGCCCATTTCTCCATTTAATGGTAATGTGTGTGGTGGTGAATTGACTACCTTTCATGTTTTTGCGATTTTAATAATTAGGACTTTTGTCTTCTTTTAAAACGTAATGTTTTTGGGGGAGCCTACACAATTGCTGTGATGAATAAGTTGCTAAAACAAGTATTTGCAGTGGTAAAAAACGGAACTATATATCAACCCAATTACTGTTCACAAAA
>ERZ724526.584-NODE-584-length-20651-cov-5.071956_pt1 | contig 20651 bp, 12 predicted proteins | sample MGYA00376059_ERZ724526 | MGnify/ENA primary metagenome ERZ724526 (study PRJEB28724, sample SAMN07190883) | activated sludge metagenome | isolation source: activated sludge of sewage treatment plant in Hong Hong | place: Hong Kong | collected 2016-03-17 ...
AATCTCCGTGGTGCCCCCGCCGATATCGATGATCATGTTGCCCACCGGTTCCTCTATGTTCAATCCGATACCCAGGGCAGCTGCCATAGGTTCGTGAATGAGGTAGGTTTCCTTGCTGTCCACGTGGTCGGCGGAATCGAACACGGCGCGCTTCTCCACTTCAGTGATACCGCTGGGGATACAGATCACCATTTTCAGGTGGCTGAAAAAGCTGTTTTTCCTGCCCACCATTTTGATCATGCTTTCGATCATGGCCTCCGCAGCCTGGAAATCAGCAATTACCCCGTCTTTGAGCGGGCGAACCGTTTTTATATTTTCGTGGGTTTTTTCGTGCATCTGCATGGCCCTGTGGCCCACGGCAATGGTTTCTCCTGTGCGGCGGTTTGTAGCAACGATAGAAGGCTCGTCCACAACTACCTGATCGTCTACCATTATAAGGGTATTGGCAGTACCGAGATCGACGGCTAATTCCTGCTTGAAAAATTTAAAGAAGTTCAACTGTGATGAGTGTTTGAATGTGAAGGAAACTTGGGCTTATCTAAAAATCACGCAAAAGTACGCAGGTTTTCGGGGAATCTTTGCTACCACAAAACCATAAATTTTGTTTTAACCAACTGTTACCACCCAAAAATCATCGGGCCGGAGATAACGACCGGCAAGTGCCTGCAATTGTGCAGCGGTTATGCTTCTTATTGTTTCTGTCATGGCATTGAATTCCAGTTCGGTAAGCCCTTCCGTAATCAGGCTTCGAACGACATCGGAAGTGTTCAGCGGACCGTCCAGTCCATTGAGCAGCATGCCCAGCAGGTAGTTACGCACCATTTCCAGTTCGTCGTCGCCGACGGGCTTTTCGCGGAGTTTTTTCATTTCAGAAAAAATTTCCCTGATCGCGGCGTCGCCGGAGCCGGCATTGACCTCGGTTGCCACATAAAAACAGCCGTCGTGAAGGTAGGCATCCAAAGTGGAGTATATGTTATAGGTCAGGCCCTTTTTCTCGCGAATATTGGTCATCAGCCGCGAACCGAAGTAGCCGCCGAATATGGTATTCAATACGAATAACCCGTTAAAATCGGGGTGGCGCTTGTTGAAAGTCCTTCGTCCGATCTTGACGGCGGTTTGAAGGGAACCGGGGTGGGGGAGTCGCACAACACTTTTTCGGGAAGGTCCTTCAGCCGGGAGCGGGTAAACGGACTGTTGTCCGGCGGCAGTTCCTGCTGTTTGACGCTGGCCAAAATGTTTGTTCAGCAGTCCGGCAACTTCGTCGTCGACCCGGCCGCTGGCAAAGATCAGGCAGTTGTCGGGTACATACCACCGGTCGAAAAACTGCACCAGATCGGCGCGTGTCAATGCCGTATAGTCATCCGGGGTGGAGTTATAGCCGTACGGGTGATTTTCACCGAAAATGAGCGCTGTTACCTTGCGATAGGCCAGCACTTCCACTTTTTCCAGTTCTACCAAAAGGTCCTGTGTGTTGGTGGTCTTGAATGTTTCCAGTTCGGTCTCCGGAAATGTTGGTTGCTGAAGCACTTCCGCATACACAGGAATGATATCCGCTATGTATTTCTTCAGGGAAAACAGCAGCACATTGGCCGTATCGAGGTTGGTCGGGACGCTCAGCGAACCGCCGTAAAAATCGATATGTTCGGCTATTTCGGCGCTGGTTTTATTTGCAGCACCCTCCCGCAACATGCGCGAGGTAGCACGGGCCACCAGACGCTTGTGTTCCTCCGGCCTGCCGGCGCGAAAAACGGTCTCAATCTTCACGATTTCCTGATCCGGATAGTCCAGTATGTACACGGGAATGCCATTGTCCAGTCGTATGATCTGCGGACGGGGGAGTGCAAGCCCTCTGATATCCTGAATTGGCGGCGCCACTTTGCGGTTCAACATGTACTTTGCGGGATATGGAGGTTACGGGTTGCGGGTTGCGGGTTGCGGAGGTTGCGGGTTGCGGAGGTTGCGGGTTACTGGTTACGGAGGTTACTGGTTACGGAGGTTACGGGTTACGGAGGTTGGGGGTTACGGGTTGCGGAGGTTACTGGTTACGGAGGTTACGGGTTGCAGGTTACGGAGGTTGCGGAATTTCTTGTTATTGGCTTCGGGTTAGCAGGGCTTCGGGGTTGAGTTGGGGATGCGAAGGTAGATTTTTCTGAATTTTTCCACAGTATGTTAGTTTTTTTGCACAAAAAGGCGGCCGGATGGACATACATTTGCCGCATGTAATTGCAACCCGCAACCTCCGTAACCCATAACCCGCAACCCGCAACCTCTGTAACCTGCAACCCGCAACCCGTAACCTCCGTAACCCGCAACCCATAACCCGCAACCTCCGTAACCCTCAACCCGATACCTTTCAAAAACATATTATCGATGAAATTCAGCGTATCTTCTTCCGAACTCCTCAAACAGCTCCAGATTGCATCAGGTGCGATCGGTTCCAACCCGGTGTTGCCCATTTTGGAAGATTTTTTATTCCGAGTTGAAAATAAGAAACTTACGATTGCGGCCACAGACCTTGAAACGAGCATCGCCACCACCATTGAAGTGCTCGCCGACGACGATTTTTCCGTGGCCGTGCCGGCGAAAATCCTGCTCGATACGCTGAAGGCCCTGCCGCAGCAGCCCGTGACCTTTTCGGTCAACGAAGAAAACTGGGGTATCGAGATCACCTCTTCCTACGGCAAGTACAAACTCGCCGGTGAGAACGGTACTGATTATCCCAATATCCCCGAGCCGGATACGGTGGAAACGGTTAAACTCAACAGCCAGTACCTGCTGGATGCCATCAATAATACGGTTTTTGCCACTTCATCCGACGAGTTACGGCCGGCTATGACGGGGGTATATTTTCAGATCGACCAGAATAAACTGGTCTGCGTGGCTACCGATGCGCACAAACTGGTCAAATTCACTACACACCACCTTGCCGGGGATGTTTCCACTACCTTTATCATACCTAAAAAGGCGCTGAACCTGCTCAAAAATGCCCTCCCGCCCAGCGATGCCGTTACCATTTCGTTCAACAAGGCCAATGCCTTTTTTACATTTGGCGACATGCACCTGGTGTGCCGGTTGATCGATGCCCGTTATCCGGATTACAACGCGGTGATTCCCGTGGATAACCCCAACCTGATGACGGTAAACAGGGCGGATTTTCAGAATTCACTCAAACGTATCGCTATCTACGCGAATAAAACCACCAACCAGGTGGTACTCGATATCAGCGACAAGAGCCTGACGGTCAGCGCACAGGATCTCGATTTTTCCAATGAAGCGACCGAGCAGATGGCCTGTACATACGAGGGCGGACCAATGAAAATCGCGTTCAATGCCAAGTTCATTGTCGAAATGCTCGGCGTGCTGGAATCCGACGAGGTGAAAATGGAATTCTCCACGCCCAGTCGTGCCGGCATCCTTACACCCGTGGAAGAAGAAAATAACGACCGGGAAATTCTGATGCTGGTAATGCCGGTAATGCTCAATAATTAATACGCGGTGTAGCGGCGTGTGGCAAAAAGGTTTGTATTCCCGCAAACTTGCTTCATCTTTGCCACCCAACAATTCTGATTGTAATGGCCTACGAATTCAAACTTCCTTCCCTTGGCGACGGCGTAACCGGCAAAGTGCTCGAAATTCTCGTCAAGCCGGGCGATAAAGTATCGAAAGAACAAATAGTCCTGATCGTCGGTACCGACAAGGTCGACGCGGAGATGCCCATCGATGCGGATGGTGTCGTCGAGGAAATTCTGGTAAAACAAGGCGACGAGGTGACCGAGGGCACACTCGTGCTGAAAATGAAAACGGATGGTGCAGCGCCCGCCGCTCCTCCGGCTGCAGATGGCGCCCAATCATCCGCCGCTCCGCCGGCAGCACCGGCGCCGCCACCGGCAGCGCCGCAACCCTCCACCCCTGCGGCAGCATCCGAACCCGCCGCAACGCGTACCGTGAGTAGTGAAGGCCTTCGCGCCAGTCCGCTGGCGCGCAAACGCGCCAAGGAACTCGGCATCAACCTGTCCGACGTCAGGCCTGCCGAAGGCGCCAGCCGGATATCTTATAAAGATGTGGTCGACTTTGTCAAACGCAAGATCGACACCGGCGGAGGCAGTGCAGGCGCTGGTAGCGCTATGCCCCGCAAATCGCTCCCCAATTTTGAAAAATTCGGGGCTGTTGAGCGCCAGCCACTCAGTCGCATCGGCGTACTGACGGCTGAAAACATGCACTACGCATTCAATACCATTCCGCATGCGTGGATTTCCGAAAAGGCGGACATTACACGGCTGGAGCAACTCCGGCAGCAACATAAAGACACGGTAAAAGCCGCCGGCGGCAACCTGACCACCACGGCCATCATCACCAAAGCGGTGTGTTCCGTGCTGCGCAAGATGCCGCAATTCAACGCCAGCCTCGACGACGCGACGAACGAGGTCATCTTCAAGAAATTCTTCAACATCGGCATTGCGGTGGATACGCCCAAAGGGCTGCTCGTACCGGTTATCCGGAATTGCGATCAAAAATCGCTCACCCAGATATCTGTCGACCTTACGGATATCAGTACCCGCACGCGGGAAGGGAAAAACAAACCCGACGACCTGGATGGCGGTACGTTCACCATCTCCAATATCGGCGGGATCGGCGGCACGAACATGCTCTCGATCGTCAACTGGCCGCAGGTGGCCATTCTGAGTATCACGGCAGCCACCATGGAGGCGCACTGGAACGGTTCATCTTTTGAACCGCGCCTGATGATGCCCATGACCATCGGCTGGGACCACCGCGTGATCAACGGCGCAGATGCCGCGCGTTTCCTGGTGGACCTGAAAAAAATACTGGAAGAGCCGTTCCTGGGGTGGCTGTAGAGTTGGAAGGCATAAATTAAGGGGCCGACCCGAAAAGAACCCGCATTGCAGGCTCTGTTCAGGTCGGCCTTTTTTCATTTTACCCGTTTAAGTAACGCGACAATGGCAACATATACTGTTTCATCCGACGCCGCAGGGTATTTCGGCCCGGAAACTGTTACCTGGCAACTATACCGCGAGCCGTTGTTTATCCTGGGTGGTGTCAGAGCGCTCATCCTGCAAATTGCGCATCCTGCCGTTGCCGATGGCGTCGCCCGGTTCAGCAATTTTCAGCAAGACCCGTTTGGCCGGGGCTACCGCACCTTTCAGGCCATGGCTACGATCTATTTCGGCGACAGAGCACAGGCAGAAGCAACTGCCGGGCGGCTCTGGCGTATCCATACGGCCATAAAAGGCGATATCCCGGCTCCCGATACCGGAAAGCAAGTCTACACTGCCAACGACCCGGACCTGCTGCTTTGGGTGTTGGCGACGCTGACCGATACCACGCTGCGTGTGTACGAATGGCTGCCGGCATCCGGTTTGCCGGCCGATTGGCGGGAGCGGTTCTACGAGGAAAGCAAAATTGCAGCAAAATTGCTTGGTATTCCCGAGTCGGTTTATCCGCCCGATCTGGAGGCCTTCCGGACCTATTTTGATGGTATGCTGGCCGGAGACCGGTTGGGCGCGACGGAAACCTGCCGGGAAGTAGCGCAGGCGATTATTTGTCATCCGCGGTCGCCGGAAAGACTGGCGCGACTGCTTGCGGCAGGCTGGCTGCCCGGGCCGCTGTGCGAACGCCTGGGTATCGACGCGGGCAACAACCCGGAAGTGCGTTTGACAAGGCTGCTGGGCAGGGTAAGGTGGTGGTACCGCCTGCTGCCCCGGATGCGTTTCAATCCGGCATACTGGCAGGCAAAAGGGCGAATCGCCGAGGCAAACGGAACATTTGTGCCCATGCTGGGACGCTGGTACAACTGGCTTGCCCGTTTTGTCGACATACCGCTCGGACTGTCCGTTTAGGTTGCTCAATATTGTAAGTCCAACAGACCGCAGAAAATATCATACTGCCACCGGCGCCTTGATACCCGGCCACGGGTCATATTGCAGCAATTCAAAATCTTCGTAGTGAAACCCGAATATATCGCGGACGGCGGGGTTCAGTTTCATCTCCGGGAGCGCGCGCGGTGTGCGCGACAACTGAAGGTTCACCTGCTCCAGATGGTTGACATACAGGTGTGTATCGCCACCCGTCCAGATGAAATCTCCCGGCTGGAGGTCGCACACCTGTGCCAGCATCAGGGTGAGCAGCGCGTAGGAGGCGATATTAAAAGGCACACCGAGAAACACATCGGCACTGCGCTGGTACAGTTGGCAGGAGAGCCGGCCGTCGGCAACGTAGAACTGGAACAGGCAGTGGCAGGGCGCCAGCGCCATATCGGGAATATCAGCCGGGTTCCAGGCCGAGACAATGATGCGGCGGCTGTCCGGATTTGTCTTCAGGGTATGCACTACTTCACTGATCTGGTCAATGGTGCGGCCATCAGGTGCGGCCCAGGAACGCCATTGTTTCCCGTATACCGGTCCCAGGTTGCCATCGGCATCCGCCCATTCATCCCAGATACTGACCCCGTTGTCTTTGAGGTACCGGATATTGGTATCGCCTTGCAGGAACCACAACAATTCGTGTATGATGCTCCTGGTATGCACTTTTTTCGTTGTCACCAGCGGAAATCCTGCGCTCAAATCAAAACGCATCTGGTAGCCGAACACAGAAATGGTGCCTGTGCCCGTGCGATCTGATTTCTTTGTGCCGTTTTCCAGGATATGTCTCAGGAGATCGTGATAGGCTTGCATATTTGCGTGGTTTAAAGGTTTCAGGGTTTGAAGTGCCCCGGGGCTTGGTCGCCCGGGCGAATATCCGGCGTTTTTTCCTTGTGGCAAAAATGAAGGAGCAGGAAAGGGGAACCGGAGTAAAAAATGACGGATATGGGTGTTTTCAGGTTATCCTGATATCATTTCGGTTCATTTATCAATTTGGCGTCAGTATTTGGATGAAAACACCCATTTTTGCCCCTTCAAAAAAACAATTCAGGAGAAAAAACGTCTTGGAACAGTATGTTTCGCTCCACATTTTCTTGCCTGACCAATACGCAACCCTAACCCGCAACCCTTAAACCCATAACCCTAAACCCTTTAACCCAGATTAGATTATGCAATTTGTCTTTCCCGCCTTTCTTGCCGCGCTTGCCGTGCTTGCCATTCCGGTCATCATACACCTGTTTTACTTCAGGCGTTTCAAGCGCGTGTATTTTACCAATGTCCGGTTTTTAAAGGAGGTGAAAGAAGAAACCAGCAACCGCCAGAAATTGCGCAATTTGCTGGTGTTGCTGATGCGCTGTCTGGCTATTGCCGCGATGGTGCTGGCCTTTGCCCAGCCTTTTATTCCGCTTTCTACCGGGGTGAAGAAAGGCGAGAAGGCCATCAGTATTTATGTGGATAACTCGTTCAGTATGGGCGCGTTATCCAAAAATGCCCCCCTTTTGGAACTGGCACGGCAACGGGCGCGTGATATAGTGGGCGCTTTTGGCGTGGAAGACCGGTTTCAGGTGCTGACCAACGATTTTGAGGGGCGCGACCAGCGGCTGGTGAGCAAGGAGGATGCCCTGGATCGCATAGAAGAAATCCGGATCGGCCCGGCATCCCGCAACCTGTCCAAAGTGCTTATCCGCCAGCAGCAATGCCTGAATACGGGCAAGCAGGAAAACAAGATTGCCTTTGTGGTCAGCGATTTTCAGCAAAATATCGCCGATGTTGCGGCATTCAAGGATTCACTTATCGAGGTAAACCTGGTCCCCATGCGGGCTGTTCAGGAACAAAACATCTCGATCGACAGCGCCTGGTTCGAAAACCCGGTACAGATACTGAACCAAACGGCCAATTTGCTGGTGAAGGTCAGTAACCGCAGCGATGAAGTAGCGGAAGAGGTGCGGTTGAGTCTTCGGCACGACGGGCAGACCAAACCGGTCGGCTCCATGCAAGTGCCCTCACGCGGCAGCAGGATTGATACGGTTCGGTTCAATATCCTGCACACCGGCTGGCATGAAGCAAAGTTGTCGGTTACCGATTATCCGGTGCAGTTCGACGACGACTATTTCCTGTCCTTTTACGTTGCGGAGCGCATCAACGTTTTGTCTATTGACGGCACACAGCCCAATAAGTATCTCAACAATGCATTTCTCGGGGCGGGCTATTTCAAACTCGACAACGCGGATGCGCGGGCGCTGGATTATTCCCGCTTCGGCAATTACCAGTTGATCGTGCTGAATGAGCTGCAGAATATTTCATCTGGATTGGCCAATGAACTGGAACAGTTTGCGCAAAACGGCGGAAATGTCCTCGTTTTTCCGGGCCAGGCAGCCGACCTGAACTCTTATAACGCGTTTTTGCAGAATTTTGACGCTGGCAATCTGGGCGCCTTCGAGCCATCGCCACGGCAGACCAGCCAGATTAATACGGACGAATTTGTCTTTAACGATGTGTTCCTGAACAGAAGCGCGAACCTGCGCCTTCCCGCAACACAGGGCAACTATAAAATTGCAGCGTCGCGCGGCGAGTACATCCTGACATACCGCGACGGTTCTGCCATGCTGGTCAAGTATCCCAAAGGGGAGGGCGCGCTGTATTTCTGTGCCGCTCCGCTCAGCGAACAAGTGAACGACATGGTGCGAAATGCGGAAATATTTGTACCCATGCTGTTCAAAATGGCCATTGCCGGTACCAAAGGCAGACAGGTCGCTTATACCATCGGCAAGGATGAGGTGCTGGAGGCGCGACATCAGATATCAGCCTCGGGAGAGACGATCTACAAACTGCGCTGGATAGCCGACAGGGCAAAAAGTGCCGGAACCGGCGACGCCAGTCCATCGGCGCCCGTACAGGGCACTGAAGAATTTATTCCCGAGCAGCGTATCCTTGGCTCCAAGGTCCTGCTTACACCGGGTACGCAGGTACGCGATGCCGGCTGGTACCGCCTGCTGCTCCAGGGCGACAGCACGTTGGCGGAGTATGCTTTCAATTTTGACCGCAAGGAAAGCGATCTGGCCTATACAACAGATGAGGTGCTCTCCGATGGATTGCCCAAAAACATGAAGGTACTTACCGAAAGCGCCGAGGCTAACTTCGGGCAGGTTGTCGATGAGCAGGAACGGGGTATTGTGCTCTGGCGATGGTGTGTTGTTTTTGCGCTGTTGTTCCTGGCGCTGGAGGTGCTGTTCTTGCGACTCTGGAAGGTTTAGGCTCATTTGAACCTATTCATTCGCTTTCCAGACCCTGATGACGTTTTGGTAACAAACTTTCCGGATATCTTCTGTTGAATACCCGCGCCGCAGCAATTCGGCAATAAGGTTCGGGTACGTGCTCACATCGGCCATATCGAGCGGCAGCGAAATGCCGACGCCGTCGAAATCGCTGCCGAATCCCACATAGTCGATGCCCACAAGGTTTTTGATATGGTCGATATGGTCGGCTATATCGCGGACGGTGGCATAAACGGGTTCGCCTTTTTTGGCGAGTTCCATCATGTACTTTTGAGCCTCCGGGCCGTTTTCGGGCCAATTGCGCTTTTTGATCTCCTCATCCGCCTTTGTCCAGGCCGTCCGGAAGTTGTTTCCCAGAAAATACATGCTGAACGGCACCTGTATCACGCCGTTTGTTTTTGCTATGGCTTTTATCAGGGTATCGGAAAGGTTGCGTTCAAAGCCCGGCGTGAAATACCTGCAGGCAGAATGCGTGGCGATCAGCGGCTTTTTTGCTACCTGGAGCACATCCCGGATAGCATCGTCGGAGAGGTGGCTCACGTCTACCATGATGCCTACGCGGTTCATTTCGCGTACCACCTCGCGTCCGTAATCGCTCAATCCACCATTTATGCGTGTGGTGTCGTATGATGAGTCGCTGATCTGGTTGTCTTTCCCGTGGGTAAGGGTGATATACCGGATGCCTCTCTTGTGAAAATATGCCACATCAGCCAGGGTTTCTACGGGTGCTCCGTTTTCCATTCCCATCGGCAGGGAGACAATTCCCTTTTGAAAATTGCGCAGCACATCATCTGCATGAAGCGCCAATGCGAATTGCGCCGGATGGTTACGGGCGATTTCGTGGATCATGTTGATCAGGGAGTCGGCCACCTGTTTCGGCCGGCCCGGCTCCAACTGGTAGCGCGAAGGAATGTAGATAGACATGAAGGCGCCGTATAGTCCGCCTTTTTTAGCGCGCATAAAATCGAAATCACCTTCCGGGTTTTGCAGCGCCAGTGCCGTATATCCCGGCTTGTACCATTTGTCGTTTTCAGTGAGGTTCCAGGGAAAATCAATATGGGTATCGACAATGGGCGATGTGGCGAGTATTTTATTCGCTTTGTGGAGGTATTGATGCGATGTGCAGGATGCCAGGGAAATCAAGGCCGGGAGCAGGAAATATAATCTTCTCATATGGAGGTGCTTTCAGGCAAAATTAGGGGAATTTAGCCTGAATCAGGCTGATGAAAAAATAGATGGATCGATGAGAAATGCCGAAATTCAAATAAAAAACGAGCCCGACGCATACAACGCCGGGCTCGTTTTTATAAAACAAAGGATAATAAAAACTATTTCGCCGTCGCCTTTTTGGAAGGCTTGGCTTTGGTATCCACTTCAGCGGCTTTTGTTGCTTCAACCATTTTACCGCTTACTACATCGTCCTTGAGCATGTCAACGACAAGTGCCGATGCGATAAAGATAGAAGAGTAGGTACCGAAGCCGATACCGATAAGCATGCCGAAAGCAAAGCCTTTGATGGCACTTCCGCCAAAGATGAAGAGCAGCAATACAACCAGCACAACCGTACCCGACGTGATAAGCGTACGGCTAAGGGTGGTGTTGATGGCCATATTGAATACCTCTTCTTTTTTCTTGCCCGTAATGGTGTTCATGAATTCCCGGATACGGTCATAAACGATAACCGTATCGTTTACGGAGTAACCAATTACCGTAAGTATACAGGCGATGATGGCCTGGTCGATCTCCAGGGAGAACGGAACAATGCCGTGCAACAGCGAGAAGAAGGCCAGGGTGATCACAACGTCGTGGAACAAAGCCAGAACGGCGCCCATGGAAAACTGCCAGCGCCGGAAGCGGATCAGCAGGTAAAGGAAAATCAGTACCAGACCCCACAAACCGGCCTTGAAAGATGAATTCCGGATATCGTCGGCGACGGTCGGGCCTACCTGGCTCGAAGAAGTGATGTGCGTACCCGTGCCATCGGTGTTTTTGAAGGAAGCCAGTTCGTTCTTGACCCCCGCAGCCGTCAGGCCTTCGTGCAGTTTGGCGGTTACTCGGTCCATGACATCGCTGCCCTGGTCGTTGATCAGGTAGGATGTTGTGATATTGTACGTGTTTTCCGTGTTAACGGCCTTGATGATGGGATTGCCCTGGAAAGCCTGGGAAAGCGGTCCGCGCAATTGCTCGAGTTCTACCGGCTGGTCAAACTGAACGTTAAAGGAGTATCCGCCTTTGAAATCCACACCCAGTTCGAAACCGCGTGTGAAGAATGCACCTACTCCAACGAGTGTCAGGGCCAATGAAAAAGCGTAAGCATATTTGCGTCTGCCGATCCAGTCGTAATTGGCGCCTACCAGCCAGTGCTCCGACCACGGGAAACTGTAGCTCAGTTCGCCGCCGCGTTCCATCCACCATTCGGTCATCATACGACCAACCAGAACGGCAGTGAACAGCGAACTGACGATACCGACCAGCAGAACCGTACCGAAGCCCTTGATGGGTCCGAGACCGAAGTACATCAGTACGATTGCCGTCAGCAAGGTGGTTACGTTGGCATCGATAATGGCAGACAAGGCGCGGCTGAAGCCCGTAGAAACGGCCTTCGACATACCCAGTCCATTGCGCAACTCCTCCCGTATACGTTCATAGATAATAACGTTGGCATCGACGGCTGCTGCCAGCGTCAGTACGATACCGGCGATGCCGGGAAGGGTCAGTACGGTACCCATAGAAGCCAGGGCGCCGATAATGAAGAAGAGGTTGGCGAGCAGGGCGATCACGCTCACCACGCCGCCGCGGTTGTAGTATGCGATCATAAACGCACACAGCAAACCGATGGACAACAACATGGTAAACAGCGACTTGTTGATGTTGTCGGCGCCGAGCGAGGGACCGACCTGGCTTTCCTGTACGATATGTGTACCGGCAGGCAGTTTACCTACCTGAAGGATGCTGGCAAGGTCTTTTGCTTCATCGATCGTGAAGCCGCCCGATATAGACGAGTTGCCACCCGTGATCGGGTTGATGACATAAGGCGCGCTTACTACCTCGCCGTCGAGCACGATGGCGATCTCGCGGTTGCCGTTGTTGGCGGCTTTCGTGGTCATATCGGCCCAAATACGGGCGCCGTCGTTGTTCATGGCCAGGCTAACCGCAATTTCACCTTTCGGATCGGGTTGGGCGCTGGCATTCGTCACGACAGAACCATCGAGCGGCGCGGTATCCTGGTTGCCTGTTTTTTTGATGGCATAGAGCCGGTATTTGCCGACAGTAGTGCTTCCGGTCTGTCCTTTGTCTTCTTCCGGTTTGAAGCTCCACAGGAACTCCAGATCGGCGGGGAAAAGCGGCTTGATCTCGGGCCGGTTCAGGTATTCGGAGATGATGCGAGTTTTATTCTTGTCGGCATAACCGATCAGCGGGCCGCTGCCCATGATCAGGTTGGAAAGCAAGGGGCCGTTTTGGCCTTGCTGCGGATTCTGTGTAGCAGGCACCTCGGTGATACGCATTTCCTTCGGTTTCGTCGTATCGGGGTTGCCGTCGGCGCCTGTGGGGAATACGTATGCGGTGTCTTTGCGCATCTCGGTCTTTACGGCACTCGAATCGCCGGAAAGCAGGGTGCGCAACTTAAGGTCTGCATCGATCAGGCGCTGGTTCAGGTTGTCGTCCGTCATGCGGTACGTATCCCAGAATTCCAGTTTTGCCGAGCGCTGCAGCATGTTGCGGGCGCGTTCGGGGTTGTCGATACCCGGCAATTCTACCAGGATGAGGTCGCGCGAAGCATCGAGGCTTACGTTGGGCTGAACAACACCGAGTTTATCGATACGCTGTTTGAGGCGCTTGTACGTTTCATCCACCGTGCTGTTGGCCAGCGTGCGGATCGTCCTGATCACATCGGCGTCCGGCGAGGTAAAGTTGATCTGATTTTTAAGCGATTCGTTGCGGGCGAAAACGGTCGCCAGCGGTTTGCCGCCGCTTGTTTCTTTCCAGGACTGCGCAAACAGGGTGATATAATCGCCTTGCTGGGTCTTTTGCAGTTCGGATGCTTTGTCCAGCGCCTGCGTAAAGGCCGGGTCGGTTGTGCCCTGAGCGAGACTTTTGAGGAAATCGCGCAAGTCAACCTGGAGCAATACGCTCATGCCGCCTTTCAGATCAAGACCCATAGCCAACTGGCTTTTCTTCAGGTCGGCATACGTGAATTTTTTGATGAACGGTATGCTGAATACCGTTTCGCTGGACATGGAGTCCAAATAACTGGCATAGCAACTGCGCCAGGTGGTGGTTGGACTTTTGGAACAGTCATCGGCATATCGCCGCGCGTCACTCTCGATGCTGTTGGTCGGAATGGTGAGCGAAAACTGGTACAGACACACTAAAGTCAGCGCAATGAGAAAAAATCGGACAACGCCTTTACCTTGCATACTTCGATAGAGTAATGATACAAAAATGATTTTACAAACGAGTGAAAGCGGCACGCGCCAGCGTACCCTTTGAAAAAAGTGCGCAAATATAGACAGATTGGGGGAATCAAAAGGCTTTAATGGAAAAATCATGTAAAGTTTGGCGGCTGTTTGTCTTAAAATCTTACTAACTGAAGAATATTATTCGCGTGGGAGCGTACGGGTAATCGGTATTTTCTCAAAAGCTGTGAACTTTGGGCCTTCTACCGTTATCCGGAACATAATTCAATCCATATGCTAAAATTCCGATTTGCTCTCTTTGTCCTCCTCCTTTTTGCTGCTCAGGCCTGTGTTAAACCCAAAATTTACAAAGCGGAAGTCGCCACCCGCCAGGGCGCCGAAAACCGGGAAAAAGTACTGGTGAAGGAACTGCTTGACCGAAAAACAGAGGCTGCCAATCTGATCAAACAGGTAGGCGACCTCAACCGGCTCATCGGAAACCAGGAAGAAACGATCAGGGAACTTCAGGCAGAACTGTTGAACCGCACCCAGCAGATGGGTGAGTCGTCGAGCAAACTTGCATCGGAAAAAATGGCGCTGGAAAAAGAACTTGCCGCCAAAAATGCCCTGTTGTTGCAGCGCAACAACCTGTTGGAAAAGGTGCAGAAGGCGCAGGGCGGGCAAAAAAAGGCATTGGAAGGGTTGCGCGATGCCCTGGCACAAACCTATTCCAAACAACAGGATGTGACGGTGGTGGTCGACAAGGACAGGGTCGTCCTGTCGCTACCCGATAAATCGCTTTTCGATTCCAAAGGCATCGACATCAGCGCCTCCGGGAGAGCCCTGCTGGCGCCGCTCGCCCAGATACTGGCCTCCATGCCCGAACTTGACGCAGAAGTAATCTGCCACACCGATAATATTTTGCCCAAAGACAAAAGCCTGGAAGACACCTGGGACTGGAGCCTGCGCCGGGCGACCAATACTGTGCGGATGCTTATCCGGGAATTTAATGTAAATGCCAACCAACTTACTCCTGTGGGCAGGGGCGAGTATTATCCCGTTACTTCCAATGCCAGCGCCGAAGGCAGGCAAAAGAACCGCCGGACCGAAGTGGTGTTGTACCCCGATGTTCCGGCGATTCCTTCCGTTGAGTAAGTTTCTGCTCTTTAAACTACCCGCGGCGCCAGCAGTTTGTACAGCACCGGCGTCACAATACGCGACAGCAGGGTAGAAGAGATCAACCCTCCGATCAATACATACGACAGCGGGGAATACAGGGGATTTTCCTCGATCGCTATCGGGATCAGGCCGCCGATGGCCGTCAGGGATGTAAGCAGGATCGGTACAAAACGGATCTCGCCGGCTTCCTGTATGGCATCGTCGAGGGACCGGCCCTCTGTTCGCAACTGATTGGTGAAATCTACCAATAGTATCGAATTTTTAACCTCGATGCCCATCAGGGCGATGAGACCTACCACTACGGTAAAGGAGAAAGGATAGCCGGTGGCCAGCAGGATCAGGATGGCGCCGATGATACCCAGCGGTATGACCGACAATACAATGATCGTACTCTTGAATGTCTTGAATTCGAGGATCAGTACGGCCAGCAACCCGAATATCGTGACCATAATTATGGTGCCGAGTCCGCCGAACGAACGCTTCGCACTTTCTTCCTCACCGGCCACCTCGTAGGAATAACCCACCGGGAAGTTCATTTGCCGGAGTTTTTCCTTGATCTGAGCGTTGACCTTGGTGGCATAGTAGCCGCTTTTGACAGACGCGGTTATCGACGTGAAACGGTCCTTATCGTAATGCTGAATATAATTGGGCGAGGGCTTGAACTGTGTTTCCGCAACCTGGCTAAGCGGTATTGCCGTGCCCAGCACATTGTTGATATACAGGTTGTTGAACACATTTAGGTTGGGATAAGTCCCTTCCTTGGGTACGGTCACATTGAGGTTGTAATCCTCGCCGTCTGCCTTGGCTGTAAAATTCCCGATGCTAAGTCCGGCAATGGCCAGGCGCACCATTCGATCGATTTCCACGATCGGAATACCCATGGTCGCGGCCTTGTCCTTGTTGATCTTCACCTGCAAGTCGGTTTTGATGGTGGAGATCGGGTTGTCCACGTACATCGTACCCTCCGTTTCTGCAATGAGCGTTTCGACATTGCCCGCGAGCCTGCGCAGGGTGTCCAGATTTTCTCCGAAAACCCGGATCGCGACGGGTGCTTCAATTGGCGGCCCCTGTTCGAAGTTTTTGACGTTTATGACTGCCCCGGGTATGTTTCTGAACTTCTCCCGCAATTCATCGAGCAGGGCCACTTTTACCGGCGGCGGGGTCTCGTCCTGCAATTGCACGAAAACCTGGCCGTAATCGGCGGCCTCGACCTCCCGAATGACGTTGTAGTATATCCTGGGGTTGCCGCGACCTACGTTGGAAGCATACCAGGTAATTTGTGCCCTGGCGCCATGACCGGGATATTTTGATTCCGGAAATACGCTGTCGGGTAGCAGGTGATGGTTGCGGAATTCCGGTACCACATATTCGTTCAACACCGAATCGACCGTTTGAACGACCCGGTCGGTCTGGGCGATATTGGTGCCGGCTGCCATATCTATGTCGATATAGAACATAGGTCGCTCGGAGGCGGGGAATACGGCAAATCCGGCCCGTCCGGCCAGGCTCAGCACGCCAAAGAATATGGCGGCAGCCACAACCATGGTCAGGCGAGGCCAGCCGAGTGCAAGGTGCAGGAGTTTGGCATAGGTGCCCGAAATGAGCCATTTCAGGCCGCGCAGGAAGATATTTCCACGGGGATCATGGTGCTCGGCGAGCAGGCGGCTGCTGAGGAAGGGCACAATGGTAAGCGAAACGGCCATGGATGCGATTACTGTGAGTACCACGGCCATGGGCAGGCTCCGGATAAAATCGCCGGAAGCCTCGGGCAGGAATACCAGCGGCAAAAACGCCAGCACCAGTGTTGCGGTACAGCCCAGTACGGCCAGCCCGATCTGCCGGGTAGCCAGTATGGCCGCTTCTCGCCTGCTGTGCCCCTCCCGAAGCCATCGCTCTATATTTTCCACGACGACTATCGAGTCGTCGACCAGAATGCCCAGTGCAATGATCAACCCTACGATACTCAACTGGTTGAGGGAATAGCCGAGTTGGTCGAGCGCAAATAGACCCAGGGAAATACTCAGCGGGATGGATATCATCACCACCAGCGCGGCCCGCCAACCAAGCGGCAACAGGGTGAGCAACACCAGCAGAATGGCTATGCCAAAATCTTTGGCAAAACGGGTGAGGCGCTTCCGGACGGAGTCGTTCTGGTCGAACACCTTTACATAGTCCATGCTTTGCGGCAGTCCGGCACGCCATGATTTTACAGCCTGGTTCACCTCCTCGCCCACTGTGAAGATATTCTGCTCGTCTTTCATTCGTGCCGTCACCCAGACGCAGCGGGAACCGTTGATGCGGGTGATATGCCGGGTCTCCTCATACGCCCAGTCCACACTTGCCAGATCTTTGATATACAGTATTTTGCCGTTGTTTGCATTGACAACGGTGTTCCTGATCTCGTCGAGATTTTCGTAATCTCCGCTGGTTTCTACAAAAAACTGGCGCTCGCCTATATTGACCGTACCACCTGGAATGGATACGTTTTCGCTTTGAAGGGCGCCCATCACCCGGCTTACGGGGATACCCTCCGATGCCATTCTGGGCAGGTTAAGGCTTACCCGGGCCTCGCGTTTGGGAAAGCCCCAGGTATCGGCGGCCTTGATCCCGGCAATTTTTTCAAGGCTTTCTTCCAGGCGTTCGGCCTCGCGCCGCAGATCGACATACGAAGCGGTTTCGCTGACGATACCACCCTGGAGGATGGCTACATCGGAGGAAGTGAAGCGCTGGATGGTAATGCGGTAAATGTTTTCCGGCAGTTCGGTGCGCAGGGCGTTTACTTCCCGGACGACCTCCTCGTATTTTTTATCGGGATCCTCGCCGTGTTTGAACTCGATCGTCAGGACCAGGATGCCGTTGAACGACAGCGAGCGCATACGATCGATGTTTTCCAGCGCGCCCAGACGGGATTCCACCTTGTCCGTGATCTTGTTCTCTATTTCTGCAGGTCCGGCGCCAGGGTAAACGATGACGATATTGTAGCCGGGAGGGGCAAATTTAGGGTCTTCAGCACGCGGCATATTGAACAGGGCGCTGATGCCAAGGGCCATGACAGCCAGAAATACGATAAAGGTAAACTGGCTGTTCTTAACGGAAAATTCAGCGATTTTCATTGCTATTGCGGTAAACGGTGGGTGGTAGATGGTAGATGGCCATCATGTGTGATACACAGGGAATTGACGGCAACCCATGCGACAGCACCGAAGGTTGGGAGATTGTTTTTCAGTATTTTATGTTTGGGATGGCATTATTGTTTGCGGATCTTCTTTTTCTCGCTCAGGTACGGCGCACCGTCGGTGATCACTTCCGTCACGCCTTCGAGACCATTGGCGATCAGGGCGCGGTTGCCTTCGATAAAGGCCACTTCCACGGGTAACTTCCGGACGGATATACCGTCGGCATCCGGGGCGAAAACAAAGGCGCTCCGGCCGTCGCCTTCTACAATGGCCTCGATGGGTACGGTGATGTAGTTTCTGGACTTCGGGGGTGTGATGTCTGCCTGGGCAAAAAGCCCTGGTGCAAAGCGTTTTCCCTGGGGGGCGACACGTATCTCGACAGGATAAAGACCGTTTGATGGGTCGGCAGCCGGCGCCAGGTCGGTCACTTTGCCTTCGAACGTGGTGTTTGGATAGGCGTCAATAGCCACCTTGGCGCGCATACCTGTGTTCAGGCGGGCCCATTCCCGGTCGCTGACGCTGATCTTTACCACCCAGTCGCCGGCGCCCGTTTCGAACAGCACGAATGCCGGGATACCCGGACCAGTGATCTCGCCCTCGTTGATGAGTTTTTTGATGATCTTGCCGCCTCTGGTGGCCCGAATTTCGGCGTACTGCTGGTTAAACTGTGCGATGCGCGCGCTTTCCCTGGCCACGTCGCGGCCGGTTGTTGCATTCTGGAGCAGTTCCAGTGTGGCGCTGCTGTCCTTGTACAGGCCTTCCACCCGGCCCAGATCGCGCTCCGCTTTGTTCAGCGCCTGTTGGGCCTGCGCTACCTGGGCGTCTATTTCTGTTTTGTCCAGCACGGCCAGCAACTGACCGGGACGCACCACGTCGCCTTCATCCACGTAGATTTTCCGCACGATGCCGCCAATCTTGAACGACAGGCGCTGTTCCGCCGATGAACTGAGTATGCCGCTGGCATGGATGGGCAGGGCGACGTTTTGTTGTTCCACCGGCGCCGTACGCACCGGTATGCGTTCGTCGACGATGCCGGACTCGGATTTAGGGTTGGCCACTGCGGATTGGCCGCAGCCGCCCATCAGGGCAAAAAGGCCGAAAATGGCTGCAATGACGAGTGCAGCAGGAATGATTTTGTCTGCCGTGATATTTTTCATGGTGGGATGTTTATGTAATGGGAATTGGAAGCAAATTGGTCAAATCAATTATCAAAGTCCGGCCGCTTTTTTGAGGGCCGCCTCTTTCAGCAGCACATCCGACCAGGCCAGCAAGGCCTGGAGTTGTGCGACGGTAACGCGGTTTTGGGCATCGAGATATTCGATCAGCAAGGCCTGGTTTGCACGGTACTTGTTGTTCACGATTTTATAGGTAGACAGGGCTGCAGTCAGGCCGGTTCTGGTGGTCTGGAAAGTGTTTTTCGCCGCCTCGAATTCATTCCACGCCTGTGTTACCTCCAGGGCTATCTGTTGTTGGACCTCGGTGTACTGGGCCCGTATTTTTTCGGCATCGATGCGGGCCTCCTGGCTTTTGCTTTTCCGCATGCCCGCATCGAAGAGGTCGTAGGTCATCCCGATCTGTGCGAGGGCATAGGTTTGATCGCTGTTGAATTTGTAGCCAAATCCCTGAAACCCGGCCTCGCCGCCGAGGTAGAAATCGGGAATTTTTCGGTTGGCATCGTTGAGTTTAACGGCCGTCTCTGCCGCGCTTTGTCCGGCACGCAGCACTTCGAATTCATGGCGGTGCTGCATGGCTTGCGTCACGAGGTATTCCGGCTGGTAATCACCCGAAGCGGTATGCAACAAAGCGGAGTCGACGGTTATCTCGCTTTGCAAGTCATTGTTTAGCAGGAAATTGAAATAAGCCCTTGCCGTATTGCCGGCACTCTGCAGTTTAAATATCTCGTTGTCGGCCTTGCTGAGTTCGTAGTCGGCAGTAGCGACGATATCCTTTGTCGCGACGTTGTTTTTTACCAGCGATTCGTTGAAGCGGCGCAATTCGGTCAGCACACCTCTGCTGTTCTGCCAGATTTTTTCGGCTTCCAGGGTCTGGAGGTACTGGATGTACGCCTCTGTGATCCGGTATCGGAGTTCGTGTTCGTAAGCGGCCTTCTGTGCGGCTTTGCTTTGATACACCTGTTCCTTGATCTGCCGGTTGTATTTCAGGTCTGAGTTGAAGAGCGGGTATTTGAAACTCAGTTTCGTTTCCTGAAAGTCGTCGGGCAGAAACTGGATGGTTTCGTTTTCCAGTTGCGGATATTTCGGCGCGTTGGGCAGGAATATCTCGTTGAGTTGATTCAGGTTGTCGTACACCGGATTCATGAGGTCGCCGATGGGGAAATCGATGTTCCGGCCACCCGTCGCGCGGGTGTAATTGGCGTTGAACTGCAGGGTGGGGTAGAAGAGCGATTTGGATTGCCGGATCGCCTCCTGCGCTTTTCTCAGATCGAGGTTCTGTTGCTGCAGCGCAAGGTTGTTGGTCATGCCGGTACGGATGTATTCATCCAGAATGGCCGATTGCTGGGCATCCGCTCCTGCCATAAAACAGAGCAGAAACAGAAGAGGGAGGATTGTTCTTGATGGTTTCATTGTGCAAACACAATTTATTTACTGAACAGTGTTTAGTTTCATGGTACAAAAAAACGCGGCCCGGTATCGCAGCGCAAGTACTTACTGTTGAATTGTCGTTTGGGGAGGATGAGTTGCTGATAAGGGGCATTGGATAGACGAAGGAGCAGACGACCCGGTT